>ERZ839947.518-NODE-518-length-52340-cov-11.614364_pt1 | contig 52340 bp, 56 predicted proteins | sample MGYA00519908_ERZ839947 | MGnify/ENA primary metagenome ERZ839947 (study PRJEB31850, sample SAMEA3708857) | human gut metagenome | biome: human gut; feature: human-associated habitat; material: faeces | place: China | collected 2014 ... | reverse complement strand
GGGGCGAGTACGGCAGGATGCGTTTATCGAAGATCAAAGCAGCAAAGCAATTAGAATTTTCGAAATCCGTAAGTGACAAGACAATTTTTAAGTCATAGCTCACGGATTTTTAATATATTGGCAGGCAAAATATGGTTTCTGAACAGACGGACATAAGAAATATTATGGGCTAATTCATGTTCTTGGTATGGGAAGTCTTAGTAAATTAAAAACTTCCTGCAAAATATCTTTTACAGGAAGTTTTATTTTACCAGTGAATCCAGACGTTCTCCGGTACGTTAGTCAGAAGCCAGTCCGCTCCCGCCATGCACATCGTAAAGCCCGTCAGCAGAAACAGGATCACAAGTGCGCCAAAATCATATTTTTCATTTCCGGTCGGAGATATGAGTGTGTAAAATAATATTTCAACGCCCAGCACAACCAGAATCGCCGGCCAAAAATGGAATATTAGTATATAATCCAATACACCGCCAAAGATGTGTACCAAAAACAGGACACCAAATGCCACAAGCGTAAGTCCCAGTGTTACCGTTCCTATCCTTCGCTGTCTCATTTCTCATCTCTCCCTTCCAGATATTTCCTCTCATCCTCTGTCAGATCTTCCTTTTTGCCACGGATCAGACGGATTCCGAACCAGATCACAAGACATGCCACGATAAGCTGCGGAAGGTCTCTGCTGATCATTTCATTAACCGCATACGGGATCCAGATATTAAACCGCGTCATAACAGAAAGTGCATCGTTGCACAGAAGATATGCGCCAAGGCAGATCAGCACTGCCGCAAGACCTTTCCTTCTCTTGCCGGCATTCAGCTTCGGCAGAGCATCCAGACCGTCCGCAAACATGAACTTATCTTCCTGCGCCGCAAACTCCTCTTCCGTCATCGCATTTTTGTTGATCGCATCAAAGAATGCATAAAACCAGATCACGAAATCAAACAGATAGACCGGGATATCATAAAACATGCCGGACAGCAGTGCCACAACGATAAATGTTGACATCAGGCTGACACCCTGCTTAAAGAATCCCAGAAACATCTGTCCGGCTCCGGGGATACATGCAAAACAAAACGTTAAAAACGGATTTTTTTTCTTTCTCATTACAATAAGCCTCCTTATTTAAATTGACCAAACCATTTTCCCGCCCCCCGGCGGCTGTCCGGTTCGGTTCTTTCCTGTTTTCGCTGCTCTAAATATTTTCGCTGCTTCTCCTTCTGCTCCTGCAGCCTCTTGGACTGCTCCTTTTCGTATTGCTGCTTTCTTGCCGCCTCATCCGAGGAAGCCGTCCGCTCTCGTTGTGTCGAAAGCTCTGTCACAGCATTTTTCCAGGATGCCACCCGCTGCCATGCACTGTTGTCCATGAAATTCACAGACACCATAAGTCCCAGTGCCATGCACATGCCAAGTGCCACTCTGGTGCAATAACGGTAATACTCCCGCTGCCGCTGACGCCTTCCGGGAATCCTGTCTGCCTGTTCCAGAATCTCTGTCCGAAGCCCCCGCGGCACGGATAACACCTGACTTTCCGGGAGTCCTGCTGCCAGCTTTCCTGCACAGTATTCGCACTGTGCCACATGATGTAACAATGCAATTTCATCCGCCTGCTCTAATTCATGCCGATAATATTTTCGGATCTGTTCTTCCGTAATATGTGCCATAATGCGCCTCCTTTCATGGTTCTGCTATCCGGTGTTTCAATTTCTTCTGAAGCATTTTCTTCGCCCTGCCGATCTGCGTCTGCACGGTTTTCAGCTTCACGCCCCGCATGTCTGCAATCTCCCTCGCTGTATGGTCACAGCAGTAAAATTCATACGCTACCTGTCCATACGGCGGCTTCAGATCGCGGCATGCCTGTTGTAGTTCCCCTTTGATCTCTTCATCCAGAAATCGTTCCTCCGGCGATGAAACTGTCCCGGCCCGGCTTTCCAGCACCTCATCCTCGGAAGGCATTTCCTTTCGCCGCTTCTGCTTCAGGAAATCCAGACATTTGTTGGTAGCGATCTTTGTTAAAAATGCTTTCTCGTTCTGTCCATTGAAGCGTTCCAGCACTTTGTAATATGTAAGAAATGTTTCCTGCGTCACATCCTGTGCGTCAAAATAATCACCTACCATACGATAGCAGATGGAAAAGATCAGCCGCTCATATTGCTCCAGCGCGATCTCCAGCCGCTTTGTCTGTATGGAATTGTCCGTCAAGTCTCATCACCTCCTTTGTCCCCCTCTCATTATATATAACGAGTGGCGGGAGAGAAAGTCTTCAGAATTTTTAAAATTTGTCTCAATTAAATGGAATATTTTTAATTTTTTTTAAATTCAAACAAAGGGCAACAAAATCCGTTGCCCTTGTTTAAATGTGCGGTAATAAGATTATTCCTTTTTCCTCATACCATTCGGTATTTCGCATACTTTCCGCTGCATATTCTCTCCAGCTTACCCTCATTCTGCAGCTTTTTGATAATCGTATATGCCTGCGTTGGTGTTACGTTTAACAGTTCCGTTACATCCTGCTTTGATATAATTCCGTTTTGTGTATGGGCAAGCTTCATCACAAGCTCAGGATATCGTATGCTGTCAATATCCGTCTGGCGCACATACTGAATCGCTTCATCGTTTTCCCGATAAATCTTTTTTCCCAAAATATATGAGCGGTTCTTTCCTCTGCCGGATGCCTCTACAAGCCCGTATTCCACCATAATCTCCATCGCTGATCGGACTTTATTCTCACTTAAATTTGTCATTTCAATAATCCGGTCTATCGTGCTTCGTTTTTCATTATAAAGAACAGAAAGAATCATCAATGTGTAAATCGACAACGATCTTCCCTGTCTGTTTTGCTCATCCGCAACGAATTTTGCAAAAGGCAGATCCGCTTTTGCTCTCTGAATAAATAACTTGATATTCCGGCTTGTAGACTCTGAATAATCCGGCCATGGTCTGCCATATACAATAGAGCCCTCAAAAATTCTGTCAATTCCTCTTCCTGTTTTCTCTGCCAGTCCAATCCTCTTCATCGCATCGGCAAGTGCCGGATTACGCCCATGCGGCTCGACAGTAAGAAGATTTTTCAGATTTACACCATCAATAAATCCGCCCGGGTTGCTGATGGTCATTCCTTCATCATCGATCAGAACCCTTACCGCCCCCAGCATCGTATAGTCCCTATGACAAAATGCATTGACTAATCCTTCACGAAACGCAGCCCAGTCAAATTCAGGAATAGGTATTCGAAACAATCCATATTCCGTTTCTCTTTCCGGATTCCATGCTTTTATATACGTTTCATATGTTTCAAAGAGCTCCAGCAGACATTTTGTACTATCCTCATTAATTCGGATGGCTGTCCCTTCCAGCACCTGAAAGCAAGCCCGCGCTGTCGGTATTAATTCTGCAATTCGATCTTCCTTACCGATCAGAAGCATTCCCGTGACCGTCGGAACATACTTCCCTGCAACATCTGTCACAAAGTGCAATGCAATATCCAGCTCATCGTCAGGAAGTGCGAGGAGCGTTTTCTCTCCTCCCTGTCTGCTCTGAATGATCTTCCTCAGTCTGACCCGCTGATTTGGATCAAAATCTTCTAGTGTTGCACCCGGCAGAGGCTGGGCTGAATAATCAAGCATCCCCAATTCCGACAATCTCGACGGAATCTCATACGGGTACATCGGAATTACTTCCGGACTTCCGTCAAGCTTTAATCTTCTTCTCAAAATCTTGCCTGAAGTCGTGGACACCACACCACGGCTTCTTGGTATCTCGATCTTAAGAATGTCCCGATCCTCCTCCGTGATAATTTCCGCTCTGACCGAAATTGGCGGAACCGTGCTGTTAGCAATCAAAGCGGTAACTCCAATTGCATCCTTGTGCTTTTTGTGAACGCCGGTAATCGTACCATCATCCTCTACACCGAGATACAAAATCCCTCCAACGGTATTCGCCATACCAACAATCTCTTCTATTAAATCATGATCCGAATAACATTTCACATCACTTTTAAATTCCACATCCAACATTTCCCTTGTAGGAACTGTCCGCATTGTAACTCCTCCTCATTTTTTATTTTAATTCATTTTAACTCATTTTAACTCGATTTGTCGAGTTAAAATTTTAATTTAATTCAACTTATCGAGTTAAAACGAGTTAAAATCGAATTAGAATGAATTAAATCGAGTTAAAAACGAGTTGAAATCGAGTTAGATCGAATTAAAACGAGTAAAAACTGCCCCACAAGCAATCCACCGCTTGCAGGACAGTTTCTCTGGCATATTATCATTCTAGTTGTTTCTTGTTTTATTTCTTCTTTTTCTTTCTTTTTACTGCGGCGATCACAGCCTGCAATACAATGAAGAAGCAAAGCAGAGCAGATAATGTAATTCTTACCCACCAGCTAGACAGTGTTCCCTGTGTCGTGATCAGACTGGAAATAGTACCGTTGATCAGTACACCAAACAGGGTTCCGATTACCGTTCCAACACCACCGCTTAACAGTGTACCACCGATGACAGCAGAAGCGATCGCATCCATCTCAAGTCCCTTTGCCTGCTCTACAAAGCCTGCACAACTGTTTAAGCAAAACAGGAAGCCGCCCAGACCGGCTAAGAAGCCGTCCAGCACATATGCTTTCATCTTGGTTCGTTTTACATTTAAGCCCATCATAACAGCACTTTGCTGATTGCCGCCGATGGCATAAAGACTTCTGCCAAACTTTGTGAACTTCAGCATGATCGTGATCAGGATCACTACCGCCAGCGCTATGATCACCGTTGGATATATGTACGCCGGAATAAAGATTCCCCGTCGGTTATATGTTCCAAACGGAAGGTTGATCCGGTAGTTTGCCCATTTCAAAAATGTTTTATTCTGGATAGCGATCATGTCTGTACTGATCACTGCCGTTAGCCCGCGCCCGAAGAACATTCCGGCAAGTGTTACGATAAACGGCTGGATCTCCAGATATGTTACCAGATAACCCTGAACGATTCCGAAAAGTGTACCGATCAGAAGAGAGATCACAACTGCTGCCACGGCGCTCATTCCTTTATTTTCCATGGCATAAGCCGCAGACATGCACACCAGTGCAGTGACCGAGCCGACAGAAATATCAATTCCGCCTGTGATCATTACAAGTGTCATACCACATCCGATCACGATCAGACCGGCATTGGAAATAAAGAGATTCATGAACATCTGCGGTTTTGCAAAGCCTTTGTCGTTGAATATTATCATTCCCGCAATATACATTACTGCAAATAATGCGATTGTAATCATCAACAGGAATGTGCTGCTATTAATTTTCTTTTTTGATTTTTTCTTTTCCATATCAATGACCACCTTCCATCGCTTTATTCCTTAAAGCTCTTTTTTGCTTCCATGCTTCCATGTTTCTGCGAAATACCGGGCTCTGGATCACAACAATGATGATGACAACGATTGCCTTGTAAACCGGAAGCTGATCCGCAGAAACTGCCATTGCGTAAAGCGTGGTTGTCAGCGCCTGGATCGTATAAGCTCCGATGACAGATCCCATGATGCTGAATTTACCACCACTTAAAACATTGCCTCCAAGTGCAACTGCAAGGATCGCGTCCATCTCCAGATTCAATCCGATATTATTGGCGTCAGCGGAATAGATCCGGCTGGAAGCAACAATTCCTGCCACACCTGCAAGTACACCACAGATGACATAAGTCAGGAATTTGATCATCGTGGAGTTCAGACCAACCAGCCGTGATGCGGAACCGTTGATTCCAACACTCTCAATGTAAAGACCAAGCGCTGTCTTTTTCAATATAATATTGATCAGTATGATTGCAGCAATGGCGAAAAAGATCGGTGTCGGTATCGGACATTTTCCAATGTAACCGCCCATTACCTTAAAGGAATCGACACGGACATATGTGATCTGTCCCTTTGTAACAAGCTGCGCGATTCCTCTTCCTGCCGTATACAGAATTAACGTTGCAACCATTGGCTGGATTCCCAGATTCGCCACAAGAAATCCATTAAATGCGCCGCAGAGACCTGCAACAATGATTGCTGCAATAATGGCTAATGCCATGGAGTTCATCAGCGTATCTGTCGACACCTGTCCTCCGGATAATATCTGGCAGCATACCGAAGCCGCCACCGCCATGACTGCTCCAACACTGATATCCTGACCTCCTGATGCCGCCGTAACCAGAGTCATTCCGATCGCTACGATCACAAGCTCTGAGGCACGATTGACAACATCGACCAGATACCCGTACAGGACACCGCCCTTCATGGATATTACAAAGAAATCCGGTGTCTTGATCACATTTACTAAAAGTACAACAAGCAGACAGACAATTGGTAAAAACAAATGATGCTGTGTAACCGCTTTCCAATTAAATTTTTTCTTTTCGTTACTCATTGGACTTTTCACCTCCTGCTATGGTCTCCATGATCTTCTCCTGTGTCAGATCATCGCCCTCTATCTCGCCAACCTTTTTGCCGTCACGAAGAACTGCCATTCTGCTGCAGGTACGAAGCATCTCTTCCACCTCGGAAGAAATAAATGCTATTGACTTACCCTCGTCAGCCAGCCGAAGCACCAGCTTCTGTATCTCCGTCTTCGTTCCAATATCAATACCACGGGTCGGCTCATCCAGGATCAGGAATCTCGGATTGGTCAAAAGCCATCTACCCAGAATAACCTTCTGCTGGTTTCCTCCTGACAGACTCTTGATCGGTGTTTCCATACTTGCCGTTTTAATCTGCAGTAAATTGATAAAGTTTGTTGCCGCATCCTCCATTTCCTTTCGTTTCATCGGATGGAACATGCCGCGTTTTGCCTGAAGCGCAATAATAATATTCTCCCTTACGGAAAGATCTGCCAGGATTCCATCCTTTTTGCGATCCTCCGGAAGATATGCCATTCCTGCTTTCATGGCATCTAACGGTGTATTGATCTTTACCTTTTTGCCAAATACACGGATTTCACCGGAGTCCGCCTTGTCTGCTCCATAAATGGAACGTACCATCTCGGAACGTCCGGAGCCAAGCAGACCGGTAAGACCAACCACTTCTCCTTTGTTAAAGATCATGTCAAACGGTTTGATCGTTCCATGATGAGAAATTCCCTTTGCTTCGATAACGGATTCTCCTTCTTTGACCGAGCCGATCCTCTCACTCTTAATATCTGCCAGGTCATCAAAATCCTTGCCCATCATTTTGGCAACCAGCTGGACTCTCGGAAGATTTTCCACGTCATACTCACCGACAAGCTCTCCGTTTCGAAGAACCGTGATCTTATCGCAGACCTCATATACCTGTTCCAGGAAATGTGTTACAAATATGATTCCAACACCTTTTGCCTTAAGCTTTTTCATCAGGACAAACAGTTTCTCAACCTCATCCTCATCCAGGGAAGAGGTCGGTTCATCCAGAATCAAAACCTTACATTCCATATCAACTGCCCTTGCAATGGCGATCATCTGTTGAATTGCGATAGAACACTCATCCAGGAGCGTTGTCGGTGTGACCTCAATGTCTAACGACTGCAGCAGTTTTCTGGATCTTGCATTCATTTCGCTCCAGTTGATCATACCAAGCTTTCTTGGTTCTCTTCCGATAAACAGGTTCTCTGCCACGGTAAGATTCGGACAAAGATTGACTTCCTGATATACAGTACTGATCCCGTTGTTCTGTGCGTCCTGCGGCGATCGATTCACCATCGGTCTGCCATCCATTGTGATTTCCCCGGCATCAAAGGGATAAATTCCTGTCAGCACTTTGATCAGTGTTGATTTCCCGGCTCCATTCTCTCCCATCAGAGCATGAATGTCCCCTTTGCACAATTTGAAATCCACATTCGATAAAGCTTTAACCCCAGGGAAAGTTTTTGTAATGCCTTTCATTGTTAATATTTCGTTCTGAGCCATTTCATTCCACCTGCTTTCTGCGGAAAAGGGTACAAAAATAGCGCAATACAGTTTTGGCGGCTTCTATATTGCGCTATTTCTGAAACACTTTTAGCGTTGCTTTTTATGAGATTATTATGAAGATTTTAATAAGCGCGTCCTTTAATCACATCGTCTGTCACTACTGTAACACTATAGTCCTGATCCTCAACCTTAACACTGTCTACATCTTCGACTGCTGCGAAGATTTCCTCATCAACATACTGCTGCTTTTCCGGTGTCTCTCCGGCTTCCAGAGCCTTGATGATCTCCTCTACGCGAGGACCGTGAAGTGGGTTACACTCTGTATCAAGAATGATCTTGCCATCCTTTACATCCGTCAGACCGGTCTTTGTTGAATCGAAGGACATTACAAGGATATCGTCCTTTCCTGTTCCAACTGTCTTTCCGGCTGCAGTGATCGCATCAATTGCTCCAAATGCTTCATTATCATTCTCGCAGTATACTACGTCAATATCGTCCTTATGCTTCTTTAACAGGGATTCCATAACCTCCTGTCCTTTGGACTGTGTAAACTCTCCGGTTTCCTCTGCCAGAAGATTCCAGTTTTTGTTCTCCTTGCAGGCATCCTCAAGCCCCTTCGTACGTCCGATCTGGGCAGAAGCTCCGATGGTTCCCTGAATATCGACAATGTTGATCTGTTCGTCTCCGCGTCCTGTCTTGTCCAGATAAGCTTTCAGCCATGCGGCTGCTTTCTTACCTTCCAGTTCGAAGTTTGAACCAACCCACGCTGTGTAGAGACTTTCGTCAGAAACCTTAACCATACGATCAACGATGATCACAGGGATTCCGGCGTCCTTTGCTTCTTTTAATACGGTGTCCCATCCGGTTTCTGTTACCGGTGCCAATACGATGTAATCAACTTCCTGCTGAATGAAATTTCGGATCGCTTTGATCTGATTTTCCTGTTTCTGCTGTGCATCGTCAAAAATCAGTGTGTAACCGTTTTTCTCACTGAAGGTTTCCTTCATGGATGTTGAGTTTGCGGTACGCCAATCCGACTCAGCTCCTACCTGCGAAAATCCAACTGTGATATTGCCACTCTTGGCATCTGACCCTGTCTGGGCGGCTTTCTTGGAGCCACATGCTGTCATTGCAAATACCATACAGGATACTAATAATGCAGAACATAATATTTTCTTTATTCTCATATCATTTTCCTCCTCTGTTTTTATTGAGTTTGTATGTCATCTACAATTATTATTATAGATATTTTTTGCTCATTTACCATGAAGATACTTATGCAAAAAGTTTACTATTTTATCTGCTTTTTCATTTAGTTTATTTTTTTATTGGAAAAGTTGAAATTTTTCGGAATACGCATACACACAACTGTCCCCTCATTATATTTTGAACTTATGTCAATACCGTACTTTTCCCCATAATAGAGCTTCAGGCGTTCCTCCACGGCGGACATACCAAAGCCTACACCCTCCTTTTTGCGAAGCCCCTCCTGAACCTCTGCCAGCCGTTCCTGTGTCATACCGATGCCATCATCTTTCACCTGCATTACAATATCTTCTCCGTTATCCTCAAAGAAAATCCGGATGCTGCTCTTTCCGCGCTTTTCCTTAACACCGTGATACAATGCATTTTCTACGATCGGCTGCAGCGTCATTTTCGGCAGACGGATATCTGAGAACCCTTCCGGAAGGTCAATGCTGTAATCCAGAATATCACTGTAACGGATCTGCTGGATCTCCAGGTAGCTCCTGGTATGTAACACCTCATCCCGCAGAGAAATAACGTCTTCTCCCTTTGACAGCACGGTCCGGAAAAAAACAGACAGATGTGTCAGCATTTCAATCGCCTCATCATGCATATCTGCTTCGACCATCCAAACGATCGTATCAAGCGTATTGTACAGGAAATGAGGGCTGACCTGCGCCTGCAAGAGTTCCAGCTGGATCATGTGCTGTTTCCGTTCTTCTTCCTGAACATTCAGTAAAAGCGTCTCAATACGCCGTGCCATTTTCTGGACACCCTGATTCAGGTTTTTCACTTCGATCACATTTGTCTCCACGGACTGTATCCGGAAATCTCCATATCCCACTTTACGTACATTCTCACTTAAACTGGCAATCGGATCCGTAATCTCTTTTGCGAGCCGGAAAGACTTCTTAAGAACAAATGCCACCACAAGGACAACAATAATGCCCAGCAAAACACCGACTGTCAGGATCCTCACAAGCATATCATCCTCAACCTGCTTCAGATATCCTGCTTCATAATATATGTAATCTCCCATTGCTTTCTGCGCCAGCTCCGTGAGTACATAAATATTATTCGTAAGCTGCGTCTGTCTGGAATCGTACCCTTTCGTTGCCTCTATCGCACGCATTTTCTTTTTCAGATTTTTGCAGTCAAGAAGCACTAACTCTATCGCACGTTTACTTTCCTTACGCACCGTTGTCTGCTCCAGTTCCTCCGCCAGACGAATCGCCCTGTTGACATCCTTCATCGGAAGCGTTTTCTGCTCTGCACTTCCAACGCAGTAGTGATACATTTTCAGATCCATATTTTCCTTAAAATTCAAACTGAAATCACTGCTCAGATTCATATTGTGTGTGATCGTTGAATAATTTCCAATCGAAATAAACATGGATACCACCGGCAGCAAAATACAGAATACCATCGGGATTGCCAGCGTCCATATCAGATATTGTATTTTCTTGTCAAGATTTAACTCTTCATATGTTCTTCGATGCTTCTTCACTAAACCGCCCCCTGATTACGATATTCACTCGGTGTACATCCCTGCGTTTTTTTGAAAAGAAAACTGAAATAGTGCGAATCCTTATAACCGACCTCCAATGCAATCTCTCCGGAACGTTTGTCGGTACAGCGTAAAAGCTCCTTCGCCCGATGCATACGCAGAGAGGTCAGGTATTCGATAAAGGTCTGTCCCATTTTCTGGCTGAACATTGCACTGAAATGATTTGCACTGACATTCGCCACACATGCCACTTTATTTAAGGTAAGATTTTCATCTGCAAAGTTTTCTTCCATATATTGAACTGCATTTTGTAAAACATTTTGATATTTTCCCTTGCTCTTTTCTTCGCGCAGCTGTATCGCCTGCTTTAACGATGCAGAGATACTCCCCTCAATCCGGTCAATATCTAACGGCTGACTCATTCCGGATGCCTCCAGCAGCGAGTTGTCTGCTGCTTCCTTTTCATAGCCCAGCTTCTGCAGAAACGATACAATACAAAAATGAATGTTCAACAATATATATTGCCGGAACATTTTCGACTTCAGTGCGGATTCTCCGACCATCTGAAGATAATTGTCCACGAACTCCTCCACCTCATTCTCCAATGCATTGCACAGGAAATTCTGGAATATCGCCGGATTCACCACATTACTGTCTACGCTGACCAGATCCTTGATCTCACTGTTCTCCGATTCATGCTCGCCCACCGGAACCATATCCGACGACACGACATGGGAATATCCCAAATAACGATATGCAAATATCTGCATGCCCTTCTTATAACACTCCGGAAGCTGACTTAGGCGTTCCACCGGTTCTGATGCACACACGATCCACTCCAGTCCGCTCTGATCATTTTCAAGAATATCCTGAAGCAGCTTTACACACTGTTTTGTTCTTTCCTGTATATTTTCATGATCTCCCATCAAAAGCACCACATAGCTGAAGGTCTGATTGCGAAACACATAAAGCTCCTTTTCTTTTTGCAGTGCATCATCAATCTGCTTCTGAAGATCTGCCACTCTCTGCGAATACCTCTGATCAACCGTATCTGTGTCTTTGCTCTCTGACAACGAGAAAAACACCATATTGTAACTTTCTGCCATAATATCAAACGAAAGCTTTTCTGCCTTCTCGTAAATCTCCTGCAGATCCACATGCTTCGTTACAAGCAATTCAAAGAAATCACGTCTGGAATGATTCTCATATTTCTTAAATTCCTGTTCGAATTTTTCATAGTAATCCTGCTGTTTCCCCTTTTCTTCAAAATCCTGATAAATTTTTTGAAGAACATTGACAAACTCCGCCTTAGCGATCGGCTTCAACAGATAGTCGTCCACCCCGAGAGCAATCGCTTTTTTGGCATATTCAAAGTCATCATACCCACTGACGATCACAATACGAATATCCGGAAATTCCTTTTTCACTATGCCGCTTAATGTCAGACCATCCATAAACGGCATTTTAATATCTGTAATCAGCACGTCCGGTTTTGTCTTACGTATCATAGGAAGCGCAATCTCTCCGTCCTTTGCCTTTCCTACCAGTTCAAAACCATATTCATTCCATGGAATCATCCGTTCCAGCGCTTCCCGTATCACGATCTCGTCCTCGATCAAAAATACTTTGTACATAAATGCTCCCCCTTTCTTACTGATCCCGAGTCCTTTCTTTTTAGTTTTATTGTATCAAATCCATATAAAATTGGCTATCTTTAATCCCCGAAACTATAATGCAAAAGCAAAAAATGGGTGCATTTTCATACACCCATAAAATCTTATTCATTATTCGTTTTTGAAATATCATGTATCGTTCACTTTCCCGATCACTGTCCATAATACGCATTCTCTCCATGCTTGCGGAAGAAATGCTTGTCGCGGATGCTGTCCGGTGCCGGCTGTACCTTCGGATTGATCAGCTCGGTCTTGGTCGCCATCTTCGCAACCTCCTCCAGCACGACTGCGTTGTGAACCGCCTCTGCCGCATCCTTGCCCCAGGTAAACGGACCGTGGTTCTTGCAGAGGATGCCCGGCGTGTACATCGGATTTAAGCCCGCCAGCTCAAATGTCTCAATGATGACAAGACCGGTATTGGCCTCATATGCCTCGTCAATCTCCTCCGGAGTCAGGCTTCTGGCACAAGGGATCTCTCCATAGAAGTAGTCTGCATGCGTGGTTCCGTACAGCGGAATGGAACGTCCCGCCTGCGCCCATGCGGTTGCCTCCGGCGAGTGTGTGTGCACAATACCGCCGATCTCCGGATATCTCAGATAAAGCTCCAGATGTGTCGGAGTGTCGGAGGACGGTTTATATTCGCCCTCGATCTTATTGCCGTTCAGATCCATCACAACCATATCCTCCGGTCTCAGCTTATCATAATCAACACCGCTCGGCTTGATGACAAAATAATTGGTCTCACGGTCAATGCCGCTGACATTGCCCCATGTATATGTAATAAGTCCTCTCTTCGGAAGCTCCATGTTTGCTTCGTATACCTGCTGTTTTAATTCCTCTAACATCGCAATTGCTCCTTTCTGCTTCACTTTCATGTTTATACATGCACTTTTTATATATACATACACTGCCTTTATACACTCTATATGCTCTCTACGGCAGCCCGTTCGATCGCAAGTCCCTTGTTATAACGTATCAGGAAGTCGTCAAAGCCCTTAACGTCTGCCGGATCCGGCTCCAGTGTCGTTCCTGTCTGACCGGCAAATACCTGATGATCCAGATAATCTGCCAGCGCCTCGTCTGCTCCGTCTACCATGTACTGAGCAAGCACGGCAATGCCCCAGGCACCGCCCTCGCTTGCCGTATCCATCACGGAAACCGGCGTATTCATCGCTGCTGCCATGATCTTCTGACCGGCCCCCGGCACGGTAAAGAAGCCACCATGCCCGTAAATCTTATCAACCGGCACATTCTCCTCCTTGAGCAGAATGTCAAGACCGTTCTTCAATGCACCAAGCGCCGTGAACAGATGCGCGCGCATAAAGTTCGCCAGGCTGAGCTTATCATCTGCATGACGGACAAACAACGGACGTCCCTCATCAAAGCCGGTAATGCTCTCGCCGGAGAAGTAGTTATAAGAAAGAAGTCCGCCGCAGTCCGGCTCGCCCTCTAATGCAACCTTAAACAGCAGATCATATAATTTCCCTTTGTCAACCACCGGCATACCCATTTTCGCTGCAAATTCTCCGAACAGGTTGACCCACGCATTGATATCTGAGGTACAGTTGTTGCAGTGCACCATTGCCACCAGATCGCCTGCCGGTGTTGTCACAAGATCGATCTCCGTATGAAGCTTCTGAAGCTCCTTCTCCATAACGATCATTGCAAAGACTGAGGTTCCCGCAGAAACATTTCCTGTGCGTATCTTCACACTGTTGGTTGCGACCATACCGGTACCTGCATCGCCCTCCGGCGGACAAAGCGGAATGCCCGCTTCCAGTGTACCGGTCGGATCGAGCAGCTTTGCGCCTGCCGCGGTAAGCACGCCTGCTTCCTCTCCCGCAGTCAGTGACTTTGGCAGGATCTCACGCAATGTCCACGGGAAATGATATCCCTCGATGAGCTTATCAAACTTCGCAAGCTTCTCCTCGTCATAATCCTTCGTCGCACAATCGATTGGGAACATACCGGACGCATCACCGACGCCAAGTACCTTCTGTCCGGTGAGCTGCCAGTGGATATAACCGGCAAGCGTTGTGAAAAACGTAATGTCCTTCACATGCTCCTCGTTCTTTAAGATTGCCTGATACAGATGTGAAATGCTGTAGCGCTCCGGCACATTGACCTGAAACTCCTCGGTAAGCTTCGCCGCAGCCTCCTCCGTCATGGTATTACGCCATGTCCGGAATGGAACCAACAGCTCATCTTCCTTATTAAATGCCATATAGCCGTGCATCATTGCGCTGATGCCGATGCCCGCCAGCTTCGTAAGCGGTAAATCATACTGTGCACGTACCTTGTCTGCCAGATCCTTATAGCACGCCTGCAGACCGGTATGTATCATCTCCAGACTGTAGGTCCAGATACCGTCCACAAGCTGATTCTCCCAATGATAGGAACCAACTGCCAGCGCCTCACAGTTCTCGTCGATCAGCACCGCCTTAATACGGGTGGATCCAAACTCAATACCAAGTGCTGCTTTTCCGTTTAAGATACTTTCCTTTGCATTCATCTTACTCACCATGCCTTTCCCAAAATATACAGTTACACCGATATCCCCTGATACGATCTCCTTCGGAATAACATAAACAAGGCGGTCATCCCTCCCGGACACACTGCCTTGTTCCTCCGTTTGTTCTATATTCTCATGATACAACTTGTACACTCGTATTTACAAGTTGTTTTTTCTTAAAATCGTAGAATTGCCAATAACAAGCTCCGGCTCCACCAGAATCTTATCGTCACCCGGCTCCTCACCGCCGATCAGCCGCAGCAAAAGCTCTGCTGCCATCGCGCCAAGACGTTCCTGCGGATGCGCGATCGTTGTCAGCCGCAGCTCCCCCGAATGCGCCATCGGCGAATTGTCGTAGCCACACACCGAGACATCCTCCGGCACCTGCACTCCTGCGTGCTGCAGCGCACGGATCACCTCAAATGCGATCTGGTCATTATAGCATACAACCCCATCCATCAGCACTCCGTCAGCCACCATCTGTCCGAGCTTCTCATACGGGTGCAGTGCACGGTCCTCCGTGTAAAACCAGACAACCTTGTCCGGATCGTATACGATCCCCGCCTTGGCGAGCGCCCTGGCGTAACCCTTGTGGCGGTTCTGCCCCTGCATGTCATCTGCCTTGAACACACCGGCGATCTGCCGGTGTCCCTGCTCAATCAGGTGCTTCGTAAGCAGAAATCCACCCGCACAGTCGTCCATCAGCACCTGCGGACTATCCTTCATCTGCTCATAACATCCCTGAATAAACACATACGGAATCTGAAACTGCTTAAGCTGCTCAAACAGCCCGGTATGTCTGCAGTATATCTGACTCTTGCTCGGCTCAATAATAATGCCGTCGATGTCCTTCTGCAAAAGCTCCTGCAGACAACGTATCTCCTGCGTCCGCGAATTTCTCGTATTCTTAAGGATAATACTGTAACCCTCTCTCGTCAGCACATCGTCGATCCCGCGGATCACCTCCGGGAAAATATAATCAGATAAATACGTCGTCACTACAGCAATGTTCCCCGATTCATGCCGGTGGCGCACAAGCTCCGTACAGAAGGTTCCTCTTCCGTGCTCCGCATAAACGTAGCCCTCGTTCTCCAGGATCGCGATCGCTTTGCGCACGGTCTGCCGGCTCACATGATACTGAGCAGCAAGAACATTTTCCGAAGGAAGCTTGTCCCCGGGCTGGATCTGCCCGGACAATACCTTCCCCTTCAGCTCCTCAACGATCTGTACATATTTCAGTTGTTTTCCGGTCTGGTTTTCCATATGTCAGGCGTGCCTCCGATCATATTTCCACGATAAATACAATTGTTTCATTGGAACTTTCGCAGGAAATCTTACCTCCGTGCAGCTCCACGATCTGCTTGGCGATTGCAAGACCAAGCCCTGTTCCGCCGGTTTGGGAATCTCTGGAGCTGTCCAGCCGGAAGAACTGTTCAAACAGATAGCTCAGCTTCTCGGCAGGGATCGTCTGTCCATGATTCTGAACAATCAACCGCATGCCCTCCTCGCCATTCTTCTCCAGATAAACATGGATCATGCTGTCCGGATAACCATAATTGATCGCATTCTTAAGCAGGTTGTCGAAAACTCTCTGCATCTTCTCGATGTCGCAGTACACCATGATCTCCGGCTCTGTCTCCAGCTGATAATCCATCCCCTTCTCCGCCAGAAGAGGCTTAAATTCATACATAAACTGTTCCACCATCATCGACATATTGACCATGCTACAATTCAGGCTCATATGTGCAAAATTCATACGGGTCAGCTCGAAGAATTCATTGACAAGATCCTCCAGACGTCCCGCTTTATTCCAGGCAATATCAAGATACTTCTGACGAAGCTCCTGTGAAATCTCCGGTTCATCCTTTAACAATGTCAGATAACCGATCACGGAAGTCAACGGCGTTTTCAGATCATGTGCCATGTAAATGATCATGTCATTCTTGCGCTGCTCGGCATCCTTCGCCTCCTGCTGGCTGTCACGGATCCCTATCATGATCTCATTCAGCTTGCGCTCCACCTCCTGCAGGGAAACCGGAAGCTTTACGCTGTTAATCCGGTTGGAATACAGGTCATCTACAGCCGTAGTGACAAGCTCCAGCATACGTGCCATCTGATAGAAATGAACACAGGTGATCGCCACGCAGCCGATCAGCATCACTCCAAGAAAGACAGCGACCACATTGATATGAAGCCAATGAACAAGAGGGTAAAGTTCGTCCCACGAATACCAGATCTGGCTGTTGCACCACCAATAGGCGATTCCAAGAAGTGCCAGCACTGCCACAATATAGACCAGCATGTGTACCAGATATCCTTTTACAAGCTGCTTTGCAACCTTTTGACGAACGTCACCCTCCATAAATTCTTACATTCCTTTCCCTGTTTCGGATCCTTACCGATCCATCTTATATCCAACGCCCCAGACTGTTTTGATAAACTTCGGTGCGCGTGCATTCTCATGAAGCTTCTCGCGGATCCTTGCGATATGCGCCATGACGGTATTATTGCTGTTGAGATATTTCTCTCCCCAGACCGCCTCAAATAACTCCTCTGCCGAAACCACTTTCCCCAGATGGCGGCAAAGATAAACGAGAATGTCATACTCGATCGGCGGCAGGTCGATCTTCTCGCCGTACAGATAGCAGGTGTGCATGTTCGGCACCAGCTCCAGCCCGCGGATGTTGTAGGACTCCTCCTCTTCCTGTCCGCTCATGGACGGATTATAGGTTTGGGAACGTCTGAGCTGTCCCTTCACTCTCGCAACAACCTCCATCGGATTGAACGGCTTCGTAATATAATCGTCCGCCCCCACGGTCAGTCCCGTGATCTTGTCCACGTCCTCGACCTTCGCCGTCAGCATGATGATCGGAAAATACCAGTTCTCCCGGATCTTGCGGCAAAGCTGAAAGCCGTCGATATCCGGCAGCATTACATCAAGGATCGCCAGTGAGATCTCATTGTCCCGGATGCAGTCGAGCACCCCCTCTGCCCGGTAAAACTTAAACACCTGATAACCCTCATTCATCAGATACACCTCCAGGAGATCCGCAATCTCCTTCTCATCGTCAAGCACAATAATATTCTGCATATTAATCTTTCATTCCTTTCTCAGAGCCTCGGCTTAAAACCGCCGGCACAAAACAACCGTGCAGATCATCCGTTCTACCGGATTGCGCGCACTTCCCCCCCCTTGAACATGTCGTTTGTTTCCCTAATTATACCGTGTATTTTCTGAAACCGCCATAACAAAAATCATAAGATTTCATTACTTTTACGTTACAGAAATAATACACGGCTCAATTTTTATAATTACAGATTTTCATTGCGGAGTGCCTCAATGGTATTCTCTTTGCCGACCTTACGCATTGCATAAAGCATTGTGATAAATACAATTGCAAACACACTGAAAGCGGAGATCAGCATTCCCTGCCACGGAAACATAAAGCTTACATCAATGCCATCCACCATTGACTTGTACATCAGAAAACTAAGTGCCAGAGACACCGGAAGCCCGAATATAAGTCCCTTTATACCATACAGAATGCATTCGTAATTCATCATGCGGCGGAAGCCCTTTCCGGTCATGCCCACGGATTTTAGCATCGCAAATTCCTGACGGCGCAGCATAACATTCGTCGATATCGTGTTAAATACATTGGCGATCGCGATCAGAGAGATCAGCACAATAAACCCATAGGAAAAGATATCGAGAATAAGGATCAGCGCCTGATCGGAATCACGGCTTGCCGCAGCATCAACGATCGTACCTGCATCCACGCCGGACAGCTCCTCCTCAAAATATCCCGCAAGATCTGTGCTTGCTTTCTCATGCTGCTTTGCCATAAGAATATATCTTGTATATCCATCCTCCGAGTCAACTACTCCGCGCAGGATCCCATCCTTCACCAGACTGTACGGAAGAACCACGTTGACTGCCTCATCCCACTTGGAAATACTTACACCTGCCGGCGCATTTGCCGTCATTCTTTTACCGATGTGAATCGGATGTGTGATCGTCGCCTTGTCCACCGGGATCATTTTGCTCTCTTCGCTGTCATCGCTGTTATAAATATATTTGTCTCCATCCTGCCAGCTGAAATAATATCCCTTTACTGCCTTTGCCATGGCAAGTGTCGCATCAACATTATCCTTCTTCAGGATCTCCATGGAATAGATTTTCTTTTCGTCTTGCAGAGCAAAACAATCCCACACCAGCGCGTTCATCGGATTGGTAGTCATGTACTCATCCGCATCCATATTTTTCTCCTGCAGATATTCACGGAATACATCATCCTGCAAAAAGCTCAGATTGACCGGAATTCTCACTGTCCCCTTCTTTTCATTGATGCGCCCCGGATCATTCTTCTTTACATAAGAAAGATATTCGTCGGACAGACATTCCTGCGAAATCTCCATCTGCTGATTATAATTTTCCTTCAGGTATCTGACACTGTCGACCGAACCGATCGCCTCCATGCCGGCTGCAATCTCAGATGGTGACCTTCCGTTCGCTGCCTTATCCGATACGGAGCAGCCGATGTCATAGCTTTCCTGCTGACTGTCCGCAATGGAGGACGATTTCTTTAGATAACCACTGAAGCTGGTCGCACTCACGAAAAGCACAATACTGATGAAAAGCGAAAATACCGTGGTACGATATTTCTTACGGTTTCTTTTGAAATTCTTGCTGGCAAGCATTCCCGAAAAGCCAAACAGCTTATATGTCAGCCCGGAGGTTTTAACCTTGCCCGCACGGATCTTAATGTCATCACTCTGGCGGATCGCCTGAATCGCAGGAATGCGCACCGCTTTTGCAGCCGGGATCATCGCTGAGATCAGCACGGTAATAAAGCTGACAATAACCGCAATCGCAATCGCCTGCCATGTCACAACAAGATGGATCCGGAGCGGCGTGTCTCCCGACCAGAGCTTAAGTAGCAATCCTGAAATTCCATGAAGCGTAATTCCGATCCCTCCAAGTCCCGCCGCGATTCCCAGAGGAATGCCAACCATACAAAGTACACATGCTTCAAAGACCACACTGTGCCTTATCTGCTTTTTCGTGGCACCAATGGATTTCAAAAGTCCCATCTGCTTGGTACGCTCACTGAGCGAAATTGAAAATGCGCTGTAGATCAGCGAAATCGCACCGACCATAATGATTGCCATCAAAATCGCACCCATCGAATAAAGAATGGCATTAAAACTGTTATTTGTGCTTTTTCCCTCAAAGCAGAGCAGATCTTCATGCGTTTTATACACACCGGTCGCAGCATATTTTGTCATAATATCATAACTCTGTTCCGGCGTGTTGAAGGTCAGAAACAGATCATAGTTAACCGCCTTTTGGTCGTCCTTTCTTGTAAATGCCGTATACCCCGCCGATGAATAATCCTCGGACACCGGGCGGTCGCAGATGCCAACCACCGTGTACGTTTTTAAGGACTTTTCTTTTACGTTTTCCCCCGGGCGGTACGGATCGTTTGACGTCAGTACCTCTGACTTTTCTCCCGAAAGCGCCTTGCTGTATCTTGTTCCAACCGAAAGCTTTAATGTATCGCCAATCTTATATGTCACGCCGCCATTGTATTCCAGATGCTTGGAGATCACGATCTCCGAAGAATCCTTCGGCATTCTTCCCTCTAACAGCGTGATCGGGCTGTATTTGGTAAAATCCTTATCAACCGCCTCGATCATCAGATACGGTTTGTCATCATTGGTACAGTCCTTTAATTCTGCATAGCCCAGATTATCCATCTGCGTCCAGCCTTTGACCCGCTTATCTGCCGTAATATTCTGAATACTCTGCAGATCAGTCGCCATCATTCTGCCTTCCCATGCACCCTCTCTGACAACTTCCATATTCAGAAGATATTGCTGAAAGCTTGCGATCGATGATGTCACTGCGGTAAACATTGCCACGGAAAGTGCAATACCGACAACTGTTACGAGTGTACGGATCTTGTTTTTGCGGAGTGTGCGAAATGTAAACTGATTGAATATATTCATGACCGGATCACCTCATCTCTTGTGATCCTGCCGTCCTCGATCGCAATGATACGATCTGCCTGCAGGGCAATGCTTTCGTCATGCGTGATCATGATCAGCGTCTGGTCGTACGCCTTGTTGGACTCCTTCAAAAGTCCCATGATCTCATGGCTGTTGCGGCTGTCCAGATTACCGGTCGGTTCGTCGGCAAGCACAACTGCCGGTGCATTCATCAATGCTCTTCCAATGGAAACTCTCTGCTGCTGACCACCGGAAAGCTGGTTTGGAAGATGCTTTTCTCTTCCCTCGAGGTGCAGCGTGTGAATCATGTCCTGCAGACGTTTCTCATTGACCTTGCGCCCATCCATCAGGATCGGCAGCGTAATATTTTCACGTACATTTAATACCGGGATCAGATTATAGAACTGATAGATCAGCCCCACCTGACGACGCCGGAACACCGCCAGCTCCTCCTCATTCTGTGCAAATACGTCCTGACCGCCCATATATACTTTTCCTGATGTTGGTACATCGACCGCACCGAGAATGTGCAACAGGGTTGATTTACCGGAGCCGGACGGTCCGATGATCGCCACAAATTCCCCCTTCTCTACCGAAAAAGATACATCGTCCAATGCGTGAACCGCATTCTCTCCCTCTCCGTATGTCTTTTTCAGATGTTCTACCTTTAATATCTCCATCGTTTCTCATTCCTTTCTGTTCTGCTTTCATCGCAGCGGATGTCACAAATTGCTCCATTGCTATCTGCTTTTGCCCTTTGCATCTTACATCATAAGATGATAACGGAATGAGATGACAGGGCGGTGACTTTATTGTGACAGTTTCGTCACTTTCGTTCTTATACCACTGTTTTATAGAAACGGATCGTAAATACCGCGCCCCGGTCCGGTGCATTCTTCACCTGTATCGTGCCATTCTGCTGCACGATGATCTTCTGTGCCAGTGACAGGCCGATTCCCACGCTCTCTGTGCTGTTCTGCTTGCCACGGTAAAAGCGTTCAAACAGGTGTGGCAGATCCTCCGGCGCAATCCCCTTGCCCTCGTCCCGGATCACAAGCTCCGTATACAGCGGATTCTCCGTTCCTGTCACATGGATCGCCCCGCCCGGCTCGGAATATTCCATACAGTTTTTCAAAATATTACCGACCGCTTCCACGCTCCAGGACATATCGCCCGTAAAGGACACCCCCGGCTCCACCTGACAATCCCAGCGGATATCCCGCAGATCCATGGACACCGCAACAAGCTGATATGCCTGCTCCGTAAGCTCTGCGACCGAAACCGTCTCCTCCTTCATGCCGGATGTTCCGGCGTCCAGCCGCGACATTTTCAGAAGTGCATACACCAGCCAGTCGATCCTGCCAAGCAATGTCACAATATCACGCGCAATCTCACGGCGGCGCTCAGTGCTGACTTCATCCTCCTGCAGAAAGCTTGCCAGAAGCTGCAGCGAGGTCAGCGGCGTCTTGAGCTGATGCGAAATATCTGCCAGCGCATCTGCCAGAAAGATCTTGTCCTGCTGAAGATTGCCCGCCTGCTCCCGCATTCGGAGCACCAGCTTGCTTAGCTGCGTGTGAAGCACTGCAAGCTCGCCCTCCTGACAATCCTGCAGCAGCGTTTCTCCGTCGTCATGCAGAATACTGTCCATCTTTTCGGACATCTGTGCGATCCGCCGGTAACGTTTCGCCGTAAAACACAAATGCAGAACCAGCGCTGCTGCGCCTGCCGGAAGGACAATCCCTGCGCCCTTACCGCCAAGCTGCCGGAATGCCAGCACTGCTCCTGCCAGATACACAATTATATAGTAAAGAATCTCCCTCTTGATCTCGGGATTTCGAAATAGCTTCATATATTATCCCCACTTCTGTACTGCTGCCAAACGACCGTGTCCGGTTCTGTCCTGCCATAATATTTTGTCGCAATTTATTCCATAATATCAGTGTTCCGGTTCTATGCCAACGCATTAATTTATGCGTCTGCCCGGTATCCCATGCCCCGGATCGTGCGGATCAGCACAGGCTCCTGCGGATCATCTTCGATCTTCTGGCGGAGCCGCTTGATATAAACCGTCAGTGTATTGTCGTTGACATACTCCCCGGCGGCATCCCAGATCTCCTCCAACAGTTTATTCCGTGTCAGAACGATTCCCTTATTATTGATAAACACAAGCAAAAGCCGGTATTCCAGTGCCGAAAGAATGATCTCCTGTCCGTTTTTCGTCACAGTGCCGCCCAGCGTGTCCACCCGGACATCGCCCAGTTCCAGCACCGACTGTGTCCTGCCGCACCGCCGCAGCACCCCTTTCATGCGCGAGATCAGTTCCCTCGGACGAAACGGCTTACTGATATAATCATCTGCCCCCATATCAAGCCCCGTCACAGTGCTGTACTCATCACCGGATGCCGTCAGAAAGATCACCGGAATCTCTGTGTTTGCCTTGATCGCGGCACACACCGCAAATCCATTGCCATCCTCAAGAGACACATCCAAAAGTACCAGATCTATCTCCTGACCATGCTCCTCGATCTGCTCCATGGCAGCCTTCTGACCGGAGACCGCCTGCACGCTAAAGCCCTCCTCCTTCAGAAAAAGGCTTAAGTTTTTCACAATCTCCCGGTCATCCTCTACCAACAATATCTTCGTCATGATGCGTTTCCATTCTCCATCTCTATATAATCATTGCCATGCGGCGTCCCATGATATAATGCAATCCCGTACACCGCCACACATGCCACCACGATCAGCAGGATCATGCTGACAACCACTTTCTTACCGTTTCCCTTTTTCTCGCTGCTTCTTACGTTACCTCTTCTCTTCATAATGATCGCACCTTTCTAAGCGGCAGGGCGCTTTGATCCGTTCCGGCAAGCGCCCGCCATCCGTCTTTTGTTTCCCATTATCAAGATAACAGATAAGCTTTAAGAAATCCGCTCGTTTTTCTTAAGAAAACTTTATGTTTTTCTGACATTCGGATTACGCCATTTCATTATAATGTGCATAGATTCCATTTAACGCCAGCAACTCGTCATGAGTACCACGCTCGGCAATACCGGTATCGGCCACCACTAAGATCTCGTCTGCATTCCTTATGGTTGACAGGCGATGAGCAATAGTGATGGTCGTTCTGTTTTTCGCAAGCTCTTCCAGACTGTGCTGTATCCAGCGCTCACTTTCATTATCCAGTGCACTTGTTGCCTCATCTAAGATCAGGATCGGCGGATTCTTCAGAAAAACACGTGCAATCGAAATACGCTGCTTCTGTCCACCCGAAAGACGGGTTCCACGCTCTCCCACATAACTGTCATATCCATCCGGCAGGGACATAATGAAGTCATGAATATTGGCTTTCTTTGCCGCGTCAATGATCTCCTCCATCGAAGCCCCCGGCTTGCCATACGCAATATTCTCCCGAATCGTGCCGCAGAACAGATACACTTCCTGCTGCACCAGACCGATCTGATTTCGAAGGCTCTCCAGCGTCAGGCTGCGCACATCCTTCCCATCAATTCGGATCGTGCCGCCGGTCACATCATAAAACCGCGGAAGCAGGGAACAGATCGTCGTCTTACCGCTTCCGGACGGTCCGACCAGCGCAATCGATCTGCCAGCCTTAATACGGAAGGACACATCTGCCAGCACCAGCGTGTCATCATCGCTGTAATGAAAGGAAACATTGTCGTATTCCACCTCGCCCTTCACGTCCGTCAGCTCTGTGGCATCCGGTGCATCCACAATGTCCGGCTCCGTCTCCACGACCGCCAGAAAACGGCGGAAGCCGGAAAGTCCCTTTTGCATCATTTCCGTCAGCTCCACAAGAATCTGGATCGGACTGATAAAGATTCCGATATAGAGCGCATACATGGCAAGATCTGCCACCTCCATCTGACCCTTCGCGATCAGCCAGCCGCCAAATACAAGCGTCACCAGATACATCAGCCCCTGAAAGAACAGGTTGCCGCTCATAAACGTCCCCATGCAGCGATAATTGGCGTTCTTGGATTTCAAAAAATTTTCATTGCTGTGGCAAAATTTCTCACGCTCAATTTCTTCATTGGCAAAGGACTGCACAACACGGATTCCCGCCAATGTGTCCTGCAAGCTCGAGTTGATATCACCGATCTTTTGCCGGTTATCCATAAAGGTTGCCTGCATCCGTTTGTTCTGTCCATACGAAAACAGGATCATGAAAAATACGAGTACCAAAAGTGGGACAGCAAGCCGTCCATTGATCAGAAACAGAAACACAAAAGAGCCTATGATCTTAATCAGTGAAATAAAAAGATTCTCCGGTCCATGGTGTGCCATCTCGGAAATATCAAACAGATCGGACACCAGCTTACTCATCATCTGTCCGGAATTGTTCTGGTCATAATAAGCAAAGGAAAGCTTCTCATAATGATCAAAAAGCTGCTGCCGCATATCGCGCTCCATATTGGCACCCATCATATGACCCTGATAACTAACGTAATATTTGCAAAGCATCTGTACAATGTACATGGCAAGCATCGCCAGCCCGATCGGCACAAGTGCCTTTAATATCGCAGCGGACTCCCCCGCAAAAATCGTCTTTGTCATTGTCCGAAGAATCTGCGGATATGCCAGATCGATCAGGCTGATCATTGCCGCACAGATCAGATCCAGGAAAAACACTGCTTTGTATGGAGAATAATATGGAATAAACTTTTTTAATGTATGCACTTTCCTTACCTCTTTTTCTCATTTCATTTTGTCGTTCTGTTTGGTCATTCTGTCACTGCTTTTTGGGCGTTGTCTTTTGAGCGGACACTTTCTCGATCTCGATATTGCGGACATCATTGGCTCTGATATCTGCGATCATCGTCCACCACTCCGTCTTGCCATCCGGCTGATACAGACTGCAGATCTTCTCTCCCTTTTTGAGTTCAATCTTTTTTCCATACAGCGCGCCGGTATAATCTCTGACAGCACCCTTCGGATCCACATAAACGCCGTCCTCCGGCATGTTGCCGTCCTCGCGGCTGCTCAGCACAAAGTGTGTGCCCTTCCGCTCGGCGATAAACTTTCGATACACGCGGTCATAGATAAATGCGGCATCGCCGCCCTTTTTCAAACGGCAGATCACTGCAACATCGGCTCCCACATCCTCGCAGTACAGGATTGCCTTTACATTCGCATCCTGCTCCCGCAGATCGTACTTCTTTCCATAAATATAGAATGAAGTTCCATCACTGCCGACACCCTTAGCGAAAGTGTCTGCCGGTGCCCGTTCCACGGAAACAGAATTGTTATACCACTTTTTATCAATCTGTACAACCTCTGTCTGCGGATAATAGATTACATTCTTATATTTGCCACCCTTTAACCGGTAGTGAATGAAATTATCCTTCGTATCCTGCCATGATGTGTAGTCTGAATCCCCCTCCGCCGGCTTCTTACGTTTAGTCAGCTTAAGCTCATCAAACCACTCGGTCACCTGCTTTAACTGTGATGCATCCAGTGTCCGCGTTCCCAGTGCACGATAACCTCTCATATTATATGTGACCAATATTTGGGACACATCCTTGCCGATCTTTTTGTCATTTCTGGCAGTCCCGGCAAGGTTCGGAGCTGCCGTAGCCTTACCGGCATTCCGGTCTCCCTTTTTCGCCTTCGTCTCCACGCGGCGTGTCTTTTCCAGAACGTCATAGCTCTCCCCGGTCTTCGGATCAATGTCCGACATCTCACCAAGACGGTATGACATCGGGCAATGTCCCTCCGAAAAGCTGCGGCGTCCCGACAGACCGGCATCCAGCTTACAGCCTGCATCGACGATACATCTCGCACCCGTCTCGGTCAGATATGCCTTTCCTTTCCGGTAATACCAGCAGATCTTCTTCGGACCGTAGGTTGCCTCCATCTGTGCCTCCGAAGAATTCATATATTTCACGATCTTACGGCACAGCTTCTTATTCACAGACCGCACACCGATCGAGATTACCTTTCCGTTCTTCATATGCGACACCTGAATATCCTCCAGACGCCCCTCCGCTTTCGCCTGTACATAATAGGACGATGACTCTGTATCCCAGATCGCTATGTCCATTTTTCGGTACACATCATCGCCCAGCCTTGTCGCCGCGACATGCTTGAGCATATATAATCTCACACCGAACCGCTTTGCCATGATATCCGCAAACCAGCCCATGTCCTGCAGTCCGAACGACTCTGCCGCCTCATCATACACATAGAGCGTCGTCAGATTCGGATCCTCCGGCACCTGTTCCGCCAGATCATCTACTGTCTCATCCTGCGGCACTTCGGTCGGCGTAGTCTCCGTTTCCGCCGGCAGCTCCGTCTGCAATGCCACCTGCTCCCCTCCCTGTGAGGAGCCTTCATCACGCTCCAGCCGGATTCCCTTCGTGCAAAACACAATAGCTGCCACAAGGATCATCCCAACTACAATTGCAACCCATCGAAATTTCTTCATACGTGCCCCCATTCTGCCGCCCCTGACGCGGCATTCATGCTCCGTTATTGATAACCCAATCATAACATGTGGCACGGGTATCGTCAAAGGAGTGTCAAAAGTCCCAGCGAGCACTTTCTTAATATATGTAGAAACGCCCCGGAGTGTTTACCCCTGGAGCATTCACGATACGTCCAAGAACAAAAGGGCAAAACCAGCGTTTTGCCCTTGCTTCCACCACGTTACGAGCATTTTCCTATACCGGAACAAAGTGGGCTTGCCCACTTTGCGCGTCACCGCACAATTGCTTATGCAAGCTGCCCCTATGACATGCGGTTCACGGTCTTATACTTATAGAGCATTTCCGCGTGATTCTGCTCCTCGACCTGAATGTCTGCCAGAAGCTTGCGCACCCCCGGCTCGCCAAACACAAAGACATCCGTGTTGTACTCCGATGACACCAGCTTCTCCGTGCCGATGCAGTCGGTCGCCAGAAAGCTGTCATTCATCTTATCCTCCGAATTATCATCGGACATATACGTTGCCTTCGGCGTGTAATCCTTGCCATTGCTGTCATTGCAGTCGCATTCCGGCACGGTTCCGTCTAGCACCTGCCCCAGCGATTCGTAATGCTTCTGCTCCTCCTTCTGAATCGTCTCAAATAGATTCTTCAGTTCCGGATCCTTCGCCTGCTGACTGTATTTCTCATACTTCTTCGCGCAGATTTTCTCCTGTGACTGCAGATCCTTCAATGCCGCCGTTTCTTTTTCTGTTAATACCATAACTACCTCTTTTCTGAGCAACTTGTTGCGAAGAGGCGAAGAAAAATTCACGCAGGTGATTTTTCTTCTGCCATCAGAGCTATTTGCTTGTACTCCAAAGCAAATAGTTGTGTAAAAAGATTGCATCAGCAATATTTTTACACACTTGCCTCCTTTTCTGAACAACTTGTTGCCTCATTTTTCTTAATCTTCCTTATAACAATGATAGTGTGTCCAAAATAAAACGAATTATGCGCGGCATTTCAATTTGACTTTATCCGGCGATTATCTTAAACTACTTGTGGATAAAGACATGCTGCAGGATTTAAAACGATAGCAATATTTCCATACCATTGCTGTCCGGCAGCTTATTTCAATATATTATTGATGGAGGACTGATATGCGATTACGAAATATTCCCGGCTCTCAGGAGCGCATTTTAGAAGACAAATACACGATCCAGACCGACGGTGCCGATGGTGCTGATTACAGAGGAAAATGGGCTGCCGAATATTTCCACAATGATCATCCGGTTCACATCGAAGTCGGCATGGGTAAGGGCAAATTCATTCTGGAAATGGCACGTCAGAATCCGGAAATCAATTATATCGGCATCGAGAAATATTCCAGCGTTCTGGTGCGTGCGCTGGACCACCGCGAGGAGCTCGAGAGTGACAATCTTCTTTTCCTGCGCATGGACGCCGAAGATATTGACGAATATTTTGCGCCGGGCGAGGTTCAGAAAATCTACCTCAACTTCTCCGATCCATGGCCAAAGGACCGCCATTCCAAGCGCCGTCTGACCTCCCGCCAGTTTCTGGAGCGGTACGACCGTTTCCTGGCACCGGATGGCATGATCCAGTTCAAGACAGATAACCGTCCGCTGTTCGATTTCTCTCTGGAGGAGATCAAGGAAACCGGATGGATCCTCGATGAATGCAGCTTTGATCTGCATGCCAACGGTCCGGCACTGAATAACGTTATGACCGAATACGAAGAGAAATTCTTCCAAAAGGGCAACCCGATCTGCCGTCTGGTCTGTCACAGAGAAGCCGGCAAGACAAACTATTCTGCCGAATAAGACCATATAATTTCTTTTGGAACGCAGCAATTTTATAAAATCAGACAATAAACTTTTCAATGATAAAGGAGGTAATTCATTATGGCACAAGCATGTATTTTTTTGGCAACCGGTTATGAAGAGGTGGAAATGCTGACGGTAGTAGATATGCTCCGCCGCGCCAAAATTTCCATTGATATGGTATCCATCACAGATCAGAAAGAGGTTACCAGTTCCCACAACGTCACGATCACCGCAGACAAGACTCTTTCCGAGGTCAACTTTGAGGAAGCAGAAATGCTGATCCTTCCGGGTGGTATTCCGGGCACTCCAAATCTTCGCGCCTGCACCGCTCTCTGCGAAAAGCTCAAGGAATTTGCCGCAAACGGCAAGAAGGTTGCTGCTGTCTGCGCCGCTCCGACCGTTCTTGGCGAGCTTGGAATCCTGGAGGGCAAGAAAGCAACCTGCTATCCTTCGTTTGCAGACAAGCTTGCGACCGGCGATTATGTGAAGCAGCCGGTTGTCACAGACAACAACGTGATCACCAGCCGCGGCATGGGTACCTGCATTGAATTTGCGGGAGCCATCATCGCAGCACTGAAAGATAAAGCGACTGCTGATGCCGTGAAGGAAGCGATTATTTATAACGACGTTTATTAAAATCTTTTTTATACTAAAATGCCCGCTATTCAGCGGGCAAAATTTAAACCTTAGTTCATTTCGTGCATCAACGGCTTACAATACTCTTTTATGATTTTTTATTTTTGTTCCGGAAAATGCCTGTTTTCCGATGTATTTCTTCCTTATCTTTTTTCCTTTGTAAATAACCTTTTTAAGCTTCTTGCATTTCCAAAACGCCCTCTTGCCGATCCGGGTCACATTTTTCCCGATGGTAACCCGGGTAAGCTTCGTATCCCCGGCACATGCCTTCGCGTCGATCGACGTCACCTTATATCTCTTCTGACAGAACACAACGCTTGCCGGTATGGTCACCTGCTTTCTGCTTTTCGTCGGTCTGCAGAAGGAAACCTGTTTCGTTCCGGTCACGCAGTACACGGCATTCTTGTAAATGAACTTCTCTCCCAGGTTTGGATCTTCTTCCTCATCCTCTGCATCGACAGAAGGACTGGCTGATGGCGTCGCCGTTCTCTGTGGCTTTGAATATCCGAGGAGCCACGCCAGAAACTCCTCCTCTTCCTTCGGACTCATCGTTCTTGCCGGTGCGGCAGTACTTGTTGTTCCCGGGTATGGCTGCTCGGTGTTTCCCAGCGTGCTGCTTGCTCCCGGGTATGGCTGATCACTGCTTCCCGGCGTGCTGCTTGCTCCCGGGTATGGCTGCCCGGTACTTCCCGGCGTGCTGCTTGCTCCCGGACGCGGTGATTCTGTGACGCCCGGTATATCGCTGCCTGCTCTGCGGATCGTATAATTTACAACTTTAACGCCCCGGTAAACTCCGGTTCCGATAATCAGGACGGTCGCCGTTCCCTCCGTATATTCTCCGGCAATCGGATATGTCACCAGATAATCCTCTCCCTCGGACAGAAGCTTTCCTGCCATACGGACCGTAATCTTCTCCGGGCGGACAATCCCACCGGTATACTCATATATTTCACGATCGAGCGTCACCTCGGCATCCTCAATCGAGCTCAGGCTGCCCTTCGTCCAGTTTGCCCAGACAACACCGTTTCCGTCATGATCCGAAAGCGCCGTATCATCCCATGTGCTGTTTCCCGCCGGATAATACGCTTCCATGCCCTTTGCACATCCATAAAATACCCGGTCATAATATGTACCACTGATCTGCGAGCCAAACTCCGGTGCATCCCCATAGAAATAAATCTTTCGCAGATTGTAATCTCCATAAAAAGCCGCCGCCTGAAGCTGTGTCACCGTCGATGGTATCCGGATCACTGACAGATCAAAATTATCCCGGAAACAAAACGCTCCGATCACCTCTAGTCCGTCCTGCAGCTCCACCCGATTCAAATGTGCACAGCCGCCAAAACAGCCCTCTCCCAATTCCCGGACAGATCCCGGAATCGTGATCGACTTCAACGTATCACAATTATAAAACGCATAGCTTTGGATCTTCTCCACCGTCGACGGCACGATAACGCTTTCATCCGTTCTTCCTGCCGCCGCAACCAGTGTCTTTCCATCCGCCGTATAGATCACATGATTCGTTTCCTTAAGATAAGGATTCGTCGGATCAATTGAAAACGTCTCCAGCGCATCACACTGCGTAAACACGCCGTTTCCAAGTGCCTCAACCGATGCCGGGATCGTAATCTCCCGCAGCTTGCTGCAGGCACTAAACGCATAATCTCCAATCTTCTCCAGCGTATCCGGCAGCACCACCTTTGTAAAATTCTTTCCCGCCAGTGCCGACTTCGCCAACGCCGTCACCGGATATCCTCCAAGCCGGGACGGAATCTCAATCTCTCCCTCGGACGTTTTCCCGTCATACTGATAGACAACCGCTTTTTTCTCATATGTCGTGTAGTAACTAAAAAGAGAAGTTCTTTTCTTCACATCATACGGCCGGAAACCATTCTCATCCTTTCCGGAAGAATAGCCCGCCTCCAGCTCATAATAACAGCCGCCGATCTCCACCAGCGCATTCACATGACCACTGCCTGCCCCGGCATCCTGATTGGCTCTTCTCGTCCAGGCATCATAACCCATTCTCTTTGCCAGCCGGATGATCGTGTTCGTGCTCGCCCAGCAGTCACCGCCTCCGTAGATCACCATGCTGAGTGCGCTCTGGTATCTGTAATTGTAATCGTACTGCGCCGGAAACTTCACGATCGCCTCCGCAATCTCACTGTCACTCATATCCGCCGTAATATTTGCCGTGATGTACGCATCCATCACATGATCCACATAAACCTCGGCGTAATCCTTCACATGCACGGTCAACGTCCAAGTCTCACTTCCGGAGGTCACGGTAATTTCCGCATCGCCCGGCTCAACCGTGTAGTAATCGTAATCCTCTCCCTCCGAAACCGAGTAAGAATAACCATTTCCTTTCTTCCAATAAGTCCGCGCAGTCGTCACCAGACCATCCGCTGACACCTGCACGCAATTCCTGCCGGACGTAACCCGGTACGTCGCCGCATCACCCTGCGGAATCCGGTAACTCCGGGACATGGACGATGGCACCGAAACCACCTCGGCGTATGAACTGTCCATGTCGTACAGCGTCACCTCGGTGGCTGCATTCGCTTGCCGGGCGCTGCCGGAAGCCTGTGCGGTGGCTGCGGCTGTCAGCGGGGTGAACAGCAGGAATAAGCACAGGAGGGGGAGTATGAGATAGGTGTGTGGTGTTTTCATTTTCATGGGCTCCTTTCTGGGGTTAATTTTGCATTTATCCTCTATATGGTATATTACTATAACAAAACTTAACATTATCGTACTTATATTTTCCACACAACAACTCAAAGTCATCCTGCAAAATTTGATTATTAGGTCCCATAATAACTTCTTTTATTGGGTTCTGTGATATATCAAATAAATCAATAGGAAAATATGCTACTATATCATCATCCATAATGTTAAAATCGATTTTATTTTTTAAAACTTCGACCATTTCCTCGACCAATACAGTATCATGTTCTTTTCCACCATATACTAATTCCGTTTTTTTAAGTATTGGATATTTAAAAAATATCCTCCATTCATTCTCCTCTTCAAACGCTTTATTTTTATACTGCAACGATTTCATAAATACACCACTAAGCATTTGGGTAAAAAATAATACCATATATTTTTCCAATTCGTTATCAACACAATTAAAATTATTCCCAATCCAGTCACGAAGATTTTTAAGTTCCGCCAACAATAAACCTGCCGTAGAAATAATTATATTATTAATCTCTTCCGCTGTTTTATACTTTATTTTCTCCATAGTCATCACTTCTTTATACTTTTCACAATATTGTGCTAATTCTCGTTCTGAAAAGCCAATGGACACTCCTTTTCCATTATTGGCGTACCCTCTCCATTGACTTAATTTGTCACCTTTTTCGCAAAAGCATACAACAAAATTAGTAATTCCACCACGATCAAACTTCGAGCGGAAATAATTAAATATAACTCGAAGAAATACTAACATTGCTTTTTCATTGTCTTCACATGCAAATTTAAACGAAAATGGTTTCTTGTAATACTCTTCACGCATAGCATCTATTAATCCAGGAAAAAACATATAAACTTCATCATAATCATTACTTTTAGTTATATCGCTCATTCTAAGTTGTTTTCCCGATAAAATTCCATACAATTTTTGTGTACTACAATAATGGTATAATATGCTCTCCATGTTCCTCTCCCTTCGTTCTTTTATTCAGCATAAATTATCTCCCATATTTATCCCTTTAAGGCTTTCTCGAGATTTTCAAGATACTGATCTATTTCTTTCTTGTTTTCTCTACGCATAATTGCAAAAGCAGATTGATAACTATCTATAGCATTTTGTATAAATGAAATTTGTCCAATTGTAAATATTAATATTTCACAAATATTTTCATTCTGATTTAATGACATATCTTTCATATACATAAGATAAATTATCATTAAAACAAAAAATAGTGCAATTGATATTTTTGCTTTATTCATGTATAATGACTTCTCATCAATCACACCTACTGTTGATAAACAATATAAAACCAAATATATAATGACAAGTCCAACAACTGCTATTTCGAACAAAGTTAAATTCATCGCAACGGCAATTAAATTCATTTCTTGACACATAAAATAAATCAGAAAAATTGTCATAATTCCAACTATTATATTTTTTAGTAATTGTTTTGGAGTTCTTTGATTTATTCTTCTCAAATAACAATACACTAACAAATTTTCAATAAATGCATCTTTGTTTGTTTCCATGTTTAACAAATCAAATATACTTATTGTGAAAAATATAATTGCTAAAATATTAACAAAATTTTCCCAAGAGATATCTCTAACAAAAAATTTCATAGACATATGTATTATCGTTGAAACACATAACACCAATAGCATAAAAAAAAGCAACTTAAAAATATTTTTTTGTCTGAATTGCCTTTTTCGTATTACATATAACCATTGTAGTACAATTTCGATAATAGTCCATACCATCTCCATATTTTTCTTTCACCTTCTCGTTTTTTAATTGTAATGATTTATATAAACCGAAAGCGAAAAGCTCGGTCAAAGAACTTTTCGCTCACTATCATCTTATTGAAAGTTTTATCTGCAGTTATAGATACAATCTCTTTCAATTGCTCTAACAATATTGAACCACATTTGTAGTCCATAAACATCCCGCATAATATTTAAAATTATAGAACTGTAAAAACAAACGCTAGAATAACGAAAACTGCAACTACTATTTTTTTATATTTATAATATGTATAAAACTGCGATATCTCTCTTGTCTTGTTCGTAATCAAAGGACAAGCTAAAATTGCCAGAACCAGCATATCAATACCAAGTAAAATATATTTAATCCCATTTTCAACAGATGCGCCTATAGAACCAATACCGAAAACCAAACAAAATACTGTAAGCCCCCATAATATCACTGCCTTCACAATCGACACTGTACTTTTAGCAGCATTTTGCATCTTTTCATTTCGCTCCTGGCGAACTTTTTCATTTGCTTCTTGCGCCGCCTCCAGTCTGGCTGCTTCCTTGGCTTTTTCTGCATCAAAGGTCTGTTGATACTGTATTTGGTTATTCTTTGCCTGCTCCTCCAAACGCACAGCCTCTCTTTTAGCATTCTCCTCTCGAAGAATCTGATTTCGTTCCTCTTCCTGACGTATCCGTTCTTCCTCTTTATGCACCCTCTCTTTTTCTCTCATCTGTTCAATTTCCGCAAGTACTCTATTTCTTTCCTCTTGTTTTTCTGCCTCTTTTTCCTCATCTGTTTTTAATCCGAGGATTTTTTGTTTCATCCGTCGAAATTCATCTTCTGTAATTGCTCCACTATCTAATAAATTTTTGTATTTCTCTAATTCTTCAATCTGTCCCATTTTATATCTCCTTAAATAGCATTGTTTTCACTTCATCAAATTCTTCTTGCGTTAAAACGCCTTTATCCAACAATTCTTTATATTTCGCGATCTGGTCAGCTATATTATCCAATTTTGATACATTACTATTCTGAGAATTGGATACCTGTTCTTTTTTCTTTTTAGTTGGTTTGTCCAACCCCTCTGCCATGCTCCTCGCAACAGTTCTTCCAACTACCGCCCCTGCTCCCAAGCCAGCAAGACCGCCCTTCTGTTGTGCTGCATCACGAATCGCACGTGCAGATTGATATTGAATAAATGTATCCATGTCCCTTGCGGCCAGACCAATTCCAGACTGCTCGTCAATGAGTTTCTCTACTTCTTTAGGCAAACCTATGTTTTTAATTGATGCCTGAACAATGCTTATTCCTAACAATTGCGTTTTTTCATTTACATACGGCAATATCATAGTTGATAACTGCCTATAATTTGTCGCAAGGTCCAAAACAGAATTATTACACTCACCAATACACTGTGCAATTGACTCCCCCACAAAGGACACCAGATAATCAATAATATCACCTGTCATGTTCAGATTTCTAGCTCCAAACACTTCATCCATAAAGCATTTCGGATCCGTAATGCTAAATGCAAACTTTCCACAGGCAGTAATCCGAACCATTCCCATTTCAGAATCTCTCTTCAAAATAGGATTTAAAGTTCCCCAGTCATTGTTGATAAACTGCGTTGTATTAACAAAATATAAATCTGACTTTATCGGCGAATTAAATAGATGTGGCAATGCAGCCAGTGTAGATAATAGCGGCAAGTTTCCCGTGCTGAGCTTATAATTTCCCGGTCCAAACACATCTGCAATCTGTCCACGATGCACAAACACCGCAGCCTGTCCATTACGAACAACCAATTGAGCCCCTTGTTTTATTTCATTTCCCGGCCTGTCATATTTATTTACAAGTGATTTATTGGGGGAATTATCAACAAATTCAATCACATCAATAAATTGACTTTTCACAAACTCTCCAAAGCCCATGTGTTTTTCACTCCTTCCCTAAGATATATTGTTAATCTATTGTATTTTAACATATTCTGACGAAAAAGAATAGTTGTTTATATACTATTGCTCCCCAAGGTATATTTACTTTACTCACCCCAACAAACAAGTAATTAATGCACACAAACCTGACAAGCCTCTATTCTTTCAAACAAATGTTTTACCTGCAAATTTGCCACTTTCAAGTTACTGTCTATATACTCCAACAATTCTGTATTATCCAAATATATATACATCTGCGGTGCTACAAATCCGGGAACATTTTCTCTTAAATCATCTAATGCTATCTGAGATGTCTCTTGAAACTTTTCTATTTCCATTGCATATCTATAATGATAAGTTTCTATATATTCTTTTATTCGTGTAACAGCATCACTATCATCTTTAAACTTTTCCAACCAGTCGGATAAACAATGTCTTTTCCCCAAGTATACAATCCCCGTAATCGCCTTTACTGGTGAGCTAACATACATATATGCCATCACAGATTCATCTGGAAAGTTTCTTCTATGTTCAAATATCTTCTGACCCGATTTAATTTTTTCGTATACTTCTGGTCTGAAGCTTAAAAGCATTTTTCTCAAAATGTACACCACCTTATTGCCATTGACACTCTATATTTAATATAGATGTCGGCATTTTAATAAACTGTATATCAAATTTCAGACTTGGTTCAACCTTTGTACTTGCATTATGAATTCTGAAACTTAATTGCCAATTATTGTCCATAAACATTTCTACAGTATTACGACTCCCTTGTTTAAAGCGAATTGTTTCAATTCTTATCGGCAATTCTACAACAGGAACGACAGTCTCTGATCTCATATCTTCACTTTCCATATCCAATGTATTATGCATATTGAAAGTATAAACCGATGTAAGTTTCTTATTGTCACGACTAACAATCTTATAATAATCCTCTGTGCCAATAAGATACTCAATCATTTTACGTGGTATATTCGGATCTTCTTTGTATGCTCTGTTAATTTCATCCATAAATGCCTGTAATAACGGTACATATACTTTTTCATTTTTATCATCCATGTCAGACCATCTTACTCCACGATCTTTCTTGTCCTTAAGCATATCAAATATAGGTTTAACAGCATCCCAGTAATCATCACTGCAAGGCAAACCAAACCATTCTTTTCCAAAATCAATCTTATGACTCAATCTACTGTGTTTTACAGCATCGTGATTATGTTTGATACTTAAGCCAATTTCCCATCCAATATCGTTTCTACGAATGACAATATCTCTAACATCGCCCTTTACACCGGCTCTATCCTGCTGGAATTCCAATATCAAGTCATCATTATCATTCTCTAATATTTTAGGTTCCATCTTAATTACTGCACCAACAGCAGCTTCCGCCGAAGTCATAAATACCTGTTGTGTCTCTTCATCCATAAGCTTCCACGCCTTTTCATTCGCATGTAAACTAGAATTATCAACTATTCTTATATTTCGTACATCCTGTATTCTTTCACACATTGCCAGCATACAAGCATGCTCGTATGCCCTACCTTGATCATTACTCCTTGTGCTCACCTTTCTCTTATTAACCTCCTTCGCATCCACAACCTCATTATCTACAACAACCTCAGAGCCTTTACCTTCTAAATATTTCTTTATTGCGACCGCAATTTCATATGCAAGATTCACCGGAACCGCATTTCCAATCATTTTGTAAGCCGTATTGGTATCTTCGTACATAAACTTGAAATCATCAGGAAATCCTTGCACTCTAGCAACCTCTCTAATAGTCATTCGACGATAAAGATGTTCTTTGCCTTCCACGAATCTGCAATCATTCTGTCCTACCTTAACCATTTTAGGTGCTTGAGGATGAAGCTGACATTGCCTTCCTGACGCTTGCACTGTAAATGCTTGTTCATCCCATGCCTTAACTCTGTTACGACTCATAAATATCGGAGAATATGCTCCTGTGTAATATTCATTGTTATTGATTGCTTCTGGATTGTGATGATTTTTCTCTCCTGATGGAACCGCCGTATCTTGCAAATTCCATATAATATCACGAAGGGTAATTTTCTTATCATCCTCTTTCGTAGAACCCTTAGGAAATCCAAAGTCGATCTTTAAGTCTTTCCTGAATCCTATATAAAATACTCTCTTTCTCTCTTCGGCAACTCCATAATCCTTCGCATTCACAAGGGTAAATGATACATCATATCCCGCCTCATCAAAAAGATTAAGTATATTCTGTACCGCTTCGGAATGCCTGTTCGCCAACATACCTCTCACATTTTCTGCAAGAAAAAACTTAGGCTTAAATTCCTCAAGTATCCTAATATAATCAAAAAACAACTGTCCTCTGGAATCTTTAATCCCTTTTAATGAACCTGCCTCAGACCATGACTGACAAGGAGGTCCACCTATAATCCCATCAACTTCGCCAGTTATAAACTGTTCAATGTCTTCTTTTGTCACCTTTCTTACATCTCCCTCAATCAAATGAGTAGCGGGATGATTGGCTTTATATGTAGCCCATATTTTATCGTCAAATTCATTTGCAACCGGAATATCAAATCCTGCCTTTTCAAATCCCAAATCCAAGCCACCACAGCCGCTAAACAAACTAATTATGTTCATAGATATTCTCTCCTTCGTTATTCTCTTTGATTATTCTGGCTGCTTCTATTAATGCCGTTCTTCTTACAAACTCGCTATATGATGCATATGCCTCCAATCGGGCTGCTTGTTTGAATTTCTCTAATTCTTCTTCGCTTACTCTTATACTAATTGAAACTGACTTTTTCATCTCATTTGTTCCTCCATTTCATATAGCTATCATAAGTCTGTTGTATGTCAATGTCAATACTTTGTTGCACAAACAAACGTTTTGTATGTCCCAAATAATTTTGTCTGATTTCTACATTACACCTGCGCAAAGTCGCATAGCGCAGCTCAAGTTCTGATATATTATTACTTCTCATGCCGAAATTTGAGGATTTCTTGTAATCATATCAAAGATTTGTTCCTGCAATTTATCTTGAATGCCATTGTGGGAATTTCATCCCACAAATTCTACCTACTTCCCTTCTTCACCATCCGATAAATCTCCACCCCATCTTTTCTTCCAAACCGATGTAGCGCTCCTGTATACAACTCTCGCCGTCCCCATTTTTCCTTCCCCCTCACATACTCCCAAATCTCTTCCATCCTGTTTTCATACAACGATCCCGTCAAAACCGCCTGCAAATTTCTCTTAACCCGCTCCTGTTCTTCTAAATTAGCACTTTCCTCCTCCAAATCCAGGGGCGTCATTCGTTTAAGAAGAAATTTTCGCCGCGAACTGTCTTCCGGATCTGAAAATAATGTGAGTGCCGTTTCTATATTAGCGAATTTCACAATCTGCGGATTTCCAGTTTCTTTGTCTCTGCTGAAAAAATCTATTACTGCTTGAAAACCTTTATCATTACTAATGATCGCGATTTGCTTTTCTCCTCTTTCGCTGATTATGCCACACTCCGTTGCTATGTAGAAATCAAGCCCGTTTTTCCCCGCTGTTTTTAACTTTACTGCTCGAAATCGGCATTGACTCTCCTTAATCTGCTGCATATAATCTGTCCTGATCTTTCCACAGTTTCCACTGAAAAATATAATTAATGTATCCCCTTTATTTAACACATCCACACCTCGAAGACCATTAACATTACCAACGTTTTCGTAATCCACTAATATTGCCGCCATATTTATTCCTCCTGCTCCCTATTAAAGAAAATCTATTCTCCGTTGCCTAAGCTTCGTGCAATAATATTTCAATTTTCCACGCACAATCGTTCCTTTTATGCGTTTCGTATATACGGATATTGTTGTAAAATAAAATGCATGTCAAGATATCCCGACATACACTTTATGTCATTTATTTTCCTGCAATGCGGTCATATAACCGAGTAATCGTTCCTTTTGCCTGCCTCCCAGGTTTCGGAAGCTTTCCAGAACATGCTCTTCCTCTTCGTTCAATGCAAACACATAATCCATCTCTTTGTTTGCGCCACCTGTGCTCTCTGCCAGCAATTCGTACGGTGTGACTCGTAACACTTCACATATCTTTAGTATTTTATCCGCTGAAGGATTTGTATTTTTTCTTTTCCAGTCGCTGATCGTGCTCTGAGAAATTCCCGTCTGTTCTGAAAATTCTTTCTGGCTTAGACCTCTTTTTTTCATGATGAGGAAAATCTTTTCACTAATTAGCAATCAACTCGCCCCCTTACTCAAACTCAGCAAAGTTACATGATATCCTAACTACCCAGCACTTCTTGAAATAAATTTCTTATATTATCTTAAATCCACCGTCTGTACGCTCCATGTATTTCAAACGGCTGAATATATCAGCTGATATCGGATTTCTTCGCTTTGATGGAATTTCCAATAAATATTTTCCTCTACTCTGCCGCAAAATCAGCAAAGATCCTCTTGCATCTTTCACAATAATAGCCGTGAGAATCCTTTACATAAGTATTCGACTTTTTCACATTTTTATTTGAGTCATCCGGCTTAAACTTTATGGTTGCCGGATGTAATTTCGGAATCAGCGTTGCCATTTCATAGAGTTCAACGCTGCCTTCTACCAACTCATCGCCACAATATAAACATTTCATATCGAATCCTCCAAAATGCCAGCTCCTAAATGTCAATTCAGGATTATATTTATTATAATCTTCCTTGCCTTTAGTGTACGTTTTCCTATCATCTGCATACTCTCTTTCCGGTTCTTGCTTAATATCACAGCACAATTTCACTATCGAAATATTGCTCCTGAAAATGAATCTGCTGCCTGATTTCCTCCTTTGAAAAAGTCACTTCCTCAGGCACAACTACCCATTTTTCTTCTATATCATTTTTTCTGTGAACAATGGCAATAATTTTACCCGTAAACTTGTCTACCGGCTCGTTTACACCTAATATATAGGCATCCTGCTCTTCTCCGTCTGGTGCCATAATTCCTTCAATAAAACCATAATTTACCGGGTAATACATCTCTTTATGTTCCGGATGATAACTTCCTAGTGGTCTATCAACTGTAACAGTTACTATTGTTCCGATTACAGAATTATTTTTTATCTGCAAATACCTTTCTATCAATTTCGGCTGTATCGATGGATATGTCCAGTTCTCCGGCAATTCATCCATAAGAACCACCTTCTCCATTTCGCTATGTAATTCCTTAGTAAACTCTGTTATCTCCGCAAAACAAAGCAGTCCAAATGTTTCCTCGCCGGTATCATTCACTCTGTTCTTACCTGTTACTGAATAAACACAGATCGGCTTTATCTCAAATCTGACTGCCCCTGTTTCTTCCTGCAATTCTCTTTTCGCCGTTTCAAGAATGTTCTCCCCGGCTTCTCTATGTCCTCCCGGCACTTCATAGGTATCTCTTTCTTTATGCTTGCAAAATACCCACTTGCCGTTACTCTGTGAGATAATTACTGCAAATTTCAGCAGTTCATCATTAACTGTATCATAAAACTTTACTTCCATCACTTTTCCCCTTCCCATTCTATCATAAACTCATTCAAAAATTCCTGCATTACAACCTGCCTGTGTTCTGCCAGTTTCCTTCCCTTACTGCCACCAAATGCGAATGTTCCGACAATTCCAATAGCTCCTATCGCATCAAGTCTGTCTGCGTCCTGCACACATTTTCCTTCTATGGTATCAGGTACGTGTCCATTATTGCATATAAACATCCTATTATCAAACCGGGGCAGAGCAGGATATTTAATACAGATCATAAATTTCATACAACTGCATTATGTATTGTTTCATATCTTCCACCACCTTATCCGGTGCAATTATCTTTACTCCATTTCCCAATCCAACAAGCCACCCGAAAAAATTATTGCTAACCGCCACATCCACAGTGATCCGAAATTGCGTTTCGCTTACTTTGCGAATCTTGACATCTCTGCCAAAGCGGTCAAGCATAACTCCCGCCAGCTCATTTTCGCAAAGCATTGTGACGGACTGTTCTTTTCCCGTAAACATACCGAAGCGCTTCCTGGTATAAGAGGACATTTCAATCTTTTTAAAATCATCCTTTCCTTCCCGCACCATATCCAACTGACCAATACGAATCATCTTATCTACCCGAAAATGCTTGATCATCTCTGCCGAACTATCGTATGCGATCATACGATGTTTCAAGTATTATTAAAATCAATCAGAAAAGATGGGAAATCGAAGAATGCTTCAGAATCATGAAAACTGAGTTTAAGGCAAGACCTGTATACCTATCAAGAAAAGACAGAATCACAGCTCATTTCACTACCTGTTTTACTGCTCTTGTTATTTACAGAATTCTGGAACAAAAACTTAATGAGAAGTACACCTGCGAAGAGTTGATTGATACTATCCGCTCTATGGATATGCTGATTGCACCTGGCGAAGGATATATCCCAACCTACACACGAACTGATATCACTGATGCTCTTCATGATGCTTTTGGTTTCAGAACAGACTATCAGATAACATCTCAAAAAAACATGAGAAAAATTTTAAATCAGACCAAAAAGAAGTAAATATTACCACATACTTTCCAACAAAAGAAACCTCGCAAACGGCGCAATTACGCGGTCTGCGAGGTTTTTGCCTTCTTTCAACTGTCAAAGACAGGATTATAACATATGTTTTAGTTGTAGACAACAAAAAAATCTCACATTTCCAGGGCTAATGATAACATGCTTTCATCATCACTTGGTTTTTACTGCCTTGGCCTTAGACCACTTAGTGTACACTGTGACAGCCTTACCATCCTTGTATGCGCGAACACGTACATAGTACTTCTTCTTGGCCTTCAGCTTCTTAACCGTCTTGGCAAATTTGGTGTTACCTTTGACTTTAACTGTCTTTGTGGTCTTCTTAGTAAACTTTGATGATGTGGAATACTGCAGCTCATAGCCGGATGCATTCTTCACCTTTGCCCATCTGATCTTAAAGGACTTTTTGCGCTTGGTGAGTTTGGTGATCGCTGTTTTTTTCAGGTCAAAGGCTGGCTGAGCTGATGCCTCTGTAGGTACTACCACAGGCTTCTGAACTGGAGCAGTTGTCTCTGCAGGAGCTTTAGTTGGCACTACCACAGGCGTCTGAACTGGAGCAGTTGTCTCTGCAGGAGCTTTAGTTGGCACTACCACAGGCTTCTGAACTGGAGCAGTTGTCTCTGCAGGAGCTTCAGTTGGCACTTCTGTTGGCACTTCAGTAGGAATCGGAGTTGGCTTTTCCGACTGAGCTACAGTGATGGTGACATTGTAGTCGATGGAAGTATATGGAACTTCCTCTCCATTAATCTTTAACGCAAATCGATAGTTAATCCAATCCACGGAAGCGGTCTCCGCAAACAGACCACACTCTTCGGTACCATATACGCAGCTTCCGATGGTAGCTCCGCCCCATCCATTGGCCAGACCATTTCCATCTCTGCTCTTAGGATTTAACTTCTGACCAACAGGAATCTCCACATCTCCGTCTGCTGTGTGTAATGTGAGACTCTTCACATAGATATCATATGTTGCATTTTCATCGTAATTGACAAAACCAAGATTTAAGACTTCATCTTTCTCAGCAATAGGTGCAGTCTTCATCACATAGTCACCTGATCTCACCACTTCCAGTGTGGAATTCATGGCACCGTTCGCTGTCTGCCCCTGAATGGTCACATCTGTGGCGGTAACATCAGTCACGCCGATATCCTCGGCAGGTCTTGCCACCTTCTCGGACTTGGTAAAATACCAGCTGTCGAACTCGATATCTGCTCCGCTAAACACGAAGAATACATTATGATTTCTTCCATCAAACTTCTTCACTGTCTTGCTGGCAACCTTGGCAAAATCACTATTATCAAACTCAATGTATGCCACTGGCTCACTTTGCACGTTATCCAAGCGAACCTCCACGCGGCCCTTACCCTTCACGTTTGCCACAAACTGATCTGCGCCGTAGGCAAAGTCTGCACATTTAACCATGGTCCAAGCACCAGGAGCCATACTCTTGGCAGCTGGGTTCGCAACCTTGTCGTAAAATACATCTGCCGAAGTCAACATCAGGCTACCTCTCTGCTCTGTATAAGCATCTACCGCCTTGATCTGCTTCACACCCTTTCGGCTTGCCGCAGTAATTGGAATACTTAAGTTTGCAGGATCCATTGGCAGATAATCCACCATCAAACTTCGGAAACCACCGCTGATATGTGCATCATCTTCCAGCATCATTGTGTGATGGATGATGTAATTTACACCCTGATACTTGGCAAAATGAGTATGATTATTGCCCCATGTCATACCGGAATTACCGGTGCTGTTCTCGCCAGAATTATAGAAATATGCCCCCTGATACTTCCAACTGTCTGCATCCAAAGGAGTCTTGGTGGTCAGATATGCCATAGAACATTTAGGCGGCTTTGCAATACCATCATAGTCCCACTCCTTGCCTCTATCCTGCCAGTCATTACAGTAGGTATAGTAAAATGTTCCGTCGATATAATTCAGCTCACTGGCCTCGCAGAAATATGGTGCGTCGATAGACACAAACTCACTGTCAAAGGACAACATATCCTTGCCCAGTCTTACCACCTTTGGCACCTTGCTATGAATAGGACTTTCGTTGGTAGTACCGCCACCAAAAGCCAGCCAGCCTACGCCATTGTCATCGATGACAACGCCTGGGTCAAACGGTGCAGGACAATTCTTCAGTCCCGGCATATTTTGATATACAAGTGGCTTTCCCAAAGGATCACTCCAACCCTCCACTGGATCTGTGGATGTGATAACACCTACACCCTGTCCACCATTTGCAAAATACAGATAAAAATGAGTCAGGCCATCCTCCTCAACACGGGAAGTGATGGATGGCGCCCAGGAATTGACAATCCATGGTGCAATCTCCCCCACTTCGATTCTTCCATGATAAATCCAGTTGACCATATCATCGGTAGAAAATACCACCAGTGAACGAATCTGATCGTAATCATTTTCCGTATCCTCCTGGTACTGCTGATGATCGTTGGTTCCATACACGTAAAGCCTTCCGTTGTACTCTACACAAGTTGGATCCGCACAAAAAATAGATGGAGAGATCGGATTGGCATTGGCTTCCGATTTCCAAGCATTTCCGCTAACCTCATCAATAATAATCCCCTCATCAAGACTCTCCAGAATCTCTCCCTGAGAAGCATCCGACAGCTTACCGGCAACCGCTGCCGAGGCATCGGGAACCATCTTTGCTGTTGGCACAAAGCCCAGTCCAGACACTACCAGACTAAGACTTAATACAATAGGTAATACACGTCTCATAGTCATCCTCCTTTACATGAAATTGATATGTTGATTTCATAGTAACATGGCGAAAAAAAGGATGTCAATGGCACCGCAACTTTGTGCTAATTTCCAGCAACTTCCTTGTGGATTAATATTGTCTTTTCCCGTAAACACTTCGATATTCTGTGGGTGACATGCCATTTACTTTTTTAAATAAACGAGTGTAATAATTTGCAGAACTCATCCCCACAGCCCGCGAAATCTCCTCCACTGACATATCGCTGTAGATCAACAGCTCCTCCGTGTGTCGTATGCGAATCAGATTGCCATACTCCGCATATCCCATACCAGTCATCTCGTGAAAAAAACGACTGAACGCATAGTAGCTCAGACCGCATCTCCGGGATGCCTCGTGCATGTCCAATCTTTCCGCAGGATTCGCCATGAGATAATGGATCACATCACTAATCTGCTGAATCTCCTCTTTGCCTCCGTAGCCCTGATGCAGCTGGATACTGCCGTTCTCCAACAACTTTGCCAAAAACTGCAATATAACAGCGTCCATCTGCCACTCCTCCGCCAGATTGCCCTTCTTATTATAAATTCGATTGTAAAATCGTTTTTGGTACAAGTCGTCCAGAGATTTTCGGTGTTCTCCATCCAACATCAGAAAAGGTTCTGCATCCGGGCTGATCTCCAACACCTGATCCTTCTGAAGACTGGAACTAACCTGATACAGAAAATCGCTGGAAAACTGAATCACCAGATCCTGGCACTCCGTAATGTTGTGATAACCGTGCATACAAAGTGGAGAAAACAAAAAGAAGCTACCAGGCTCCACCTTGTATCTCTGCCCATTGATAATCTGATAGCGCTCCCCAGAGACCAGGTAAGATATCTCATAATACGCGTGACAATGGGTGGGATATTGACGGTCCGCCTCCGTCTCGTAGCCAAAACAACTGATATGATGCTTGGCAGGTTCCTCATTATTTTGAAATTCTCTTTGATATAACATGGTGTGTCCTCCGCTGAGAGTATACGTCTTACTCAAATATAAAAATTTCTTCTATGGCTATTTCAAAAACTCGCGCAATATCAACCGCAAGAGATAATGTGGTATTATAATTTCCATTTTCAAGTCGGACTATAGTTTCTCTTCATACATTTACAAGATCTGCTAATTCCTGTTGTGTCATTCCTTTTTCTACCCTTAAATTTTTTATATAAGTTGCCTTTAATCTACTCATTTTTATATGCCCTCATTTCATATTTTTCAATGAAAACAAAAAACAAATATCTCAGCATTTTCTCTAATCCAAGATAAATATACAAAATTCCAATCACCAAGTATGGATCTATTACAAATAACCACTTACAACTGAGACAACAGACATTAGCATCATAAGTAGACCCCCCAATATTCCTACTTTCTGCAACATCATCTCCCTTGGCAAAAATCAAAGTTGCCATTCCCGCCAGTGTTAATACAAAGGCCAGTGGCATTTCCGTTACAAATTCTCGCTTATATATACTAAGCATATAAACATCTCATTTCTTTTTGTGATATATATGTCACTTGTTACATATATATCTCATCTTATCTATAAATTGGGATTTTTACCCTCCCTACAAACTGGGATTTATAATCTTCTCTCATACTCTTCAATCAATAATGGCTGAATTAAAGGATATGCCCATTCAGTAGGAAGTTCATCAAGAAGAACCACTTTCTCCATCTCACTATGTAATTCTTCTTCAAACATTGTTATATCTGCAAAATATAGCATTCCAAATGTTTCTTCGCCAGAATCATTAACTCTGTTTTTACCTGTAACAGAATAAACACAAATAGGGTTTATTACAAATTGAGTTGCTCCTGTTTCTTCATATAACTCTCGTCTTGCTGTTTCGTCAATGCTCTCATTTTCTTCTCTATGACCACCTGGTACCTCATAAGTATCTCGATCCTTATGCTTACAAAATACCCACTTGCCATTAGATTTAGAAATAATAACTGCAAATTTCAATAATTCATCTGTGATACTATCATAAAATTTCACTTCCACTATTTTCACCTCCACAATTCTAATTGTACTAATCAAGCCACTGAATAAAAGCTGTTTTATCAGAACTATTATATCCAGCCCCTTCGTAAAACTTTAATGTTGTTTCTTTCTTCGAACCTGTAAGCAACATCATCTTATAGCAATTCTCTTTTTGAGCTATACATTTTGCATAATTTAAACATTCTGTTGCATAGCCACATCCTCTATATTCCTTATTTGTAACAACATTTTCGATAAATGCATATGGTCGTATTTCTCTCGTTAGATTAGGAATAACAACACAAACACACGAAGAAACACTTTTGCCATCTACCTCTTTCACAATTATATGATGATTATTGTCTTTGATTATAGTTCCCCAAGTTTTTTTCAGATGTTCTGTCATTTCAGGAACAGCATCTTCATATAGGTTCAAATACAATTTCAATAAATCATCTAATTCAGTATCATATATTTCTCTAACCGTAAAACCACCTTCAAAAGGATAATTTGAATTTATCCATCCTTACAAATTCTAAGTTATCTCTTTACTTTATTATACTCATCCCGAAGATTGCTCAAATGCTCAATAATATTTGGATTCCATGAAATAATCTGTGGTAACTGTTCACATGGAAACTCTTTACATAAACCACAGAACTGTACCTCATGTTCTCTTGCACACGCATGAATTTTACAGCTTCCAGACTGCGCCCATTCTGGAACATAACCATCTGATTCAATACAGCCTGGGCATATTCCTTTACACTTTTTCTCGCATCCAACGCAGCATTCACCACATGATGTTATAACAGAAAAATCTATCATATGTATTCATCCTCTCTCAAATTAATTTGTATCCTAAATAAGACTTTTTTTCATATAATATCTGCAATGATTCTCAGGGCAATCGTCTAATTTTCCAAACACAGTATATCCCTGTTTCTCATAAAACCTCTTTGCTTGAAAATCAAATGTATCTAAATGAACTAATTTAGCCCCCTTTGATTTAGCTTCTGATTCAACTTCTTTAAGTAGCTTTTCGCCTATTTTTTTGCCTCTATAGCTTGTATCAACCCATAAAGTATCAACATAAACCATATTCCAGCAATACATTCTTGCTATTATTCCAGCTATTATTTTACCTTCCTCAACTATTTTCTTACTAAGGTCTATAAAATTAACTGTCTGCTCTGCTTTAACCTGTAACAAATTATATTCAACCAGTCTATCTATCAGATAATCTTGTTCTTCGATTGTGCATTCTTCTATATTCATTATTTTGCCTCTTTTCATCAAATACTCACTCTACAATTCAAGTTTATATAACAAAAATTTTACTTAGCTATACTATCAAATAAGTTTGGTTCTCTATCATCAAAATAATTAATTAATTTTTTGTTGCTTTTTTCTAAATCCACTTCAATCTCAAATGCACCATATTCTTTGCAATTCATTAAATCACATTTACCCGATGGTTCAAATGAATAGGCCAGGGGTATTTCCCCATCGAAATGAGAGCATCCTAGAACATATACTTCATTTTCAATAGCTCTTGCTTTTGCAAGTGAAGTCCATTGTTCTAGTTGCATGTTATGATACATCCCTGTACCTATTATATTTACAAGCATAACAGGATTTTCCAAAGACATTATTCTTGACACTTCTGGAAAATGAATTTCATAACAAATTGGTATACCGACTTTCCCAAATTTTGTGTTAACACAAAAGATTCTTTCTCCGTGCATTTTTCCTTTTTCTCTTTCTTTCTTAGTCAAAATACATTTTGTATACTCATCAACAATCTCGCCCTTATCAATAACTAATGCCTTATGTTGACCATTATTAAACAAATCCTTAAATCCTGAAATTACATATTTTTCTTTACTTTTTATAACATTTAATGCTTCTGACAAAATGTTTGTATTTAAGAATCCTTCTGGGAAGATATATAAGTCTGCATCATTTTGCAAAAGAATTTTTTTCAGTTCATTTATGCTATCGCCTTTATGCGGTACAGCTAATAACACCTTCATCTAATCACCCCACAATTCTTACTTATCAATCGGTAAATCTTTAATAAACTTTACCTTCAATTCTCTCTTCGTCAAAAACTCGGCATTTAAATCCATTGTTGTTCGTGGATGTTGGTAAATATCCTCTCCAACCCTAATTTGTTCATCAATTACATAAAGATATCCTGGTTCAGTTCCATTATGCTCAATATTTCCTTCATCATCATATCCTAACCCGCTTGGTTTATGTGAGAATGCCTCTGCTAGTTCTTGCCACTGCGTAATTGTACTTCCTGCTCTCAATATTTCGAATTTTTCATTCGAGCCATGATACCAGATTCCATCTTCTCTAATTTCTATTTTCATATGCACCTCTGACTACTTTATTATTTTTTCCTGCAAACAAAAATATGAGCAAATTCCGTTTCATATTGATTAACAATATTCATATCCGTCAAACTTATACATTTTTCTATATCTTCAACGCTATCAAGATATACTTTCAATTTGTAATTCCCCATATCTATTTTGTCGTCTGTATTCTTATCTATAGATAAGCAGAATACACCATTTCGTTCCAACAGATTATCAACTTTATGTATAACTCTTTGCTTATCCTCAAAATGCATCATTGTTAGTGATGAGTAAATAACATTTAAAGTTTGGTCAAAATTATATTCCAAAAAATCAGCACAAATAAACTGTATATTACTATACTCTGTAAGATTTTCTGTTGCTCTTTCGATTGTTTTAGGTGAAATATCTATACCATACAACTCTAGGCAGTGTGGAGCAACCTTTGAAGCAATTCTTCCTGTACCTATACCTATTTCAATAACCTTTTTTTCTCCAGATAATTCCATTACATCAATAAATAACTGACCATCCCATTTATTCATGTAATCTCTTAATGGTTCTGGATATCGAAAGGGATCATTTCCTTCATTTATTAAGTTATCATAATGAGAAATAACATTCATTTCACTACCCCTTAACTTATTACTCTACCTATTCAAACCACTTTACTTTCATAACAAAATTATTGGCATTTCTATAACCAGCTTTACCATAATAGTTTTCGTGCATTTCATCATTTACAGCTTGTAATTTAACACAAGATGCGCCTCTTTCTTTTACTCTATTTCCTATTTCGTTTAATAAAAGTTTTCCAAATCCTTTATGCTGATGTTCTGCTGCAATAATTATTTCTTCCAATGTATATCCTACAATATCGTCATATTGCTTGAAATATCCCATTACAAATCCGACAGTTTCACCGTTATCTTCTTTCATAATCAAAGAAAAAGAATCCATCATAGTTATTACCTGTTGAATTCGTTTCCCTGCAGTTTGCTCCGTCCAACGGCCTTCTTCATACGTATTATGATAATTAATATATAATGGTAATACACTTTCAATATCATCTAAATTCATTTCTATAATATTCATTTATCAACTCCTATGAATTCTCATACTATACTTGTTTGTATACCAATTTGGTATGTATTTGCTAAAGTCATTATAATTGTCAAATGCTTGTTTTGCTCTTCTAACCATTCCATCAATATCACTCTGTCCAAACTTTTCAGCCCACTTAATTGAAAATAGTGAAGAATGAGCAACGTATACGGCATGTACTTTCCAAAAATCTAATGGTATATCATCATCAAAATATGCATCTACCTGACCTATACAATATGGCACACTAAGTTCAATACCAAAACTATCTAGTTTATAGAATTCTTCGTATGGATCTCCCACTTCCCATCTATTGAAATCAATTACTCCTATTGAACCATCATTCATATATATCAAGTTCCCTGGATGAAAGTCTCCATGCGTATACACTGGTTCTTTAGTCCATATATTTTTGATATTATCCTTAACATATTTTATTGCAATTTCATCATTTTCGATTCTAACATTTGATTCTTCATACCTTGATAATTGCAATAATTTTTTATCCTTTTTGGTAGTATTTGGAACATCTACAGGAGCAACATTTATTGAATGTATTTTTTTTAGAATAACACCTGCTTGCCTACCTAATAAATATTGTTCTTCATCAGAAAGATGTGGCAACACATTCTCCAAGTCATTACCTTCAATCCATGAAAGTAACATATATACTGATTTGCCTTCGTTGCATATTCCAAATTCCTTTGGCATTGACATATGTATTCCAAGTTTTGAATACTTTGTTATAATTTCATATTCCTTTTTCTTTTCATCATATTGTTCTATATCAGATATTCTCAATAACAACAATTCATCAAATTCAGTCTTAACCAAATATTTCTTATCACTTGACCAGCCTTTTGATATGTGTGTCACTGATTTCCAATTAGTGCTTGATTTTATATTTAGAAACATTTTTCCTCCCCTAATACATATGCTTATAAATATTTGAATTTAAACGATATGTTCTTAATGCCAAACTATTTCGCTTTATTGTTATTCCTTCGAATTACCCATTCGTAAAATTTGTCATCACTACCGTCATACTTTGATTTTTGAATAGCCATAGATATTTGAGCAATATCACTACCAAAGTCATCTATTCCTGCGACAATTTTTTGTCTACAATATTGTACCTTAAACATGTCTCCACCAGATGATATTATCATTGGTCTTATCTCTAATGAATCATATAACTCCTGATAATCATTTTTCATACAAGATAAAATTGTTTCGAACTGTTGAATTCTTCTTTCAATATGAAATATAAATGAAGCCAACTTCTCAACAGTGTAACCAACAATATCTATAATGATTACAGGATTAACTTGTGGTACTATTTTACGTATTCCTTATATTGTTTAGGTATTCTTCT
>ERZ839947.506-NODE-506-length-52724-cov-10.704152_pt1 | contig 52724 bp, 52 predicted proteins | sample MGYA00519908_ERZ839947 | MGnify/ENA primary metagenome ERZ839947 (study PRJEB31850, sample SAMEA3708857) | human gut metagenome | biome: human gut; feature: human-associated habitat; material: faeces | place: China | collected 2014 ... | reverse complement strand
GCTGGGCCAACACCCTGCCAAGAAAAATACTCGGCTATAAGACACCCGAGGAGTGTTTTAGGGAAGAAATGCTTGCAGCACTTACTGCATGAAGGTTCGCCGGGTGTTCAACTTATTATTGCAATTCGGGATAGCATTTTTCCTAGGAAAATGGCGGTTTCCTGCCGCTTGGTCCATCCTTTGACAAAGGGACGGTACCTAGAACAGCCACTTTGGTGTATAATAAGGAAACCAAAAACCGGGATCCTTCCCTTTCAAGGAAGTTTTTCCCCTGAAAAAAGGAGTTCCATCATGCTCTATTATTTGGATCAAGCGGCAACCACCGCCCTTTATCCCGAAGCCCTTAAGGCGATGATGCCGTATCTTACAGAAGCCTACGGCAATCCTTCAAGTCAGCATCCCAAGGGGCAGGAAGCGGCCCGTGCCCTGATTATGGCCCGCGAACAGGCAGCCCGCGCCCTATCCGTCCACCCATCGGAAATTACCTTTACGGGCGGCGGCAGCGAGAGCGACAACCAGGCCCTGATCACAGGGGCCCATATCGGTGCCCAAAAAGGAAAGCGTCATCTCATTTCCACCGTCATGGAGCATCACGCCGTGCTCCACAGTCTGCGGCGCCTCAAGGAAGAAGGGTTTGAAATCACACTGCTTCCCATTTCAAAGGATGGATTCGTCAGCCCAGAAAGTGTCAGAAAGGCTCTGCGCCCAGATACGGCCCTGGTCAGCGTTATGGCAGCCAACAACGAGATCGGTACCATCCAACCCATCGAGGCCATAGGAACCCTGTGCCATGAAAATGGCGTGCTCTTTCATACGGATGCCGTGCAAGGCGCGGCCCATATGGACCTTGATTTCACAAAAGGAGTCATCGACATGGCATCTTTTTCGGCCCATAAGTTCCATGGACCCAAAGGCGCCGGAATCTTATATGCAAGACGGGGCATCGAGCTTGAAAGCCTCATCGAAGGCGGAGCCCAGGAACGGGGTAAACGGGCGGGAACGGAAAATATCCCCGCCATTGTCGGTATGGCCGCAGCCCTTGAAAAAGCCATGCAGGAAAAAACTGTGGAAAGCGCCCGCATCCGGGCCCTCAAAGAACGTCTGCGGGAAAAACTGCTGGTCCTTAAAGGCGTGCGGCAAAACGGCGCCCTTTCTCCCAGCCTTCCGGGAACGCTCAACATGACCTTTGACGGCGCCCCATCAGAAGCCCTCCTGCCCCTATTGGGCATGGACGGCATCTGTGTTTCGGCAGGCTCCGCCTGTGCGTCCGGTTCACCGGAACCTTCCCATGTACTTCTTGCCTTGGGGCTTTCAGCCAAACAGGCCCGCTCGTCCATCCGCTTCAGTCTTGGCGCGGACCTTGACGAAAAAGACATCGATACCATTGCGGCAATCGTCATCGGTCACGTTACAGCCCTACGAAAACTGCACCATGCTGACCAATGAGGAAATACAGATCTATGGGGCCCTCAAAAAACTAAAGATTCCCTATGAGGTTTTCCCCCATCCGCCCATCATGACCCTTGACGAAGGCCTTGTCCTTACGAAAACCATGAAAGCCGCGGCAGTAAAGAACCTTTTTTTGACAGCTCCCAAGAAGAAACAATTCTTCCTGCTCCTCCTTGCTGAAGGAGAATCCTTTGTAGGAAAAGCCCTTCAGGAAACACTTGGGTCGGGCCATCTTACCTTTGGGGATAAAGAAGACCTTTCCCATCTCCTTTGCTGTAAAAAAGGGGCTGTATCGGCCTTAGGCCTGCTTTTTGACACAGGACAAGCCGTGACGCTTCTCATTTCCCGTACCCTCTTATCGAAAGAGGACCTGATCTTCCATCCCTGCCGCAATGATAAGTCCCTCAAGATATCCGCAAAGGACCTTATCAACCGTTTCTGGCCCGCCACGGGTCACATTCCCCGCATCATCGATGCGTCAATTATAGATGCCAAGGAGGAATCCCTATGAAAGCACTCATTGCCATGAGCGGCGGCGTTGATTCATCCGTAGCCGCAAAACTCATGCTTGACCAAGGATATGAATGTGTAGGCTGCACCATGAAGCTCTACAACAACCCCGATGCCGGCTGCAGCAGCAAGACCTGCTGCAGCGTCCGGGATGTAGAAGACGCCCGCAGCGTCGCTGCCCGTCTGGGCATGCCTTATTTTGTCTTTAACTACATGGACGAATTCCGCCGGGATGTCATGGAAACCTTCGCCCGTTCCTACACCCTCGGGAAAACACCGAATCCCTGCATCGACTGCAACAAGTTCCTGAAATTTGGAGCCTTGTACGAACGAGCAAAGGAACTGGGCTGTGACACCATCGTCACCGGTCATTACGCCCGCATCCGGAAGCGCAATGGCCGCTATGAACTGCTTCGTGCCAAAGATCCCAAAAAGGACCAGAGCTATGTCCTTTATAACCTCACGCAGGAACAGCTCGCCCACACACAGTTTCCTTTGGGTGACTATGAAAAGACCTATACCCGGGAGATTGCTGAGAAAAGCGGGTTCATCAATTCCCACAAGCCTGACAGCCAGGATATTTGCTTTGTGCCTAACGGGACGTATACAGAAGCCGTAAGGCGCATCCTTTCCTATGAGCCTCAACCGGGCCCCTTCCTCACCTTGGACGGGAAGGAAATCGGCACCCATAAAGGCATCATCTACTATACCATTGGCCAGCACAAGAAACTGGGACTTCCCCAACCTGATGGGCCGCTTTATGTCGTAGCCATTGATTCCCGGAAAAACGCGGTCATCGTGGGTCCTTCACAAGCCCTTTTCCGCCGCGATGCAGCCGTAAAGGAAGCCAATTGGATTTCCGGCAAAATCCCGGAAGCGCCTTTTGCCTGCCTCGTCAAGGTCCGCTATCGTCAGGAAGCACAGCCGGCCATCGTCACCCCGACCGGATCCAATACCTTCTCCATCCTTTTTGACGAGCCCCAGCGCGCCATTACACCGGGTCAGTCCGCGGTCCTCTATGGCCTTGGTGAGGACACAGACGTCGTCATAGGCGGCGGAGTTCTCCAATGAAACCCACGTCTTCCCAAAGACCTCGCTGGATCATGCACGTTGATATGGATGCCTTCTTTGCCTCCGTTGAGCAGCTGGACCATCCGGAATACCGCAGCAAACCCGTCATCGTCGGCGGGCTTTCCGGAAGGGGGGTCGTCTCCACAGCCTCTTATGAAGCCCGGCGCTTCGGTGTCCATTCGGCCATGCCCATGAAGGAAGCGCTGGAACGGTGCCCTAAGGGTATTTTTGTAGAAGGACGCTATGGAAGATACCTGGAACTATCCCAAAAGATCCGCCAGATTTTCCATGAATTTTCTCCCCTTGTGGAACCGCTTTCCATTGACGAGGCCTTTTTGGACCTTACAGGCATGGAGCGCTTGGTCGGGGAGATTCCCGCCCTTGGCCCCCGCATCAAGGAACGCATCAAAAAAGAGACAGGCCTTACAGCATCTGTTGGCCTTGCCCCCAATAAGTTCCTTGCAAAACTCGCCAGTGACCTCCAAAAACCTGATGGCCTTGTCATCATCCGGCAGAGCGAGGCAGCCTCGCGCATCGCTCCCCTTCCGATTTCCCGCATCTTTGGTATTGGCGCAAGGTCCGCCTCCCTTTTGGCGCGCCTTGGTATCAGGACCATCGGGGACCTTGCTGCCTGTGATGCGTCCCTTCTTTCCCCTCTTTTCGGGAAAAATACAGAAACCATCCTGCGCTTTGCCCACGGTCTTGACGACCGGCCCGTCATTCCTGATGAAAAGCGTCAATCCCTCGGCCGGGAACTGACCTTTGAAAAAGACCTTCAAGACCATACAGTCATCTTGGAAATTCTTTGGGACCTCTCCCAAGAAGTGGGCTTTCGCCTCCGAAGTGCGGGACTTTCCGGATACACGGTCACGCTAAAGATGAAGACACCGGATTTCAAGGTCCATACGAGAAGCCTTTCCTCCGACCTGCCCTTGCAGCTGGATGAAGAAATCATGGAACGCATCAAGCTCCTGACCCGTAGGAACCCCCTGCGCGATCCTGTAAGGCTCCTTGGCGTGACCGTAAGCCACTTGGTCCCGCAGGAAAGTTCTGAACAAAACCTGTTTTCCGGAAAAGACCGCAATACCCAGAGAAGCCTCGCTGTAGATGCCCTGAAGAAACGATTTGGAGAAGCCATCATTAAAAAAGGGGCGCCTTTCGGCCCCTCCCATCCCCTATAAAAAAGCCACGATCCTCGAACGCGCTCATGCGTCCAGATCGTGGCTTTTTCAATCCCTCAAAAAAAGTAATGGGCAAGGAGGCTCTTTATCCCCAGACCGACAAGGACAAGGCCGCCCACCAATTCCGCTTTGGTTTTTCCCTTCATGCCAATATAGGATCCAAAAACACAGCCCATAAAGGATAAACAGAAGGTGATTGTACCAATTTCAAGGACTGTAGGTCCAATGTCGAGTCCTTCAAAGGCAAAGCCCACACCGACGCCCAAGGCATCGATACTGGTAGCAACCGCAAGGCCCAGCATCGTCAAAGGTCCTGTAATGACCTTACAGGCGGCTTCTTCATGTGCCTCTCGGATCATACCTATGCCAATCCAAGAAAGAATCAAGAAAATGATCCAGTGGGCATAGGCATCCACCCAAGCGGCAAAATACAGGCCCAACTGATAGCCTAAAAAAGGCATCAAGGCCTGAAAAATGCCAAACCAAGCCCCGTACTGAAGCCCGCCCCTAAATTTCCGCTCCTCGGCAAGGCGCATGCCACCGCAGACAGAAACTGCAAAAGCGTCCATCGACAGGGATACGGCAATGAGAAAAATTGTCAGCGCTGTCATCAGCGGCGTTTCCCGTAAAGGGCCTCATATACGACCATGGTCAGCGCCCGAAGGACCTTCAATTCTTTTTCATTGTGGCGCTTGTCTTCACTCATCTTGCCAAAGATAGGCAGGCTCACCTTCATCATCTGTTTGGTGATCCCGTGCTGCCGGACACCGCCGGCCATGACGGATTGACCGATTCCGTCCAGGACGGTAAGGGCCATGCGTTTTTCCCTGCCTTCCAGCTTGGTGTTGCCCAAAATCTGTTTCTTGATGACTTCCTGTTGTTCCTGGAAATCCTCTTTCGTCAGGATATAGGTTTCTTCATCTGCCATAAGGCTCCCCCCTCAGGTTGGACTCATGCTCTATATTGTATCACGGAGCGTCCTTTTTGGCGAGTTCATTTGATGACAGCAAGGGGAACGGGGCCGCCCGTAAGGCAAATGGGCCCATCCTTCCCTATGAAATAGGTATTTTCTGTGCCCACCATGCCAATACCGGGAAGGCCAATCTTCGGTTCCACAGCAAGGACCATATTCTCCTTGACCGTATCCTTCACGCCGTGGGTGATGACGGGAGTCTCGTCCATAACAAGACCAATGCTGTGGCCCAGGAAACGGCCGCCATTCATGAAATACGGTTCATAGGCTGGATCAAAATGTGTCATGACCGTATCATAGACATCACCAAAGACGGCTCCGGGCTTCAAAAGGGAAACTGTTTCCTTTTCAAGGGCCAGACAGTAGGCATAGGCCTTCAGAATCTTTTCCCGGTCAGGATCCAGATCCAGGTCTCCATAGTAATAGACCACGGTCTTATCCGTATTGTATCCATCGACCCCGCAGGAAATATCAAGATAGACAAGGCGACCCTGTTTAAGGAGACGGAAGGCCGACCCAATGCTCTGGACAGCCACGCAGGTTCCGCCAGTTCCTCCGGGGCCGTCAAAGGCCGTACGGACAAGGGCACTTTTCCCAAAAGAAGCCAGCCCAATGACATCTTCCCCGGTCGGTCGATTGGTCCGGGCCACGCCATGGCTCCCCAGAAGGAGCATCTTGAGATAAAGACGGACAGCCAGTTCCGCCTCACTGATCCCTTCATGAAGGAGCGGTGCCACATCATGGATAAGGACCTGTTCATGGATACGTCCTGCCCGCGTCAATAGTTCCAGTTCATAATCACTCTTGATGCTGCGCAGCTGCGCAAGGACAGGGGTCAGGTTCCGCTGCTGCTTCATGGGAAAATATTTCTGGAAAAATTCCAGCCATTCAAGGCTGGTATGCTTGTTGTCCAGATAGATGACAGGCGGTGCAGCTTTTCCGTAAAACTCTGCTGGCTGGCGAAAACTGTGCATGCGGCGCAGCATGGATTCAGGCAGGAGCGATTCATTTTTAGCCCGAGCAAGGCTCCGTCGGACCCAGAGAATCGCATCTTCCGGCCGGATGATAAAGGCCCCATCCTGCATGGTTCCCGTAAAATAATACATATCGATTTTATCCGTGATGACCGCCATTTTCCATGCCGGGTCGCGTGCCGTCATGACACGGCGGAAAGAATCCAGACGGCTTGTCAGTTCCTTTAGGGGAACCCGGCGCAGTTCGTCACTCATAAAGGCATCATGTTCAAGGATGGCCATTTTCCATCAGCTCCTTTTTGTACAAGGGTACGGCCCTTATTATAGGAGCTTGGGCCGAAGAGTGCAACGCCTCTTAAGAAAGGCTTTGGAGCACGTCTTCAAGAACATCCAAGGCAAAGGTCAGCTCGTTTTGGGAAATCGTAAGGGGCGGATTGAAATAGAGTACATCGCCTAAAGGCCGCAGCAAAAGTCCCTTGGAAAGCGCTTTCTCATAAAGTTCATAGCCTGTGCGGCGGGAAGGATCATAGGGCATCTTCGTCTTTTTGTCCGCCACCAGTTCCAGGGCATGGATCAGTCCGATATGTCGGATTTCCCCAACATGGGGATGGTCCCCCACGCGCTGGTTAAGCTGCTCCGTAAGCCAGGGGGCTAAGGTTTGGGCCTTTTTGAGGACGCCATGATCCAAAAGTTCATCCAAGACACCATGAGCTGCCGCGCAGCCCAAAGGATTGCCTGCATATGTGTGGCTGTGGACAAAAGCCTTGTGCTCACTGTAATCAGCATAAAAAGCATTGTAGACAGCATCCGTCGTGAGCGTGATGGACATGGGCAGATAACCGCCGGTAAGTCCTTTGGAAACGGTCATGATATCCGGCGTGATCCCTGCATGATTGCAGGCAAAAAGTTTCCCCGTCCGGCCAAACCCTGTGGCAATTTCATCACAGATGAGAAGCACATCATAGGCATCGCACAGCGCCCGCAGTTTCTTCAGATATACGGCCGGATAGACACGCATGCCGGCGCAGCCCTGCAGGAGCGGTTCCACGATGAGGGCACAGGTTTCCCGGGCCGATTGGGCAAAGGTTTCCTCCGCATACTGGATGCAGTCCCCTTGGCAGGTATCCCGCGTCTTATGAAAGGGGCAGCGGTAGCAGTCCGGAGCCTTTACATGGATATTATCCATCATCATGGGCTGATAGAGCCTTGCAAATTGATCCATGCTCCCTACGGAAAGGGCCCCAATGGTCTCGCCGTGATACCCATCGGAAAGGCACATGAAGCGGGTCCGTTCACCGTGTCCCGTCTGGAGTTGATACTGAAAAGCAATCTTGAGTGCGGCCTCAACCGAGGAAGATCCATTATCATTGAAATGGAATTTTGTCAGGCCCTTAGGCAAAAGGGGCAGGAGCCGTTCGGCAAGGGTAATGGCCGCTTCATGGGTGCAGCCGGCAAAAATCACATGTTCGAGCTTTTCCAGCTGGGCCTTGATGCGTTCATTGATGACGGGGTTGCCATGCCCCAGGAGATTGGCCCACCAGGAACTGATGATATCAAGATAGGCCTTTCCTTTTTCATCATAGAGCCAGGACCCTTTTGCATGATCCACAAAAAGGGGCGGCAGGCTTTCATAATCTTTCATTTGGGAGCAGGGATGCCAGATATGGGCAAGATCCCGCTGCTGATACTCATTCATGGGAGGGCTCCTTTCTTATTCGTATAGGGCGGCAAGGCGGTCTGCGTCTAAGGGGAGATCCCTGGCGCCGTCCTTGATGCCGGCAAGGATGGGAAGTCCCGTGAGTGCTTCCGTCATGGTCCAATTATCTTGCTGCATGGGATCGTTCTCATCCCAATGGTTAAAGAAGAACCCTTTTGCGCGGATACCCCGTTCCTTCAGATAACGCGCCGTAAGGACAGACGCATTGATGGTTCCAAGGCCCGCATCCGCCACAATGATGCAGGGGAGCTTCAAGGCAATGATTACATCTTCCAGCAGCAGCTTCTTTTCCGGTTCCCAAGAAAGAGGGCAAATAATACCGCCGCTGCCTTCCATGGTCAAATAGTCATGACAGACCAAATGGCGGGCATACGCTTCCTGGATCCGAACAAGATCAATGGGATCCTTGTTCCAGCGGGAGGCCAGATGGGGTGATACGGCCTCCTTATAGATATAGGTCACAAGGTCCCTTGGAGCTTCGGAAAGCCCAGCCGTCATTTTCACAAACTGGGCATCGCCGGGGATCAGCCCGCCGTCCGTTCCTCTTTCAGCCCCGCTCAGGGCCGCTTTATAATAGCTTCCATCATACCCGTGGTCCCTCAATTTCTTGACCATGAGGGCCGTCACGAAAGTTTTTCCCACATCCGTTCCCGTACCTGTAACAAACAATGCTCTTCCCATGTTCTTCCTTCTTTCTTTTCCTTTCTTACTTGATCCAAAGACCGATCCGGTAGGCCCGATCCCCTATGAGGGCGGCCACTGCGCAAATGACAAGGTCAGGGACAATCTGCAGCACCGCGCAGTACCAGAGCATGACCCCAAAAGTCATGGTGCTTTGCAGCAAATACCGGCTCACTGCATAAAAATAAGCGATGCCTACGGTGTAAACGATGACAAGACCAATGAGATGCGCTGTCAGCTGCTTTTTGAACGTAATCGGACCGCCGCGCCGAATGTACGTTCCCCCGATATAGGCCTGAAGCATGAAGGCCACAAGATAGCCGAAGGTCGGCTGCAGGATGTAGCTGGGACCGCCCCCAGAAGCAAAGACCGGCAGACCGACAAGGCCCATCACCGTATAGGTCAGGACAGCAAGTGCCCCTAAACGTCCGCCCAGCAAGGCGCCAGCAAGAAGGGTAGCCAAAAACTGCAGGGTATAGACCGTTGACCCAAGGGGAATACGGATGATGACGCCTATGGCAATAAGCGCCACAAAGAGGCTCGAGAGGACGAGTTCACGTAGATTTCTTGTTTGCATGGTTTCACCTCGATTCGAAATCCTTTTTACTCTACGGCGCCTTCCGTATTTAGTCAACCTAGTATTTTACTATAGTTAACGTATTAACCATGCAAAAGGCCTGACTAAAAAAATTCACGCTTCTTTTTTCCTGAAATCCAGCTCATCGATGATATAATGGTGACAGAAAAAAGTCCTTAAAAAGGAGTGATTCCCATGGACCTCAGAGCCTTTTTTGAGGCACATCCCCGAGTCGCCATTGCCTTTTCAGGCGGTGTGGACTCCACCTATCTCGTGACAGCCGCGGCCCAGTATGCCCAGTCTGTCCATGCCTATACGATTGATTCCGTTTTTGTCCCCCGCTTCGAGCTGGAAGGAGCCAAAGCGCTGACAAAAAAACTTGGTGTTGCCCATACGCTCCTTCCCATTGATGTCCTGCAAAATGAAACCGTTGTCCAAAATCCGAAAGACCGCTGCTATTTTTGCAAGAAAGCCGTTTTTTTCACCATTTGGGAAGCCGCCAAAAAAGACGGTTACGACCTTCTCCTTGACGGCACAAATGCCTCTGATGACGCTTCCGATCGGCCGGGCATGAAAGCCCTTGCAGAGCTGGACGTCCTTTCACCCCTGCGCCTATGCGGTCTTACCAAAACCTTGATCCGGGAAAAAAGCAGAGCCCTGGGTCTTCCCACCTGGAACAAACCTTCCTATGCCTGCCTTGCCACACGGATCCCTACAGGGGAACCGATCACAAAAGAAAAATTGGAACGGACCGAATGGGCGGAGACCTACCTCATGGGCCTTGGCTTTTCCGATTTTCGGGTCCGCCTCTTTGCTGGCTGTGCCAAACTGCAGGTAAAGAAGGCACAGCTCCCGCTTTTCTTGCAGCACAGGGAAGATATCCTTGCAATGCTCCGGACCCGCTATGACGGGGTCTTCCTCGATTTGGAGGTGCGCTGATGGCTGCCATTGAAAAGCTTCTTCAGCAAGTCAAGGAAGGAACCCTTTCCATTGAAGAGGCCTCCCTCAGACTGCGCAAGGCGCCCTTTGTCGATCTGGGCTATGCCCAAGTTGATACACAGCGGGGCCAGCGGCAGGGGGTTCCGGAAGTGATCTACGGAGCCGGAAAAACAGCCTTACAGATTGCAGGCATTGCCCAGGTCCTCAAAAAGGAAAGCGACGGTCCTGTCCTCATCACCCGCCTGTCCCAAGAAAAGGCCGACCAGATTCAAAAGACCCTGCCCCTTCATTACGAAGCGACGGGGCACATAGGCATCCTAGGCTCTTTTCCCGAGCCAACGGGCCATGGAACCATCCTGATCCTTTCAGCCGGAACAAGTGACTTTGCCGTAGCTGAAGAGGCCCGCTTCACAGCCCTCGCGCTCGGAAACCGGGTCAAAGCCATCCAGGATGTGGGTGTTGCCGGTCTTCACCGCCTCCTTAGCCATTTGGATGACTTAATGGAGGCTTCCGTCATCATTGCCATTGCAGGCATGGAGGGCGCACTTGCCAGCGTTGTCGGCGGCCTTGTCCGCTGTCCCGTCATTGCCGTTCCTACCAGCGTTGGCTACGGAGCTAACTTCAGGGGCGTCACAGCCCTTTGTGCCATGCTGACAAGCTGTGCCAGCGGCGTATCCGTCGTCAATATCGACAATGGATTTGGTGCCGCCTACCAAGCCCACCTCATCAACCATGTGAAAGGAACAAACTCATGAAACTTCTCTATTTTGACTGCTCTATGGGAGCCGCCGGTGATATGATCACGGCCTCCCTCCTTTCCCTTTATCCCCATCCGGAAGAAATCCTTCCTCGCCTGAATGCCATAGGCATCCCTGGCGTTACCTATACCCTTCTTCAAGGGGAAAACTGTGGAATTTCCGGACTCATGATGCGTGTCCTGATCGGCGACAAAGAGGAAAAGACCCTTGATGTCCTGGACCATGAAGCCCTTGCGGGCCTTTCCCCCGCAGACACTGTACCCTCTGGGGATGCGGGACATCATGATCACCATCATGCACATACACACCAGCATGAACATGGAGAACCTGACCATCACGGTTATCACAGCCATCACCATGCCCATCACAATCTGTCCGATATCAAAGCCATTGTAAAGAATCTTCATTTGACAGATGCCGTCAAGGCCGATGTCTTTGCTGTCTATGATGCCCTTGCCGAAGCCGAAAGTCGGGCCCATCAAAAACCGGTCTCGGAGATTCATTTCCATGAAGTAGGAAACCTTGACGCCATTGCCGATATTGCGGCAGCCTGCTACCTCATTCATGATCTGGCGCCGGAAAAGATCATGGCCTCTCCCATCCACATTGGTTCCGGCTTTGTCCACTGCGCCCATGGCATCCTTCCCGTACCGGCTCCGGCCACAGGCTACCTGCTCGAAGGGATTCCCATCTATGGCGGAACCATTCAGGGAGAACTATGCACGCCAACAGGGGCAGCCATCCTGAAGCATTTCGTCCAGCACTTTGGTCCGCTCCCTGTCATGACCACCAAAGCCATCGGCTATGGCCTCGGCCACAAGGTCTATCCCGTGGCCAATGTGCTCCGTACCCTTTTGGGAGAAACGGGGGAAAAGATCCGCAGTTTATGGCACCTCACCTGCCAGATTGATGATATGACAGGCGAGGAAGCCGCCTTTGCCATGGAAGCCTGCCGCAAAAAGGGAGCCCTTGATGCCTACATGACTCCCATCTATATGAAAAAGTCCCGTCCCGCCCTTGCCCTGACAGTCCTTTGTGAAGAAACGGACAAGGCCGCCCTTGTTCGGACGCTCTTTGCCCACACATCCACCTTGGGCGTCCGGGAATATCCTTTTTCTCGCTACGAAATGGAGCGTTCCATCCACTCCGTTTCCGTTGAAGGGAAGGAAATCCGTGTCAAACGGGCTTCAGGCTATGGGGTATCGCGAGAAAAGGCAGAATATGAGGACCTGTCACAGCTTGCCGCGGCTGAGGGAATTTCCCTCCGGCAGGCCCGGGAACGGGTACAGAAAGCTTTATGGCAGATGCGTCAGACAACAAAATAACGACTTGCATCAAAAAGCAAAAAAGCTGCGGAGCAAATGCTCCGCAGCTTTTTTGCAAGAATAAGACATCATCCGGTACCCCAGCGAAAAACAAATGGGGTTTGATGTAAGAAAAAGTTGCAGTCTGAGGACAGGGTTCGTAGGAAAGGAATCTATGTGGGTACAATTAGACAGGAAATGCCAAAGTGCCGGATGAAGAAAGCAGAATCAAGCCTATTTAGCCAAACGATACATGGCTTCGGCGTAAATCTGGGCATTTTTCATGAGGATCTCAATTTCCCAGAATTCGTTGGGGAGATGTTCACGGACCGTATCGCCCGGGAAAATGGGGCCAAAGGCAACGATATTAGGAATGGCCTTGGCATAGGTACCGCCGCCGATGCTCATAGCGCCGCCCGTAAGACCCGTCATTTCATGATAGACATCGAGCAGTGTCTGAACATAAGGAGTCTTTTCATCTACGTAGAGGGCACCCTTGTGTTCTTCACTGGTCAGTTCAAAACCGGCCTTCTTAAAGGTTTCGGTCAGTTTGGGGGCACAATCTTCGTAAGTCTTTGTTACAGGATAACGATAGTTGATCTTTACGGTCAGGTGCTCAGCATCCCCTTCAAGGATACCCATGTTGAAGGACAGTTTGCCCGACACTTCATCTTCCAGGCCAATGCCAATCTTTTCACCATAGGGATCCATCCCAATCTTATCAGCAAGGAAAGCCATCGCCTCTTTGAGGCCCTTGGACAAAGGAAAGTCCTTGATGCCAATGAGCAGCTTGCCAATGGCGTTTTCACCCAGTTCCGGATGGGAACCATGAGCTTCCTTACCGTGGGTCGTAACCTTGAAGCCGCCTTCTGTAAGTTCAACGGTCATTCCGTCTTTCCCGTTAAAACGGGAGACAAGCGCTTTGGCTTCTTCGCTGGGCGCGGCAAATTCCGCTTCACACAGGGCAGGAACGATGTTGTAGGCCGTACCGCCTTGGATACGGACAAGCTTGACCTCGCCATCCTGCGTGAAATGCGTCGTATAGTCGGCATTGACGATTCCTTTTTCCCCGTTGATGAGAGGATATTCGGCATCAGGTGTAAAGCCGCAGACCGGAACCTCGCCGCCTTTTTCCAGATAATAATCCATATCGGCAGCACCGGTTTCCTCGTTTGTCCCAAAGAGGATACGGATACGGCGTTTCAGGGGCAGGCCAGCATCAACAATGGCTTTCATGCCATAAAGCGCCGCAATGGCCGGTCCCTTATCGTCCATGGCACCGCGTCCATAGACGTTCGTGTCATCAATTTCACCGCTGTAGGGATCCTTATCCCAGCCTTTGCCTTCAGGAACGACGTCCAGATGGCCAAGGATGGCCACCATTTCATCGCCTTCGCCGATTTCGGCCCAGCCCATATAGTTATCCACGTTCTTGGTACGGAAGCCCATGTCTTCGCAGACTTTCAGCATATAATCAAGGCACTTGGCAGGGCCTTCACCAAAAGGCATGCCCGGTTTGGCTTCTTCCTGGACGCTGCGGATCTTGATTGCTTCCGACAGGGTCTTGAGCAGCGCTTCTTTTTGACGAGCAACGGATTCTTTGAGTTCCATCGTAATTCCTCCTCTATATGTCCATTCCAAAATGACAGGGCCGGAAAGAAAGGGGCGGCTGAAGGGCGCGTTCCAATCCACCAGTAGGCTTCAGAAAGGGAAGCTTACTCCCATCATAAAGGGGATTTCCAAAACTTCGTGACTCTATTGTATCCAGTTTTCAGAATTATGTCAATAATATCGTACCATTTGTAATAATATTGTTATTTTTCTTTCTTTTCCTTCTCTTTTCATCGAAACTGTCCACTTTTTTCAAAAAGGGCCGCTCGGCATCCTTCAAAAACCATCAAATACAGGGGATTAGCGAAAGTCTTCCCTCAATGTCCGCGAAGAAAAGACAAATCTTTTTCCTTTTTCTTTTATTTTTCTCTTTTCAGGAAAAACGAACCTTACAAAAAAAGAAGGACCTTTCCTGTATCAATTGATACGATTTTCAAGAAAGGCATTGTCAGAATTACCCTTTTTTAGGAAATTTTTACTTTAGCAAGGTACTTTGTGCTATCATGGAACGTATCAAAATAGGGCATCAGGACAGGGTCTTGAAGCCATCAAAAGGAAAGGAAGTCTATCATGAACAAAATCATCATGGAACAAGTCGCCAAACACCGCAAAGAAGCCGAAACCTTGGTCCGCACTTTTTATGACCATCCGGAGATTTCCATGGAAGAAAGCGCTTCCAGCCGTGCCATTGTCGATGCCCTTGCCCCCTATGGCTTTACCATTGAATATCCCTTTATGGCAAAGGAACTCGGCTATGATACAGCCTTTCGCGCCACACTGAAACGAGGGGAAGGTCCAAAATGTTCCATCATGGTCGAATATGACGCCCTGCCTGGCATTGGTCACGGCTGCGGGCATAACCTGCATGGCCCCCTGTCGGTCCTTGCCGGCATTGTCCTGAGTGAGCTACCAGAAGACGCATTTCACGGGACGCTCGAAGTCATTGGGACACCGGCGGAAGAAACCGTTGGTGCCAAACTCATCTTTGCCAAAGAAGGGGTCTTTGACGGGGATGCCCTTGCCATTATGATGCACAGCACGTCAGGCGGTATAAGCCGCACCAATACACAGGCTAACGCCCTGCGTGCCTACGAAATCACCTTTACGGGGAAAACGGCCCATGCAGCCGGCGACCCTTGGGATGGACATAACGCGCTGACCGCCCTGCGCAAATTTCTCGACCTGGTGGACGCCCGGCGGGATTCCTTCCATCCCTTTACCATTGCCAGCGGCATCATCACCGAAGGCGGCAAGGCCCCCAATGTCGTGCCTGATCGGGCCGCCCTTCGCTTTGAGTTCCGCTATCCTGTCAAACGGGAAATTGAACGCTTGGACCGGATCGTAAAAAACTGCGCCAAAGGAGCCGCCCTTGCCCTTGACTGCAGTGTGGAATTTGCCCTCGCAGGCTCTGACTTTGATGACATGGTGCGGGTTCCTCTTTTGGAAGAAAAGATCAAGGAACTCTTCACCTCCTATGGGGAACCTGTTGGTGACCCCCTGCCGCCGGGCGGATCGACAGATGCCGGCAATGTAAGCTACCGCTGTCCGACACTCCACGCCTACATCTCGATTTCGGACAAGGCCTGCCCCGGCCACTCGGCAGCCCTGCGCGACGCCACCATAACTCCTCACGCCCTGGATCAAATGGCCAAAGGGGCTGCCGTCATCGCGGAAATGGTCCTTACCGTATTTAATGATGCCGGATACCGTGCGGCCGTGCAAAAAGAATTTGAGCAATCCGTTACAGGAAAGGAAGGATAAGCGATGTCTGAAGAAACCGAAAAAGCCCCTGACCAAAAAAGTTCCCGTTGGGCCCTCCCCCATGTTTTTGTCCTGCTGTTTGGCATTATTGTCTTTGCCGCCATCATGACCTGGATCCTGCCAGCAGGTGACTTTGACCGCGTCACCAACAGCACGGGGCAAAAGATTGTCCAGGCCGGTACCTATCATCTTGTCAAAGCCCATCCGGTCGGCTTTTTTGAAATGTTCAAATGTATTTATCTTGGTATGAAGGACGCCGCGCCGGTCATTCTTTTTCTCTTCATTGCCTACGGCTTCATTGGCCTCATCATTGGCTCCGGTGCCTTTGATGGGCTTGTTGCCAAACTCCTGCGCGTGGTCCGCGGCAGGATGCGGGTCCTCATCATTCCCCTTTTCATGACAGTCATCAGCTTTGCCTCCTCAACAGTGGGAATTTCCGAAGAGGCCCTGCCCTTTATCCCGATTTTTGTGGGCATCACCATTGCCATGGGGTATGACGCCATCGTTGGCCTGGCCATCGTTTCCTGCGCCACGGCCATCGGCTATGCGGGGGCCTTCATGAACCCCTTCACCGTAGGGACGGCCCAAGCCATTGCGGAGCTTCCCATCATGAGCGGCTCAGGCTTTCGGATCCTCTCCCACCTGGCCATGATTGCAGTGGCTTCCCTTTATACCATTCGCTACGCGCTCAAGATAGCCAAGAACCCCCAAAAGAGCCTTGTCTACGGGGCCAAGAATGAATTTGCCATCACGGAGGAAGAACTGCAGAAACATGCCTTCACCTTCCGTCATGTCCTCATCCTCCTTGTCTTTTTCGCCGGGGTCATCGCCTTGGTCTATGGGTGCAAATATTATGGCTGGTACTTTACGGAACTATCCGCCCTCTTTATGATCATGGGACTCATTTCCGCCATTCTTGTCGGCTGGAATCCCAACCAGATTGCCCGCAGCCTTGAAAAAAGCTTCCGGGACATTTCGGCAGCCTGCATGATGATTGGCTTTGCCCGCGGCATCCTCATTGTCATGCAGACAGGCCATATCATGGACACCTTCGTCTACGGCATGTTCATGCCCCTGTCCGCGCTGCCTCAGCTTGCCGCTGCGGAAGCCATGCTGATTGTCCAGACCCTCCTCAACTTCCTCATCCCCTCCGGATCCGGACAGGCCGTTGTTTCCATGCCCATCATGGCCCCCTTGGCCGACCTGCTCGGCATGAGCCGCCAGCTTGCCGTCCTCTGCTTCCAGTTTGGTGACGGCCTTTCCAACATCATGTGGCCCACAACAACGCTTCCCATTGCCTGCGGCATTGCCGGCGTTTCCATGATGAAATGGTGGAAGTTCTTTACTCCGCTGTTCATCATGCTCGTCGGTGTTCAGGCCATCATGGTCGCCATCGGCTTTGTCATTGGCTACTGAGTTTTTTAGTCAGCCCAAAAATCGAGCTGATTTGATGAAGAACGTAAGCCCATTGCATTAAGAAAGATAAATCCGAAGCAATGGGCTTACGGCATATCGCAGAACGGCCTGTCTCACGGCTAGTGATAGCGATCACTTAGGCGCGTCCTCTTTTAACCACGTGCCGTTACTTCCAGCCCCAGCTCATCAAACAGGAAGCTTTTTGCAGTCTTTGGCCCATCTGAACCGAATTTACAAAAAAACAAAGGAAATGAAAGACCTAAAGGGGTAAAACCAAAACCATGACGTACTTTCCTCAAACGTCCTGACAAAAACACATTTCTTATCCATAAAATAGGCAATGTATAAAAAGAAGCTGTGAAGAAATAAATTCCTTATTTCTTCACAGCTTCTTTTTTCTCTCACGATTCTTCCTGATGGACAAGGATATCACGGACGCTTTTCATGAATTTGGCTCGGGGCAGCATCACAAAGTGACCGCAGCCCCTGCATTTGATGCCAATATCCATGCCCGTACGGGTAATCTCCCATTCATAGGAGCCGCAGGGATGCGCTTTTTTCATGCGTACGATATCTCCAATATGGAGCGCAACATCATCCTTCATGGCCTGCCTCCACTCTCAAGGTTGAAACTTCCTTGATATCATAGCCGGCATCGCGGATCCGTTCCACAATATCCATGGCCTGCGTAAGATCGGCGCGGATCGTAACTTCTCGTTCATCACCAGCAAGCGTCCGGGACAGGATTGAGATGATGTTTACCCCCCTTTCCGTAAAGATCTGGGACAGTTCGGCAATGACACCAACTTTATCATTCGTATCGATGACGACCTTCGTCGACGTCTGGTTATACCCCATGATATCTACAAAAGCCTTGAAGATATCCGTATCGGAAATGATGCCCGCAATATGGTTCGTTCCGTCTACAACGGGCAGGGCCCCTACTTTATGGGTATACAGCAGGTATGCAGCGGTTTCGACGCTGTCCGATTCCCGGACGGTCCAGACGGATTTGGTCATGATATCGCTGACCTTTAGTTTCCCCAATAGGTAATTGGCCTCATACCGGTCCAGCACACTTGCATCGCTCGGCGTAGCCCGGGAAACATCCCCGTCCGTAACGATACCGATAAGGAGTCCTTCCTTATCGGTAACCGGGATGCGGCGCAGGTTATTGTTCAGCATCAGTTCCCGCACTTCCAGAAGACTTTGGTCACTGCGGATGGAGATCACTGTCGGTGTCATGATTTCTTTTATGCGCATAGCGTTTCCTCCTTAGCCCCCCAGGTAGGCCTTGCGGACGGCCTCACTGGCAGAAAGTTCAGCCGCCGGTCCACTGAGGGTAATGCGCCCCGTTTCAAGGACGTAGGCGTAATCGGCAATGGACAGGGCCATATTGGCATTTTGTTCCACGAGGAGGATGGTGGTCCCTTCCTCGTTGATGGTCTTGATGATGGAAAATATTTCCTTGACAAGCAGCGGGGCAAGGCCCATGGACGGTTCATCCAGCAGCAGGACGCGGGGCCGTTCCATCAAGGCCCGCCCCATGGCAAGCATCTGCTGCTCGCCGCCGGACAGGGTGCCCGAAAGCTGGTTCCTTCGTTCAAACAAACGGGGAAACAGCTCAAAGACCCTATTTTTGTCCTTTTCAATAGCGTCCTTATCCTTGCGGAGATAAGCTCCCATATCGAGATTTTCCATAACGGACATATTGGCAAAGACGTGGCGCCCTTCCGGCACCTGGACGAGACCGGATGCGACAATCTGATGGGCCGGTGTACCGGCAATTTCCGCCCCGTCAAAAAGGATGCTGCCTGAGCGGGGTTTGATGAGCCCTGAAATCGTATGGAGCGTAGTCGACTTGCCGGCACCGTTTGACCCAATGAGGGTCACAATCTGCCCATCTTCGACTCGCAGGCTGATGCCCTTGACGGCATGGATAGCGCCATAATAGACTTCCAGATCCTTGATTTCCAGCATTATGACACCTCCTCACCTAAATAAGCTTCAATGACCCGTTTGTTGCGGCGGATTTCATCCGGCGTCCCATTAGCAATGCAAAGGCCATACTCCAGGACATAGATGCGCTGGCAAACCCCCATAACAAGGCCCATATCATGCTCAATCAATAGGATGGCCAAATGAAAATGATCACGGAGCCAGCGGATCATTTCCATGAGTTCCTTCGTTTCCTGGGGATTCATGCCTGCCGCCGGTTCATCAAGAAGCAGCAGCTTTGGTTCCGTCGCAAGAGCCCTTGCAATCTCAAGGCGACGTTGGGCCCCATAAGGAAGGTTCTTGGCAAGGTCATAGGCATGGTCTTCCAAACGGAAGATTTTGAGAAGTTCCATGGCCTTTTTCGTGACCTCATCCTCTTCCCGGACATATTTACGGGTCCGGAAAATGGCCTCAGGAAGATTGTACCCGATATGCATATGATAGGCAATCTTCACATTATCAATGACGGGCAGCTCCGCAAAAAGCCGGATGTTCTGAAACGTCCGGGCCATCCCCAGCTGCGTTACCTGGTAGGATTTCTTGCCATTGATGCGGACCCCATTAAAGGTAATATCCCCTTCGGTCGGGACGTAAACCCCCGTAATGAGATTAAAGACCGTTGTCTTGCCGGCCCCATTCGGTCCGATGAGACCGATGAGTTCGTGCTCGTCAATATGCATGGAAAGGTTCGAAACGGCGCGCAGTCCACCAAAAACGATGGAAACATTATCAAGATCGAGGAGGCGTTTTTTATCTTCTGCTGTCATGATTTGTTTCCTCCCTTCTTGAAACGTTTAATCATAGCAAGGGACAGTTCCTTGTCACCAAACAGGCCTTGGGGCCGATAGAGCATGAGGACAATCATAGCGAGGGAATAGATGAGCATGCGCCATTCTGGAAAATCAGAAAGGGCCGCCGAAATAAAGGTCAGGACAATGGCACCCGTAACGGACCCCGTCATGGAACCAAGACCGCCCAGGACCACCATGGTCAGGATGTCAAAACTTCTCATGAAAGTAAAGGATGCCGGATGGGCAATGAAGAAATAGTGGGAAAAGAGCACGCCTGCGGTGCCGGCAAAAGACGCGCCGAGCGTAAAAGCCATAACCTTGTAGCGGGTCGTATCGATGCCCATCGTATCAGCGGCAATCTCATTTTCACGGATGGCAAGGCAGGCCCTGCCATAGGCGGAATTCTTGAAGTTCTTGATGAAAAAGAGGATTGCAATCATGAGCCAGAAGGCCAGAGGAAACGTCGTCAGGCGGGGAATCCCCATAAGCCCCGATGCGCCGCCGACATACTCGATATTGAGGATGCAGATGCGGATGATTTCACCAAGGCCCAAGGTCGCGATTGCCAGATAGTCCCCATTAAGACGCAAGGTCGGCAGCCCAACAAGAAAACCCAAGAGGCCCGCGGAAAGGGTGCCTGCGATAAGGGCAACGGGCATATCGAAGCCCAGTTTGACCGTCATGATGGCTCCCATATAGGCGCCTACCGCAAAAAATCCAGCGTGTCCAATGGAAAACTGTCCCGTATAGCCGTTGATCATGTTAAGACTCGTCGCCAGGATGATGTTGATGATGATAAGAACGAGGTTCAGTTCCCAGAATGCCCCAATGATTTCCATCTCCAAGAGCACATAGAGTACGGCAAAGATAGCGGCACAAAAACCAAGTTTTTTCAGATCTTCTTTGAGAAATACGTTCATCGTGCCACCTCCTTATACTTTTTCACGGACATTCTTGCCAAAGAGCCCTTGCGGTTTGTAAAGCAGGATCACAATAAGGATGGCAAAGGCAGCCGCATCGCGGAACGTCGAGGAGATAAAGCCTGATACAAGGGCTTCCACAATACCCAGGATGATGCCGCCCACCATGGCCCCAGGGATGATTCCGATCCCGCCAAGGACTGCCGCCACGAATGCCTTGATGCCGGGTGCCATTCCCATAAGAGGATCAATGGAATTGTAATAGATCCCAACCAGAACGCCGCCGGCAGCGGCAAGGGCTGAACCCAGGGCAAAAGTCATGCTGATGACACGATCGATATTGATGCCCATCAGACGGGCCGCATCAGCGTCAAAAGAAACGGCGCGCATGGCCTTGCCGATTTTTGTATAATTGACGATATACGTCAGGGCCAGCATAAGGACAATGGTGCTGCCAAGGATGATGAGCTGCTGGCTATTGATCACAAGCCCCCCGACATTGTACACAGACGCGGCAAAGTCCGAAGAGAACGTACGCGGCTGCGGTGATGCCAGAAGGATCATGCCGTTTTCAAGAAAAAAAGATACGCCAATGGCCGTAATGAGGATAGCAATGCGGGGTGCATTGCGCATCGGCCGATAGGCAACGCGTTCGATGAGCATACCGACAAGGGCTGCCCCCGCCATCGCGATCAGGAGGGACGGAAAAAAGGGCAAATGAAAGACCGTTGTCGCAATATACCCAATATAAGCGCCCACCATATAGATATCACCGTGGGCAAAGTTGATGAGCTTCAAGATTCCATAGATCATAGTATAGCCCAGCGCAATCAGTGCGTATATACTGCCCAGGGACAGACCATTGATGAGCTGCTGCAGCAGTTGATGCATAAAACCAGATTCCATTGACATGGCCTCCCTTTTTTCATAATGGCAGCGGCAGAACGAGTCTGCCGCCCTATAGATAGATGAGTTCATTCAGGGATCGACTTTCGCACGGAAAGTTTGTTTTCCCTCTTTTAATTCAATGATGACCGCCGATTTGTTTGGGTTATGGTCAGCGCCAAAGGTCATGATCCCGGAAACACCGGACAGGTCCATGGTGTTCCCGGCCCCTTTGGAGCCACATCCTGCCCTAGGACCGGTAAGCACCCGTCCTGCTGCCAGCATCCGTAACCCGCGCCTTCCTGCTTTCATAGGAATCCCCCCATCCAGCCCTGCTTTGCTGCCTTGCTCATGGGCCATGTATGTAAAAAGCGGGTCCCGAAGTCCTGCATGTTTCTAAGGCTTCGGGACACCGCTTTTTCTGGTGATTCCATGGGCGCTTCCCACGGCTTGTGTCCCTGTCTGATATGCTGATTATCCGTTGATTTTCTTTACGAGGGTCTGGACGCCGTCCTTGAGTTCAAGGATCAGGGCCGTCGTAATCGGATTATGATGTTCATCATAGGAGAACTTCCCATTGGCAACTTGGAGGTCCTTGGTCTTAGCAATGGCTTCCGCCAGCTTCGTGCCGCCTTCACCCTTGGTTTCTTCCAGGGCATGGAAGAGGACCAGACCGGCATTGTAGCCTTGGAGGGCAAAGACATCAGGAACCTTGCCGTACTTTTCCTTATAGGAATTGATGAACTTCTGGACGCCAGGATCCTTATCCTGTGCAGTGTAGGCACTGGTGAAATAGGTCTTGTCCGTGCTTTCCTTGCCTGCGATTTCAACCAGTTTCGGGGAATCCCAGCCATCAGAACCTAAGAGCGGAGTCGTGATTCCGACTTCACGAGCCTGCTTGATGATCTTGGAAACTTCTTCATAGTAACCCGGGATGTAGAGGGCATCGGGGCTTGCAGCTTTCAGCTTGGTGAGGGCAGCCTTGAAGTCAACATCCTTGGACAGGAAGGCTTCCTTGGCCACAATCTGACCGCCATTTTCCGTGAAGGTCTTTTCGAAGACTTCAGCCAGTCCCTTGGAATAGTCACTGGAAGAGTCATTCAGGATGGCAATCTTCTTGAGCTTCAGATCCTTTGCCGCAAATTCAGCCATGATCTTACCTTGGTACGGGTCAATGAAGCAGGCACGGAAAACATAGGGTTTAACTTTGCCATCCTTACCAAGGGTAATGGCGGGAGCCGTTGCGCACGGTGCGATGAGCGGCGTCTTATTGGCCGTCAGGATGGGTTCGGCCGCTGCAACAGAACCGGAAGTCGCCGGTCCGACAACAGCTGCAACCTTATCCTGTGTAACAAGCTTTGTCGCGGCATTGCCTGATTCGGAAGGCTCTGACTTGTTATCCGCTTGGACAACCTCGATTTTCTTACCGTTTACACCCCCCTTGGCATTGACTTCATCAACAGCCATCTTGAACCCATTGAGGGTGGAAGTTCCATAGTTTGCAACGTTGCCGGTCAATTCGAATAGGGCGCCGACCTTAATGGTATCTCCGCCGCCTGATTTACCGCTCGATTTGCCGCAGCCCGCCACAGCAGCTGCGACCAGGGTGGTCATGCACACAGCACCCACCACTTTTTTCCATGATTTCATAATAAACACCTCCATTGTTTGATCCTTGCTGGCAACTTTGAGGGAAACTGGGCTGGATTCCTTGTCGTCCTCCGCTCTCCGTGAGCCTTTCCCTTGTTCGTCTATGACCGGCCAAACAAGATATAACTTATTATATACAACGTCACATTTTTGTCAACATATTTTATACATAAAAATAGCGTTTTTTAAAAAACTATCTTATCAATCTTTACATAATCATCATTTTGTCCTTATTTTATAGACTTTTGTCCGTTTTATAAATACAACATCATGCCCAAAGCAAATTGACCAAGAATAAAAAGGACGAAACCGCTCATGACAGCCTGAAATAATCGGGTAGGATAAACAAGGCCTGTCGACCGTTCCTTTTCCGTAAGTCCGTCAATGCGTAAGGCCACGGCAAGCTGGGGCAAGGCACTTAAGAAAAGGAGCATGCAGCCCGGCTGCCAATAAGGGGTAAAAAGGACGATATAAATGGCATAAATAAGGTACAGCATCCGGACAAGGGATAGGAACAGATAGAGGATGATGTCCTTCGACAGGATGATCAGCCGAACCCCTTGGGCCCGCTTCCGCCATAGATTCGGAAGCCATTGGTGGTAGTAATAGACCTTACGGTAATGAAAAAGAAAGACCAGTTCCATCAAGAAAAAGAAAGCAGGAATGACATACATATGAAAAACTCCTTATCGATTGAGGAAGGCGCTGACTGCTGGAGAAAGCAGAAAGGCAAAAAGAAGGGGAATTTCCAAGGAAAGAAGAAATCCGTTGACAAAGCCCAAGATCGCTGCTGGGCGTCCAGCACACTGGAGCAGGATGGGCATCGTTGAATCCATGCTCGTCGCGCCTCCGACAACGACAAGGGGCAAATGGCAGAAACGGGCAAGCAGCGGAATGCCAAGGATGGTCAGCAATTCCCGCAGGGCATTGGCAAGAAAGGCCAGCGTCCCCGTTTCGGTTCCCACAGCAGCACTAAGCAGGACGGATGACAGACTATACCATCCCATGCCGGCACTGACAAGCAGGGCATCCTGAAAAGACACCCCTACCAGGTGCCCCATGATCAGTCCACCGCCAAGACTGCCCACATTCGTTGCCAAAAGGACAAGAAGGGATAAGCCCAAAGTCCTAACCGTAAGAAAGCGGCGTACAACCTGACGGCTGCTGCCAATATCGGCCCCCGCACAAAAGACCATGACAGCAAGAGCCGTCATGAGAATGGTATCAAGAAGGGGTTTTGCTGTTGGCGTAAGAAAAAAGCGGCCAGTAAAAAAACCTAGGAAAAGGGCGGAAAAAATGATTCCAATCATGAGTCATGGCTCCTTTCCCCTTCTGATAGGAGGCGGGTAAAAGCTTCCCGATGAAGCCGTCCGACAAGGGCCATGAGACAGAAAGAACCCACCATGCCGCCAAGACAAAGGAAAAAGGCATTGCGGCCAATCAGGGGCAGGGCTCTGATGACCGCTTCGTCACAGCCAATCTTGGCAGCAAGGCAAAAAATCATGATAAAAAGGCAGATTTTCGTAATCACGCCAAGGGCGTGACTGACCGAACTTGTCATACGATCTGAAAGCCCCAGGATAATTCCCAAAGCCAAAGTAAACATCAATTCCAGCATGCTTGGACTCCTTTTCCTCCAGACGTATCATTTCCGAAGGGTTTTGATTATTTTTTCATTATTATTGTATCGTATTTAAGGAGGAAAAGAAAGGAGCGCCCCACTCTCCCGGAGGAGAAAAAGAGAAAAACACGCCAATTTTCATGTGACTTTCATGTGAGGTGCCTATACTCGTAGCACAGCAGGGAAATCATACCGTTATCCCCGCATAAGGAGGTTCCTATCATGGATATGATGCAAGTAAAGAAAACCGTTTCCAAAAATGTAGCTGCCCTCTTGGTCATGGGCATGGCTGTAACCATGGGTGCCGGCATGACGCAGACAGCCGAAGCCGCCGCTTTTGATCCCAATCATCCCGCCACCATGCAGCAGAATGAAGATCGGCGCGCACCTCAAGCCAAAGAAAAGACCCAGAAAAAAGATGTCAAAAAGGTTCAAAAAAGAGAAGCAGAACGCCGCAAAGACGCATTGAAAGACAAGAAGAAAGCACCCAAAAAGGAAAACCAGAAAGACAGCAAGCGCTTTAATAAGAAAGACAAGCAAAATGACCGCAGCAAGGATAACAAGCGCTCCAACGATAACGCATCTGACAAGCGCCCCACCCTGTATGGCCGCATCTGATGCGAAACAAACCAGACCGCGTCAGAGGAAACGGGAAATAGGGGCTATGAAATCAGCGTCCCCGTACAAAAGGCCCATCCGATTCAAATGAACCGGATGGGCCTTTTTTCGCAAAGTTTATTTGTCCTGTATAAACCAGCCGTAATCTATGGTCCTCCTAAACAGATTTTTTATCATCCTTTTTTCAGATTGCCTAACGATTACGGATCCAGTTTTCGCATTTGACAGATTCACGGTCAGATGCCAACGATTCCGATAAGGGCCGCGACTGCCAGCGTGATCCAGCTAAGGATCCACAGATAAGGCGTGCAGAACTTCAGATGTTCTTTGATGCTGACGCCGGCAAGACCGCAAAGAAGGAACGTCGTCGCGTTATGGGGCGTGACAAGGATGGTAAAATCCTTGCCGATGAGCATGGCCATGGAAATGTCATGGGCACTGGCGGCAAATTTTTCACCGACACCCAGGACAAGGGGCATGAACCCAAAGAAGAAAGAGTCCGTGCCCAGCATCATGCCGATGGGACCCGACAAGGCGCCAATGAAAATCGGCAGATGGGACCCTATGGCCTGAGGCATAATACCAATGAGCATGTTTGCCATGGCATCCATCATCTTCGTATTCTTGAGGACGCCAATAAAGACCCCCGTCGTCAAAAGGATCATCGGCGTCGACAGAGCGGCAGCCGCGTGGTTGGAAACGGCTTTTGCCTGGGCCTTGGCGCCTTTAAAGTTGATGGCAAGGGCAAAGGCAAGGCCAATCATGAAGGCTCCATAAAGAGGAATCTTCGTCAGGCACATAAGCAGGATGACACCGACCGTAACAAGGGCATTGATCCAGACAAGTTCGGGGCGCTTCATGCTGTCCGTCTCTCCGTGGCTGCCATCATCGGAATTAAGATTTTCCGTAAGTTCAGCCGCTTTGCCCGTCGGGTTGATGCCGGCGCCACGCGCCTTTTCAAGCATGCCCAGGTAAGCAGAAAAAGCAAGAATCAGGATAATGCCAAGACCTTGAAGCGGCAGCAGTTCCTGCCAAATGGCGTTCACGTCGCGCCCTGTCACGATGGCTGTACGAGCGGTCGGTCCTCCCCAAGGGACAAGGTTCATGATACTGATGGCGGCGGCAATGATACAGCAAATAACAACTGGACGGATATGAAGCTTTTTGTAGATGGGCAGGACAGCGGGAACCGTAATAAGCATGGTTCCTGCCGTGGTTCCGTCCAAATGGGCAACCGTAGCAATGATGCCCGTTGCCATGGTCACAAGGACGATGTTGTTTCCTGCTCGTTTGACAAGAAAATTCACCAAAGGATCAAACAGCCCCACATCATTCATGATGCTGAAGTAAACGATGGAAAAGAGGAAAAGGACGGCCGTACTCATGGTCGTCGTAACCCCTTTCTTCATGAATTCAAAAATCTGAGCTGGCGTAAAGCCACAGATGAGGGCGGCCACAAAAGGCACGGCCACAAAGATGACCATAGGACTGACCTTCCCTGAAATGAGAAGGTAGACGACGAGAAAGATCATCGCAAACCCAACCAAACCTAACAGCATAATTCATTCTCCTTTCTCTTTTAGGAAGCATTTCCCTGCTTCCTGGTGCAAAGCCGCGGCCGGCAGCTTCATGTATCTGATAAGAAGCAAGGCTTCCTTATCTTTTTACGAAGGACCATATTTATTTTTTGGAAGGTCCGCTATATAATGAAATTAGCTTTTCCGATATTTCGGCGGGGTTTTCCATAAAGGAAAATGAATCCTGCTGCCATAGGAGGTGAACCCTCATGGATGATAAGGATTTTCTTCTTATCAAGACCCTTTATGAGGAACAGAACATTACCCATACAGCCAAAAAGCTCTTTATTTCCCAGCCTGCCATCAGTGACCGGTTAAAACGGCTCGAAGCAGAATTCGGCTGTCAGCTTTTCATCCGCCAGCCCCGAGGAATCCTTTTTACCAGTCAGGGGGAGATGCTGGTCCAATACGTCAACGAAGCGGATGAACGCTATCAAAAAATCCGCAGCGCCCTGGCAAAGCCCGTGGGAAAAGCCTTTGGTTCCCTTTCCATCGCCTGCTCCAACGTATTTGCCAAGTACCACATGCCAAGCCTTTTGAGCGAGTTCAAGAAAAAGTACCCTGCCATCGACATTTCCCTCAAAAGCGGCTTTAGTACGAACCGTTACAAGGATTTTCTCGAAGACAGATTCCATGTCTGCATCATTCGGGGCGAACACAATTGGTCAGAGCACAAAAAACGGCTGCTCCGTGATCCCCTCTGTGTCTTCAGCAGGGATCCCATTGATCTCAAAAAACTGCCCCGCTTGCCCTTTGTCCATTATATCACCGATCCAGCCTTGCAGCTGGTCATGGATGATTGGTGGTACGCGCATTACAAGGAGCCGCCCCGCATCACCATTGAAACAGATGCCATGGATACATGTCTCAAGATGGTCCGTCAAGGCCTAGGAGTCACCATCCTGTCCAAAAGCTGCGGTCAGGAAATGCCGGAGCTGTCCATGACGACGCTGACCACACAGCGGGGAACGCCCCTCCTGCGCGACACATGGATGTATTACCGAAAAAATTACCAATTGGTTGAAAGCAGCAAGCTCTTTATTGATTTCATGAACCAAAAGTTTGGCATCAAAGAGTAAACTTCGACACCATTATTATAAAAAATTCTGTATTTAACGACAAATACAGAAAGGCTGTCCCTATCCATCGAAAAATCCGATGAATGAGACAGCCTTTTTTGCTTCTTTCTAAAGAACCGTCATGACATCAGACAGATCCTTTTTGGGAACAAAATAATCCCTTTTTTCATCCACATAATAATCAAGTTTCCCGCTTTCCGGCACAGGGACCACGGTACTCTTGTGGGCTGGATAGCCAAGGGCAAGACAAAGAAGAATCTCTTGGTCTTTTTTAAGGCCAAGGATTTCCTGGATGGCTGCATGGTCAAGGGCAGCGAGGATTGCCGACCCGACGCCTTCACACATAGCGCAGTACGCCATGGCATCAACAGCAATGCCTGCGTCGACTAGGCTGAGGGGGGAAGCGTCCTTGGGGCGTACCAAGAAAATGAGGGCAACAGGTTCCTCTCCTTTTTGGGGTGTCCCGATTTCCTTGGGAAGGGCCGCAGCCCAATGAAGATGAGGCAAGAGAGCGGCAAGGGCCTTTGAAGAAGCTGCTGCATAAAAGGACAGCACCTGTCCATTCCGTCCGCAGCTCCTTTTATGGGCAATCCCCACCAAATGGGAAAGAAGCCCTTCGGGAAGCGGTTTCTGCAAAAAGCGCCGATAGGTCCGACATTTTTCAAAAAGGAGTTCCTGCTCTTTACGCATCATGATGAACACGCCCTTTCTTTTTTTGGCAGTCCGTACAATATCCATATAGCGTCAAGTCATGGCCTACAATATCAAAATCCGTCTTTTTTGCGAGGTCTTCGCTAAAGTCGTGAAGCGGGCAGCCATGGATATGAATGACCTTGTGGCACCCCAAACAAATCAGGTTGTGGGTATGGCTCATCGTAAAAAGAAGGAATCCGGCCTTCCGCGACTGGGGCATCTGGACCTTTTCCGTGATCTTTTCATCCGTAAAGGTCTCCAACGTCCGATATACGGTGGAAAAGTTGAGGCTCGCCCCTTCCTTCACCAGGGCTTCATAGATTTCATCGGCCGTCAGGACTTCCTGCCGGCTGAGAAGAAGACGCAGGACCTTGAGACGGGGCTGGGTCAATTTCAGGCCATATTGACGGATAATGTCTTCTGCCTTGAGGGATTCATTCACTGCCGTTCACCTCCTTGAAGATGGTCCCGAATTTCCTGATAGATGAGGACGGCAATCAGCAGGATAACAGAAAGCATGGCTGTAATCCCACCGGGGGCCGCTCCCAATTCATAGGAAATCACAAGACCGCCCATGATATCGATAAAACTAAAAATCACCGAAAGCAGCAGCGTCCGGTTAAAGCCTTGCCTCAGCTGCAGGGCCGTTGCCACAGGAAGGGCAATGAGGGAACTGATGACAAGGATGCCAACGATGCGGATGGAAACGGAAATGGTAGCCGCCACCAAGAGGGAAAAGACATAATTGATGGCCCGTCTTGGCACACCGGAAATACGGGCCCCATCTTCATCAAAAGAAAGCATGACAAGCTGGGGATAAAGCCCCCATACGGCAAGGACAGAAACAAAAGTCAAGGCCCCTACAAGATATACTTCCTCACGGCCAACTGTGAGGATGCTCCCAAAAAGGAAGGAATCGATATTTGCCTTGACAAGACCTGAACTCACAAGCGTAATGGCAAGCCCCACAGAAAAAGACATGACAATGACGAGGGTCAGCTCTGCATAACGGCGGAACCGTTCCCGCAGGGCTTCAATCAAAAGGCCAAAAAAGGAGGTCATCCAAAAGGCCCCCATGATGGGTGTGGATTTAAAAAGAAGTCCCATGGCCACCCCTGCAAGGGAAGCATGGCTCAATGCATCCCCAATCATGGAATAGCGGCGCAGAACAAGAAAAATACCTATGAGCGGACAGAGCAGGGAGATCAACAGGCTCACAACGAACGCATTCTGCATGAAGGTATATTCAAACATGGGAACCGCCTCCATTATCTGCTACATATTCCGCAAGATACTCTTCGGGCGTGCAGAAATGGCCCCGGCCTCCCACCATATGAAAGAACGTCGATGCATAGTGGGCGGCATAGCGAAGATTATGTTCCACCGTAATCACGGTAACCCTCTTTTTTTCATGAAGCTCTGAAATCAAGGGATATAGGGCCTCCTGGGAACGCAGGTCCATGCCCGTCGACGGTTCATCCAAGATGATAAAATCCGGATTGCCAAGGAGGGCCCGGGCCACAAGGACACGCTGGAACTGCCCGCCGGAAAGGGCACCAATCAAATGATCGTGAAAGTCTTCCATGCCAACTTGTTCCAACGCCCGCTGCTCTGCCTCAACATCCTTGAGCTTGAGGAGCCGAGCCTGGAAATGGAGCAGTTCGGCCACGGTCATGGGAAACTGCTTATTGATAAGATCAGTAGGCTGCGGGACATAAGCCGCTTGACGGAAGGTGGACGTGAGGGTCCCGTGAAGAGGACGCAGGAGGCCCAGCATGATCTTTATGAGCGTACTCTTGCCGCTGCCATTTTCACCGACAACCGCTACATAGTCCCCATCATGGACTTCCATGCATAAATCCTGAAGGAGAAGGGGTCCCTTTTCATAAGCAAAATCAATATGGGATAATGAAAGCATGGCTCAATCCTTTCTAAAAAAGCGCCTTGAAAATCAATCAGTACCAAGAAACCCGTTTGTTGTCTTCCTATTATAGAAGGATGCCCATAGAAATGCAAGGCATTTGCAACTATTGACGAACGAATCCGACCATGGTACAATGAATTCGTTATTGCAAATAGTTTGCAACAAATTAAAGGAGGTACCATGAAAAAATTCATTCTTGCAGCCTTTCTCATTCTCGGTCTCCTGGCCTCAGGATGCGGCAGTGCGCCTGCCGAAAAAAAGGCGGATGAAAAACTCACCGTAGTTGTCAGTTTCAATGCGATGAAGGAATTTACGCAGGCAGTGGGCGGCGACGCCATCCACGTCGTTTCCTTGATTCCCGAAGGCACAGAGCCCCATGGGTTCTCCCCCACAGCCGATCAGATGAAGACCCTGCACAATGCCAAGCTCCTCATCGTCCATGGTCTGGGAATGGAACCGTGGGCCCAGAAAATTGCGGAAACATCAGGAAACCCCAATCTGGTCGTTGTCGAAGCCTCTAAAGGCGTCACCCCCATTCCCTTGGAAGAAGAGGAAGATGAGGACGGTCACGAGCACGGCGCTGAGGAAAAGGAGTCTCACCACCACGGGACCTATGATCCCCACGCATGGCTCAGCCTGACGGCCGCCCAAATTGAAATCCAAAACATTGCCGATGCCCTATCCCAAGCCGATCCCGCCCATAAAGAAACCTACGAAAAAAATGCCGCTTCCTATAAGAAACAGCTTCAATCCCTTTATCAGGAATACCAGCCGCATTTTGAAAAAATTGGCCATAAAGACTTCGTTGCCGGTCATGCGGCCTTTGGTTACCTTTGCCGGGATTTTGGGCTCCATATGGACAGTATCGAATCTGTCTTTGCCGAAGGAGAACCAAGTGCCAAACAGATGGCCCGTCTCCTGGATTACTGCCGCGCCAGAGGCATCAAGACCATCTTTACGGAATCTGAGGTCAATCCCAAGACCTCGGAAACCCTGGCCCGGGAAATTGGGGCCAAAACGGTTCCCATCTACACCATGGAAACCAGCGAGAATGGAAAAGGCTATCTGGAACGGATGAAGGAAAACCTCGCCCATATCGAGGAAAGCCTGCGCTGACCGATTGAGTAAAAGGGATTTCCAAAGGGAAATCCCCACCTCTCACACCACCGTGCGTACTGTTACCATTTGGTACACGGCCCTTGCCTAGTTTTCATAAACGTGCTTGTAATAGCTCGTCATGGTTATGTAACCAAGACGGGCTATTTCTTTTACTCCATGGTACGCGGCATTCAGGTTGTCCCCCGTCAGGATTTATCCCAACAGACTGTCCGCTCACAAGTTTGCAATGATGTCGTTGTGTTCGGCAATCCTCACATGGGTAGGCGTCCTCCCATATCCTTGCTGCTTGGCCGCTGCCTTTTGCGGGCAACCTTCTCTATGAAGTTTTCTGCTTTTAATTCCCTCTTTGGTTGCTTGCATGAACTGACATCTCCTAAAATTCGGTTCGTCCTGGACGGTCTATCGCCCGTCCAGGACTATGGCCTCGGCTGACTCCTCACGATAAATCTTGTTTTGGCCATAGCCGCCAACTTCATGGCTCCAGCCATGTTCGTGAAGCCTCCCCGGGTAAGAACGCACGCTTTCTCTCCATTCACCTGCCGCATCTACCTTTGGGGATCCCGAGTCATTATGGGACTTCGATTGGTTTGGCGACCTTATCCATCCCAAATTGGCTTATGCGGATTCTCTTCGTCAGGTCAGAGATTTGCCTGTCCCTTCCTTCAGATTCCACCTCATGATGCCGCCTTTGGTGTTCGGCTATGACTTTCCCCCGATTAGGGCAGTCTAGGGACTTTCACCCTTAAGAATGTGCCCATGCCGGGCGCACAAACAAGGACCAGGAAAATCAAGAAAATTTCCTGGTCCTTCATTCATCATATAATATTGTAGCGAACCACTGGTGAATCAAAAAAATAGATCAAAGGATCCCGTTTACCACGTACTGTCCAGCCTGTGCATCCCATTTCAGGGACAGGACCTTGGGCGCCCGGTCAAGAAAAAGGATGGCTTCCTCTTGCCGGATCTGGAGGGGGCTGTTAAAGACCGCCACTGGCTGGAACCCAGCAATGGGAAGCGGCCGCACATTCCCCAGCACATCGGCACCGATGACGGAAAGGTCCCGCAGTTCCGTCTTTCCTGCACCCCGCGGTCCATAGGACAGGATCAACAGATCCTCCTGGTTCTCTCGAAAGCGAAGCCGATAAAGAACGTATTGGTTCCCTTTTTGGAAAGAATAGAGGGCAATCTGTCCACGTTCATTGTAAGCAAGGGTCATGACCTTTGCCCCATCATGAGGACCAGCAAGGACAGCACTGATGGGCCGCACGTCCCCTTTGACAAATTCTACGTCAAGCGGAGGCTGCAACTGGCCTTCTGCCGTAAAAGTATAATGCTGGGCAAAAAACTGAGCCGCTTCCCCTTGAGGGAGAAAGCCCGCCACCAATAAGAGTAAGAAGGCGCTAAGCGCCAAAAATTTACGCATCTGGTTCCCCTTCCCACAAACGCTTTTCCTGTAATAAAGCCATTTTATCTTTTCATTATATCGACTCTTTTGGCTTTTCTCAATCCTTCTTTCCAAAAATCTGCTTCTGAGATGGCTGCAAAAAGCCCGAAATATGATAAAATAGGGGAAATATTTCAACTAAGAAGGTCACACTATGACAACAACCTTTAATTTTAAGGCAAAAAAAGATGGTCAGCCCCTCTATAAACAACTGGCCCGTTACTTTCGGGATGAGATCCAGGAAGATCATCTGCAGGGCGGAGACATGCTGCCTTCCATCCGCAAACTCACAAAAGACCTCAAAGTGAGCCGCACAACCGTGGAAGCAGCCTATGAGATTCTCATCGATCAAGGATATGTACAGAACCTGCCAAGCCGCGGCTTCCGCATTACCCTCACCAAACCGGCAGCACCGATGGAAATGCCCCCCTTGCAGGAGGAATCTTTCCACCGTCCATCCTTTAACTTTGCTAACCATTACATCGACACGACCACTTTTGACACCGTGCTCTGGCGCCGCGCCATCAGCCGTGTCCTGCACAGTCCTGATACGCTCTCAGGTTACGGCGATCCCCAAGGGGAACCTCGTCTCCGGGAAGTCCTTGCTCGCTACAGCTACCAGTCAAGGGGAGTTGTCTGCCGCCCGGAACAGATCCTTGTCGGCGCCGGTCTCCAGTCCCTTCTGTCCATGCTCATTCCCCTGCTTCCTGTCGAGGAAAAAAGGGTCAGTTTTGAAGACCCCGGCTTTCCTCAAGCCGAATGGATATTTCGTCTCATGGGCTGGACCACGGATCGCTATGACCCCGCCGTGCCTTCCAAATCATGGCCGGAACTACTCGTGGTCAGTCCCACAAACCCTTACAAGGGACGGGCCCTTTCAGAAAAGGAACGGAGCAACCTCATTGTCGCAACGCAGTTTGAACGGGTCTATCTCCTCGAAGATGATTACAATGGGGAATTCCGCTATCTCCATCATCCGGTTCCAGCCCTGCACAGTTTCGGCAATCGAGAGCGCATTATCTATGTCGGATCCTTTTCCCGGACCATGCTGCCGAGCCTGCGCATCAGCTATTTGGTCCTGCCGGAAAGCTTTCTTCCTCGCTTCCAAAAAATGGTTCCCTTTTATAACCAGACTTCGTCCACAGTAGAGCAGCTAGCCCTTGCGTCCTACATTGAAGAAGGCCATCTGACGCGGCACGTAAAAAAACTGCGCAATCGCTACCGAGAAAAAAGTGTCCTTCTCCAAGACGCCCTGCAGCGCGTCTTTGGCAAAAAAGTCACTTTTCTCAGCCTCGAATCAGGGCTCGATCTCCATATCGCCCTTTCCTATGAAATGAGCGCCCAAGCGCTGGCTGAAAAAGCACGCCAGCACGGCATCAAAATCACACCCATCAGATCGTCAAAAGACGGTAAAAAGCCGGAATTTCTCCTGTCCTTCGCGGGGATTGCCAAAGAAGACATTATCCCTGGTATTGAAGCCCTTAAAAAATCCCTCGAAGAAAGCTAAAAAATCCCTGGCACGCAGAGCTGCGTGCCAGGGATTTTTTAACTGTCTTCAATAAGGAGTTCCACAAGGCGGCCGCTTTTAATGAAGCTTGCTGCATCAAGATATTCCTCCATGGTGTGGTTCTTGCTGTAGCCTGTAGCAATGCCAAGACTAGTGAGGCCCTTGGCATTAAAGATATTGGCATCCATACCGCCCCCGCCAGCCTCGACACGGGCTGTAAGGCCGAGGCGCCCAAGGGCTTTTTTGGCCTTTTGAAGGATGGGCGCCGTTTCCTCAATGAGGAAAGGTTCATAAAGAAGTTCTTTTTCCACACTTACAAGAGCCCCCGCCTTTTTAGCGCAGTCCTCAGCATGGGTCTTGACAAATTCCGCATACCGGGAAAGTTTTTCAAGATTCCGGCTCCTTGCTTCCCCCTTTGCCCAGGCGTCGGCACAGACTACATTGGTTGCCTCATTGCCCGTTCCCAGCATGGGGAAATTAGCCACCAGTTCTTCATTCACGCGCCCATCGGGCAGGGTATCCAAGATGTGGCAGAGAATATGGGCCGCATTGATGCCCTTTTCCGGCTCATTACCGGCATGGGCCGGCTTTCCTTTGACGTGGATGGCAAAACGGACATGACCGGGGGCACCATTGACGAGACGCCCCAAAAGACCGGGACTGTCCAGGACAAAGCAGCAGGAGCTCTGAAAAACCGAAAGATCCAAAGCTTTGCCGCCAAAAAGGCCGGCTTCTTCGCCGACAGTAAAGGCAATTTCAATGCGCGGATGGGGATTCCCTGAGAAAAGGGCACGGCGTACACCGTCCAGGATGGCACAGATCCCGCTTACATCATCGGCGGCGAGGATCGTATCACCTCCAGAATACAGCACGCCGTCCTTTTCTATGACCTTGATGCCATTGCCGTTCTTGACTCGGTCCATATGGCTGCAAAAAAGGACGGATCCTTTCCTTGTTCCAGGAAGGATGGCAATGAGGTTGCCCGTATTGCCGCCAAAAGTGCGGCCTGCCTCATCTTCCCTTACGGTAAAGCCCAAGGCTTCCAGTTTCTTTTTTAGGATATCGGCCAGCATCCGTTCCTTTCCGGACGCACAGTCAATGCCTACAAGTTCCTTAAACTCTTCAAGAATGGGTTCCACTGGCTTTTCTCCTTTCTCCCCCATTATAGGAGGTGGGCCATGATGCTTGCAACGATGATGGAAAAAATCGTGACCGATGTAAAGCCCGAAATGACATAAGCCGTCCCAATGCGAGTTGAAAGATAATCCACTTCCTCGTCGGTCTCCCCCACGGTCTTTGCAATCTCGTCACTGATGAGCTGCGTTCCGGGATAGCCAATCATCTGGCACATGGCAATACCGATGGCAAGATCCCTATCCCCAACAATCTTCCATACGGGAAGGACCTTGAATACGACAACAATCCCCAAAAGCGTGAGCGCAAAGACACAGACCACAAAAAATCCCAGTTGGGGCAGCATGGACAGATCCACTTTGGCAAGGGACGGAACAATGACGGTAAGGACCCCAAACATGAAAAATCCCGTCGACACCCCATGATTCTTCATGAAATTGGGCGGCACAAGGCCCAGGGCCCGAAGGCCAATGCCAAAGAGCATACACCAAATGGTCAGGCCCACCCATTTGTGGGTAAAGACGCCGCCCCAAAAACCGACATAGCTGCACAAGGCCCCGATGAAAAGGCAAATATAGGCGGTATAGTGCCGCCCATGCCGCTCGGCAAAGGTTTGGCGCCACGGATTGTTTTCTGCCCTTTGGGAAGCAAACACAAAGGTCGGGTCATCTTTTTTGGCACGGCGAAAATCAGCCAAATAACGCCGCGCAGCCCGGAGGCCAAAATAGGAAGCCGGCAAGGTGCCGACAAATTTCTGTGTAGCATATAGAAAAGCGGCCAAAGCCGCTGTCAAGGGCAAACCCTTTTCAAGGGCGGCCGCGACCATCGTATTGGTCGCAATCACGCCGCCATTGATGACGGGCGCCGAGGCAAGGGCATTTTCCCGACCAATAAGGGGAATCATGGCCAAACAGCTTACGACAGCAATGATCATGGAAATGATACTTCCTACTACGCTGCGCCACTCCCTTTTGAGCATCCTCACATCCACACTGGAGCCCATATTAACAAGGAGCATACCGATGGCAATAGGGCCCAAAGTTTCAAGACCGGCTCGTTTGACGATATCCGGAGGAATCGTATGGGTCAGGAAGAGAATCAGGAAGGTCATCATAATGACAAACAAGGACGAAATCCGCGCCTTCGTAAGAATCGAAATCACATCGCCCAAGGCAAAGACAGCAAGGACAATCAAAAGCGAAGTCCACATCTCCATCAGCCATTCCCCCTACTTTTAGTAGACATACAATAGAATTGTTTTCATAACATGTACAAATATTTTAAATATAGTTAATTATTTTATCCATATCGTTTATATTTGTCAATAAAAGCGGACTTTTTGTTTTTCATTTTCAAAAAACAGGTCTCATCCCTTTATCTTCCCCTTTGTTGATTCCTTTCTGTTTCAATCCTGACAAATTAAGAATGTACGGTACTTTTCTTAAAAAATAACTTGACAAGTCCACAAGAGATGGATAGAATTTCACATGTCAACTCAAATAAGTTACAAATCCGATGACGGGAACAAGTACTCTGTTCCACCAGATCACAGAGAGCCGGCGCTTGGTGAAAGCCGGAATCTGGCCGCAGACAAAGATCCTCCCCGAGGAGCAGGACTGAATCCAGTAAGTCCTGACGGTTGATCCCCGTTAGTGGAAACGCGTATGTCAGTACGTTGAGTGCCCATTCATCCGGATGGGAATAAGGGTGGTACCGCGAATCATTTCGTCCCTCATGATGAGGGGCGTTTTTTTATACCCTGATTTCCCTGCACTCCAATTGTTATGAAAGAGAGGTCTGTATCATGAGAAGTGATATCACAAAAAAAGGATCCCAACGTTCCGCCCACCGCAGCCTGTTCCATGCCATGGGCTACACCAATGAAGAACTGCAGCGCCCCATGATTGGTGTTGTCAATTCCTTCAACGAAATCGTGCCCGGTCATATGCACCTACGGGAAATTGCCGATGCTGTGAAGATGGGTGTGGCCGAAGCAGGCGGCATGCCCGTTGAATTTCCTGCCATCGCCATCTGTGACGGCATTGCCATGGGCCATGACGGCATGAAGTATCCCCTTGCGAGCCGCGAACTCATTGCCGACTCCATCGAAGCTGTGGCGAACGGTCATGCCTTTGACGGACTGGTCATGATTCCCAACTGCGACAAGGTTGTGCCGGGCATGCTCATGGCAGCCGGACGGCTCAACATCCCCACCGTCGTCGTCAGCGGCGGCCCCATGCTTGCCGGCCGCTGGAAAGGGCGCGACATCAGTGTCAGCACCATGTTTGAAGCAGCCGGAAAATTTGAAGCCGGCGAACTTTCGGCCGATGAAATGGAAGCCATGGAATTCCGGGCCTGCCCGAGCTGCGGCTCCTGCGCTGGCTTATTTACGGCAAATACCATGAACAGCCTGACCGAAGTATTGGGCATGGGGCTAGCAGGTAACGGTACCATTCCGGCCGCCTATTCCGGGCGCCGCCGCATGCTGGCGAAAAAAGCCGGCTGGGCGGTCATGGATCTTGTAAAGAAAAATGTCCGTCCCCGCGACATCATGACCCTTGAAGCCTTTGAAAACGCCATTGCCGTTGACATGGCCATTGGCGGCTCAACCAATACGGTTCTCCACCTGCCGGCCATTGCCCACGAAGCGGGCGTCAATCTGTCCCTTGACCTTTTTGATGAAATCAGCCGCAAGGCCCGCTACATCACGAAGATGAGCCCTGGCGGTTCCTACCATATGCAGGACCTTGACGAAGCAGGCGGCATTTCCGCCGTCATGAAGGAACTGACAAAAATTGGCCTCATCCATACAGACTGTCTCACCGTGACAGGTCCCCTAAAGGACCGTCTGGCCCATGCTTTTGTCGAAAACCATGAAGTCATCCATGACATTGACAACGCCTACATGAATAAGGGCGGCATTGCCATCCTCAAAGGAAACCTTGCGCCTTTGGGCAGCGTCATCAAGGAAAGCGCTGTGGAAAAAGAGCTTCTGACCTATGAAGGAACGGCCAAATGCTATGATTCGGAAGAAGCGGCCATCAAGGCCATTACGGGCGGTGAAATCAAGGAAGGTCATGTCGTCGTCATTCGCTATGAAGGCCCGAAGGGCGGCCCGGGTATGCGGGAAATGCTCAACCCCACAGCCGTCATTACAGGTATGGGGCTCAAGGTTGCTCTCCTGACGGATGGCCGCTTCTCCGGAGCCAGCCGCGGTGCCTGCGTCGGCCACATTTCCCCGGAAGCCATGGAAGGCGGTCCCATCGCCCTTGTCAAAGATGGGGACAGGATCCTCGTCGACGTTCCGAATCGCCGGCTCGAGCTGCTGGTTGATGAGACAGAACTTGCAAGAAGAAAAGCCGCTTGGAAAAGACCGGAACCAAAAGTCAAGACGGGGTACTTATCCCGCTATGCCCGCCTTGTTACAAGCGCCAATACAGGCGCTGTCCTGAAATAAACGAAAGGAAGTCTTACCCATGAAAAAATTTTGTGCCTTGATTGGAAAATATTTCGGTCTCCTTGCCGTTGCGTTCCTTGTCCTAGGCTTTATGGATCCCGGCCTTTTCCGCTGGGTCCTCGGCAAAGTGGGCGGTGTCTCCGTCCTGAGCCTGCTCCTTGGGGTTGTCATGTTTGGAATGGGGACCACCCTGTCCCTTAAGGATTTTGTCCTCGTCTTCAAGCGGCCAAAAGACGTCCTCTTGGGCGCTGTGGCACAGTTTTTCATTATGCCTTTCCTTGCCTATCTGCTCTCCCGCGCCTTTGACCTGAGTCCGGCCCTTACAGTCGGCGTCGTTCTGGTCGGCACCTGCCCAGGCGGCACATCAAGCAATGTCATTACCTTCATGAGCAAAGGGGACCTAGCCCTATCGGTCACCATGACGAGCGTATCGACCGTCCTGTCACCGATCCTGACGCCTTTTATCACCTATCTCCTCATTGGGGAAAAGATTGCCTTTGATCCTGTAGGCATGTTTGTGAGCATCCTCCAGATTGTCATTCTCCCCATCTGCCTTGGCGTAGCCCTCCGGACCTTCCTGCCGAAGCTTGCCAGTGCAGCAACGGACTATACGCCGGCCGTCTCTGCCCTTGCCATCAGCCTAATTATCGGTGGTGTCATCGGAGCCAGTAAAGCGGCCATCCTCGCCAATGTAGGCGTCATCTTCCTCGTTGTCATCCTGCACAACTGCCTGGGCTATGCCTTGGGCTTTGCTGTGGCAAGACTGGTCGGACTTCCTTGGAAAAAAGCAGTGGCCCTTTCCATCGAGGTGGGCATGCAGAATTCCGGACTTGCCGTGGGGCTTGCCAAAGCCCATTTTGCCGCCATGCCGACAGCCACTGTGCCTGGTGCTGTCTTTTCCGCTTGGCACAATATTTCCGGTGCCGTCTTGGCCTATCTCTATCTCAACGTCTTCAATCCCCGCTTTGACCCGGATTACGAAAAAGAACAGACCGTCTTGGAATCAGCTCCTGCAAAAGCCTGATCCCCACAAGGAGCTGCCTTAAGTAGCTCCTTTTTTCATAATAAAGGAGGAATCCCATGCTAAACCTACCGCCCCTGGAAGCACTCCTGGCCTTCCACGGTCTTTTGGCAGATCCTGTCATAGCAGCGCTTTCCAAAGCCGGCCAAAGCGGTAAGGCAGCCCCTTCCTTAAGTGCCCAGCTTGTGGAAAAAGCCGAGACCTTAGGGCTTTGGGGCCGCCTTCCGGCCACTTATCTCGTCCACCTTTTGGGAGGCGCCAGCCTTCCCCTGTCCCGCTTTCTGGAAAAAGGGCAGGAGGCAGGACCCTCCCTCAAAAAGGCCATCCAGCATGACCTATCGCTTCTCTGGCCCTATCTTTTCCTGGATCCGTGTGACCTTTCCCTGTCCCCGCTCCTAGCTCATTACGAGCCCACGGTACACCATGCCCGCAAAGGGGAAATGGCTCTTTTGCAGGCCCTCTTATCGGCCAAGGACCCGGACGAAGGGGCAACAATCCTTTTGTCCCACTACGAAAGCTATGGATCCGGTCTTTTTTCTGAATTTGACGCCTTTCGCCTTGATGAAGACGGCCTCCTTGTCGGTATTTCCGATTTTCCCCATTACGACGACAGGGATCTTTTGGGCTACGAGGCGCAAAAAACAGCTATTCTTGACAATACGGCCGTTTTTGCAGCAGGAAAGAAGGGTAACAATGTGCTGCTCACCGGGGCTCGGGGAACGGGAAAATCCACCCTGGTCAAAGCCATGGTTTCCCGCTTTGGAGAAAAAGGTCTGCGCCTTGTCCAAATGGAGCGAACCCAACTGGACCACCTGCCCCGTCTCCTATCCCTCCTCGGTCAAGAAAAGCACTATCGTTTTGTGCTTTTTTTGGATGACCTATCCTTTGACGAGGGAGAACAGGAATACAAGATCCTCAAATCAGCCATTGACGGCAGCGTCACGCCCCAGCCGGAAAACGTCCTGCTTTATGTGACAAGCAACCGCCGCCATCTCATCAAAGAAACCTGGATGAACCGGAAGGATGATACAGAAGACGTCTACCGTGACGACCACACGAACGAGTCCATCTCCCTTTCAGACCGTTTTGGACTCATCCTTCATTATGGCAAGCTGTCCCAAGAAGAATATCTTGATATCATTGCCCATGAACTGTCCAAAAAAGGGATTGCGCTTTCCCAAGAAGAACTCCGAGTCGAAGCCGTGCGCTGGGAAATGGAACATTCTGGGCGCAATGGACGGATTGCCCATCAGTTTGTGATATGGTATGTGGGGCAGTGTTTTCTAAAAAAGGACAAATCTATTTAATTCTGTTCCTAAGATTACACTTTAATTTATTTTATGGTGTATTTAGAAGAAATATGATTTTTTTGTTGACGCATTGCCATTTTTTCGCTACAATGCATTCATACTTTTTAACAAGTCCATAGCAAAAAATCTAACGACGGGAAAGAGTAACGGGCGTGACCGCTCCAGAGAGCCGGCGGTTGGTGCGAGCCGGTGTTGGGATCGCTTGTGAAAATCCTCCCTGAAGAGAAGTGCTGAAGCTTTGGCGGTAAGTGCTGACGGCCGTTCCCCGTTATAGGAAACGCGTATGTTGGTACGTTTGAGAGCGTCTGGATCTCGTAAGAGGCCAGGAATCAGGGTGGTAACGCGGACTTTTGGATCCGTCCCTTAAAGGGACGGATCTTTTTATTTTAGCAAAAACGGCATCGATGCCGACCAAACGTATCAACCCCCCTGCAAAAAAGAGAAAGAGGTAAAGAACATGGCAAAGGTATTTTATGATCAGGATGTCAATTGGGAAGTACTGAAGGGAAAGAAAATCGCCATCATCGGCTATGGCAGCCAAGGACACGCCCATGCCCTGAATCTCAAGGAAAGCGGTGTAGATGTTGTCGTAGGGCTTTATAAGGGCAGCCATTCTGCAGAAGCTGCCCGAAAAGCGGGTCTTTCCGTCAAGACGGTCAGTGAAGCGGTTGCTGAGGCGGACGTCACCATGGTCCTCATCCCTGATGAAAAACAGGCCGATGTCTATAAGGACGAAATCGGTCCGAACCTCAAAAAAGGCAGTGCCCTTGCCTTTGCCCATGGTTTCAACATCCATTTCAAACAGATTGTGCCCCCTGCTGATGTAGATGTCTTCATGGTCGCCCCCAAGGGCCCAGGTCACCTTGTTCGCCGAACCTTTGTCGAAGGCGGCGGTGTCCCCGATGTCTTTGCCGTTGAACAGGATGCGACAGGAAAGTGTTTCGATCTTGCCCTGGCCTATGCCCGCGGTATTGGGGGAACCAGAGCCGGTGTCATCCAGACGACCTTCCAAGAAGAAACGGAAACGGACCTTTTTGGGGAACAGGCCGTTTTGTGCGGCGGTATCTGCCAGCTTATCACCAATGGCTTCGAGACCTTATGCGAAGCAGGCTATCAGCCGGAAATTGCCTATTTTGAAACGTTCCATGAGATGAAGCTGATTGTGGATCTCATGTATGAAGGCGGCATGGCCAAGATGAGAAAATCCATCAGCGATACGGCAGAATATGGTGACTATACAAGCGGCAAACGGGTTGTCCCGAAAGAAGCCACCAAAAAAGCCATGAAGGAAGTCCTTTCCGATATCCAAGATGGGACCTTCGCCAAGGACTGGCTCCTTGAAAATAAAGCTGGCGGAAGGGCCCACTTCCAGGCTCTGCGCAGACAGGCCGCCCAGCATCCTTTGGAGACGGTTGGTGCCAAACTGCGCGATATGATGCCCTGGCTCCACGACAACGACCAAAAAGACTGATAAGCCCCCAACGGGAGAGAAAAGGAGACCATCATGAAGATGATTGGTGCACGGGCCCTCATTGAGTGCCTCAAAAAAGACCAGGTTCAGGTGGTCTTCGGCTACCCCGGCGGTTCTGTCCTAACGCTGTATGACGAACTGGATCAATCGGACATTACCCATGTCCTTACCGGTCATGAACAGGGAGCTGTCCATGCGGCAGACGGCTACGCCCGGGCAACGGGACATACAGGAGTTGCCTTTGCCACCTCCGGACCAGGTGTCTGCAATATGGTGACAGGCATTGCCACAGCGGCCATGGATTCCATTCCCCTGGTTGTCATCAGCGGTCAGGTCGCCACCACCCTCATCGGCCGTGACTCCTTTCAGGAAGCGGATATTTCGGGTATTACGACCCCCATTACCAAACACAACTATCTTGTAAAAAACGTCAAGGAACTGCCCCGTGTCATCAAGGAAGCTTTTTACATTGCTTCCACGGGACGGCCCGGTCCGGTCCTTGTCGATATTGCTAAAGATGTCTTTGATGCCGAACTTGACTTCTCCTACCCCGATTCGGTCCACCTCCGCGGCTATAAGGGCAGCATCAGGGGTGACACAAAAGACATCGACAAAGCCGTCGAGGCCCTCAAAGAAGCCAGGAAGCCCCTCATCCTCACGGGGGGCGGCCTGATTCTCAGTGAAACGGCGTCCTTGCTCCGCACGCTTGTAAAATCCCTTGGAATTCCTGTTGTCACAACCCTCATGGGCAAAGGGGCCATCCCCGACAGTTGGGACCTTCAGCTGGGGCTAGCCGGTATGCACGGGTCCTATGCGTCCAACATGGGCATTACCGACTGTGACCTGCTCCTTAGCTTTGGGGCACGCTTTGATGACCGCGTCACCGGTGACGTGGAAAACTTTGCCCCCAACGCCAAGATTGTTCATTTCGATATCGATAAGGTCGAAATCAACAAGATTGTCCATGCCGATATCAGCGTCAACGGGGACCTGCGCTGGTCCCTTCCCCTTTTTATCAAAAAGATCAAAGCCCTTGACGAAAAGTCCCTCCAAGCCCAATATGGACCCTGGCGCGAGAAGGTCCTTCTCAACAAAAGACAGCATCCCTTCGCCTCAGTGCCCCAAAAAGGCGTCATCACGCCAGAAGCACTCTTTACCGCTGCCAAAACCTATACCGATGAGGATACGGTCATCGTAACCGATGTGGGACAGCACCAGATGTGGGCCGCCCAGTTCTTTCCCCTTGCAGCCCCACGCCGCTTCATTACTTCCGGTGGTTTGGGAACCATGGGGTATGGTCTTCCGGCAGCTCTGGGAGCCAAGATAGGCTGCCCTAAATGCAAGGTTGTCCTCTTTACGGGAGATGGCAGCATTCTCATGAACTGCCAGGAATTTTCCACCCTTCACCGCTATGCGGTCGAAGTCAAAGTCATTGTTCTCCAAAACGGGGTCCTGGGTATGGTCAACCAGTGGCAGCGCCTCTTCTACGGCGGAAGACAGGCGGCATCCGTTATCAATGATTTTCCTGATATGGCAAAGGTCGCCCGCGCCATGGATGTACCAAGTTTTACAGCCACTTCCCCTGACGACCTTAAACAGGGGCTGGACCAGCTTTTTGAAACACCGGGACCCGCCCTGCTTAAGGTGATCATTCCGCCGGAACAGAAAGTCTACCCCATGGTTCCCGGCGGCAGGCGCCTTGATGAAATGATCCTTACCGATCCAGAATGGAAAGAAGGTGCTCCTCAATGAGACAGCATTTAGCCATCCTCTGCGACAACAAACCCGGTGTCTTGACCCATGTTGCCGGCCTCATCAGCCGCCGCGCCATCAATATTGAGTGTATCAATGCTGGCTATACGGAAGAACCGGACGTGACGCGCATCAACATCGTCGTCACCGTGGAAAATAAGGCCGAACTGGACCAGGCCATCAACCAGCTGGCAAAACTCATCGATGTCATCAAGGTCGTTAACCTTGATGAAGCTCCGTATGTGAGCTACGAACTGGCCATGGTAAAGGTCAAGTGCCCCACACCATCGATTCGCTGCGAACTTTCCAACCTGGCGGAACTCTTTCATGCCAAGATTGTTGACGTCCAGCCCGAATCCCTGGTCTTTCGCATTACAGGCCGGGAAGATCATGTGGAAGCCACCTTGGCTATGCTCTACCAATATGAAATCCTGGAAATTGCCCGCACCGGGCAGATTTCCCTTTCACGAGGGCTCGTTCCCTTGAAGCACTGCTAACACAAAAAAGCACTGTGAAGAACTCCTCTTCACAGTGCTTTTTCTATATGCTTTATTTTCCTAAGCGGCAGCGGAAATCCTCATAGCCAAAATGGCAGATCCGCTCCAGTTCCCCTGATTCATGCCAGATGTAGATATCGGGCAGGGGCATGCCGTTAAAGGTGTTGTTCTTGCAGGTCGTGTAAATGGCCATGTCGCCAAAAAGGACCAGATCCCCCACGTCAAGGGGCCCGTCAAAGGCATAGTCCCCAATGATGTCCCCTGTAAGGCAGGTCGGACCGCCAAGGCGATACGTATAAGGCGTCTTTCCCGCTTCCTGCGTACCATAAAGGGGCGGACGGTAGGGCATTTCAATGACGTCCGGCATATGGCAGGCCGCGCTCGTATCAAGGATGGCAAGCTGCGTGCCGCCATTTTCCCCCGTATCAAGAACGCGGGACGCAAGATAGCCGGCGCTTAAGGCGCAGGCTTCCCCAGGCTCGAGATAGACCATAATACCCCATTTTTCCTGGGCCTTACGGATGACACTTTCCAGCGTCGCAAAATCATAGCCCGGGCGCGTGATGTGATGGCCGCCGCCCATATTGAGCCATTTCATGCGGGGAAGGACATTGCCAAACTTTTCCTCCACGGCAGCAAAAGTGACGGCAAGGTCGCCCGCGTCCTGCTCGCAGAGGGTATGGAAATGAAGGCCGTCCAAAAGGGAGACGAGCTCTTCCGTCATACCTTTATCCCACGCGCTCCGCGTCGTTCCAAGCCGGCTTCCCGGCGCGCAGGGGTCATAGATGTCATGGCCTTCCTGGGTCGAGCATTCAGGGTTGATCCGAAGACCAAGACTCTTTCCCGCTTTTTTTGCCTTCAGGCCAAAGCGGCGCAGCTGGCTTGGGGAATTAAAGACCACATGGTCGGCATACTGAAGGACCTCATCCATTTCATCGTCTCGGTAGGCGCCGGAAAAGACATGGACCTCTCCTTGGGGCATCTTTTCCCGGCCCAGACGGGCCTCATAAAGGCCGCTTGCTTCCGTCCCTGCGAGATACGGCGCAAGGACGGGATAGAGATCATAGTTTGAAAAGGCTTTTTGGGCCAAGAGGACGCGGCATCCCGTCCGGTCCATCAGGTCCTTGAGGGCTTTGCCATTTTCCCGCAGGATACGTTCATCAAGGATGTAGCAAGGCGTCCGAAGCTTGCCAAAAAGGGCTTCCGGCGTTTTTCCCTGAAGGCCCCGAAAGGGCTTCTGGTCTTCCATTACGGCACCAAGACAGGGTCTTTTTTGATGCTCCGGGGAAGACCATACTGGTCAAGGGCATCGAGGAAGGGATTGGGATTGAGTTCATCCACCGTATAGACGCCGGGTTTGTTCCACTTGCCCGTCAGCATCATGAGGGCACCGCACATGGCAGGAACGCCCGTCGTGTAGCTGATGGCCTGGCTTCCCACTTCCTTGAAGGACGCTTCATGGTCGCAGATGTTGTAGATGTACCAAGTCTTGTCCTTGCCGTCCTTTTTGCCCGTAAAGATGCAGCCAATGTTGGTCTTGCCCTTCGTGCGGGGGCCAAGGCTTGCCGGGTCAGGCAGGAGGGCCTTGAGGAACTTGATGGGGACAATTTCATGACCTTCAAACTGAACGGGCGTCGTCGACAGCATGCCCACATCTTCAAGGCAGCGCATGTGGTCCAGATAGCTCTGGCCAAAGGTCATGAAGAAGCGGATGCGCTTTGCTTCGGGAATGGTCTGGGCGAGGCTTTCAATTTCTTCATGATGGAGAAGATACATATCCTTCTTGCCTACGGCATCAAAATCATATTCCCGTTTGATGCTCATGGCCGGGATTTCGACCCAGTGGCCATCTTCCCAGTAGGAACCGGGCGCCGACACTTCCCGCAGGTTCACTTCCGGGTTGAAGTTCGTCGCAAAGGCATAGCCATGATCGCCGCCGTTGCAGTCAAGGATATCGATGGTGTCGATCGTATCAAATTCATGCTTTTTGGCATAGGCGCAGTAGGCCTGGGTCACGCCCGGGTCAAAGCCGCAGCCCAGAAGGGCCATGAGGCCTTTTTCCTCAAATTTCTTGCGGTAGGCCCACTGCCAGCTGTAATCAAAGTAAGCGGAAAAACCGGCTTCTTTGCAGCGCTTTTCGTAGATGGCACGCCATTTCGGATCGTCCGTGTCTTCTGGTTCGTAGTTGGCCGTATCCATGTAGTTCACGCCGCAGATGAGGCAGGCATCCATGATGGTCAGGTCCTGATAGGGAAGGGCGATGTTCATGACAAGGTCGGGCTTTACTTCATTGATAAGGGCCACGAGTTCGTCCACATGGTCGGCATTGACTTGGGCCGTCGTGATCTTGGTCTTCGTCTTGCCTTCCAGTTTCTTTTTAAGGTCATCGCATTTGGATTTCGTCCGGCTTGCAATGCACAGTTCCGTAAAGACAGCGCTCACCATGCAGCATTTTTGGATCGCCACAGAAGCGACACCGCCGCAGCCAATAACAAGTACTTTGCTCATGTTCTTCTCCTTTTCTATTTCACAAGGGTCAGCAAGAGTTCCCGCACGACCTTGCAGGCAAGGGCCGTGGACGCGCCGCTGGCATCAAGATGGGGGGACAGTTCGTTGACGTCGCTGGCCACAACCCAGGTCTTTGCGACCATGAGGATGGCCTGCAGGAGACCGGGGAACCAGACGCCGCCCGATTCAGGCGTACCCGTTCCGGGAAAAGCCGCCGGGTCGAGGCAGTCAAGGTCAATGGTAAAGTAAATAGGGACGCCTTCTTCTTTGAGGCGGTCCACCGTTTCCTTGAGGCCGTCAAAGCCAAAGGGGTGGAAATCTGTATGGGTCCGGGCAAAGGAAAATTCTTCCTTGAGGCCGCTGCGGATGCAGAATTGATGGATCCGGCCGTCACCAATAAGGTCATAGCAGCGCCGGATGACGCAGGCATGGCTCAAGGGTTCGCCCAAATAATCTTCCCGCAGGTCCGTATGGGCATCAAAATGGATGAGGTGCAGGTCTGGATATTTTTCAAGGACCGCCTCAAAGGCGCCCAAGGTCACGAGGTGCTCCCCGCCCAGAAGGAGGGGCAGCTTACCATCACGAAGGATGGTCTCCGTCCGTTCGCGGATGGCATCAAGGGCCCTGCGGGGACTGCCAAAAGGCAGTTCCAAATCGCCGCTGTCAAAGACGGCATAGTCTTCCAGGTCCTTATCCTGATAGGGACTGTAGGTCTCAAGGCCAAAGCTTTCGTGACGGATGGCGGACGGGCCAAAGCGCGTTCCCGGGCGATAGCTCGTCGTCGAATCAAAAGGTGCTCCAAAGAGGACAATCTGGGCCTTTTCATAAGGCGCATCACAGGCAAGGAAGGTTTCCACATTGGGGGCAAGCATCATTCCACCTCCCGCAGCATCTCTTCCAGGAAGGCCGGCAGCCAGAAAGACCCTACATGAAGGCGCGGCGTGTAGTAGCGCGTGTGGAGATGGAGCTTTTCCCATTCTTCCACATTGAGATCATTGATGGGATGGTACTTCTTGCTTGCAAAGCCAAAGAGCCAGTAGCCGGCTGCATAGGTCGGAATATGGGCCTGATAGACCTTACTGATGGGGAAGGTGCTCGCAATGCGCTGATGGCTCCGCTGCATGGCCACAGCGTCCTCATGATAGAAGGGACTCCCCTGCTGGTTCACCATGATGCCGTCCGCCTTGAGGGCATGGTAGCAGGAGCCGTAGAATTCCTTCGTAAAGAGCCCTTCCGACGGGCCAAAGGGGTCTGTCGAATCGACGATGATAAGGTCATAGACCGCTTCACAGCGGCGGATGAACTTCAGGGCATTTTCAAAATGGATGTGGACACGGCTGTCATCCAGGCGGCAGGCATTGCCGGGCAGGAAGTTGCGGCACGCTTCAATGACGGCAGGATCCATTTCTACAAGGTCAATGGATTCGACGCGGTCATAGCGCGTCAGTTCCCGCACGACACCGCCGTCGCCGGCGCCGATGACAAGGATGTTGCGGCAGTTCTGATGGACCGCCATGGGTACATGGGTAATCATTTCGTCGTAAATGAATTCATCCCGTTCCGTCAGCATGACATTTCCGTCCAAGGCGAGGACACGGCCAAATTCCGGTGTTTCAAAAACATCGATATGCTGGAACTCGCTTTGACGGGAATAAAGATGGCGATTGACACGGATGCTGTGTTTTACATCCGGTGTATGAAATTCACTGAACCAAAATTCCATATTTCATTTCCCCTCATTTCAGTACATTGATTCGTTTCAGCTCAAGGTCTTCGGACCCGGTCATGCTGCAGCCCTTTTCCTTGGCATATTGGATATGTTCCAAGATGGCTTCCGTAATCCGTTCGCCCGGTGCAAGGATGGGGATACCCGGCGGATAGCACATGACAAATTCGCTGCAGATGCGGCCCAAGCCCTCTTCTAAGGGCACGCTTTCCTTTTCGGCATAAAAAGCGCCCTGAGGGCTGATGACGACTTCGGGCTCGACAAATTCCTCGGTCAGCATGCCTGCCGGATCTTTCTGGTAGCGGCGGCGGATTTCTGCCAAGGCGCTAACAAGCCGCTCCAGTTCCTGGATGCGGTCCCCCATGGAAAGATAGGCCAAGATGTTCCCGATATCACCAAATTCAATCTGGATATCATAATCATCGCGGAGGATATCGTAGACTTCGATGCCTGCAAGGCCGATTTCCCGCGTATGGACACTGAGCTTTGTCGTATCGAAATTAAAGACCGAATCGCCGTTCATCAGTTCCCGGCCAAAGGCATAGTAGCCGCCAATGTCATTGATTTCCTGACGGGCATATTCCGCCATATCAACGACTTTATGGAAGATTTCCCGGCCGTGTAGGGCAAGGAGGCGGCGGCTGATATCAAGGCTCGACATAAGGAGATAGCTGCCGCTTGTGGTCTGCGTCAGGTTGATGATCTGCCGCACATAGCCGGCATGGACATTCGGTCCCGTCAAAAGGAAACTCGACTGGGTCAGGCTGCCCCCGCTTTTATGCATGGAAACAGCCGCCATATCGGCACCGGCCGCCATGGCCGAAACAGGCAGGCCATTGCCGAAATAGAAATGGGTGCCATGGGCTTCATCGGCAAGGCACTTCATGCCCGCTTCATGGGCCATTTTGACGATGGCCCGAAGGTCGCTGCAAATGCCGTAATAGGTCGGATTATTGACAAGGACGGCGACAGCATCGGGATTCCTCTCAATGGCTTTTTTCACCTGGTCCCGCCTCATGCCCAAGGAAATCCCCAAGCACCCATTGAGTTCCGGATTGACATAAACCGGAATGGCGCCGCAAAGGACGAGGGCATTGATGACGCTCTTATGGACGTTGCGGGGCAGGATAATCTTGTCCCCCCGCTTGCACGTCGAAAGGATCATGGTCTGGACGGAACTTGTCGTGCCGCCGACCATGAGAAAAGCCTCACTGGCCCTAAAGGCTTCCGCTGCCAGCTGTTCCGCTTCCCTGATGACGGAATGGGGATGACAGAGGTTATCCAGGGGCTTCATGCTGTTGACGTCGACACCTACGCACTTTTCCCCCAAAAAGGCCGTCAGTTCCGGATTGCCCCGTCCCCTTTTGTGACCTGGCACGTCAAAAGGGACGACCCTCATTTCCCGAAAACGCTGCAGTGCTTCATAGATTGGAGCCCGCCGCTGCCGTTTTAACATGGCTTCATTGTGCAAGATTTGCTCCCCCTATCAAACAAAATAAAAAAGCAAGCCGCGTATAAACGCAGCTTGCTTGGAATCTCTTCCTATGGGTCTTCCTTACGGGCAGAAGGACCCCAACGAACGTGATCAGAGTCTATATAGCAATTCTACTTTTACTACTCCTATTGATCGTTTACAAGTGGCGTTTATACTTCATGGTTATCAAGTCACCAACTCTTGGAAACTGAGCCGAAGCTCAATCAATAAGGCAGCATAATGCCGCCAATCGGCATTGGGACCCGGCTGTCCGTATGGCCTTAAAAAACTTGGTCCCGTACAATTGCTCCCTGAAGGAGGAGATTGTTTTCTCCCTCAAAGTGAAAATATAGTATCATATGGAAAAAATCATGTCAATCAATTTGCGAAATTTTTACAAAGAAGATAACACAAAGAATTTTTCCCGCTGTCAGCAAGGCGTTCTTCCTTGATGCAAAGGAAAAATTGCCGCAAGGGGTTCTTTCTCCCATTCCGAACAATCGGCCATTTTGGGAATAGAAAAGAGAAGGGAAAGAACGTTCAATAATAGGAGATAACACGGCAGAAGCTTCCGCTCTTCCCCTAAAAGAATCCAAGGCATCTCAAAATACCTGGGTCAGCAAAAAAGCTCCATAACGCGCGGCGAGTACCGCTTCATCCTGTTGCATCCTCTAAAAAAAAGGACTTCCCATGGCGCGCAAGCGCAAGGAAGTCCTTCGTCATAAAAAATCTCTTTCCGATGCAGCTATTCATCTCTTCATAGGAAGCCGCCATCTCCATGCCTTTCCTTATATAATAGAAGGCGGTAAAGAAAATCATTCCCAAGTGCTTCCATCAACTCTCTCATCGCAGCAAAGGAACCTCCCAAGAGAAAAATCGCCGCAGCAGAGAAAAGATGATTTTTTGGAAGATATGCTCAAGGAATAAGTACCGCCAGAAGACCATCAATCCTTATAGGAATAAAGAGGACGGAAGTACCTCGAATAAAGAAGCTCAATAAAAGAAATCTAGAGAAAGAAACGCAGGCCAATCCAATCTCAAGAATACATCCGGGTATAAGAAAAACACCCCACTGCACAAGGCAAGTGAGGTGTCAATCCAACCGGCAGCTTCCTATCCTCCCGGACCGTTTCCAGTCGAGTACTTTCGGCGTTTAAGGGCTTAACTGCTGTGTTCGGCATGGGAACAGGTGGAACCCCTTAGCTATCGCCACCGGATTTTTTAGTTGAAGGCATGAGCCCTCAAAACTTCATGAAGAGACTTTCTTGTCCTTTTGGACTTCGATGAAAACTTGGCTCTTAAGTCAAGCCCTCGACATATTAGTACAGGTCAGCTTAACACATTGCTGTGCTTACACATCCTGCCTATCAACCTTGTAATCTTCAAGGTGTCTTACTAGATTACTCTATGAGAGATCTCATCTTAAGGATGGTTTCACGCTTAGATGCTTTCAGCGTTTATCCGTTCCGGACGTAGCTACCCAACTATACCCTTGGCAGGATAATTGGTACACCAGCGGTCCGTCCACTCCGGTCCTCTCGTACTAGGAGCAGCCCCCTTCAAATCTCTTACGCCCGCGATGGATAGGGACCGAACTGTCTCACGACGTTCTGAACCCAGCTCACG
>ERZ839947.502-NODE-502-length-52858-cov-5.703445_pt1 | contig 52858 bp, 24 predicted proteins | sample MGYA00519908_ERZ839947 | MGnify/ENA primary metagenome ERZ839947 (study PRJEB31850, sample SAMEA3708857) | human gut metagenome | biome: human gut; feature: human-associated habitat; material: faeces | place: China | collected 2014 ... | reverse complement strand
AGCCGTCTACCTCAAAAGCATAGATTTTACCATATTTCGGGTGGTTGTATACCGCATATTTCTTCAATGCTGTCTCTACTTCCTTTGCCAGGTCTTTGCATTCCTTAGCCAAAGCAGTCTTCTTATTTACCTTATCAAGTATTTCGGCTGCTTTGCGCAATGAAGATACGGCAAAGAAATTGGAAGGTACCAGATATTGAAGAGTCGTCGCATCATCCGAAGGACGGAAGCAGGAGACGATCAGACCAACCGGTTTCACTGGTGCTCCGAGTCCGTCATTATTCAATGTATCCAATGCACGTTCTGTCTTACGCTGGAATTTATACGGGCCAACTCCGTCTTTGCGCTGTTGTTCCTTGAATGTTTTCAGCACATTGGTGATAGCCTGAATCCATTCTTCTGAGAAGATGCTGGCATCTCCGGTTGTTTTCCAGTAGTGATAAGCCAGACGCAGCGGGTAGCAAAGTGAATCGATTTCCCATTTACGCTCGTGCAGTTCCGGCTTCATATCGGTCAGGTCACTCATCCAGTGATTGTCTTCAACGGCACCGTCATTAAATGCGTTTGCATACGGATCGATATTGATACATTTGAACTGGCGGAGGATAACACCTGCCAGCATCTCTTTCAGTTCGGGATCGGAGTTTGCCAACTGCACATACGGCCATACCTGCGCACCCGAGTCACGAAGCCACATTGCGTGAATGTCGCCCGTATAAACGAATGTATCCGGTTTGCCATCCGCGCCTTTGCGGAAGTGTACGGTAGTATCGATGGTATTGGGGAAACAGTTTGCGAACATCCATGCCAGTTTCTCGTTTTTCAGAAGTTTCTGCACACGGATGATTTCCTTTTCTACCGCATTCGAACGGAAAAGACGTTTGGAAACTTCCGGACGATTGTCTTTCTGAATAGCGTCCGTCACACATACATGCATTCCGGACATCGTATTTGCAGCCTGCATCTGACCGCCACAAAGGAGCATGCCTGCCAGCATACCCGCACTGATATATTTTACTTGCTTCTTCATAAATTACTTTTTCTTTTTAAATTCGTTGGAGAAAGAATAAGGGAAATCGGTTTCTTTGGTACCACGCTGCTCATTGGGTTTGGAATCCATCTTGAAAGTGATGGAAGCACCGTTCATAAGGTCCTCGTGAGTCACGTAGTTCTTTGTATGGTCTTTGCCGTTCAAGGTCATGGAAGAGATATAACGTTTGTCGTCTCCGTTATTTGGAGCGGAGATGGTTACTGTCTTTCCATTTTCAAGATGCAGCTTCATCTGTTTGAAGTAAGGAGTACCGAGAATATACTCATCCGTACCCGGACATACCGGATAGAAGCCCATAGCAGAGAACACATACCACGCAGAAGTCTGGCCGTTGTCCTCATCACCACAATAACCGTCGGGAGCAGGAGTATAAAGCTTATCCATCACTTCACGAATCCAGTGCTGCGCTTTCCACGGCTGACCGGAGTAGTTGTACATATACAGCATATGCTGGATAGGCTGGTTACCGTGTGCATAGTTACCCATATTCATAATCTGCATCTCACGGATTTCGTGGATGACACCGCCATAATAGCTGTCGTCAAAGACAGGAGGCAGGATAAATACAGAGTCCATCATCTGGTTGAAGCCGTCTTTTCCGCCCATCAGGTCGATCAATCCCTGAGGATCATGGAATACGGACCAGGTATAATGCCAGCTGTTTCCTTCGGTGAAAGCGTCTCCCCACTTCAACGGGTTGAACGGAGACTGGAATTTGCCATCCTCATTCTTGCCGCGCATCAGTTTATGTTCGGGATCATACAGATTCTTATAGTTCATGGCTCTCTTTGCAAAGATCTCAATTTCCTTTTTAGGCTTGTTCAAGGCCTTACCCAGCTGATAGATACACCAGTCATTATAAGCATACTCCAGTGTGCGGGCTGCATTTTCATTGATGCCTACGTTGTAAGGAACATAACCGAGCTTATTGTAGTAGTCATAGCCCAGACGTCCGGTAGAAGAAACCTGCGGATGTACCGCATTAGCTCCGTGCTTTACAGCTTCCCAAAGGGTTTCGATATCATATCCTTTCAGACCTTTCAGGTAAGCATCGGCAACTACTGAAGCCGAATTGTTGCCAACCATACAGCCTCTGTGTCCCGGGCTTGCCCATTCCGGCAGGAAGCCGCTTTCTTTGTAGGTATTTACCAATCCTTCCTGCATCTTCATGTTCATAGACGGATACATCAGGTTCAGGAAAGGGAAAAGACAACGGAACGTATCCCAAAAACCGGTATCGGTAAACATATAGCCGGGAAGTACTTCACCATTATAAGGACTGTAGTGAACGATATCTCCTTTCGCGTCTATTTCGTAGAAGCTTCTGGGGAAAAGTACCGAACGATACAGGCAGGAGTAGAAAGTACGCAAATGGTCGATATCATCATCTTCCACTTCGATGCGTCCCAAAACGTCGTTCCATACCTTACGGCCTTTTGCCGCAATCTGGTCTATGTTATCTTTGCCCAACTCTTTCAAGTTCAGTTCCGCCTGTTCGGGGCTGATGAAAGAAGAAGCTACACGTACATTTACCTGTTCGCCTTTACGGGTTTTAAAGCCGATCAATGCGCCGGCATGCTTATCGTTGGCTTCCAGTTTATTGGTATCGATGTTACCATTGGCAACAGCTGCCGTATAAGTAAAAGGCTTGTCAAACTCCAGTACGAAGTAATTCTTGAAGTTTGCGGGAACACCGCCGCTGTTCTTGGTCGTATAACCGATAATCTTGTTTTCCGAAGGGATGACTTTCACAAACGAACCGTTGTCGAAAGCATCTACAACTACATAAGAGTGATCGTTCTCAGGGAAAGTGAAGCGGAATGCTGCCGCTCTTTCTGTCGGAGCAATCTCGGTTACTACATCATGGTCGGCAAGGTATACTTTGTAATAGTAAGGAGTAGCCGTTTCTGCTTTATGCGAGAACCAGCTGGCACGCTGATCCTGATCGAAAACGGCTTTACCGGTAATCGGCATGATGGAGAACTGACCGTAATCATTGATCCAGGGACTGGGCTGGTGGGTTTGCTTGAAGCCACGGATTTTATCCGAAGCGTAGGTATAGGCCCAGCCATCACCCATTTTGCCGGTCTGAGGCATCCAGAAATTCATACCCCACGGCAAGGCGATGGCGGGGTAGGTATTTCCATTGGACAACGAGATTTTGGAGTCGGTTCCCATCAAGGGATTGACGTAGTCCACAGGTTCTTTTTGGGCAAAAAGAAGAGAAGTGCCCAGTAATAGGGCAGTTCCAAGAGACAATAGGTTCTTTTTATTCATGGTTAGAGTCGTTAAATCTTTTAATAAAGAATATGAAACAAATAACAGTGTCAGAAACGGGGTACATATCCTACCAAATCCCCAAAAGTCGCATATCCCTTGGCTGCTCCCGGATCACAAATCCGAACATCAACACTTGGAGGAATCGTTCCATCATCTGCTATACGAAGTACACCGTCTTCCTTACCATCACTATTTCCTCCACCATTGACAGGAACAAATCCCCACGGATTACGCATACCGAACAAGTAGCTGTTGTCATTGGCCGGGAAAAAGCTATAAGCATGACTACTAACCGTTGTAAAACCCGTTTGTGGATCAACCGTCAGGCCACTGGCATTGAATCCACCTACCATTATTTTCCGCATAGAGAATGAAGTTGATACCGCATTCTGTAATTGTGTAGCCGACAGTCGCCCTGATCCAAAGGCAAAAGTCGTTCCGTTTCCAGTCAATATCGGTACAAAATACTCAGTTCCCATTCCGCCAATATTTGGTGAACCTTTGTAAACCTGACACCATTTTATTAATGCCTTTTCAATGATAGTAGCCCAAGTCGGCGTTCCTCCTTTGCTTGCAACCGCTCCCAAACTCTTGCCGTCATAGTTCACAATAAAACTATCACTTACCCCAATCTCTATAACCTTACCTTTAGGATCGAAACAGGAAACTGTAAATGTATGGTCTCCGTTATCTTTTATAATATGCCTGATATATTGAGGAAACAGATAAGCAATAGAAGCCATCGCTGCACAAACGCAACAGTCACCAATAGCACGCTGATTCACATCTGACGGCATCGGGATACCTGAAGGATAGAGTGTATTCACTCTAAATGTATTATATGTGAAAACATCGAACCTATCAGGCTCTGCCGATGTATCAGCTAACCATTGCAAGTCTTTGGCAGAAGCCTCCCTGTCATTTTCATGCTGTCGCCCCATCGGAGTTAATGAAGAGTAGGTGTAGTCGTCGGCATATCTCATCAGTTCGCCCATTTCACCTGCAAAGTTGAAAGTAGAAAGTACCCACTCAGCTATCTGCGTAAAATTCCCCCCATTATTCTCCGTAACAGATAGCTTATAATTACGGTAAGATGTCTTGTTGTTCACTTCATACAGCTTTGTCTCTTTCCGCCTGATAAACAGTTGTTCCTTCTGCCTATCGATTACTTCCCACGTTACATTATCGGAGGAACCGAACAACGTCCAAGATTTCGGATCCATTTCCGGAGCATCAGTAGCCGAAGTCAACAAATAAGATTGGACAGAAACCATTCTGTTACCATTCCATATCACTTCAAATTGATTCTGTTTCGTGACATATTTAGTATTTGCATTATTGTCTACCAACTTACTCAAATCTGATTCTTTCTGCACATCAGGATATTCAGCAGTGATAATTCCCCCCGAAGGCATGTTGGCATTCCCCGTTCCGAGTGCCCAAAAAGGAAGATCTTTACCAGGTTCTTCTTCAAGAACCTCCCCACTTGTTTCATCCTCACTGGAACAGCCTACCAGTCCAATAGAGATGAGAAAGCTAAAGAGACAGCAAACTCTTATACTCCAGACTTCTAGCATATACTTTTCTTTCCTCATAATATTCTTTCTGTTAATACTTACAATAGTACACATTCTCTGATTCCCAGCCCCTTTCTCACAGCGATCCTCTCTGAATTAAGGATACAAAGAATACATCCATTATCCTATTTCGCTTTCACATACCGAAATTCCACCTTATCTGCATTCGGTAAAACAGGCTGTTCCAACCGGTTATCAACTATACGGTCCCAATATTGGCTCAGATCTAAAGTCTTTCCTTCTTCAATGGAAAACTCCTTAATATCGATTCGTTGCTGTTCCGAAGTAGGCACACCAGCCGGTTCAGACACTATTGTCTTAAAACTAACCGGTTCTTTCCCGTATTTTTTCAGAACTTCCAGTGACAAGGATTTCGTTTTCGGGTCAGCCTTAACCATCAGCCAAAAGCTCGGATAATACAACGGTATACTGATAGTTTCTTCACTAGTTATAATAGGCGATAAACGTAATTCTTTCTTAGCAATATGAACGCCAGCACCAGCTAGCACATCCGTAGAAAACCAAGTTACAGGTGCCGTCATATAAGTTATAGCTCCTGGATTCCAAAGATTTTGTGTCCATGTCCATCCCTTACGCAAATGTACTAACTGGATATGCCGCATAATATCCATTGCATCGCCATAGAATCCTGCCTGCATTCCTGTCAAAGCTGTATAACTTTCCAGATAAAAAGGCCAACATTGAGAACCACTATTGTCAATGCCCCGATTCAGGTTCATATCCCATACTTTATTAGCATAATAATCGGGAGTTTGGGAAAGCGACACCTTACATTGAGAAATAAAAGAAGCCTTCACCATCTCCATCGGAAAAACATCTCCCCATCCACAATAACGACTCAAGAATTGCCCTGCTAATTGTCCGGTAAACAAAACATTGTCCAACTGCTTGGAACCATCCGGTTCACACCCATAAGCAAAGAACCGTCCGGTCCACAACTTCTCTATCGTTTCTTTTTGCGACCTGTTAAACCGTTCTCGAGCCCATGACACAATATCCGCATCACCCACGGCTTGTCCCGCAGCTTCATAAGCCTTCAACGTAGTCAACCATACTCCTGCATAATAAGAATACAAGGGAGGGTGTACAAAATCATCATAGGTAGTAGGACCGACAGGAATCGAACTGCCGTTTGGCGCACATTTGCAAAGGAATTTCATGCAACGCTTGAGGCCATCTAAATGTCGCTTCAAGTATCCCAAGTCACCAGTTTGCTCATAATCCTTCACAAGTTGGATAATCCAACCAGAAGCATTATCTACCATCCAGCCTCTTTCCGTAGGTACACGCCCACCTACTTTTCCCATTCCGACATAGTAATGACCGATAAAGTGGAGAATATATCCTTCCGGATCCATCGAATCAGCAAAGATATCCATCTCTGCACGGTCCAGTTCAGTAAACATTTTCTGGTAGAAAGGATGCGCACTCAAACGTTGGTCCATCGTCCCGCCAAAGCCCCCCATAGCTCCCTCGTTTACCATTGCCTCTCCCCCCTTGGTGAGCACTACATTCGTATAGATAACATATCCACTATTGATGAGCTTGAACTTATACCAATCGGGTAGAGAACTTTCAAGTATCGGTTTTTGCCATTCCTCCGTTTGACGGACAATTCTATCCCGATTGCTGGCAGCATACTGAACCATCGATTCAATATTACCAAAATAGTTGTGATAGTATTTATTATAATCAGCACCACACGGCCAGTAACTTCCTATCGGAGCAACTGCTGCATTAATATGAAGCTCGGGAGCATACCACGCCAACATAAAGCGGATAGTTTTCTTCTGACCAGACTTCAGTTGGGTCTTCACCGCTAACACAGAAGCTGAAGCATCCTGTGACTGGTCTGTCAGCATAACCTCATCCTGAGAAGGAGTAAACATACCATTCTCCTTAAAAGAATTCCAACCATCCTGTTTATCACGGAAAGCAGGTAAATAGGAAAGATTCTTTTCACCTTCTACCGCAACCATCACCTTATTCACATAGTTCTGAAAAGTCAGTTTGCGCGGTTGTATGCTATCGACAGCATATTGCATTAATCCTCGCATCTTTCCTAACATGCAAGTCTTCACATTTGTCTTTGCTTTCTCACGAAGCGGCCAAGTCTCTCCATTGTTCACTGACGCCCTATTACCACTCAGCAATTGTCCATTGTCAAAATCGTTCAAATTTCGAGGATCCGAATATACACCAATAAAGTCCTCCCAGGAAAACGCCACTGCCGCTTCCATGTCTTCCGGCGCAGTCAAATCGACTTCAAACCAAATGACCGGCAAGGAGGAATCTTTAAGATTATGTGGTACCAAACCGGAATAGGCCCTTATCACAGCAGTCACCTGTAAATCATTTCCTTCAAAACCCAATTCAGCCATTGGAAATAATCCTTTATACTGTGTATGATCTACCCCTTTCATTCCACAAAAAGTACCCTTATCACGTACCAAACGTACCACCTTCTTTTCCGATCCTTTCTGTGTCCATAAAGAGAAGAAAGAGTAGTCCGACCGCCAAAAAGGCATATGTATATTGTTCATTCCAATCCGGGTAAAACGGCCGCTCGGAGCAAAATTGATGTTCCCTACTCCAATCCCTCCCAAAGGTACACCACTCATATCTTTATGATCTTTCAAAGAGAAATAATCAAAATCCTCATCGCCCCCTAACGTTCCACTTTGAAGCGTGAACTTAGTATTAGCCTCATCTACGCCATAATTATTCTGCCCCTGCAACGAAAATATCGTAACCAAACTCAAAGACAGAAAAAACAGTTTCTTTTTATTCATATGTATTTTATTAATAATAGAAGTTTTTAAAATATTCCGCTCTTATCCATTAGTAAAAATAAAGCAACGAAATCATTCTGAAATCCTATAGGTATCTCCGGTTATAGTGAATATTCCTTCCACCCCTTTCAGTGAAGTAGTTTGCGCAGAAGACGATCCTCCCACATATATACCGATAGTTCCTGGTAAAACTTTTCGGCCTCCATTCTCGTCCACGCATGCCAAATCTTCCGGTGCCAACGAGAAAGTTACCTTTTGTTCCCTTCCCGGCTGTAAATACACTCGTTTAAATCCCTTCAAAGCACGAATGGGAGTCAATATTTTAGCATCAGGATGGGACACGTAGAGTTGAAGCACCTCATCACCTGCTATTTTCCCCGTATTCTTCACAGTAACAGTTACCTTCACCGTCTTGTCTGTACGACTCGTTTTCGGCAGTTTCAGTGCGGTATAATCAAAAGTGGTGTAGCTCAGCCCATAACCGAACGGATAGAGTGCTTTCCCTTTGAAATAACGATATGTACGTCCCTGCATATCATATGATTCAAAATCAGGCAAGTCACTGTCTTTCTCGTAAAATGTCACCGGAAGCCGCCCTGACGGATTATAGTCACCAAACAGTACATCAGCAATAGCCTCCCCACCATATTGCCCACCATACCACGCATTCAATATCGCTGGAAGATGTTCCACTTCCCAGGGGCAGGCCAATGCACTTCCCGTCAGCATAACAAACACAGTAGGAATGTCTTCTTCTGACAACGCTTTCATTACACGAGTTTGCACGGCGGGTAACAAAATAGACGTACGGTCACCCCCATAAAATCCGTCCTTACTGACTCCCCACATTTCTTCCCCGTTTTCTTCCCCCTCCAGTTGGGGCGTAATGCCACCGATAAAAATTGCCACGTCAGCTCCTTTGGATTTCTCGACACAATCTTTCAATTTTTCTTCCGATACGGCATCCACGAAGTCTATACCATCGATATAAACCAATTCTACCTCTTTGTTCAAGTGTTTTTGGATAGCTTGCAAAGGGGTCTGTATTTCTGAAGGATAACCATTATAATTACCTAACAGTGTTCGACTTTGGTCGGCATTAGGACCTATCACTACCACCTTCTTCAAATATTTTTTCTGCAGAGGTAATAACCCGTCATTTTTAAGAAGCACTATTGACTCTTGAGCAACCTTTTTGGCTAGATCTTTATGTGCTTGACACTCCAGTACACTGATGGGAATACGAGAATATTTAACCAATTCCGCCGGATCAAACAATCCCAACTTGAAACGTACCGTAAACAGCCGTTTTAATGACTGGTCTATCTGCTTTTCGAGAATCATCCCATCCTTGACAGCTTGTATCAGATTCAAGTATACCGTGTGTCCACAATCCAAATCAGTACCATGAAAGACACCGTCTACTGCTGCATTCTGATGACTGGAATGGGTCTTGTGGTTATTAAAGAAGTCATCCATGGCACCACAGTCTGAAGTGACATATCCCTTGAAGTTCCATTTATCCCTCAAAATAGATTGCATCAACAAGTCACTCCCGCAGCACGGCTGTTTCCGGAAAGCATTGTAAGCACACATCACGCCCGAGACATTCGCATTAACCACCAGTTCGCGGAAGGCAGGCAGATACGTATCCCAAAGATCGTATGTACTCACATCAATATCAAAAGTGTGACGGCTCATTTCCGGACCACTGTGCACAGCATAATGTTTAGCACATGCCGAAGCTTTCAGATAATACGGATCATCCCCCTGTAACCCCAGTACAAAGGCTTTCCCAACTTGTGAGGTCAAAAACGGATCTTCCCCATAGGTTTCCTGTCCCCGTCCCCAACGTGGATCACGAAAGATATTTATATTAGGAGTCCAATAAGTCAAGGCTGTGTATTGGCTGTAATCTTTCTTACTTTGAGCGTCGTTGTAAATTGCTCGTCCCTCATCGGCAATGGCAGAAGCCACTTGCTTTATCAATGCCTCATCCCACGTAGCTGCCATTCCGATGGCTTGCGGAAATACAGTGACTTTATATTGAGTCCTCGCCACTCCGTGCAAGCATTCGTTCCACCAGTTATAAGCAGGAATACCCAGCCGTTCGATAGGCGGTGTACTGTTCAACATTTGCCGCACTTTCTCCTCCAGCGTCAGGCGCGATACCAAATCATCTATCCGCTCTTCAACAGAAAGTCGAGTATCCTGGAACGGATATGTTTCCTGCGCCTTTAAGGGTAATTGCCCGCCCAGAATAAACCAAGCGAATAAACACAAAATCTTATTAAATCTTATCATAGTAAATCTATTTTAAAACTTATCTAATACCTATTGTTTACTTCTGTCACTTAATCATTTATTAAATCAAGAGTCACGCTACGCAATGAACGCAATTTTACAGTTTCCCACTGCGAGCTTCCCTTGAGACGGTATTTATACTGAAAATTGAAGCATTGGCGTTTCTTCCCGCCATATACGTCAGCCAGTTCATAGTTACCATAGTAATCGGGACGTGCCGGATCAATAGAGGCCACTTCGACATACTTGTCATTATAAGGCTTCATTGTCAAACTGTTATCTTCGTTTACTGTGACAGAAATACCATTCTGCTTAATAACCTCCTCATTCTTTTCATACGCCTTGATACCAGTAAAGATGCGGAATGATTTTTTTGTCAGCGGATGGAAAGTTTGCGAAGCAGCTGCCTCAATCACAGCTTCCCCTTCTTTCTGCATAGTTCCGGTAGCACTATAGATAGTATTCTGATCTGTGCGAGCATAGAGGTTTTTCATCTGCACTTGATAAAGTACCTGGCATTTATCTGGATTGACAGAGTAGCAAGACACAGCTTTGATACGTAATGGAATCAGATATACAGAATCAGGCGACAATCCTTCCGGTTTTACCTGAATAGGCATTACATTGTAAGTGTCGGGACTATCCATTTTCAGAACCACCGTCATATTAGAAATAGTGTAGTGCTCGGCAGGCAATTCTTTGGCATATTTCGCTTCATCAATATCGTATTTGATTTTATTGTATTGTTCTAACAATACTGGAGCATATTCCAGCTCTACATTCACATCCCGATCAATATGGAGTGACCCACCACAGTTGACGGAAATATATCCAGTACTCTCCGGTTGGTCAAGGTCGTGCATACCATTGTAAACATAATCAGCATCACTAATGATACAGATAACTTTCTGCCCCATTTCCTGTTCAAAATCGAAAGGCTCACAAGCTGTCAGGCCCAACAGTGCAATAAGATAACCGGCCTTTTTTATTATAGTTTTCATTTGATATTCTATTTTTATTGTTCGTTTATAAATCAATTGTTATATCCCGGATTCTGATCCAGCAAGGGCACCTTTTTAATCTCTGACTTGCTGATAGGTAAGAACAACAAGCGCCTATTCACCACACGGTCACGATAAAACTTCTCATCTACCACTGTACGCTGATAGAAGCTAGGCCCATCATTAGCCGCCATATTCAATCCCATAATGGGCTCTGAATCCACATCTTCGTAGATACCCCAACGACGTACGTCGTAGAAACGACGTCCTTCAGCCAAAAACTCTACCATTCGTTCACGTTTAATCTGTTCGAATGTTTCTAACGGACTATCCAATTGCCCCTGTGTCAGCCCCGGCAGCCCAGCACGATAACGCACCTGATTGAATGCCTTGGCTATTTCTTCAGTATTGCGTGAAAGTGAATATGATTCACCGGAGGACAAAGTGACCAGATGTGTATTAGACAACTGATTCAATGCCTCAGCATATGAAAGCAAAATTTCGGCATAACGAATGATAGGGAATCCTTTATCATAGCGTCCCGCACTATTTCCTCTCCAGGCATCGTAAGATGAAACATATTTCTTCAGCACATACCCTGTAGGCGTATAATTTCCTTCATCAAGACTCAAACCATTGTATCGACTGGCATTTCCATCCACACTATAAGTTACAGTTTGCAGACGATATTGTGAGTCGGTAGTCGACGTGGCTGGCCAATAGCATTTATGGAATCCCACACAAGCATAGAAACGCATTTCACGGTTAGCATACATTTGCCAGATACCACCATTCAGGTGATATTCTGAAAAATCACCCGGACTGGAAGTCATGTCTCTCGGTCCCTCTTTATACTCCCCTGCAGCCATTGCTTCTTCTATCGTTTTTCCATCAGCCATACGATAAGCATCTATCAGTTTTTGTGTCAGAGACATACCGTTGTATCCACCCATGAATTGCGGAAATGACTGTTGTGTATACTTAGCCACTTCGCCAGACATACGTCCCCAAATAACTTCACTGTTATTCTTAAACGACTCATCGCCTGTGAACATATACGAATAGGACTTAAACGGATCAATACCACCTGCACCATCAGGAAAATCCGCTGTAGGAACACCTGCCGGCAATTGCGGTGTATATTTGTCTTTTTTCACTGTAAACAGTTCATAAATCCCCATATCTATCACCCGTTTGCAGGCAGCAGCAGCCAACGCCCATTTCTCTTCACTCGGAGTCATATTCATGTAATAAGCATTGTCATAGCTACGCTTCCAGCTACCGAAATAGAAACGGGTAGTGGACGTACCATTAAAGAGAGGCGAAGCTGCATGAAGGCGAACGCGAGCTATCAAGGCGTAGGCAGCACCTCTGGTTGGACGTTCGAATTGTGCAATAGGTGCTTTTTGTGGCAAGTAAGCTGCGGCCGTTTCCAATTCGGAACAGATATAATCTACAGTCTCATCATAAGTGCTCCGATATGTATTATAGGCAATTCCGTCCAAATTGCTCTCAAACACTTTATCACCTACCAATATAGCCGGGCCGCAAGCCATCAAGATATGATAGTAAGCATAACCACGCAAAAAATGGATATATCCTGTATAGTTACGCCTGTCAAGCGCTGTCATATCCCGACATTCATCAATGCGGGCCAGCATGATGTTAGCCTTACGAATCACTTTATACATGTCACTCCATATATTCATGCCCTTCAAGTCATCAGGGGTAACATACCCCAATGTAAAAGCCGAACCTTTAAAAATATCTGTGGTCATCACAGAAAATATATCATCACCCGCAGTGATTCCCGGGGCATACTCATTCCCGAAAATCCGGGCTTCGTCAGGTAATTGGGCAGCCGCTCCCCACAAGTAAGATTCAAAATAGCGCTTTTGGGCAAACACAGAGTCAAACTTCAAGGTATCGTCGAAATACTCGTCTACATCCAGATAATTGCAGGATCCCAACAAGAATACAGATACAGCCAATAGACTCCTCAAAACAATTTTATTTAATTTGGTCTTCATACGATTCATGGTTTTTAGAAGTTAATATACATCTGGAATGCATAACGTGCAGGAATAGGATAAGCCGCCCCATTAGAAGCCGCTTGTTCCGGATCCCAGTATTTGAACGGGCTCCACACTAAAATGTTAGAAGCCACAAACTGGAGATCAAGCGACGAAACACCCAATCCTTTCAGAATTTTACCTGCACTCAGATTATAGTTCAGGTTAATCTCCTGCAAGCGCAAATAACGGGCATTAGTCTTCCAAAAAGTAGAGTTCTGTCGATTGTTGCTGTCGTTTCCATACGACAGACGTGGAAACATGGCATTCGGATTCTCGGTTGCCGGATCGCCGGAGATTTCACGCGGTGTCCAGCGGTTGGATTGTTTGGCAGTAATCTTCAGAATGTTGCCGGTAGCTCCTGACGCAAACGGAAGAAATCCAGATCCCAATGCAGAGCCATTATCTACACTATAGTTATCCACATTGCCTGTCCCTTTGAACAAGACGCCCAAAGTTATTTTCTTATAGCGGAACTCACCACCAAAACCGTACATCAGGCGCGGATAGTTCTGCTTATAAGAAAGAGGTACCATATCATCGATATTAATGAGGCCGTCACCGTTCACATCCTTATATTTAATATCTCCCGGCAACACTTCACGTCCGGAAATGGAACTTTGGTCAGGACTAAACTTTACATCCTTCTCGTCACGGAACAACCCTAACGCAATATAGCCATAATAGTAGTCAAAAGGTTTATTAGCCTTTTCCTGATAAATGTATTTTTGGAACGCTTCCTCCCATTTCTTCACCATATTAGCGGTATATGTAAAGTTTCCGCGGAGAGTGAATGAGAAATCCTTTCCTATATTTTTTGTGAACGAGATGTTACCATCAGCACCGTAACTAATCATACTTCCCACATTTCCGAAAGGTTGTTCAGCCAATCCGACATAATCAGGAATCATGGTACGCTGCTGGAAGATAGAGTTACGGGTGTCATGGAAGAAGTCGACCGTAAAGTCCACTTGTTCGTTGAATAGTTTTCCCTCAATACCGATGTCAACCTTCGTTGCCTTTTCCCATTGCAAGTTATCAGCGCCTACTGATTTTTCGGTCACGCCATTATTACCGTTCCAACCAGCACCAGCATTCTCATTCATCAATGTCAGATAGGGAAATCGCTTGTTGGTAATCTGGTCATTTCCTACTGTACCCCACGAACCTCTGATTTTTAGAAAATTCAGCCAAGGAAGTTTTTCACGCACGAAGTCATAATTGGTGGGTATCCAACCGAGAGCAACAGAGGGGAAAAAGCCGAAGCGGCGTCCCTTTTGGAAGTTCTCAGAACCGGTGTAGCCGAAGTTCAAGTCAATCAGATACGTGTCTTTAAAACCATAAGTCAATCGACCGGATAACCCCTGATAACGTTTGGGAATGTTATCCATACTATCTTCACAGTTGAATCCATGTATACCGCAATAACTATCCTGAAAGCTACTCATATAGTAATACACCAATCCACCCAGACGATGATCGCCAAATGCACGGTCGTAATTCAATGTAGATTCAAAGTGCAACTTATGCCACTGCGATTCCTCATCGCTATAAGAAGCCGTCTGCGAGTCGACGACCCTTCGCATAATCAATGTTCCGCCCACCGTACGTCCGCTGGCATAATACATCTCCGGAAGCACCTTCCGCACTTCCTTGCGGTAACTTTCAGCATCATAAGCAATTTGAGCCCTCACTTTCAATCCTTCCGTGACAAACTTCAGGTCTTGATTGACAGCTAATGTCACCTTATTGGTAAATCTGCGCCATTTGGCTGTTCCCGTATGGTTCAACATCACATAAGGCGAATATTCATTATTTACTCCCCATGCCGGCAGTTCTCCGGTAGAATATTGTGTCGGAATGGTAAGAGGTGTCAGGGCGCGTTGCGCTGTCCATAAAGCATCCGTAGAAACGTTGCCCGGTTCAGTCTTCTCCGAAATATAACCCTCCGTACCCAAATAGGCAGTCGTTGTTTTCGTCAGGTTTACGTCGATATTACTACGGTAGTTGTAAGTCCGATAAGCTACGTCGGCACTATACTTGGATGACTTCTCCTGCTTGTAGGCTGCTCCTTCGTTGGACATACCCAAGCTAAAGAAATAACGGGCTACGCTACCACCCCCACGGGCACTCATATAGTAGGTCTGTTGCAGTGAGTTCTTATTCAGAATCTCATCACGCCAATTCACATTCGGATACAAATCCGGATCCAACTGATACTTAATCAGATCGAGAGCCATCGGTGAGTAGAGTTCCTCTTCACCACGAGCCATTTTCGCTTCGTTGGCCAACTTTGCATAATCGTAAGCACCTAAATATTCAGGCATATTTTGCAAGTGCGAGACAGTCAGATTGACACGTGCTGTGATTCTCAGTTTGTCTACCTCACCGCGCTTGGTAGTTACCAATACAACACCATTGGCACCACGCGTACCATAAACGGCTGTAGCAGAGGCGTCTTTCAACACGGAGAAGCTCTCAATGTCCGCCGGGTCAATCTGGCTCAGATTCCCTTCCAATCCGTCAATCAAAACCAATGCGCCTTGACTAGCTCCAAATGTACCTATACCACGTACCCAAAATTCGGAGATATTCTTTCCTGGCTCACCGCTATTTTGCAAAGAGATAATACCCGGTACCCGGCCGCCCAACATATTGGGAAGGGAAGTAGCGGGTGTCTGCAAATCCTTCACATCCACATTAGTGACAGCTCCTACAACACTAATCTTACGCTGCGAACCAAGTCCCACAACCACTGTTTCCTCCAGCGTATTGCTTGCGGGCTGTAGCTTAAACCGTGCATTTGCCACGTTCATTTTGGCATCAATATTTATCTCAAGCTTATCGTAACCAAGAAAAGAGATAGTGATGACATCTCCCCGTTGCGCCCCTTTCAGAGTGAACTGCCCGTCCATATTCGTGACTGTCCCCACACCAGGACGGTCTTTCAAGAAAACATTGGCGCCTGGAATCGGGCCATCAAATTCATCAAGCACAATACCTGAAACGGTAAAGGTTCTATCCTTTCTCGCTTGCTCTTGTGCCTGGGTATATACGAAGCAAAATAAAAAAGCGGCTATGATATATAAATGTTTCATATTCTTGTTGTTTTAAAAATAACCGACTACATTATTCAATGGATAATTTGCGGACACACAAATTCGAATTATCACCGATGAAGATGACTCCCTCGCTATTGATGGCAAGTCCCCACGGTTGAGAGAAAAGCGCCACGTCAGGTGTCCCGTCCCTATAGCCAGATTTATTCGGATTGCCGATGACTGTGCTCACTACGCCTTCCGGAGTCACTTTCCGGATACAATAGTTATTTGAGTCGGCTATATAAAGGTTATCTTCCTCGTCCACAACTAATTGACGCGGCTCATTAAACTGCGATTCCGTACCCAGCCCATCAGCATGTCCCGAACGCCCTTTGATACCTGCGTAAATCTTGAAATTACCATCACGGGTAGGATTGGTGATGTCTTCGAATACACCGATGCAATGTGCATTTGTAAATGCCATATAAAGTTTTCTAGGATCTTTCCGGCTGAACGTCATAAAACAGTCGGAAGTAGATAGCAGGTCATTGTTACCCACTTTCACAGCCCAAGTATTACCGGTCTTCTCATCTATCCGCAAGAAGAAATTCTTGTCCTTAGAGCGGCAATAGAAATAGCCATCGAGTTCGCAATAGGCGAACGAATGCTTCCATATAGTATTTATCTCACTGGAATTTTCTCCCTCAGCAGGAATGAAATCCCTTCTTCGCGGAGTCCAGAAATCAGACGAGTTCACTGAATAATAAGTATTTCCGTAATCAGTAGGAATCACCAACCCGCGACCGTTGTCCACCACGCACGGCTGATTCAATGCCGGGGCATTGTCCAAAAGGATAGAAGATGTATTTTCCTTTTCGTTCACCAATACCAGTTTATTATGGTTTCCATCTTCACGCGGACACACAAAAAGATTATCTTCCGCATCAATGGCCAAAAAAGCTACCTGATGATTAAACTCCGTTTCACTCAATGTGCCGACTTTTGTGTCGGTGGTACCGGGACGCCCACACAAAGTGGTGACCACTGTCTGGATACGATAATCGAACTTCTGTTCGTACACTGCCGACTGCTCACCCACCCGTACGGAGATTTCCACCTTATCGTGATCCGGATCACCATCATCAGGCATGCCGTCTCCCGGACGACGCGGGGTGATGACATATAACTTATCACCCAAAGAACCGATTACCGCAGCCTCCTTATTATTAAAAAGAACTTGTATCTTGCTTAAGTCTGTCCCAAAATTACTTCCGTTCAAAATTACCTGTGTAGCTACACCACCCGAATCAGGATAAAAGTTAGTGACTTTAATAGGCGCATTGGGATCGTACACTTGTGCATCCGACTTACTCTCACAGGAGGACGCTATGAACATGCTTAGCGCACAGCCTCCCACACAACATAAAAAGAGAATTTGATGAATCAAATTTTTCTTCATAATATTAGATTTATATAGATGATTATTAATTGATGACTTTATTCTCAGTTAACCGGAGTAAAACGTATGTGTGTATAGTTAAATCCTCCACCCCGTCCAACGACAAATTTCACAGTATGCTTGCCTTTCGTGAAATTAAACCGAGGCTGATTGTCTGGAGACGGATAGGTTTCATGTTGCCACTTATGCGCTCCCCAGTTATCGTCATTGGCCATATAGATGGGGCTTATCGGTTCACCGTCCACCTCTAAGAAATAATATCCTCCATTCGTGTTATTGACAGACCGGCGAAAATCGAAAGCATACACACCCGCATCCTGAACGTATATAGTGAACATTTGCCATTCACCCTCAACGGTATATCCGATATTTAAACCACCCTCTATATCTACTCCTTCATCAAAAGGATCTCCCTTTTCCTTACGATAACCATTCCCTCCCTGGTTTCCGGCAGTAGTATCGTGGAAAGCAAATCCTTCCCCTCCAAGGTCGAAATTAATAATGGGAATTTCACACACATCTGTATTAGTCAGTATGGGACGTAAATCCTCGTAGGTCAATGTTACAGGAGCTACATAGAACGTATCAGCTGCATTATTTTCTGGAATGGCATATGTAGCATACGACAATTCCCTTCCGAAATCCTCTAAATAAGTACTTTTCTCACTGGAAGGAACAAATGCCTTCACTTTCTTTCCATCTTCATCTGTATAGTTAAACACACAGTCTCCGGTGGCATCTTTCCATTTAATAATCAACCCATTTCCAAAACATGTAGCCACATCTATGCCCCGGTTACTCAATGAAGATTGAAACGAATCACCATATACATTAGCTGTAGCACTAATGGGCTCGGCTTTCTCACCAAACCGGTCAATACAAGTAACAGAAAAATGATAGAGTTGCCCCTCTTTCAAATTATCAAAACTAAATTTGAAAAGACCTTTTTTATAATCCACAGCATGTTCAACAGAACGATTATTTTCCTGACAGACAATATCTACTTTCTGTACCTTTTCATTAGCGATGTTCACTTCAAGTAACACCCGTTTGTTACCTGCACGTGCCAATACAGATTTGGCTGTAGGCAAGCTAACCTCCACATCGATCTGCTTCATCCACTCACCTTGTTTTACAGTAATCTGAGTAAATCCCACTCCTGTAGCTTCTACCAATCCATTCTTATCTACTGTGGCGATTGACGGGTCATCACTCATCCACTCGAACATACCTTCTGTCGGGCTAGCCGTCAACTGCTGAGTGTCTCCCAAATAAAGATCCAGTGAACTTTGATTCACATAGACCATGTTCTCAAAATTGTGGTCGATTTTTCCGGTAGTACATCCTACCACGCTTGCAGCAGTCAGTAGAATAAAGACTACCTTGTGCAAACTACCAGCACATTTACTCTGTTTTTTATTCATACGCATTTTCATTAATAATAGAATTTAGGATTTGCTATTGTTTATCGGCAAAGTAAATAAGCGTCGATTACAACAGCGATTACATTGGGGTTAACCGGAGATTAATTACATAAAGAATCTGATTAACCGGGTCATTATCAGTAATAAGAGAAAAAGATCATCTGCCCAAAGACAAGCCATGACCTTGATTATTCAGGATTTATATTAGAGAAGAAAATACTATATACTATTGAAAAGCACTTCGCAAATCGTTCTGAATCATATCGGAATAAGAATATGAATATGATTGGCCAGTAGTTTTACTATATTCCGCTATATATAGATAATATTTTTTCATAGCCTGGTCTTCTTTTTTCAACCGATGAGAAGCATTCAACATATACCACAGAGCCATATCACTCAAAGGATCCACCTGTAGCCATATCCCAGCCAACTGAACAACCTGCTCAAAGTCAGTCTTCGCATACAAACGCCCAAGCTCCATTATCAATATTCCGTGCAGTTCATCTTCCTGTTTGTTTTTAAAATCATCAAACATGGCATCTTCTACTGACTTCAAAAATTTACCCCGTAGCAATACCTCTATCAATGGTCGCTCCATCTCACGGAAAGACATGTCACTCTGTGTAATTTTTCCAATTTGCTCTCTATATTGCAGATAATCACAATAAAATTCCCCGGAAAACTGGATTAAATAGCGGTTATTTACATAAACTAACTCTATACCATCCAAATCTTCCAGTATCTTCCTTAGCCGATTAATCGTCACTCCCTTTAAGTTTTTGGCACTACTAAACTCTTTTTCGGGCCATAACAATCCATATATATAAGAGGAAGTAATCCCGCCCTTTGCATCATGCCCGACACTATTCAACAAAGTCAATAAGAATAGTTGCCTGATTTTACCACTAAATAAATAAGAGATATCTCTGCGTTTACGATCCAATACCGTGAACTCTCCAAACAAATAAAGAGCATTAGCTGAAACACCTTTCTTTTCTTCCGACGAAAAAATCACCTGTTGATTGGACACTGGTAATTTCTGAGTAATATCTTCACTTTCTTCCTTGATCTTCTTTTTCTTAAAAAACACAATTATACCTGCCACTAATATCAACATTCCTCCAAAAACTACCACCCATAAAAAATAATTTCTATCTGTGGCATAGACAGACAAAGCCGACTCTGTTACTGGAGGCGAAGACAAAGCATAAAACTTTGTCAACGACGAAGTCCCGCCAGACTTGTCAAACTCCTCTATACAACAGTAAAATTCCTTCAACGATGTATTATAGTAAAGATTGGCATTAGACAATATATTTTGCGACTCCATGGGAATTGTATCCCCCAGCGCTTCAAATGTACCATCCTCTAAAGAAAACTTATAAAGTTGCAAACGGGAATAAGCCTTCTGCATAGGATAGCATAAAGTATAGAAAGCCTTCTGGTCATCTGATAAAATAAGATTTCTCACAGGAACGACATTAATACCTTCATAAGAGAAGTCCCTGATTTTTTTTACAGTCAGCGTCTTCAAATTAATCCTATACAAATCATAATAATATTGCTTGCCCAAACTTTGGTCTCCACTCTTATTTCCAGTACCACCAAACAACAACACTTCTTCAGAATTCAGCGCTCCCATGGAAGAGAAAAAACGCGGAGATATGAAATCACCTTTCAATGAAACTGTTTCCCATTTTTTTTTCCGCAAATCATACACTTCCAACGTGTTTGTATATTTACGCAGTCCAAAACCACCAAAAATATAATATTTACCTTGAATGGTATCCAAGTATGTAGAATGATGATGACGTTGAAAAGACAAAAACTTGTCACTCTCTTTCGTCACCTCTCCCGTATGTACATCCAAAGCACAAATATTACAAGAATCTAATCTATTATCTACTTCATAAATATAAATAGCTTGCCGAAAAGGTTCATAAAAATTCGTCCCCAGATAAACTTTCATCGGGAAAGGTCGATGTCGATTACCAGTCCACCTGTTGTACCTGACATCCAGCGTGTAGAGAGAGTCACTATTGAAATAGAAGAAGCTACCTTCCCGAGTATCATATTCATATCCCGCTACCGTTTCAGAAAACTGCGTATGAAGCAAATCCCAATAATAAGACTTATTAAGCAACCAAACCGGATTAATAGCCTTACCCCATACCTTTCCCTGCCTATCATGTACCTGGCCACCACTTGTTTCGTTCAAAGGAAATTCTATTCGCCGCCCTAAAGTGTCTAAAATAACCAAATTACGAATCGAAAAAGAAGGTATCTCTTCAGAAAACTTACTGCTGCCAAACAAAATAGATGGAGTCATTTCCTTGGGTAATCCCAATCCTCCCATACGATACTGCCTTTCAGCAATGGAAAGAAATACAGAATCCTGACGGAGCGAGAAAGATATCTTGACAGGTATCCAATATTTAGCTCCCAAAGTTCGATTTAAAAGCGTATCCACAGCTTTGCATTCTTGGGTTTCTACATTGAATTTCAAATAGCTCCATTGTTCATTATCATAGTAATAAACAAAACTATAAGTATATGCATCCGACCGTTTCTGATCTTTCAAACGCAGTATATAACCTAAAGAAGTGTATTCGTGAAGAGCCAAATCGAACGATATGGAAAATTCATCTTGAAAAGTCAAAGTTCTCTCTAAAACTGAATAACTTGTTTTCTGTACGGTTTCAGATTCGTACCTACTAAATGTCATACCTTGGGCATATCCATCCCGGCACCACAAACAAAGTATCAATATGAGGCCGTTGATATATTTCATTTTTCACTAGTATTATAAAGCGATTTTCACATCTTATTCCTATTGGATAACAGTACAAATTTACAGCAATTATTTAGAATATCAACAATTCCATATATAATCTTACCGTACGGAAAAGAAGCTGAAACTTATTTAGTAAATCAAACAGAACTTGAAGATATGACAAGAAGTACCCCTGAATTTTGACAGAAGACAATTTGGTGATACGCCCATAATGTCCTTTCTAAAGTTGCCGATGGAGAAATTACAGGATGAATGGATCGTCATTGATAAAGGTGTTAGTTTTATTCGATTTAGGCAATATTAATACAGGAGTTTTGTAGTGTATGTTAATAATCAACCATTTAGCTATAAAGGCAGAATTTGGACTCTAAAACCATTCCAAATAATAAGTGCATAAATTATTAATAAAATAATGCTCTATTCTCATTAATCTTCTTTAGCCGCAATAGTGCTTCAAAATAATAATAATCGGCATATATAATAGAAGCGTCCACCTCCATTTTTTCTGGCCAGTGCCCCGTAGAATGAAGCAAAAAAGCAGGTTTGTCCTTACCACACAAATAGTAATCAGAACTAAGACTTGTCAACATTTTCACAGCTGCAGCCTTATATTTTGGTCCTTTGCCAACTGGTAGATAAACAGATAATTCCAATAAAGCAGAAGCAGCGATGCAGGCTGCCGAGGCATCACGTGGTGCATTAGGTATGGTTGGGACATCGAAATCCCAATAAGGGATATAATCTACTGGCAATTTCCGGAGATATACGTCTACAATCTTTTGAACAAATTCCAAATATCTGGGATCTCTTGTTTCACGATAGAGCATTGTGAAACCATAAATAGCCCACGCTTGCCCTCGCGCCCACATACTATTATCAGCATATCCCTGATGAGTGACACCTTTAATAAAATCCCCCGTCAGCGTATCATAAACAGCTACATGGTAAGAAGAGTAATCATCACGAAAATGATACTTCATTGTTTTATCTGCATGGTCTACGGCAGTATCAAATAGAAAAGGATTACCGTCATTCTTAGCAGTCCAAAATAGCATTTCCAAATTCATGATGTTATCTATATTGGTGTTATGTCCACCAAATCTCTGCACTTCCCTAGGCCATGAAAGCATAGTACCGACACGGGCGCTAAACAAAGTAGATAATGAATCCGCCGCATTCAAAATAATACGTTTATATTCCGGATTCTTCGTCAGACGATAACCATTGCCATAGCTACAGAAGATTAGAAATCCTAAATCATGGTCGAAGACTTTCGTTTCGGAAAGAAAGCGTAAAGAGGAAGTAAACTTTTCAGCCTCCACTCTTATCGCCGGATCTTGTGTATATTCATAATCATACCATAAAATTCCCGGCCAAAAGCCACTACACCATTCTTCTCTACTTACTTTACGACAATCCCAGTTTGTATCTCCGTTTGAAATATTACGCGGCATCAATGTATAATCTATCTTACCATCAATTCCCCTCATCTGTTCCAAAGTACGATGTATCTGATGATTACAATAGTCCAATGCCTTATCTACATCCAGCTCGTCGGGCTCGAAACTTGTACATGCAGAAAGCATACATAACAGGCAAGCCATCCATATAGTTTCCCTTTTCATACTATAAGTTTTCTTACAATTCACGAATCAGCATGCAGCTCCACGGAGTTAATGCACGTTTAATGGTCAGTGTTCCATTAGAATTTACTCTCACTATTTCCTTTGTTGTTCCCCACGCTTTCAGTTTTAAGGCACCAATTTCTTCACGTGAAGGCGAATGAGGCATTCCCATAATACAATAATCATCATATACATTACCGTGCTCTTTGTCCAAAGTTTCGATCTCAAACACAGTACCTGCTTTCAGATTGGTAAAAGTCAAATCCAACTTTCGGGGAGAAGCATTCATATAGCTGCTAAAATCACGTGACGAAGGGACTTTCTCTTCATATTCTGCCGGATAATTAAAGGCCAAGGCTACTATCTTTCCGGTATGGGAAGAACGGCTGACAAATAACGGGTCGGCATAATATAATTTCTCGTTCCCCAGTTGATGTAACATGCGATAAGCATGGAAGGAGGGTTTTACCAATCCCTGAAAATTAATCATACCAAATCCGCCATGAAATATCTCTTCTCCTCCACCCTTTTCTTCAAATACGTCTGTAAAGGTCCAGTACATTAAAGAATTAGCAAGTCCGATACAATCCAGGTTGGCTTTTATGATATAAGCTGCCGGGGGAAGAATATCATGCATACGGTCGCGGCTGTTGGGACTGGTACTCCACTCCGTCAAATGGATTTCAGCATTCGGATATTTACTCTTTGCAAGTTGATGACGCAGCCAATTTATATCGTCTTTCAATGAATGTACATAGCGGATGGCGTCTTTACTGCGTCCGCTTTCCGGATCTAACGCATAATCTGTCGGATATGGATGGGTAGACAGAAAATCAACCGGTAACTGTTCCTTTTCACAGTAAGCCAGAAATTCTTCTATCCACACTCCTTTCCACTGTTGCTTGTTTATTTCATCCTGAGCATAGAAAACCGATTTACTATGATTCATAATCTCACCATCATGTCGATGGTCGGCAATAAAATTACTTGTAGCAGGACCGCCCACTTTCAATCTCTTATCTACTGATTTTATAGCATTGGCAGCTTCCTTGTACAAACGAAAATAGTCACTTTTCGTACCATGAAAGAAACCGCCCATCCCCGTCAAGTTAGGCTCATTCCAAACTTCAAAATACCAAGTCAGGACTTCATTTATGCCATAACGATCGACAAGATGTTGTGTAAAAGCCTTTATCAAATCATGCCATTTACCAAAATTATTACGGTCTACTGACACATACCCTTTCCACCACATTTGCGTCTTACTATTAGGTGCTGCCATATCTTTGGGAAAGAACCCCAATTCAATAAATGGTTTCACTCCTAAAGCCAACATCCGATCGTACAATTCATCTATATATTGCCAGTTGTAAATCACCTTTCCATCCGGCTTCTGAAAGTAGACAAACATATCATCGTGGAACAACCCGTGCATACGTACATATTGAAAGCCACAATGCTTTTTCACCAAATCCAAATGTTCCAACCAACCTGCACGCAATCCCTCATTGGCACGCCCTGCACCTACCCCGACACTCCAATAATGAGTGAACGGTTCTGTTTTAGATTTCACATCTATCGTTTGTGCCATTAGCTGGCAAGCTATGAAAGCAAACACAATTCCAGTTAATAATCCTTTCTTCATCATATTAATCTATTCTTTTTCACATTTATCTTTTTACCACATTTTCTATTCAATACGGATCATATATAGGCCATACTCAAAAGAATTCAAAAAATAGCACTCCATCAGATAGAAGATTGTGTCATTGACAAAACCGAAGCAGAATAGGGCGGCAATACCATCCGAATATCTTCACCAGCAATATCAACAGCTTTCTTCTCAACTTTTATTCTATCAGGACAGTTCATAGAATTACCGTCCAGCAAAGAAGACGAACTTACAACCTCCCATACAGGAGCGCCCAAATTCATTCCTCCTTTCACTTCTACAGAGATTGGTTGATCCGTAGGATTCACCATTTTCAAACAAACTTGTTCCCTGTTATCCGAAGTTGTCGCTATGACATTAAGTGTTCCTGTATCTCCTTTTAGTGCTACACGATTAGGTAGAAAATGCTCACGCCACAGCTTCAGTATCACATAGTTAGGAGCAGGAAACCATCCGTTCTGATCGAAGTTTATAAAAGCGTTATTCCACCCAGTAGCAGAAGTATGACGAAGGAAAAGAGCCGGTGCAGCCATTTCCAGTTTGGGAGTACGCTCCAAACGGTTTAGGAATCCACCGGCAAATAATCCGGTACGCATATCTATTCCTTCCAAATTCCATTCCGAAAGATAAATCTTCATATCGGGATTCTTGGATTTATCAATCCAAGCGGCCAGTTTATCCAAATAAAGGCCATATTCTTCTACGCCATCCTTACCATATTTATTTAATGTTTGATAATAATGCGGACTGATATAATCAATATGTTCTGCTACATCATGTATCATAATAGAATCCAGTCCTACACCTTCACGTCCCAGCCTGCCACAGCCACAACCTATAATCTTCACATCCGGATAACGCTTCTTCATCGCCATTGAAAAAATACGGGTAATTTCGGCATACAGTTTAGGATTCATTTTCCAAACTTCATTATCTATCTCCCAGTACTTCACATGATAAGGTTCAGGATGTCCATTCTCTGCACGTTTCTTTCCCCACTCTGTAGTGGCGGCATCGCCATTGCAGTAATCCATCCAGTTTAAGGCCCTTTGCAGCCAATCTTCTTTGCCATCTTTATCCGGTACATATCCTTCATAATTATGATAACCTATCGGAACTACAATCTGCGGCTCGGCCCCCACTTTGTGACAGAAAGCTATAAATTCATCCGTTCCAAAACTTAATGGGTCAAAATCATCCCACCGTAATATTCCTTTGCGCTCCGACTGCTTACCTATACCGTTTTCAAAACGATATTGTTCTGAAAAGCTACCGCCCGGCCAACGTAGGATAGTAGGTTTCAAAGCTGCTGCCGCATCTGTTAATTCTACTCTGAAACCTTGGTTATCAATGGAAGACTGATGCATCAGACTGACCTGATCAATATACAAATCGCCCTGCTCTTTCGTCACAATTCGAAGAGTAGCCCAAGGAACATCTCGTTTGGAAGACAACTCTACTGGAAATTCTTTCCATTCGTTTCCAATACCTCTTATCTGTTGTTCTTCTAAGATCTTCTTCTTATCCAACAACTGGATATATGCTTTATCTACCGTACCTCTCAAAAAGAGAGAGCCTTTCAATAAATCATTTTTGCGGATGCTATAATTTTCCGGTTGCTCTATTCCTGCAAAGTTTTTCGATGAATGGATATGTAAAGCGATATCATGGTTTAGTACATTGGAGCGGGAAACCTCAACTATTCCTCTCCCGACCAAATACCAGTGACGTACCGGATTCAAATTGACAGGGGACTTCGTATCATCCAGTGATGCAACTTGTATGTTACGAAATGCAATCCTGCTATTTTCACCTCCCAATGTCACTGCACCCTCCATCGGGCATTGTTCCACTACACGGTCGAATATATTTTTATCATTTACCCAACCCGTTATGTGGTTTCCCTCACAACGTATCCGAATTTTGTTCCACACACCAATTTCCAGTGTACCCGGCGTTCTATCTGATTCAGTTGTTCTTGTTATAGGAGTATGCCATATCCATCCTGTATTTAGTTCAAGCTTATGAGAAGTATTATGTTCCGTTCCCAAGTAGCAGTAAATACGGTTAGTCAACATTCGTTCCCTGTTTTGATCGCGCACACCTATCAGCACAGCGCCGTCTCCTTCCAGTCTCTTCACTTCTAATGTTACTTCATAATCCTTTCCCCGGCAGATTCGGAAATCAGCCATTGGTTTCCCTAATGCATTCAACGTGATTTCGCCTTTAGTATTCACCTGCCAGTCGCCGTAAGCCAATAATTCTTCAAAACTACGGTTCCATACATTTTCTCCCCACAAACCATTACTAACTGAATGATATAGGTGCTCCAAAAGGAAACCGTAAACTTTATCATCAATACGATTTTCTACTTTGTTTATATCTACCTGCAATTCCACAGACTTTTGAGCCTGGACATGAAACGAGCAAGCAAATAAAAATATTATCAATAATTTTATCTGTTTCATTATTTTATAAATCAACTGTTCTATGAAATACTTATCCGCTGTATTATTTTATAAACCTACAGCATTTCCATCTCGTTCTACTCTATATTTTTGTCCGGGTTCGGTCATTACATCATATTCATAAACCTTGTACAAAGTAGGATATTGCGGATTTATGTCTTTCGAAACCAATGGAGTTTTGATCGTTGCTTCTTTATAAAGAGGATTCGGATTTTGACCTTCTGCTTCTTTCAAGCCAGCACCACGTAATGGGACATACGAACGTAAACGTAAATTTCCTCCTAAACGGGAATGAATCGTAGCTTTATTCAGTTGTATGCCATCCCACTCCATATCTACCACAAAACCTCCACGAGCAACCAATCCCTGTACCTTTCCTTTTGCCCAAACATCTGGTAAAGCGGGTAGCAAGTGTACTGCCCCATCATGACTTTGGAGTAGCATCTCCGCAACTCCGGCAGTATATCCAAAATTACCATCAATCTGAAAAGGCGGATGAGCATCGAATAGATTAGGATAAGTACGACCACGAAATAGATTCTGAATAATACGATAAGCATGATTACCATCTAATATTCTTGCCCACAAATTAATTTTCCAACCAATAGACCAACCTGTAGCTTCATCTCCTCGTTGTAGTAGAGTATTTTTTACAGCCTGAAACAACGTAGGATGTGTATAAGGAGAAATCTGATTACTTGGGTATAATCCGTAAGCATGTGAGATATGACGATGTTGGTCATTTGGATTATCTACATCTTCTAACCATTCCTGTAATTGATTATATTTACCAATTTGCATTGGAGCCAAACGGTTTATCATTTGTTGTAGAGTATCCGAATATGCTCTTTCTTCATTCAATATGTTAGATGCCTGTAATGTAGCCGTGAACAAATCGAAAACAATTTGATTGTCCATCGTACATCCTGCTATTGTAGAAGGTGCGTTTTTCTTCTCATCTCCTTCAGGACCATGTTCAGGAGAATTAGATGGACAAGTCACCATCCAGCCATACTGCGGATGTTCCACTAAAAAATCCAAAAAGAAATCTGATGATCCTTTTAATACAGGATATACTTCCCTTAAGAAGTCCTTATCACCTGTATATAGATAATGTTGCCACAGATGCTGACACAACCAGGCACCACCATTCGGCCACATACCCCAAAAAGCAGGATCCACAATACCTGTACAACGCCATATATCTGTATTATGATGCAATACCCAACCATCACAACCATACATTGTACGTGCTGTTTCACGTCCACTTTGCGATAACTCCTTAACCATTTGTATTAAAGGTTGATGCGTTTCTGTCAGATTGGTGATTTCCGCTGGCCAATAATTCATTTGTAAGTTGATATTCACTGTATATTTTCCATCCCAAGGAGCAAGTACATCTTTATTCCAAATACCTTGCAAATTTGCAGGTTGCCCTCCCGGTTGAGAAGAAGAAATCAATAAATAACGTCCATATTGGAACATCAAAGCAGCCAAAGAAACATCTTTACCTTCATGAAAGTGTTGCACGCGCCAGTTCGTTTCTTTTCGAGCATCTTCACTTGAACCAAGATCTAGTTTTACACGTTCAAACTGCTGTTTATAGAAAGTAATATGACGTTCTTTTGCTTGTTGATAAGCAACTTTTCGTGCAGCATTTAAATAGGCGGAAGCCTTCTTTCCTGCATTACCACTAACATCTCGGTAATTTACAAAATTCGTTGCAGAAGATATATATAATGTTACAGAATTAGCATCTTTAACCTGAAAGTTATGATCATCCACTTTCAAAGTTCCCCCTTCATGCTTCGCCTCCACCAGAGTCTCTCCCTTTACAACTCCTGCAATGCCCTCATGTTCCTGACCTTGAACCGCCAGTACCAATCTATTTTTATTGTTGCTAATTTTATGCTTCAATGGAGATTGAAAAGAAGCCATAAAAGACAAACTTGCCGGTTTGTTAGCAGTGAGACGAACAATAACCACATTGTCAGTAAAAGAAGAAAATACTTCACGGGTATACATAACATCACCAATTTTATAGCGGACAGTAGCAACAGCATTCTCTATATCTAATTCCCTATAATAATCAACAACTTGTTCGTGATTTGGGAAATGGAGCATCAGACTGCCAATAGTCTGATAAGGCATTCCATTACGTGGTGTTTCAAAGTTCCGGGCTACTAACTCCTGCGCTTCCTGATAACGTTTCTCAAAAACTAGTTTTCTAACTTCAGGCAATACCCTCAATGCATTAGGATTATCATTGCGATGAGGTCCACCACCCCACAACGTTTCTTCGTTTAATTGTAATTCTTCTATTTCCGTACCTCCAAAAACCATTACTCCCAACCTTGAATTACCTAATGGTAGTGCTTCTGTCCAAGTTTTGGCTGGTTGTTTATACCATAACTTTAAGTTGCCAGATTCAACAATTGAAGAGTAGAATAGAATAACATACAATAATAAATATTTCTTCATATCTTTTCAACTAAAGGTTAAATGAAAATTACAGAATAAAAAGTACAACTGTACTTCTTGGCTTCACTTGCAAAGATGCCTGATTCACCTCGCACCGATTATTGGTCAAATCAAGAACTTTCTTAGCGATAGGTACTTCTATCTCAAATGTTTTATCCATAGAACTATTCATACCAATTACATATTTACCATATTTCATAAAATAAAAATCAGCTCTACCGGCATATCCATTTTCATCGCCAGGTTTGAACGGAACACCTTCCGGTATACGAGCAATCTGTAATACTTCTCCGGCGTGAGCTGAATGAATCCCCCTATACCATTCACGCGTACCAGCAAATCCCAAATTCACCCAGTCAGGACGAGTATACTCCATACCACTAGCTTCAAATTTAGTTTCAATACATACATTAGCAAGACGATCCATCACGGGAGTTATATAATGCACTTTTGCCAGATTATTTACGGCGTTACGAGCGCGCCAATATAATGAAGCATAAAGTATTTCCTCTCCGTTTTTAACTGCCAACACACCATCCTCTTCATCAGCAAAAACATAATCTGGTTCTGATTGAGACATCGGCAAAAAGAACTCTGCTGCTGGTTGGCGGGATACCAATTCATATTCATCAGGAATATGAAGGCAACCTTGCAATGCACGAATATTTCCAACGTCTTTCATCTTTTCAGCTACAACAGCAAAAAATTGATTATCTTTCAACATTTGCTGAGCTATACCTACAGACTTTTTGTCCAAAGTAGCAGCAGCTGTCATCAAAGGAGATGCATCCCATGCTATTCCTCTATCACCATAAATCACATCACCCGGATAATGATTACCATCGCGCCATCCGACTACCGCCTCTGCGCGAAAACATCTATTCCCTTCATTATCAACAGCTGGATAACGAAAATTACAGCGAGCATTAACAATGCGCAATAACTGGTCTTTTATTTTAGCATCACCAGAAAAAGGCACTCCCGGTATAGAAGTAGCTCTATAAATATGATTAATCCAATCTACCACTTCACCATAGTATCCGACATATCCCAGTTCCTTAGTTAACCCTTTATCTGTCAATTGCCAATAATTATCACCAAGTGGTTTCTCTGGACCATTCTTTGTCTCTTTTCCTAGCCAAGGTGCCAACGCTAAAGATTCATAGAGATAACGTAGAGTCTGATACTCAGGTAACGCTCGCTGCGGATTTAGCAACAATAAAGCAGTGTTACATTCATAAATTGCCATATCAATAATCATACTTTGATTTGTGTAGTGTCGTCTATGAGTAGTACCATATTCTAAAGAAGCTTCCATCAATCGGGACCATGCTTCCCGACGTGTAACCGCATCAACCGGCACTTCCATCTGATCCTTTATCTCTCCCCACAACGCACGTATACTACGAGCTAGCAGGCAAGTAGTCATCCAATCACCATTATAAACACTTTCGTCTGAATAAATAATAGTCGGATCTTTCAAAAAAGACTCATAATGTTTATCGATACCCTCTACCACTTTATCCACCACTTTAGGAGATTGATATACAGGAGTCCACCTTACAGAGTAAGCATCTGCCAGTAGCCAAACTTCCTGTTGACCCAAAGTTGCCTTTTTTTCCATTATCTGGTTAATACGAGAAGAAAGATTCTCTTTTAATTGCGTGAGCACCTCTATCCCTGGTTCTTCACGAATAGGTGCCTGCGACACTTTTATTTCTCCCTGTTTTTCTTTTTTATCAGGAATAAAACAAGGATCTGTATCAATATAGATTTTATAAAAACCAATTGATGGTTTCTCCATTCTTTTTTGATATTGTTCAAAAGTATTTCCATAATCCCACGTTTTGCCATAAGCACGTATCTCCAGATTAACTTCCCTCTTGCTTTGCGTATATTTCATAGGTAAGGGTACAGTATAATAATAGAAACGCCCTGGACAAGGTTTCTGTCCATTCCCACGATGTAACAAATCATAATCTCCCAAATGACGATAACCTATCTGCTTGCCTTCAATAAATAGCATAATCATTGTTTCATCACTTTCCGATCCCCAACAACGTACAGTAAAATAGTTCTGTACATTTGGATCTACCTTCATGTTAAAACGCATTAATCCACCCTGCCAATCAGGCTGTTCGCCAGGCAATAAACGACGGGCAGTTTCTCCCATTCCTCCAACATAGGTTTCTGTCAATGAGTCTTGCAAAGAGTGTTTATATTCGCTTAACCTGTTTCCCAGAATTAAAATATCCTTTCCAAGTAGTGTCAGATCACAAACACAGAAAAGACATAATATAATCCATTTCATTTTCATTTTACTCTTAATTTTTAATTATAAAAAAAGATTTTGTCATATAGAGAATAAATGGAACAAAAGTATTCATTACCATTGTTCCATTTACCACTATTTACATAAATATTTTTAATTGTTATATTTCAATAATTTCACATCTGCAAATTTAGCTGTAACCATATCTTTATTCGGGGAATTAGATGTTACGACCAAACCTAAATAATATTTATCCGGCCACACCGATTTTCCAGCATATCTAAAACCTCTGTCAATGACAACCCATGTGTTTCCATCATATGAATCATAAGAACAAATTCTACCATTACGACGTTCTAGCTTAAGCCAAACCGGATATTGCTGCTGACTTTCTCCAGGAGTAAAACCACGTCCCACATTTATATCACTATTATTATATTTTGTATTACTATAAAACTTCACTATAGCGTTGCCATCTTTTTTATCTCCAATATAAATCCAATCATGAAGAGACGATTCATCCATACTCTCCCGAATCATCAAACCTGCTAAAGCCATACTATTGTTTTCTGATAAAGGTGGTTCATCTATCCTTACGATCAATGCTCCGTCACTTTCCATTTCGAAATAAGCAAGACTGCTGGAAGAACTATTATACCCCCTCCCCCGTAAGTTGTAAGTTCCATCCTGTACTTCCAGATTAACTTCATTAGTGTTTCCTATGGTACTTAGCATTGGATTATCTTCTGTTTCCACCATATCTATTTTTATAGCAGGAATGACAGCTGTTGATTCAGAGTGTTTAGTACGTGTGTACAGAAATACATTTTCCAATTTATGCTTGTGACTGATCACATCAGCAGCATACTGTTTGGTATAAGTCAGCTCCGGCAATCCCTTGCGATTCTCGTAAGCTCCTCTATACAAACAAAAACTAGTAAGAAAATTATTATCATGATTCTTACGATCTGCAGCAACGCCAGCCTCTCCATCTGTTTTCAACTTATCGGAACTAGGCCCCCGATACCAGCTATATCCTGCACCAAACAGTTTATAACGAGAGCTCCAATCTATATCTGTCACATTATACTCACAAAAGTATTCTATACATTTCATCAAACGATTTCCTAATACTCCATATAAATCTACATTCTGATGCCATGCAATTTCTGAGATTCTTGCCCAATCCATTAACATACCACCTGCATGTCCCATGTCTCGCCCAAAATCTGCAAATTGACCATTTTCTAATGTAAGCTGCGTTAATCCAGCAGAAGGATGATATAATGCCGCATCAATGATATTATTAAACATTTCTTTGTCATCAAGAAATACAGCAATTGCTAAAGCACCTCTAATTTCTACAGCTCCCTGATTAGCAGAATGTAATACTTCAAGGGTTTTCTTTTCTTTATTCCCACCTATTGTCTCCCAAATTACATTCATAAAATAATCTTTTAGAATACCATTTAAATCAGATTCCCATCCTGGATAACAAGAACGAAGTATCTCTGCTCCCGCTGCCATTTCCATACACCATTCTCCGGCAATCAGATGAACAGTAGGACCATCCCAGTATTTATGTGTAGTAGCCCATGCTCTCAATATATTCATAGCATTCTTTGCATATTGATCATATCCCGTCATATACCATTGAATTGATTGATGCAATACTGCAGTCATATCATTTTCATACTGCACAGAATGATTTTGATTTTCACACCCAACTGTTTCAAACGGACCTTCCATAATATAGCCCATTTTAGCAGAATTTATGGTTCTGAAAGCATAATAAGAAGCAGACTCCTTCTCGGCCATCATTGTCAAATAATCCAAATCTTCTTTCCCAAACATGCAACCAGGATGTATCAACTGTGCATTAGGATATTCTGCAGTATTTTGTCTACTTTTACCATAATTTTCATCTTCAGAATCACTACATCCAGTTCCCAATAATGCAATACAGAACATTCCTAAAATCATTTCATATATATACCATTTCATATCTTATCTTTTTAATTGACACTTTAATTCATATCCACTCCCAACTTTATATAATGCAAATTACAAATCCAACGATTGCCATCTGTATTACTGAATGCTAAATGCAGAGTATGCTTTTTAGCCAAATTAACTTTACTGAGATCAAGTGGAGCTATGAAACTCTGGAAGTTACTCCAACTATTTGTTGCTGTTAGATTTACAGTCGCTACAACTGGTCCATCCGCTGCATCTAAATGTATCGTCACTACTCCTGCACCTTTAGTTTCTGTAGATGCACGCAACGTTATATAATTATAATATGCCATCTGTATCGGATTATTCCCATAAGTCATATAAGCGCCTCTACCGATTGATTCAATCTGTGTCGGTATTTCATTTTTCATATCTGTATCCGGCGTATTTTTCGGTGTTGTACCAACATCATTATAACCTGTAAAATCAACAGCCTTAATATAAACATATGGTTCAGGTTCTTCTTCAGGCTCCTCCGTCACTATGATTGTTGCCGTTGCTCGTGCCTCAAAACCATCTAATGCAGTAACTGTGAGTTTAGTCGTACCTGCTGCAACAGCAGTTAATGTAAATGTTGCAGGATCAAATGTAGCCACACTTTCATTTTCAACTTTCCATTCCAGATCTTGAATCATTGCATTATCAGGAACTATAGTTGGCATTTCCAAAGTTATTGTCCTATTAGTCTGCAGATCCATAGCAATAAGCGATTTATTTAGTTGAATGGATGTAACAGGAATAAAATCTACAGCGATTCTCCTTTCCAAGTATAGTCCTGAAGCGTCAGTAGTTGATACTTTTAAAGTAGTATACCCCGCTCCAACCATACTTAATAATCCATTCTGATCTATTGTTGCTATATTTTCATCAGCAATTTCCCATTTTAAAGTTTTATTTGTAGCGATTTCCGGAGAAAGCCCCACCTTCAACTCTAATCGATCACCCGTATGTCCCGAAACTGTTTTGGCGTCGTATCCATCACTCCATACCATACTAGTGAGATTTATATCAGTAGAGAATTCCGTAATATCAATTTCCCAGTCTTTATAATCACCAGATGGTGCCACTACACGATAAGTAAAATTCTTCTGCGAGAAATCTCCCTGTTTTCCTAATACCGGTGCTCCGTTCAATGGTACCACACTAGCGGCTGTCGAAACTGTAAACATTCCAACTAATCTCTCCAGTGACACTTGTTGACGTATTTCATTCGTAAAGTTTCCATTGGGCATAGGAACAGTCATTTTAATAGATATTTTATGATTAGCTTCATCCTTAGTAGCATTAACCTCTATACCTTTATAATACAGTTCATGTACCCCAGTGGGCTTTCCTTCGCTATTTATAATTTCTTTTGTCCAACGATACTCAAATTCAACACTACTTATATCACACAATTTAGAACTTTCCACTTCATCCAAATCATGCTTCAAACAAGAAGTCATTGTTATCAACATTATTGAAAATAAAAATATTATTTTTTTCATTGTCTTTCTTTTTATAGATTACTATACGAATCAACCTGCATTTATTTCCAATTATCATTTTGGAATAAATTCTCATTTTGTTCCAATTCTGTTTGCGGAACAGGAAGTAAATATCTTTTTTTTGCAGTAAATACCTTCAGATCATCTGTAGAAACATATGGGGTAGGAATATAAGAATATGCATTTGGTTTCATAAACTCGTCTTCATTCATGATACTCCCCGGAACTTCTATCAATAAAAAAGGCACTTGTTTTGTTCCATCCAAACGTGCAATATATCCTGCCTTTTGACTTGGTTCATTATAACCATCGTTTTCGTCCCGTTCCCCCCATGGAGATTGATAAGCTGATGTATGCTGCACTCCCCATGCTAATGACGTACGTAACAGAGTCCAATAACGATCATTTTCCAATGTTAATTCACTACACCGTTCATCCATATATATTTTTTTCAAATCAGGTCCACTTTCATCTGTTAATGCAGGTAAGCCTCCATGAACTGTACGGGTCTTGTTTATATATTCACGCGCCTTACTTTCATTACCCAGACCAATATATGCTTCTGCTGCATTGAGATAGCAGCGCCCCAAACGAAAAATAATAGCTGTAACTATATCCAACTGTGGTTTACCATCACCTAAGGTCAAAGTCTGCGGAACAAACTTTTTAAATACATAGCCCGTCGTAGTACCAGATTCGCGGTTATTTGCCGCTTTATATGAATCTGGATAAAAATTACCACCAGTTCGCATGTATACAGTTGATTGCATATATTTACTTCCATCATAAACAATGCTTTCATAAAAACGCTTATCGCGATTGCTAAACATTAAGTCACTAACATTGGTGTATTGAGAGCCCGACTTCAAAACACGTTTTACACGAATAGTTCCTTCAGTCCCACTTTTATAATATTTTTCCTCAGATGCATCTTTTTCTACAATATCAAAATTCTTTTTAAATCGCTGTGACTCTTCCCAACGGCAAGCCTTACCATCTTCATCAATCACATAATAAGCATCTTCAACCATACGAGGATCCGGATAATAAGAACCATAACCATCCAATTCAAATGCTCCGAACGGCTGAAATGCATAATTTAATTTACTTTCATTTAACCTATTACGGCTCATCTTTCCATAACGGCGACGAAATTCTTCATCCATTGTTTGAGTATATGTGCTATTACGATACACGCCTAAGATAACCTCTTTACTTGCCTGAGAATAAGAATAATCATCGAACATAGAATGATATTTATCAGAACTTTCCAATGAGTATTTGTTCAAAGCATCCAATTGCTCTACGGCCCAAATAGCCTTTTTATAGTATGTTGCAGGATTAATCTTGTCATAATATTCCAAATAAGCAGCACCATGGATAGCCACTTCTGATAATAAAGCATAACCGGCACCACGTCCAGCCTGTCCACTAGGAACATCCACTTTCATCATATTAATATGTTCTTCACTCAACAATTTCTCAATGATATAATCATAAGTTTCTTTCATTGTAGCACGTGGCAATTTCAATTTCGAAATAGATGCTTCATCACTAGAATCATCTCCCCATTCATCCAATACATCATCTACAATAACCCAACCACCATATTTACGAGCTTGCTGATAATAGATAGCTGCTTTAATCAAATAACACTGTCCCAATAAATGATCAGCAGCTTCCGCAGTCATAGCGGCTCTATACACAGGATTATTCAAATTACGGATGGCAAGATTAACATTACGCACGTCACCAAATTTATTCCAACCAGCAAAATCATTGTTAGCAACCCAACCAGCATCAGATTTATTTCTACTTGACACCCAATTAGTCAAAGAAAGATCTGACTGCATATCCCCCAAATCATTAGCACCATCCATATGTCCCAACGAACGCAATATTCCATATCTACCATAAATATTATCTTGTGCCAAATCTACACTACTCCAAATATCCTCTTCAATATAGGAATCAAGCGGACGCTTATCTAATACATCAATACACGAAATCAGTCCAAAAACAATGGACAGAATCGCTACAAATAATATTTTTTTCATCATATAAATCTTTTTAGTTAATACTTAAAATCCTAAACTAACCATAATAGAATAGGTCCTAGTCATTGGATATGCCCAATTTTGAGTCTCCGACTGTTCCGGATCCAACCAATCAGACACATCAGAGAATGTTAGCAAATTAGTACCAACTAACGATAGTTTAGCACTTGATAGCCATGAAACATTCTTTAGCAATTTATATTTAAAGTCATAACCAAGCTGTAAATTTTTCAAACGTAAGTATGCACAATTCACAGACCAAAAAGTAACATCCTGCTGCATATTGTTAGTAGTTCCCTGATTCAAATCAGGCAATGGGAAACGTGCATTTGTATTATCAGGTCGCCAATAATCCAACTGATCTTTATACAAGAGACGCTCAACCCCAGCCGGTTTCACATTATTTCCAATTTTCGTATATTTTGTACCTGATCCTTGCAATAAACCAACTAAAGAGAACCCTTTATAACCTAAACTAAAATCAATACCATATTGCATAATCGGTTTACTAGGCATATTGTTATATACTTTATCTGCAGAATTCGAATCTGTATCAATACGTCCATCGCCATTCATATCAACATAACTAATATCACCTGTTTTTAGGCCATCACTCCAAGTGGGACGTGGGGAGTTTATCAAATCAGAAGGTGTCTGATACAATCCATTTGAAACCCACATTCTGTCACCTGAAGAAAGAGTTTTACCGACTTCCGTCCTCAGCGGATTAGAGTAAACTTCATAACTTTCAGTTTTCCTTACCCAACATTCATCATAAAACGATATATTACCACCAACATCATATGTAAAGTCTCCCCATGAATCTTTCCAACGAAGCGTAAACTCTGCACCAGCACGACGAAAAAGGTCATTCGACATCACTTTCGGCAGCCCTGTACCCAATGGAGTTGTATAATAATTAGATGGACTAATATCATAACCTGTAATTTCAGTCATAAAATAATCAGCAGTACCAGTCAAACGATTATTTAAAAAAGCCAAATCTACACCATAGTTAAAGCTTTTATTAGTGTACCAAGTTAATGCAGAGGAAGGTATGCCCGGAGTACTTACATTACCTGCACGACTTCCATCAATATCAAAACTATTATCAGCTAATTTCCAATTACTCAAATAATTGAAGCGTCCTGCTTCCACTCCCGTTTCACCATAAGAAAAACGAAACTTAAACATATCCATTTTGATAGTTTCTTTAATATTCTTCATGAAGATTTCATCAGAAATTATATACCCGAGTGAAACAGATGGGAAAAAGCCCCAGCGTTTATCAGGAGTAAACCCGTCACTTCCATCATAACGAAAACTTGCATTCAATAAATAACGTCCTTTATAGTCATATCCTAAAGTTCCGACATATCCCAAACGTCCTCCTTCACTAGCAGATCCACCATTTGTTGCTGTACTAGAAGGACCTGCAAATATTTGGTCCACATTCACTTTATAAGAACTACGTTTTGCATTGATACCATCACCCCAGTTTTCACGTTGATTATAATAGAAAGCTACATTCAGATTATGATCTTTAAAAAAGGTTCTGTCATAAGATAACCCCACATTTATTTCATAATCATGACCTTCTGATTTGGATATATCTAATTCCGGCTTTGTAGAAGCAGCTACTACTGTTCCATCATCATAATAAGTTGGAATGTATACATTCTTCCAAGTTTTGGGAGCATACAATGAAGCCCCGGTTTTTGCCATTAACGTAGCCTTTAATCCCTTTACTCCAGGAATTTCCCAATCAGCATAAAATCGAGCATTAATAACTGTATTATCCACATTCTGATAATCACCATTTGAATCCAAATAAGTAGCACCAGTATTGGCATACCATTTTCCATCAATTGTATACACTCTATCCCAGGGTTTATTGAATGCTATCGCTCCCATCATATTTCTCTCATCCTTACCATGTTTTCTGTCATAGAAAGCTTTAATATCCATACCAACTTTTAAACCAACCTCCTCAAATAGGTGATTTACGCTCAATGATAAATTATAGCGCTTACGACTATTAATTTCATCTCCATTATGCGGTTTAAACAAACTTCCCTGATGATAATATCCTAATGACATGTGATATTGTGTAGTTTTAGAACCTCCATCTAAAGTCAATGTATGACGCTGTGAAGATGCTGTTTTCCGAATAAAAGTATCCCACCAGTCAACATCGGGGTAGTTGATTTGATCAGCACCTAACCTCCATGCTTCCAGAGCTCCCTCACTATAAGGTAATTTTGCAGATCCCCACATATCATAAATTTGATTGGCGGCCGAAGCGAGTTCATAGGAAGAGAGACGCTCTCTGACTTTAGCCGGAGCATTAAACTGTTGATCGAATGTATAATTCAAATGGGCCTTCCCTTCTTTGCCTTGTTTGGTTGTAATAACTATTATACCATTACCAGCTTTAGCACCATATACAGCTGCCGAAGCGGCATCTTTCATGATAGAAATTGCATCAATATCTTGAGGATTTAATAAACTGAAAGTCCCCTTATCAGCCACAACACCATCAATAACATATAAAGGATCACCTCCTCCACGAATCGAAATACTAGCTTGTGCATTCAATGAGCCATCGCTATTTGTAATGATCACGCCCGGAGCACGTCCTTGAAGAGAAGTTGTAACATCACTATATCCCGCTAAATTCTCTATTTGTTTTACATTAACTGTAGATACGGCATTAGTAAGTTTACGTTTAACAGTAGAACCATAAGCAACCACTACCACTTCATCCAAAGTCTCCGTATTTTCTGTCATAGTAACCTTCACTTTTGTCCGACCGTTTAAAGACAGTTCTTGAGATTTGTATCCAATATAAGATATTACTAAAGTCCCTTTTGAGACATTATTTAAGGTGAAATCACCATTCACATCTGTTATAGTCCCATTAGTAGTTCCCTTCACCAACACACTGGCACCTATTATCGGCTCTCCACTGCCATCCACCACTTGTCCTTTAACTGTGGCAATCTGCTGTGTGACAGAGTGTTGTTCATTCACATATGCTGCCCATATTGGCTGCAAATCGATAATGAACAGAACAGAAGCCATCATCGTTGAAACAATAATTTTCTTCGATGAAGATCTTAATGATCCATTTTTCATAATTCTTAAATTTAAAATTCAACATTAACTATATACATAATCTTGTGATATATCCTCGTATCTCTTTCCGACCAATAAATAAATGATTTTCGACTGTGCGGCGAGAAAGTTGTAATTCTTCAGTTATTTCGTCTAAAGATTTGTTTTCGAAACGACTCATCTTATAAATAATACGTCGCTGTGAAGGAAGTAAAGTCAAACAAAGTTGCTCCTGCATTGCAATGTCATTCGTGATAAGACGACTATCAGTATCACTAACAGAAGTCACCGCAAAATCATAAATATAAGAAGTGACTTCCTGCTTCTTATAATAATGGCGTAAATAGTCAGTTAGCAGATTACGAGCTATTGTAAAAATAAAAAAGCGAACTGTGTCTTCACGAAGTATCTGCTTGTAATCCATCAGACGAAGGAAAACATCTTGAGATATATCCTCTGCATCTTCTTTGTTACCTATCTTACAATAAATATACAAATAAACCGATTGACGATAACTCATATAAGAATCGATTATCAATTGAGTATTTTCCACGGTAGTGTCCTTCATATCTAACTTTCTTTTAAGTTTAATGATTGCAAATATAAACATCACCCCAAACAAAACCATAAGAAAAAAGGGCTGATAAGGTCCATCCTATAAAAGCATACACATACGCCAATCACTCCCCTAAATATCAACACTTTACAAACAAAAGCAGCAGGGTGCCAAATTATAATTTGGCACCCTGCTGCTCCTATTTTAAGGTATTTATTATTATCTACTCATTTGTCTTCCCGATACTCCGGACATATTCATTAGGAGTTATTCCCTCTACCCTTTTAAAATTACGAAAAAAGGACGTTTTTGAGCTAAACCCACACAATTCAGATAAAGCTTCCAATGTATATCTGGCATATTCATCTTGTCCGACCAGCAGTTTGAATTCTTCCACACGACAGTTATTGATATAATCATTGTATTTACAATTCATATAATAATTAAACAGATAAGATAAACTATGTAGAGACATCCCCATCAGTTCTGCCAAGTCGCCTATTTTCAAATCCGGATTCTTATATAATTTCTCTTTAGACATGAGTTTCTCCAGTTTTTCTTTCAGCACACTACATTCTTCATCGCTTAATTTATTCGTTTTATATTTTTCCTCATAAACAGGCTTGTCATTATGCTGTTTCCTTTCTTCCGGAATATCAATAACTGGCAGCTCCTGTACAATTCCTCTTTTCTTATTTCTTTGTCTATAATAAACAAAGCCACCTAATAATATAATAACCACTAATCCTGCAATACTCCACACCCCTACAGATGAAGCTACACGAACCTGCATGGTTATTTCAGATTCATAATCATTCATGCGGCGCACTTTAAAATTAAACTTACCCGAATGCAGATTATAATAGGTTATTTCAGATTGTCCGGTCAAAGTTTTCCAATCTTCGTCTATCCCTTCCAACTTATATTCATAAGAGATAAAAGTAGGAGACGTATAACTGAAGTCAGATAAACAAAAAGTCACATTCTTTTGAGAAGCATCCAGCTTTACTTCAAACACCCCACTATTTTGATGCACAGCAGAACTCTCAATAGACTTTCCATTCACTAATATATCAGTGATCCGAACAGGATAAGGTAATTTCTTAACTTTAGATTTCCTTGTCATATCCCAATAAAGCAATCCTTTCGAATTACCAAACCAAAGTCTATCATTTTCTTTCACTGGCGGACAATTAATAAATATGGGACTCGGAATACCATCAACGAATGCATAAGGTATAAAAGTCCCTTTTTTATCATGACGGAACAGACCATTGCTTGTCCCAATCCATATCCACTTATCATTATCTTCTATCACGAACATACAATCTTTCCCCTCTAAAGGATTGGTAGGAGGTAGATGCCGGAGTTTCTTCATAGATAAATCTGATATGAATAAAGGTCCTTTATCGGGAGAGAAATAAAGATTATGATCTGAATCTTCATATATATTTCTGATTTTCGCTTTATGAATAAACTCTTCAGGAAAAATATCTGTCCGCAATGTCTTGGAAGAAGAATCCCAAATACACAAACCATTCTCCGTTCCCATCCAGCCCTTATGAGTAGAATCAAAAAAGATGGTATATACATTATCATCCGGCAGTTTTGAGTTTGCCTTTGTAAAATGGGCAATCTGTTTACCATCTTTATAACAATAAACTCCTGCTGAAGTACCTATCCAAAGATTGTCTTCACCATCTTGCTTGATACAAAAAATATGTCCTTTTACAAAAGGAAATGACTCACCCGGTTCGAAATCGCGTATAGTCAGTGTTACCGGATTAAGTATATACATCCCCCCGCCATAAGTACCCACATAATATTCTCCCTGATAATATAAAGTACAAAATATCATATTGGAACGTAACTGAGGCACATTAAAACTTTTGTAAATGCCTTTTCGTTCATTGATATAAAAAAGCCCATCCCGAGAACCGATCAATTTCTCACTCCCATGAATAGCAATCGTACGAACGGACATGTCACGGGAAGTAAAAAAGGGAGGATAAGCATACGTAGCAAAGAGACCATTCTGATAAAGAGTATAATCCAAACCTAACTGAAAAAAGCCAACCCAAATGACTCCTTCCCGATCCACCAGTACAGAGTAGACTGAATTAGAACGTATTGATTCTTCATTCCCCACTTCATGACGTATGGAACGAACTATTTTCTTATCCTCTGTGGAAATAAAATGTACTCCATTTCCATCCGTTCCCACATAAAGTAACTTTTTACCTTCATCACCGGATAAAGAAGAAATAACATTGCATCCTACATCAACAAAATTCTCTGATTTTTCTGTACGAATATCAAAACTGATAATCCCCTGCCCCATCGTTCCCAAATAAATCATAGAATCCATGTAAACTATATTATGAAAAGCACAGGAATGTTCACCTTCCAAGAGATAACGGGATATTACTTCCTTCCCATTGACAGATCGCAATGAGTAGAGTCCTTTTTTGGTTGCCATCCACATGGTACCATCTTTCCCCTGCGTCAATCCAGTTATCACATTGGCTTCCGACAACAAATTAGTATCCAACAGAATCTGCTGAAATCCCCCATCTTTATAGATGTATAGGCCTTCACCGGAACCAATATATAAAGTACCTTTTCCATCGTGCAGTAGTGAATAAGCAGGTGCAATCAGCATCTCACGGGCAACAGGTTCAAATGTATCCTTATCTTTGTTTAACCGCCAGAGTCCCATATTATTCCCCATCCACACATCATTACCCGGCATTTCAACAATAGCATTCACACGTTTAGATTTTCCGCCAGCATCAATAATCGGATAATGTTTAATATGAATACCGTCAAAACGTTCCAACGAATTTTCCGTGCCCAACCATACAAATCCCAGAGAATCTTTATAAATGACATTTACGATGAGTTCTGACAATCCCTCTGTAATGGATAGTCCACGAAATGTATAGGATTGTGAAGCAACAGTTATGCAAACAGACAAAAGGATACACGTTAAAATATATTTTAATATGTTTTTCATTTGGGCATGCATTTTCTTAAATCTGTAGATTATATGGAGCAAATATAACCAAAAAACCGTAAAAGCCTTTATTCAGGGCATACAAAAAAGATTTTAGCTGCCTGGAAAGAACCAAGTACAGCTAAAATCCATTATTATGCAGTTATTATTCTATGTATAAACGAACCGGCCCCAATAAACCTGATTCCAACAGGGGATCATCTTTATGATAATGTTTCCATGGCACAAATAATACTCGTTCACGCTGATTGTATTCTCCTTTTAAGTACCATTCGGGGAACTTTTGCAAACTTCCATACTTGTCATATTCATATTTTTCAGGAAGATATTCATCACCAATCATCCGATTCGGATAAAGATTGGTTACTCTTACTACCACTTTATTCTCGCCGACTTTTAGTTTTTCTGTAATATCCGTCCAATAGGGAGCTTTCCATAATAATGCAAAATCAGAATCATTCACGCTTACTTCAGCTATATTTTCCAGTCGCCCCAAATTCAAGTTCAATCGCTTTCCTTTTATCATCTTCAACTCTTTGGATGTTAACATGAATTTCTTCACATAAGTGGCAGTACCAGAGAAATGCCTTACATTAAAATCCGGATGCTTATGCAAAGACTGTAAACTTGACAATGCAACTTCAGCAGGAGCTTTACTCCATTCCGGAAATTGCACAATCCACTCTCCATCTAAAAGTCTCCACATTGTCCCCTTATGTCGTGGTAAAGGTAGTCCCGCAATTACCATATTCTCAAAATCCTGTTCGGAGAGTACATAATCATATACTTCCGTCTTAGTCTGATCTCCTTCGAAGCTGGCAATATACTGTTCTTCTCCCATTGGCACATCTAATGATGGGCGACAATTATAGATAGACTTCTTACCGGTAGCTACACACTTCCCATTCAAATACAGACTAGGAACTCCTTCTTTATAGATCAACCCAACATGTGTCCATCCCTGGACAGGCTCTTTGCACTCTAACACCAACTGCCTGTTCTTATTACATTCATATACACTGACACCATTTTGTCCCATCGATATTCCAACTTGCGCCTGATTATCCTCCCCATAATCCGGATAAACAAGAAATCCTCGTCCCGCCATAGCAAAAGTTTCCGGCTTCGCCCATAGAGAAATAGTAAAGGTAGAATGAAAATCATATCCCTGTCCATAAGTTCTGTCACCATTCTTTGTATGAATTGTAGTCGGCTCCGGAATTATGTCGACAATCTCTGTTGACTTTCCTGTACCACTACGAAATACGACAAAAACAGAACCGCTTTCTTGCAGACAAAGATTAAACTTTGTCATTCCATCTTTCTCTTCATACATAACCGGAAGCCCGGTACTTCCTGTTTCAGGATTCCATAACTGCGGAACTTTCCCGGACACACGACAAGTTACTGTTAAATGTTCGGGACGACGGCGATGATTTGTTATAAAATAAACCTCATCTCCATTTACTCTCCTATGAATAAAATGAATCTGCGCATCCTTATTTTTTGCGATAAATGAGAAATCCGGTTGTATCTTTTCATGTTTCAGAAGAATATCCTCTAATTCACCTTGATGATAAACATATCCTTCTCCTAAAACAGTGGCATTCCATAATTCATTGGCCAAATCACGGACTTCTTTATCTTTCTGTGCATTCAGTCCCAAGTAGCCTATTGGTTTATTTCCCACTAACATTACTTTCATTCCCTGTTTCACCAATTCAATAATACGTTTCAATGTTTCAGGAGAAGTACGTTCCATCGGAGTTACTACTAATAAACTATAGTTCATGCCATCCGGTAAGACTATTCTTCCATTTTTCACGGACAAACGTTGTTGCAGCGCTTCCACCCCTGTTATGTCCCAACGGTAACCGTAGGGAGTGACAGGATAAGTCATATTATAATTGTTTACTCCAGCAGAAATGGCTTCATCTTTTAGGTAAAGCACATCCGCAACATATTTTCCTTGTTGCAGCATATAAGCACAACGTGCGTTATAGAGATTTAATGTCGCGAATTGTTCAGCCCAAGTAGAAGTGCGGTCTAAATGAGTACCGAAAGGTCCCATAGTCATCAGATTACCGGGTTGATTACCTGTATAAGGTTGATGCGTAGTAGCATGATAAACAAAGCGGTTTACCCCTGCTGTCATGATATAATCTCCCAGGGCTTTCATACCATAAGGATGTTCGGTAAACTTACTGTTAAATGGTGTTCCCGTATAACATTCACAAGCAATCAATTGCCGGTCCCATATATGCCCGGTTGAAGAAGCCAGCATCGTTGTCGAAATATTCCCATATACATAGTGAGTCCAAAACTCACTCATGGGATAATCCTGCCGGGCAGCCATTTCAAGACTCTCAAAATTACCATCTCCGTAAGCCTCTCCGGCATATTTCAAGCCATAACGCCCTGCCCGTTCTTTGAAGTGTTCTACGTAATTCTCCAAAAACATATCTGTATGTGTACGCCGGAAGTCCCAAAGAAATCGTTCTGTATCGTTTACACTCCCCACAATACGTCCTGTCACAGCCAACAGATAAGGCATAATATCATAACCGCGTTTTTTCTTAAAATATGCAGGCAAGTCTTCTGTCCAGTTCTGCTTTCCTGCTTCCCAACTGTCTACCACCAGAGCCTCTAACGTAGTGCCGCACCATGGTTTCAGTATGTCTAACAAGGGATCTACAAATAAATCAAAATGTTTATCCAAGGCCTCTTTACTGAATTTATCACAATCCAGTCCGACACCACTTTCAGGAGCAGCAGCTACGACTTCCCCTGTCGTAGTATAACCAATACGTACAATTGTCCATTTACCTTTGGGAGCTTTCCATTTCAGATGTCCGCCAGCATCTATCTTATCTGTCAAATTAATAACTTGTCCAGGCCTTATGAATTCAGTCACCTTCTGCCGATTATCTTTCAATGAGACCGGTGCATTCACATAATTAATCTTTGCCGCATAATTTTCCAAACGAGGAGAAGAATGAAAATCTACTTCTGCTAAATTAGTTCCTCTATTAGTGGTTATACGGAAATAGCGGGCTTTTACAGGAGCAAAAGAGAGTGTACCGGGCGGGTCCATAGCACGCAGAGGCGGACAATTGAAATGTCCGATATTAGTAAAGTTTATTCCATCATCGGATACTTCCAGATTCAATTGGGGAGAATAGTCACGTGGTCCGTCATGAGGATCCAATGGTTCTTCACGCTCTCCCCGATAAACGGTGGCAGCCTGTGCCGTAAACGGTTCCCTCAACTCAATAAGAATACTCTGTTTATTCTCCATTCGAAATTGAGTATTCAGATTATTATCCGATAGTATCTCCTTATTGATTGTTTTCCCGTTCAAAGTAACCCTATGTACTAACGAATGAAATGATGTACCTTCAAAAGATAAAGAAGGGTATGCCAGAATAGCCGCATCCTTATAAAATTCCATTTTTGAAAGAGGTTGTGGAAGATCCACCTCCACCATTTCCTTTCGGTTAGTATCAACAAAAGTTTCTGTCCATACGAGTTGCTTCATAGAATATTCTACGGGAATCCATGGCCCGCCCGTTCCGCTATATCCCGGCGAATTATGCATAGACAGACCAATCCCCAATCGTTCGGCCTCTTTTACCGCATGCAAAACAGCCAGTTTCCATTGAGGAGAGTTATAATCCACCGAGCCACGTGGAATACCTACTCCGGCTTCAAAAATCATAGCAGCGCCATAGTTGGCACGCTTCATATATTCGAGGTCTTTTGTTAACCCTTCCTCATTAATATTTCCATTCATCCATTCCCAATAGGTATTGGGGCGTGCGTCACGGGGCGGATTCACAAAACTGGTTTCCGATACTTGCGCCATGGCATTGATCGTTACCCAAACAAAGCATAAACTTCCAATAATATATTTCATCATTCGTCCTTTTAAATACAATACGGATGATGAAATAATATACTCAACGTACTATCAGAGAAAAGCATATCAGAGTATCTGACCATGATATTTTTTGTATTTCGATATACTTGTTCCCTCAATAGGAGTAAGATGGATGGCAACTCCGCCGCGAGCTTGCAGACTGAATTTCATAATTTGCTTCCCTGTGACAAGAAGAGAAGTACAACGCACATGAGTAGCAGTCTTTATTTTTTCGCCACCATCTGTATAAATGCGAGCTAAATACGTTTTATCTGTATCGAGAAACGAAAGATTGACCATTTGCTGTGAAGCTTCATTATTTGTGATAGCACCTACCCACCATTCGGCACCTTTTCGACGAGCCATGGTAATATTTTGTCCCGGATGACCATCAAGTACATAGCTATCATCAAACGTAGTTTCCAATTGTTCGAACCACTCCAACTCTGGTTCATTATTAGCACGTGACGGTGTATCATACCAAAAGATACTCTCAACAGGACTGTACATTATGAGGGAAAGAGCCAATTGATGTGCATGCGTATTTTTCAAACGTTTATCAAAATAACAAATGGTATAATCCCCGGCACCATTAATCATGCGGGTAAAAGGAAGTACAGTATTATGTGTTGCATCCGGAAATTCCTCATTGCCACGGATACCCTCTTGTGTCACCAAATTCGGATAGGTACGGCTAAAGCCCGAGGGACGAAATTCATCGTGAATATTAACCATCAGTTCATGTTTGGCTGCAAGACGAACCATATCATGCACCCATACAGCCCAACGATGTGAACTGTATTCTACAAAACCCGGTTTTATACCGACCACTCCCCATGATTTGATAATACCAAGCACTTCATCAATATTAGATTTCATTAGCGCATGCTGATTGAGGTACAGCCACACCCCGATACCTTTTTCTTTAGCATACGCAATGGCACGAGGCAAGTCGAGTTTATCAACCGGATTTAATGGATTCCCATCATGTGAAGTTACAGGCATATACCATTTCCAACAAAATAACACATAAGGTATCTTGTGTTCAGCACAGAAGTCTACGGCATCTAAAGCACTTTCAGTAGTTAAAACAACATCTCGAAACATTGTGCCTGGTTTGATATAATCAGTATTTTTAATTTCGCAAGGAGGATTAAAGTTGAGCACTATATCATTGTGTTCAATGAGATCTCCGGCACGATCGGCCACCAGTATCACTTTCCAGGGAGTAGCAGCATAAGTCACGACATCCACAATACTATACATATCAGAAGCTAATGTATTAGACTTATTTTTCGCCGCAATAAAACGTGTTTGACACCAGTCATCTACATCAGCATCCATCAAGCTTACCCAAAGCCCATTGGAAAGTTCCACAGTGAGGGCACGTTCCACAGGTGTTTTGATATCATCAATGGAGAGTAATTTATATGGAGCTTGTGCCCATTCGGCCGCCCATGCCTTGGCACCAGGTTCAAAGCTATATTCAGTCAAATCACCCACTACCTTATGAAAGATTGCATCGGGATGTTCTGGAAAATAATAACGAAAACCAACACCTTCGTTATAAGCACGTACCTCAACATTGAGACGATATTGTGAGCCATCTTTTTTAGACAGATAAATAGTACCAGCATTATAGCTATTCCGAACTACACTTCGTTCTCCAAGTATAGGTGTCCAGGTTTCATCGAAACTACTATAGCTTACCGAATCAACTTCAAAATTATCCATCCAACATTTGGGGTGAACAAACCTTTTAGCCAAAGCATGTTCCCAAACCGTATTATCAAGTTGTAAACCTGCTTGAGATTCGTTGAGCACCGTTTTACCATCATATTCGACATGATAGACTAATTTCTGAACTCCAGGTTCCACCGACTCCTGCCAAAACTTAATAACTTGCTTACCGTCAGGGGAAGCTACTGACAGTTCTTTTGCATTCTCTGCTAGAACGATATTCGCACAACACAAAAGTACTCCAATGAGAATTTTCTTTTTCATATATTACATTTTACATTACAGCAATTGAGTTTCACAATTAAGCATGAAATCGTGTCCAATTTCAAATGAGCAATAACTTCATCCCCAACATTTTTTTATTTTTGTGATACTTAACCTTCTCACAGTAACCTTTTTAATCGATGTAGTCATTTGCCCTTTTAATAAAGTACGGATAATAAAATGTTATACTCAATGCTATATGACTTTTGAACGTAAGTTACATACGGATTACAATCTAACTTCTATCGATGATAGAGTCTAAACAGATATGCTAACTTATTTTTAGACAAGACGTTGATGATAAGTGGACCAAACAAATGTATTTGTTTTATTTGGAGACTATCGCTCAAAACGACTATCTTTGTGCAAAGATTAAGATATAGATAAAAGATTTGCACTATGAAATATGATATTCCGTATATGTCGACAGAGGCTGTAAGCCTACTTAAATCGCTGATTAGTATTCCTTCAATCAGCCGGGAAGAAACCCAGGCTGCGGATTTCCTGCAAAATTATATTGAAATGGCAGGTATGCAGACCGGACGTAAAGGAAATAATGTGTGGTGCTTTAGCCCTATGTTTGATTTGAAGAAGCCTACTATTTTACTTAACTCACACATAGACACAGTGAAACCAGTTAATGGTTGGCGGAAAGATCCGTTCACTCCACGTGAAGAGAATGGTAAGTTATATGGGCTAGGAAGTAACGACGCCGGCGCCAGTGTTGTTTCCCTATTACAGGTGTTCCTGCAACTATGTCGTACTTCGCAGAAGTATAATCTGATTTATCTGGCCTCTTGTGAAGAAGAAATTTCAGGCAAGGATGGCATTGAGAGTGTATTACAGGGGCTCCCTCCTGTTTCGTTCGCCATAGTAGGTGAACCTACAGAGATGCAACCCGCCATTGCCGAGAAGGGATTAATGGTACTAGATGTTACCGCAACAGGTAAAGCAGGACACGCAGCGCGTAATGAAGGAGACAATGCTATTTACAAAGTATTGGATGATATTGCCTGGTTCCGTGATTATCGTTTTGAGAAAGAATCGCCCTTGTTGGGTCCCGTGAAGATGAGTGTTACTGTTATCAATGCCGGTACACAACACAATGTGATTCCCGATAAATGTACTTTCATCGTTGATGTCCGGAGTAACGAGCTTTACTCAAATGAAGAATTGTTTGCTGAAATCAAAAAGCATATTTCCTGTGAAGCCCAAGCTCGTTCATTCCGTCTCAATTCTTCACGGATTGACGAGAAACACCCATTTGTACAGAAAGCTATGAAGTTAGGACGCGTTCCTTTTGGTTCTCCAACATTGTCCGACCAGGCACTAATGTCCTTTCCATCAGTGAAAATAGGTCCGGGCCGTTCGTCACGTTCACACACGGCAGAGGAATATATTATGCTGAAAGAGATAGAAGAAGCTATCGGACTTTATTTAGAGCTATTGGACGGACTTCTGATTTAATAAAAGTCATTGGTGAATTGATAATTGTTATCCTATTATATAGTTCTCAACTATCAATTCACCCATACAATAAAAACAAAGCAACGATTATTCAAACAACTTCGATAAAGCTTCCTCCAGTTTTTCACCCCTTAAATTTTTGTCTATAACAATTCCCGTAGGATCTACAAGGAAAGTTCTGGGTATAGCATAGATACCATATATATCAGAAGCATCCACATCCAACAATTGTACCCAATTCATTCCAAGTTCTTCAACAGCAGCTCTCCAAGGTTTCAGTTTCCGATCTGTGGATATGCTAATCACCTCAAATCCCTTAGAAGCATATTTTTCATAAGCAGCTTTCACATTGGGCATTTCATGCCGGCAAGGTCCGCACCATGAAGCCCAAAAGTCAATCAAGACATATTTTCCCTTACCCACATAATCAGACAAGAGCTTCATGTTACCTGCATTGTCTTTCACTTTAGCATCCGGGAAACGTTCACCAATCTTTATCTTGGCATCCATTTCCTGCCGTTTCTTTTGTTCTTCACGCTGTTCCGGAGTCATTTTATTTTCAAGTTCCGCCTTCATTCGGAGCTCTGCTTGGTTCTTCTTTTCCACAATATTTCTCACCAAATTATTTTGTGAAAACATAGGCGAAGCTTCTTTCATCAGAATCTTCATATCATCAAAAGGCATCATCATACCTCCAACGGAGAAAAGATATACACCCACTATACTATTCTTATAATCCTTTATACAATGTGATACAGAATCCACTTGTGCAAGAAAATTCTTCTCTATTTTATCATATCTTGCTCTAAATGCAGTATCATTCACCATCTTATCAGCAAATTCTTCAGATTTCATTCCAGTCATTAACTTATAAATACTATC
>ERZ839947.490-NODE-490-length-54062-cov-10.180643_pt1 | contig 54062 bp, 48 predicted proteins | sample MGYA00519908_ERZ839947 | MGnify/ENA primary metagenome ERZ839947 (study PRJEB31850, sample SAMEA3708857) | human gut metagenome | biome: human gut; feature: human-associated habitat; material: faeces | place: China | collected 2014 ... | reverse complement strand
TTTCAATATTTATTTGTCCATGACCCCACAAATTTCCGTGAAGAACCAAAAAAAGTGCCCCTATCTTCCAGGCACAAAAAATCCCTCAAAAGGGAAACACCCCTTTTAAGGGAAATACCATCTCTTCAATTATTTTTTTCTGCCAGTTTTGCATATTTCATGGCCGTATAGACGCCGTGCTGAAGCGTGGCAAGAATGCCCATACTTCCTTCAAGAAAGCCGCCTTGGAGAAGATAGACCTTGAGCATGCCCAAAAGGGCGTGGCTGGCTGCTTTGCCGTAGCTCGCCTTTTTTCCTCGGGCGTAGGCGTCATCTGCCCAAATGGTCGTATACTGATCGGATTTGCGCCACCAATCGGCAAAGGCCGCATAGGTGTAATGATCCAGACTTTCTGAAAGGGCCACAAGAGGCACGCTGCAGACGGCATGTTCGTGGACCTTTCCCTCCCAGTGGACCGCTGTTTTCGGGAAAAGACGTACAACCCGATCCGGTCCAAAGGCACCATGATGGAAATGATGACCGAAGGCAATATTTTCCCTGCGGAAGGAGTAATGATGATTGGGGACTTCCTTTTTGATGGCAAGGACCTTTTGGATGGCTCCAGCTGTGAGCCGTTCGTCGGCATCAAGATAGAGTACCCAGTCACCATGGGCACCTGTCAGGGCAAAATTACGCTGGGCGGCAAAGTCCCCGTCCCAGGCCCGGTAAATCACAGAAGCACCGCTTTTTTTTGCGATTTCCACGGTCCCATCGTCACTTCCAGAATCAACGACAAGGAGTTCATCGGACCAGGACGCTGCATTTTGAAGGGCGCCAGGGAGATTTTTTTCTTCATTTTTAGTGAGGATGATGCAGGTTATGCTGCCCATGACTATTCTTCCTTTCCTAAAAGTTCCGGATGGCGGACAAGGTAGCCCGTAAGATCCATATACCCTTCCCTTTCCTCACGGTACGGCTGGGGGCCTTCCCGGAGGGCTTCCGGGCCAAAGCCGTCTCCCAAGGGCTGATAAAAATCGTTGCTGTAGGTCCCGTAAGCATTCTTTCGCAGCCAGTGATAGGGCGACACGACATGATCGATGGGATCCATGAGGCTTGTCATGAGGGAATAGTACGTAAAGCCCTTTGGCGCAATGAGTTCAAAAATCGTCGGCAGGATGTTCATATGACCGCCAATGGTATTTTCCCCAAAAAGGGACTGGTCGATTTCAGGATGATGGAAAAACAGGACCGGACTATGGCGTTCCCGCAGGTTCGCGTCCCGCTTCATGAGGCTTGTTTTCCCAAGAACGGCACTCATATCGTAGGAGTGGTCGCCTGTCACGATGAAGAGGCTGTCTGGATAGGCTTCCTTCATGGTGCGCAGGAACTTTCCAATCGCCTGGTCCGAGAACCAGAAGGTCCCCAGATTCTTTTGCAGGCTCTTGTTGTTTTTGATGTCTTCCGGGGCATCCGGCATGACACGCTCCGTATCATAGCCATATTTTTCAAGAGGAATCTTGAAAGGTCCGTGATAGCTTGTCGTATAAAGAAAATGGAACTGATATTCCCCACGCGCTTCGTCCCCAGAAAGAATCATGTCCGCTGCTTTTTCCAGAAAGAGGTTGTCATAGACGCCGACCCAGGTCTTTGGCGCATCAGGGCCGCAAAAATCCGTCGCCGTTTCCACTTCGTCAAAACCGCAGCTGGGGGCAAACTGGTTAAAGTTTCCGTATGTGACATTGCCGCCATACCAATAGGTGGCGTGATAGCCCAGTTTCTTCAGCTGCCGCGGCAGGGCCGTAGGGAGTTTGTTCGTCCAAAAGCTTTCTTTTTCGTTGAGCTCAAGACCAGCGTCAAAGATACCGCTCATGAGGCTCACAATGGACGGTCGGGAAATGATGCCTGCTGAAAGGGCACTCGTAAGCTGCGCGGTGTGGGGATCATCCTTGAGAAACCGCCCGCCCGAGACAAGGTTCAGTGAGGCAAAGGCTGGATCAAAGAACTGCTGCAGGTAGGTCTCCCCCACGAGAAGGAAGATATGGCGGGGTTTTGTGATGCGTGCGCCCTTTGCCGTACGGCAGAAGGCGCAGACAGGATTGGAGAAAGCGGAAAGGGGCGCTTTTACCGGCACTAGCGGTTGAATGGCGGCAAGATCCTCTTCATCCGTATGCTCATAGGCTTCATTGAGGTCATGCTTCATCACCTGTTCCAAGGCCACAAGGTCATCCACGGTAGCCTTGGCAAAAAAGATATCCTTTTTCACAAGGCTCGGGATCGTATCCCATTCAGGCTTATCGTCATGCCAGAAGGTTCCGCCATACCGGAACCAGTAGAACGCAGCGATGCACAAAAGAAAAATAGCTGTGTTGAAGGCGCAGCGAAGAAAAGGCGAAGCAATGTCCGGATAGGAAAGACTGGGAAGCCCCAAAAACGCCAAGAGGGCAAGGCGGCACAAATACAGATAGGGCGCAATGCCAAGAAGGATCCATGCGCCGTGGTCCTGATGGAAGAAGATATCTACGAGGTTGTGCTTTTCCGCATGGGCGCCAAGCTTCATCGTCTGGTTGTAGATGTCATGAAAATGGCTGTAATAGATCATCTTTCCCATAAAGGCAAGATAAAGGACAAGGGCATAAAGAAGGCCGCCTGCAAGACGCAGCGTATCGCCCAAGGCAAAATAGGCGGGGAAAAAGGCACCGGGCAGGCTCACAAGGACCAGAGGAATCAGGAATACATAGGCATTAAAGTCCATGCCCCACCAAAAGCCGTACCGGAAGGTGTGCCAGAGAATCTTTCCCTTCCCCGCAAAAGTGGGATAAGGACTGTAGACCTTGATAAAGATGGCCCGAAAGAGGGCGCAGAGGATGGGGAAAAACAAAAAGAGTTTAGCATCCTGCTGCAAGGATACAAAAAATTGACTGAACATAATGAGCTCCTTTGCTTCTATCTGCTCTTAGTTTATCGATTCTTTGCGTGAACTGCAAGAAAAAGCACAAAAATCTTGTTTTTGCGCAAAAGAAAAAGCCCCTCCCCTGCCGCAAAAAAGCAGGAAAAGGGCTGTCCTTCCAAAATCAGAAGGGGCCGATCTGGACGGCCGTTGCGTAAAACAGGACCACAAAGGCAACAACCCACCAAATGCCCAGCATGGGAATAGCAAATTTCCACCAGCGGCGCAGGGGAATGCCGGCAATGCTGAGGATGGTCATGGTCGTACCGCTTGCAGGAGTGACGCTGTTGGTGAAGGCATCACCCATTTGGAAGGCAAGCACAGCCGTCTGACGGGTAATACCGATGAGATCTGCCAGCGGCGCCATAATCGGCATCGTAATGGCAGCCTGACCGGAACCGGAAGGAACCACCATGTTGAAGATATCCTGGACAATGAACATCCCAATGCCAAGCATGGATTTTGGCACGGCGTTCAGGGAGTTTGCCAGATAGTAGATGATGGTATCAAGGATATGGCCATTATCCAGCAAAATGGTTACGCCTTTGCACATACCGACCATCATGCAGGGAAGCGCCATACCGGCAACACCCTTGATGAAAGCATTGGCGACCTTGTTCGCATTCATGCGGGCTACAATACCGGTGTAAACGATAAGGGCAATGAAGAGAGCCGCAATCTCATCCATATAGAAATCAAATTTTAGGACACCAATAAGGATGCCAGCTACGACAAGACAGAAACCAAATAGAACAAGTTTATGGGTTTGGGTCATATTGCCCGTTTCACCCATGATGGATTCGATGTTCATCTTTTCTTTATAAATCTGGTCATAGTCATACATGAAGCTTTTTTCCGGATGCTTCTTGACCATACGGGCATAAAGGTAGAGTGGGATGACCGTGACAATAATGAGGACTACAAGCATCACAAGACGAATCTGGATGCCAGAGAACATGGGCAGCCCGGAAATGCTCTGAGCCACACCAACCGTGAAAGGATTCGTCACACCGGCACCGTAGCCCGCGCCAACAGCACAAAGGAACATACCGGCCGCTACGATGGAGTCAAACCCTAAGGCATAGCACACGGCTGTCATAAGGGGAATGAAAGCAATATATTCCTCACTGCAGCCAGCTGTCGCGCTAAGGCAGATGAAAATAGGCAGAAGGACGGGGATGATCAGCGTTTCGTGGCCTTCCATCTTTTTGACAACGTGGCCCATGAAAGCGTGGATGGCGCCTGTTTCTGCCATGACATTCAGGGCACCGCCGATGATCATGAGGAAGCCAACAATGCTGGCCGCGCCTTTGATGCCTTTTGGAATGGACATCAAGAAGTCAAGGAGCTTCGTTGGTTTCTGGGCAATGAAATGGAACGAGTTCGGATCAACAATCATTCGGCCGCTGGCTGCATCCTTGATGCGGGCAAATTCACCAGCCGGTACGATATACGTAGCGATGGCACTTAAAACGAGAATGACCGCAATGATCATAATGGGACTCGGAACCGAGACTTTTTTGTTCTGGACAGGCTTCGCCGCCTGCTGAGGATTTTCGCTCATCGTGAGTTCTCCTTTTTTTCTTATAGGGTGACATCCGTAAGTTTCAGGATGGTACGGACCAACATAGCCGTACGGGTAAAGAGGCTTTCAAGAACGGCATATTCCTGCATAGTGTGGGCATGATCGCCTTCGGGGCCCAAAGAATCAAGGATGGGGATTCCCGCCTTTGCAAGGTACGAGGCATCAGAGCAGCCGCCCGGATGGTAAGGGCCAAAGGGCTCAATGCCAAATTCCGCCGCAGATTCATTGTAAAGAGCAAGAAGTTTGAGGTTTCCTTCCGTCTTTTCAAAAACGGGCATCTCCGTTGGGAACTCCACCTCTGCTCTTGTGTTCGGCACGTCAAGATGCTCACAAATGGCTCGAATGGCCGCTTTAAGTTCTTCCAGATCCTTATTGAAGTCGACACGGCAATCCGCTTCGATGCGGCAAAAATCAGGGACGGCGTTTGAAGCCATGCCGCCGGAAATGACATCGGTACTGACGATGCGCCCTTTTTCAAGGTCCGTCAAGGCCCGCATTTTGGTGATAATGCCGGCCATGGCTTCAATGGCGTTGGCCGACGTTGTGTAGGCATTGCCGACGTGACCGCTTTTGCCGTGGACCTTGACCCACACATCCATGCACCCTTTACGGGCGACCGTGAGTACGTGGTTCATACGGCCTGTTTCCATATTGAAGGCACAGAGACAGCCTTCCGCTTCTTCGGTGAGCATCTGATCGGCCCGGGATCCTACATGGGTCGTTTCCTCATCTCCGACAAGGACAACCTTGAAAGGATGGTCCTTGTATCCCAGATCCGTCAAGATCTTGATGACATATAAAAGCATGACGACGCCGCCCTTCATGTCGGCGCAGCCCGGTCCATAGACCTTTCCGTCTTCGATACGGAAAGGATGATCTGGATAGGACCCACTGGGAAATACCGTATCGACATGACCACAGAAGAGGATCGGTTTTCCCGGTCGATCATCGCCCAAAGTTGCCCGCAGCATGGGGATGGTGCAGCCCGTATCAAGGATTGTCGCCGTAAAGCCCTCCTTAGTGAAACGGTCTGCCACTTTTTTTAGGAGGGCGGTAATGAGATCCCCTTCCTTGCTGCCCGCCTGATCATTAACAAGGTCTTTCCAATATTCAATCATATCCTCACGGTATGAGGCCACTTTATTTTTGATGGTTTCCTGAAGATCTCCCATAAAACCTCCTCATAGATTTGTGTCTTCTTTGTGAAAAAATGAATATAAATACATTTTACTCCACAATTATACAGCACGCAATACTTTTTTCTAAAATTCCAGGTTGTACAGTCGTTAAACTTCCCTGAAAAACAAAATCGTTCCAGTCCGGTTAATTATTCATCTCCAATGAAAAAAAGCACCCCACCCAAAGGTGAAGTGCTGCCTCAAGATAAAATCGTTACCTTTTTATGCCCCAGCCAAATAATGAAGGGCAAAATATGCATATACACCAGCCCCATAGGGGAGCGTTTCCTCATCAATGCAAAAATCAGGATGATGGTGAGGATAGATTGCTCCCTTTGCTTCGTTACGAGTTCCCAAAAAGCCAAAGACCCCAGCCGTTTTTCCCATATAAACAGAAAAGTCCTCCGCCCCCATCTGCTTGCGCATAGGAACAAGGGCATCGTCCCCAAGCATATAGCGATACGCTGCCCGGCCGATTTCATTGAGCTCGTGATGACTGTTATCGAGAGGATCAGGGCCAAAGAAATAGGTCAAATCTGCCGTACAACCATAGGCTTTGACAAGATTCTTTGAAAGGGTCTCAATGAGACCGGGGATCTTTTTACGGAAGTCGTTAACAAGAGCCCTCGTAGTCCCCACAAGTACCGTTTTATCAGCAATGATGTTGCTTTGGGTTCCCCCATTCATCATTCCTACAGTAAGGACAAAGGTATTCTTCGGATCATTGACACGGCTTACAAGGGTCTGAAGGCCCATGACAGTGGCTGCTGCAGCGACGATGGTATCATGGCCATTTTGCGGTGCGCTCCCATGCGCGGCCTTTCCGTGAATCGTAATGGTAAAACGGTCACTGGACGCCATGCGGGGACCGTCTTCGAGATTGGCAGTCCCAACGGGAAGAAGTGTCCAAATATGCTGACCAAAAATGGCGTCCACATCATCCAAGGCGCCCGCTTCTACATAATGGCGCGATTCGGTGCCGATTTCCTCTCCCATCTGAAAAAGCAGTTTGACGGTACCACAGATTTCTTCCCGCCGCTCTACAAGGAGACGGGCGGCACCAAGGAGCATGGCCGTATGGGCATCGTGTCCGCAGGCATGCATGACCCCAGGGTTCTGCGAAGCATAGGCCCTTCCGCTGGCATGTTCCGTAATGGGGAGCGCATCAATATCAGCGCGGAGCATAACTGTCTTTCCAGACTGTTTGCCCCGGATGATGCCGACACAGCCCGTCATTCCGGAGAAAGTTTGCACTTCAACGCCAATAGTCTCCAAGGCTTCTTTGATGTGCGCCGTCGTTCCCAGTTCGTGACAGCCCAGTTCCGGATGGCTATGGAAATAACGGCGTTCCTTGATGATATAGTCCTTCAATGCAAGGGCATCTTTTTTCAGTTCATCCATAAGTCAGCCTTCCTTTCCCAATACATTCAGTGCAAAACCGGCATAAATTCCAGCCCCGCGAGGAAGGACCGCATCATCAATACGGAACGTATTGCTGTGAAGTGGGGACTTATCGGTGTCTGTACCCGTTCCCAAATAGGCGATTACGCTGGGAACTTTATCCATGATAAAAGCAAAGTCTTCTGACGCCATCATAGCCGGCATGGTGATAAGGGCTTCCTCACCCCAGAGGGAAACAGCAGCTTTGGAAGCTGCGTCGAGGAGCGCTGGATCATCATTGCTGCACAGTGGCTCGTGGGTGACAACGTCCATCTTTGCATGGCAGTCCATGGCTTCCGCCGTGCCTTGCGCCAAGGCTTCCAACTTTTTGGGAATCCCTTCAAAAAGGTCCCGGTCATAAGTCCGAATGGTGCCTTCCAGTTTCACCTCGTCACAGATGATATTGAACTGTTTTCCAGCCGTCACCTTTCCGATTGTCACAACAAGAGGATCCAAGGGATTGCTGATGCGACTCACAAGGGTTTGGATATCCATGACGACCGCGCTTGCCGCCACGATTGCATCGTGACCGAGATGAGGCGTTGACCCATGGGCCGAAGTTCCCGTAATGGTCAGGTCAAAGTTGGTGCAGGACGTGGAGCGGAGACCTGCATCAAGGGAGATGGTTCCAAGGGGCAGACCAGGCTGCACATGGATTGCAAAAGCTGCATCGACATCCTTTAAGATGCCGTTCTTAATGTAAAAGGGCGCCCCATCCCCCGATTCCTCAGCCGACTGAAAAAGGAGCTTCACGGTCCCCAAAAAATTTTTAGATTCCTCTTTAAGGACCTTTGCTGCGCCAAGAAGCATCGCCGTATGGGCATCATGACCGCAGGCATGCATAACACCTATATTTTGGGAAGCAAAGGAGACGCCGCTTTCTTCTTTTATGGGAAGGGCATCAATATCGGCCCGCAAAAGAACGGTCTTGCCCTGTGCTTTGCCCTCAATGGTCCCGACTAAACCATAATAGGAGGGATAGCGCGTCACAGGAATTCCCATGCTTTCCAGTCTTTTAGCAATATATTCCGTTGTTTTCGCTTCTTTAAAGGAAAGTTCCGGATGCTCATGAAGTTCATGTCTGTCTCTTGTGAGCATTTCTGAAAGCTCACAGACTGCCTTATGTAAATCCATAAAATCACCTTTTCTTTAACTTTTATAAACAGCAAAAGAGGGTCCTGCCAAAATCGGCAGGACCATTGCTTCAACTCAATGAGAAAGGAGAATCGGACCGCCAGGGCCAAGGGGAATATTGAAGATGACCCAAATGGCGATGAGGACAATCCAGCTAATGGCAAAGGACAGGGAATAAGGGATCATATTGGCAATGATGGTCCCCATGCCTGCATCTTTTTGATACTTCCGGACAAAACCAAGGATCAAGGGGAAGTAGTAGAAGAGCGGAGAAAGGGGGTTCGTAATGGAATCCCCAATACGATAGGCCGCCTGGGTTAGAGCAGGATCGTAGCCTAAGAGCATCATCATGGGTACCATGACTGGGGCTAAAATTGCCCATTTTGCTGACGCGGAACCAATGAAAATATTGACGATGCAGGACACAATAATAAGACCGATGATGAGCGGCACACCTGTAAAGTTCCAAGTCTTCAAAAGATTTGCCCCATTGATAGCAAGGACTACGCCAAGATTCGACCAAGCAAAGAACTTCGTAAACTGTGCACAGAAGAAGCAAAGTAGAATGTAGGATGATACGTCTTTGAAGCCCATGGAAATATCGGCGAACATATCCTTATCATTCTTGTATTTCCCACTGGCAAAACCAAAGACAGCACCAGGAACGAAAAGAACCAACGTAACCATGAGGATGATACCCGTCATGAAAGGCGATTTAGGGTCAAGGACGGAATGGGTCTTTGGGTTTCCTAAAATCGGATCCTCACCGATGCACATGAGACCAATGACGATAATCGTAAGGAGCGCACCAATACAGGCTTTTTTGACAGCTGACACCTTTTCTGGCGTGATGTTTGTCAGGTCCTTATCAAGTTCGTACTGACTCAGATCTTCCCCAGCAAAGCGGGGAATCATGAAACGCTCCGTTACAATAGTTCCAACTAGACTAAGAACAATACAGGATACAACCATGAAATAATAGTTGATGGCAGGAGAAGCTTGATAATTTGGATCGATGAGGCGGGCGGCCGCTTCCGTAAAGCCATACGCCAAGGAATCAGACATACCGAGCATCATGTTAGCACAAAAACCAGCAGCAACACTGGCAAAAGCGCAGAATACGCCAACCAAGGGATTCCTTCCCAAACTAAGGAACACAACACCCGCTACAGGCGGCAGGACAACAAAAGCAGAGTCGCCGGCCACATTGCCATTAATTCCGATAAAAATAATGGCAAAGGTAACAACAGCCGGAGCGGCTTTGCCAAGGGCTACCTGCATAAAGGTGGCCAAAAAGCCACTTCGTTCAGCAAGGCCTGCGCCGATGACACAGACAAGAACCATGGCCAAGGGTGCAAAACTTGCAAAGTTATTGACAGCTTGGCTCCAAATCATCCGGAAGCCATCAAGAGTCATAAGATTGAGGACTTTGATGGTCTTTCCCGTACCAGGGTGAACGGCAGAAGCTCCCATACTTCCAAAGATCGCCGATAGAACCAAGGTAATAAGTGCGAGGATAATAAAAAGAGAAGCTGGATCGGGAAGGGCATTTCCTACAGTTTCTACAAAATTAAGAAACCGATCCATAAAAGTCTTTTTCTTTGTTTCCATAATCATTCTTCCTTTCTTTATGTGGATTAGATACAGACGACTAAAAAATACTCCCCCTTTCTTTCTGTTGAAGCATCGGGAACTAGTAAGCATACGGATCCAGATTCGATAAAAATCGGGCATCCCTTTATTTTCCGCATGTAATTAACATTAAGTTTTCTATTATTCGAGATAACTCGAATATTACTCCTTTCATTCGCCTTTATTGTTTTAGTTTTACCACATTCGTCATGGCTTGTAAATTCATTCACCATCCAACTGCTAATTTGGATGAAAACTGTAATAATTGAAAAACTTTTATTGATTTCATTTAGTAAATTCGTATAAAAATTCATCACGAATGCTGATTTTATTGCATGCAAAAACACCCTCCCGAGGGAAGGTGTTTGGATAAATAATTATGTTTGAACCTCTCCCGCTTATAGAAGTGGGAGATTCTTGAGAAGTTTGACATATGGACTAACGCCTGACACCATACCCCGAAGGAGTTCGTTGTCAGGATACCCTTATTCTCAAAGGGCTGTCCAAAAGCCCTCTACACAGTTCCTCGAAATCGAAGTTCTGCTTACTTTTTCTGAGTATGTTGGCTGCACCGTTTACGTCGGCATTAATCGTCCTCCCATCGGCAGACTGATACAGCCCGCGATGGACTCGTTTTCCACGGAAGGCTCCCGTATACGGTTGTCCAGGATGGTAGACAGGAATATCGTCCAAATCCAAACAGCTTGCCTTGGAGTGTAAGATTCTTCCTGCTCGATGTACGTCATGCCGTAACGCTCGCAAAGCCCTTCCAATGTCTTACGCAGACTGCCGAAGCTGATTTGCGTGAACTGCTGATTGGTCATCTTACCAAGATCCATGCTACGTTTGAAGTCGCCATTGTAGCCGCAAACGATGGTTCCGATACGGTGTGCAATGCAGTAGTTGATGATGTAGCGGGTAACCTTGCGGATATAGTCCTGTGTCCGATGGTTACGTTTCTTAGCCAAGGCATGGAGTCTGTGCGTTTTCTTCTGCCCCTGCTTGTCGGCGATACTCTGGTAGTAGGCTTTCTGCTTGTTCCAATACTGGTTCATTGATTTCAGTTTACGTCCGTCCATGATGAACGCCGTCCCGGTACTAGTCACGCAGGTCGCCAGATTTTCAAGGCCGATGTCGATGGCAAGCACATTGTCGGCAGAAACGTCCTGAGGTTCTGCCTCTTGAAGATAGCAATACTGTATTTTGAAGTACATGCCACTATGTATGGGGCAGATACGGACTTCCTTGATTGTCTTACCTTCAAGCCTTTCAGGAAATGGAATTTTGATTGGTCTACCTCCGTGCAACTTGGAGAACTCCCTGCTCATAGGAATCGTCAGAAATCCATCCTTGATGTTTATGGCATTGGTGGACAGAATCAGGTTGAACATGCCGCCTTTTTCTCGATAGCGGGGCATCTTAATGTCCTTGAAGCGATATTCACCTGATTTTGCTTTCTTTATGAGATTGAAGAATGATTTGAAGCTGCGGTCCGCAACCTTCAACGTCTGCTGGGAAACGCCAGCCTGCAACAGGCTATAATTTTCATTTTCTTTGCAGACATGATAGTTCTCCTCGTATTTCAGAAACTTTTTCTCTTGGAAATAGTATTGTCTGATATTATAGAGAGCCACGTTATAGAGATTGTTGCTATACCGGCACATTTCCCGCAGAATTGAGTATTCTTCTTTGGAAAGACCTCTGATGATATTGGATTGGGTTCGATACATCTTGTTCACCTCCTCTTACTATATAATAATAGTATACCAAAAGAAGAACATTGGCAGGATTATCCACGTGGATTTGTGGCTTCTATGGGCATCGAGTCCACTCAGCCACCCGCCATTCATCTCATACCTAAGAGGAAAGAGTCTTCTGGCGGATTAAGATAAAACGAACCCCCTGTCCAAAGACAGAGGGTTCGCACAGAGTGAAGTTGGTGGGCCCACTAGGATTCGAACCTAGGACCAACCGGTTATGAGCCGGGGGCTCTACCGCTGAGCTATAGGCCCAATGCAAAAATTATACTCCAGAAAAAGATTCGCTGTCAACGTTTCTTACTCAAGGAATTCCTTGAGCGGTTTGCTCCGTTTCGGGCTTCTCAACTTGCGCAGGGCCTTGGCTTCGATTTGACGAATCCGTTCACGGGTCACGCCAAAGTACTGGCCAACTTCTTCGAGGGTACGCGTACGTCCATCAAGGAGGCCAAAGCGCAATTCGAGGACACGCCGTTCACGGGGGCTCAAATGTTCCTGAAGGACTTTTCCCAGCTGCTCCTGAAGCAACGTATAGGAAGCAGCTTCTGCTGGTGAGGGAGCTTCCTGATCCTCAATGAAGTCGCCCAAATGGGAATCTTCTTCTTCGCCAATCGGCGTTTCAAGGGAAACCGGTTCTTGGGCAATCTTTTGGATTTCCCGAACCCTTTCAACAGGCACATCCATTTCCTGGGCAATTTCTTCTGGAGTCGGTTCACGCCCCAGTTCCTGCAGGAGCTGGCGGGAAACGCGCACCAGTTTGTTGATGGTTTCAACCATATGAACAGGAATACGAATTGTACGGGCCTGGTCAGCAATGGCACGGGTAATGGCCTGACGGATCCACCAAGTTGCATAGGTACTGAACTTGAATCCCTTATTATAGTCAAATTTTTCAACAGCCTTAATGAGGCCCAAGTTGCCCTCTTGGATCAGATCAAGAAAGAGCATGCCCCGGCCTACATACCGTTTGGCAATGGAAACAACAAGCCGTAGGTTGGCTTCAGAAAGGGACTTCTTTGCCTTTTCACCGCACATAGCGGCCCGATGCAGAACACGGGTGAAACGCTTGCGGTCCTCTTCAAGGCGGGTACTCAGGGATTCGTCCGGTTTTATTTCAAGTTTTTCAGAAACAGCGGCAAACAGATCATAGAGCTCAGGCAGATAGGACTTGTCGTCCACGTCCTCATCTCCGCTGCCAGCCTTGGGCGAACGGGTCAGATGATATCCTTTTTCAAGAAGCAGCCGCTGCAGGCGCTTGCGTTCATCGATCGTAAAGGCCGGACTGTAGGCTTCAATAGCCGCTTCATCAAGGCTTGGATTATCCTGCGTTTCCGCCAGGATAAAGCGATAGACGATGGATACGTTCCTGCTGTCACACCAAATTTCCTCTTCCTTGAGGTGCTGCTCGATCGTATCGAGGAGCTTTGCCGCGCTCAGGCGCTTATTGACAGGTTCCCGTTCAACTTCCGGGGACTGACCGTCCAAAATGACGGCGGCCTGATTGCCTTTATCGGTCCGTTTGGCCAGCTTGATTTCGTCATTTCCTGAAAGCAGGGGTACGCGGCCGATTTCCTTAAGATACATACGGACAGGATCATCGACGATGACCCCCTCTGGGACGGACAGATTGGACAGCTCCGACTCTTCAATGGTCAGATCCTCGTCGTCCATGTTTTCCGGTTCTTCCTCTTCGGCATGGTCATCAACGACTTCAATATTCTTTTCTGCCAGTTTGGAATAAATTTCATCCATTTCATCAACGGAAATGGAATCTGTATTCTGCATGCGATCCTGGATTTCCTTATAAGTGAGAACGCCTGAATTCTTTTTTGCCAAGGCTTCGAATTCAGTAATCCACTCAGCGGTGGTCTTTTGCGGCGCTGCATCTTTCTTGGGAGCAGCTTTCTTACCACTGGTCTTTGTTTTAGCCGTGGCTGATTTAGCGGACGATTCAGCCGCCGTTTTCTTCTTTGCAGCCGGTTTCTTTTCGGTTGTTTTGGTTCCCTTCACCTTTTTCGTTTCCAGCTCCTTTGTTTTTTGATCAGTCATTTGAGCGTTCCCTCCTTCCCCTCATCATCAAAAGTGCTACGGTCACCGGATGGGTCCCGCACTTCTTAAATTTCGTATCTCCATTCTTATTCGTCGGCATTCCTGTAATTCCTCTAAAAATTTTTCATTACCTTCTTTTTCATAGCGCTGGGCCAGTTCACTGTGCCGTTCATATTCTTTTTCAAGCGTTGCTGTCTGCAGCCGGAAAAGACAGTCTCGGAGCACTTCCGCAAGGGTTTCTTTAGGGATTGTCGAAGCAAGGATGGTCGATAGTTCCGCGGCTCCTTCTTCATTGACATCCTCAAAAAGATCCCGGCCCTCATGAAAAGTACCGGCTCCCTTGCGGGCACAATAAGAGGTAAAGATGGCTCGCCTTGCAGCAGTTGAAAAAGCGTCCGTGTGAGCAAAACCAGCTTGATCGGGAGCGATTTCCTCCCCCATGAGAAGTGCATAGAGTACGCCCCGCTCAGCCTGTTGGGTCGGACTTTCAATTGCGACCTTCTTTTGCAGCAGCCATTCAGGATTAAAGGACCGTCCACTCCCATTGGGGCGGACAAGCTTTTGGTACTCACTTCTGATTTCACCCTCATCAAGGACAAGGCGCCTTGAAAGATCGCGGATGCGTTCACCCACTTCCACATCGGAGCGGCAATCCTTAAAAAAGGGCAGGATTTCCGAAACGGCCCCCACTTTTCCTGAAAGCGTCGTTACATCGCTCCGGGAGAGCACCGTATCGACTTCATAATCAATGCCGCCCTTGGCCTGGTTCATGAGGGCAAGGAAGGCATCCTGTCCCTCCTTGCGGATGAATTCATCCGGGTCCTTGCCGTCTGTAACGTGCATGACACGGCATTCAAGCCCCACAGCAAGGGCAATGGGAATGGATCGCATGGCTGCGCTGCGCCCAGCATTATCACTGTCAAAACAAAAGATGACTTCCGGCGTGACGCGCTTTAGGAGCTTTGCCTGGTATTCCGTAAAGGCCGTGCCCATGGACGCCACAGCCCAAGTAACGCCTGCCGCATGGAGACTGATGGCATCCATATGACCTTCGACGATGAGGGCCTGGCGCCGCTTCCTGATGCTGGGAAGGGCCCGGTCCATGCCAAAGAGCAGACGCCCTTTATGGAACCAGCTTGTCTCCGGTGTATTCATGTATTTGGCCGGTGAAGCATCCTTGCGCAGGATGCGGCCCGTAAAGCCAACAACTTTTCCTCGTGGGTTCTTGATAGGAATCATGACCCGCTCACGGAATTTGTCATAAATCCGACCTGAATCGGACCGACCTACGAGCCCGGCCTTAAGAAGCGTCTTTTCAGGGATTCCCCGCTTTTCAAGGGCCTTGTGAAAAGTCTGGGCATCCGGTGGGGCAAGTCCCAGTTCAAAGGACTCGACAATATCCATGCCAATGCCGCGGCCGGCAAGATAGGTCAATCCTTCCTTCCCGTATTGGGTCTTTGTCAGACACGCATGGAAGAACCGGGCCGCCAGCTCATTGGTACCGAAGATTTCCTTTTCCTCCTGCTCCCGGCGGATTTCCTCAGCCGTCTTTTCCGGTTCCGGAATGGGGATTCCATATTTATTGGCTAGGATCCGTTCCGCCTCAACAAAGGAAACGTGATCCCGTTTCATGACGAAGGTGAAGACGTCACCGCCGGCGCCGCAGCCAAAGCAGTGAAAGAACCCTTTTTCCGGATTCACGGTAAAAGAAGGTGTTTTTTCCGAATGGAAAGGACAGCATCCCCAAAAACGGCGTCCTTTTTTCTTGAGGTCCACCGTTTCGGAAACGACGCTCACAATGTCAGCGGCCTGACGGACCTGTTCCTTGAAGCTCTCATATTTTTCCTTGAGATCTTCCATACCGTCACCGCCTTTCCTAAAAAAGTCCATCGTCCATCATAAAAATAAGGGAAAACCTCCGCAGACGCCTTCCCTCTGTTTTCCTTCGCTATTTATCTTATTCTACACAGGTGACGATTTTCCTTTCTAAGCGTAAAATGTTTCTCGGTAGGGAAAAATAGTCCTTGCAAAATAAAGGGGAGACCCCTATTGTTAAGATAGTGTTGACGACACGAATATCAAAACAAAGGAAGGTCTCCCATGGAAAAGATTGTATCAGATGTCATCAAAATAATAAAGGGGTCTAAGAACGAAATTGAGATGGAGAAGGTCCTCTGGACCTTCCTCTTTTGTAATGATATTTTCTTCAAGATAGCGTATAATTAATTGTTATTTAGTATGGAAGAACCAAGGAAAGGCCCTTTGTTTTTTCTGCTGTTTTTTTCTTAAGGAGGCGTCGCCGATGCTGAAAAAAATTCTTTTATGCTGCTGTCTTCTCATGACTTTTCTTTCCCCTTCTTTGGTATCAGCGGCACCAGAAATCACATATGATCATCAGGAATTTGATCCTGATACGCTGACTTACCGTCTTTCCGGCCATGTTGCCGTAAAAACAGGGAAACGCACCATTACGGCTGACCGAGCAGAAGTTTCGCTTCTCACCAACGAAGTACGGGCTTGGGGAAACATCAGCCTCATCGACGGAGACATTACGTTTCGGGGAACATCCACCATCGTCCGTCACAGCGATCATTCGGCCGATGTAAAAGGACCTGTCATCTTTGAAGAGGCAGATACGGACATCCGGGCCCAGCAAGGACATTTTGACTGGGAGACCAAACTTGCCACCTTTACGGGAGACGCAATTTATGTAAACCGTAAGACCGGCGAGCGCATCGAAAAAGACTCTCTGACCTATAATGTGAAGACGAAGAAAGTTGTCGATTTTTAGGTCGGAGCAGAAATCGCTCCGATTCGATGCAGTTCCGTACCACAATTTCATTTCAAATGGGCCAATCTGGAGCCATATTCGAAAAAGGGGAATGGGGAAAAAGATGACAAGGTAAAAGACCGTTACGCCAGCGCCAAAGTATCCCGACCGGAGGGCGCCGAATAAATTTTTCGATTACACGGTCCGTGAGCCGAATCACGTTGGCAGCGTCTTGCGATGAGCGGTTTTGGCCCATCAAAAAATGCTCCTTGCTAGCCGCTCGTAAGGAGACGTCGGCCACAAACCGGCCTCCTCATCCACCACCCACTCCTGCAAGCAAGCCTTTTTGGTAGATACCCACGCCTTGTAAGGCGGAACGGCATTCGCCGTCTCTAAGGCAAAAAGCAGGCACTGCTGTGAATTAAAGAAACGTTGCTAAGTGATACAATCGTGCGCAAACCTATGAAAAAAGAACATCATCCACAGGGCATAACAAAAAGCCTTAACTCGAAAACGCGCTTTGATTCGTGAAATGTACCCTCTTTACTGGACACCCAGTAAAGAGGGTACATTTCACATTTCTTCACAGTCTTTTTTTAATAGTCAAAATTAAAATTCTTGCGCAGATACTCCAAAATGAGGCTGGCCGTTTCTTCAATGGCTCGGTTCGAAACATTGATGATCATGCAGTGGAGCCGCTGCATGATGGCTCGGGCATAATCGAGTTCCTCTTCAATACGGCGCAGGTCCGCATAGTTTGCTGTATCTCCAAGCCCCATCGCCTTAAGGCGGGCAATCCGGATCTCATTGAGTTTGTGTGGATCGATGAGGAGCCCAATGATGCGGTTATTCGGGACCTTGAAAAGCTCCTCAGGCGGTGGAATCTCCGGCACAAGGGGAACGTTGGCCACTTTGAGCTGCTTATTGGCAAGGTACATGGAAAGGGGCGTCTTCGAGGTACGGGATACCCCGATAATGACAAGGTCCGCTTTCGTAAGTCCCCAAGGATTTTTTCCGTCATCATACTTGATGGCAAATTCCACGGCGGCAACGCGTTTGAAATATTCATGATCCAAGGCATGGATGAGGCCGGGCTGGTTTTTGGGCGTAAGGCCGCTGGTCTTTTCAATGGCCGTCATGACTGGTCCCAAGATATCAACCGCGGTCACATTCAGTTCCTGGGTCTTATGAGCAACTTCAGCCCTGATTTCCGGAGATACGATGGTATAGCAGATGACCGCATTGGACTCCTTTGCTTCTTGGACGATCTTATCAATCTGTTCAATGCTGTTGACATAGGGCACACGGATGATATCAAACTTTTCCTGCACAAACTGGCTCGTTGTAGCACGGACAACCGATTCACTGGTCTCCCCAATGGAGTCAGAAATGGCATAGATGATGGGTTGATTAGCTATGATAGGTCCCTCCCTTTCCTTCGGCAAGTTCTGCCAAAAGTCTCGTCATATTGGTCTTGGAGACGCGGCCAACAAGTTTCCATTTGCCCGTTTTTTCGCCAAAAGGAAGAACCACGGGCAGACAGTCCACTTCCCTTTCGATAAGGCGTCTGGCGGCAGCAGCCGCTGGTTCATGGGGCTTAGAAAGGACAATCTTGGATAGTCCCGTCATGACCATCGCAAGGGGCAGATTACGCAGGTCTGCGCCCTGGCTGAGCGACGCCTTGAGAAGATCCTTGCGGGAAATGACCCCAAAAAGGCATCCCTTCCCATCCACCACAAAGAGGGTCCCTACATCTTCCAAAAACATGGTGATGACAGCATCATAGGCGCTTTTGCTGGCACTTACGACAATGGGGACACTCATGATATCTTCGACGGTAATAGAAGACAGTTCCTCCACCAGCATACCCAAAGTACTTTTCCCTGTATAGAAATAACCCACGCGAGGCCGGGCGTCAAGGATTCCGCCCATGGTGAGGATAGCAAGGTCACTGCGCAGGGCAGCCCGCGTAAGACCTAGTTCCCCGGCAATTTCCGTTCCCGTAATAGGGCCGCTCCGGCGAACAATTTCAGCAATTTTTTTCTGTCTATCACTTAGTGGAATGGGATCCACCCCCTTTCTTCCACATTACAAAAAAAGCGTACCTAATTTTCGTGCATCCGTCAAGAACATTTCCCTGTATTCTCCCCTCTTACAGGAAAAGGCTGCTGCCGCGCGGCAGCAGCCTTTCATGCAGGAAATGTTACCAAGCCAGTTCTTCGTCGTTCTTATTGCGGCCGCGGCCTGTCAGTTTATCAAGGATGATCCGCTGCTCGACCTGGGCTACCATCTTTTTGGTGAATTTCACGGCGTCAGGGTTGACGGACATACTGTCAATGCCGCTTTCCACAAGGAATTCAGCAAATTCCGGATAGACGCTGGCAGCCTGCCCGCAGAGAGAAACGGTCTTGCCATCCCTGTGGGCCACTTCGATAAGGTGGCGCACCGCGCGGCGCACGGCCAGATTGCGTTCATCAAAAAGATGGGAAATGACATCATTGTCACGGTCACAGCCCAGCGTCAGCATCGTAAGGTCGTTGGAACCGATGGAATAGCCATCGACATATTGATTGAATTTGTCGGCAAGGATGATGTTTGCCGGGATTTCCGCCATGAGCCAGACCTTGAAGTCCGGTCCGCGATGAAGTCCTTCTTCTGCCATGATGGAAACGACCTTGGCACATTCGTCCACGGTGCGGCAGAAAGGAATCATGACGTTGAGATTCTTGAGACCATATTCTTCACGAACCTTGCGGACTGCCTGGACTTCCAGACGGAAAGCAGCCGTATATTTCGGGTCGTAGTAACGGGAAGCCCCTCTCCAGCCAAGAAGGGCACTCGGTTCATGGGGTTCAAATTCTTCCCCGCCCTTAAGGTCGCGGTATTCGCTGGATTTGAAATCACTGAAGCGCAGGGTAACAGGGCGCGGAGCCATGGCCTGGGCCACCTTGCGGAAACCTTCGGCAAGGGCTTCGACAACCTTTTCCGGATGACCCGTCTTCAGAAGGTAAAGCGGATGTTCATGGATATAGGTCGTCCAGATGAATTCCTCGCGCATGAGGCCAATGCCGTCACAGGGCAGGCTGGCGTATTTATCGGCAAGGGACGGATCGCCTAGATTCATGTAGATCTTGGTCCCCGTTACAGGGAAGGTTTCTATAGCGGCAGCCGCTTGCGCCGGCGCGGCGGCAGCTTCCGCCTTCTTTACCTGAAGATTGCCTGCAAAAACGACGCCGTTCGATGCATCAACCGTGATTTCCTCGCCGCCTTTAAGGACTTCCGTAGCTGCTTCACCGCGGGATTTGGTGCCAACGATGCAGGGAATGCCCAGTTCGCGGCTGACGATGGAAGCATGGCAGGTCATGCCGCCGCTGTCCGTGACGATAGCCTGTGCCTTTTTCATGGCAGGTACCCAGTCCGGAGCGGTCATTTCCGTAACGAGGATTTCCCCGTCCTTGAATTCGTCAATATCCTTCGGGTCGCGGATGGCATGGGCCTTGCCATAGCCCTGACCCGGACTTGCGGGAAGGCCCTTCAAAAGGACCTTGGCCCCTTCCATGGACCCGACTATCTGTTTTTCTTCGTTTTTCTTTTCCTTGTTGCGGCGGGACCAAACAGTTTCCGGGCGAGCCTGAAGGATCCAGATCTTGCCATCCCGTTCATCAATGCCCCATTCCATATCCATATAACAGCCATAGTGGGCTTCGATCTTCTTGGCGTATCCTGCAAGTTCCATGATCTGTGCATTTGTCAAGGTCTGCTTCCTGCGGTCTGCTTCAGGAACTGGCACTTCCATGGTATCGCCGCCAGGCTTACGGATGAGCATCTTATCCTGTTCATTGACCGATACCGAAATGAGCTTCATTCCGTCTTTGGAAACGACGTAGCTGTCTGGCGTAACAATGCCGCCAACCACATATTCACCAAGGCCATAGGCCCCTTCAATCATGATATTCTTGTCATCACCGTTTGCCACATTCACCGTGAACATAACGCCGGCAGCTTTGGAAAAGACCATCATCTGGACAACCGCAGAAAGGGCAAGGGACAGATGGTCATAGCCCTGTTTTTCCCGATAGTAGACAGCACGGTCCGTAAAGCAGGAAGCGTAGCATTCCTTGACCTTACGGATGACCTGATCGGCACCGTGGACATTAAGGTACGTATCCTGCTGGCCGGCAAAGCTGGCATCAGGCAGGTCTTCAGCCGTGGCACTGGAGCGGACGGCTACATAAGGTTCGTCTTCATTCATCTTGTGAGCCAGCTCTTCATAGGCACTGCGGATGGCATCCTGAAGATCCTGGGGCATTTCCTGTTCCATGATGGCCCCACGCAGGCGCACGCAGACCGAAGAGAGAAGTTCGCTGTTTTCTACATCCGTCAGTTCGGCAAGGATGCTGCGCATCTTTTCGCGCAGGCCCGTCTGGTCAATGAAATACCGATAGGCATGGGCCGTCGTAGCAAAGCCATACGGCACGGGAACATCGGTCTTGGAAGTCATTTCCCCAAGAGAAGAAGATTTGCCGCCAACAATGTCGACGTCTTTTCTTTCCAGTTGTTCAAACCACAGCAAATAAGCATTTGATTTATCCATGTTGGGCTCCTTTTCAGCAAGACTTGAAAACATCATCTCAATTTAGTATACACTATATCACCATTACGACGCATATTCAACCCTCTTTTTCAAAAAACCAACATAGGGACGTTTAGGCGAGCGCCGCCTTGTCTCCGAATAAAAACAGGCCCCATCCTTTCCATCAAAAGAAAGGAACAGGGCCTTTAATTAGTGTATACTATTAGTCGGGCAGTCCCAAGAACATGGCAATGGGAATCGTAATGAGGATGGAAAAGACAACCCGTTCAAACCAGATGATGACGATATCCCGCATATTAAGAGGAATATCGGTCCCCATGATACAAGGGATACTGGCAGAAAAGAAAAGAATTTCAGAAATGCTTACAACGGCAATGACAAACTTTAAGAGCATTGTACCCGATTCCTTGATGAGGATGGACGGCAGAAACATTTCCGGAAGACTCAAAGCTGCCGCTTTGCCGGCAAGGACGGCTTGGGACACACCGAAAAGTTTGAAGAAAGGGACAAAAAGATAGCCAAAATAATCAAAGATAGGTGTAAACTCAGCTAGAAACAAACCCAGGAGCCCAATGGACGTAATGGAGGGAATGACGCCAAAAGCCATCTTGAGACCGCTCATGAGATTTTCCGTACAGAGCTTCAGGACAGGGGGCTGGGCCGCAGCTGTTTCAAGACCGAGCTTCCAAGCCCGTTCGAAGCGGCTTCCCTCTTCTTTTTGCACAGCGGCGTTTTCGCCCGTAAAGTACGTATCAGGAATGGCCGAAAGAGGCCAAAGCCGCGCCGTAATTGCTGTTACAATAAAGGTTACAAGCATGGAAACAAAAAAATAGGTCGTCCATAGGTCCATCAGCCCCAGTGTACGTGCCACAACCAGCAGGAAAGTAACAGAAACCGTCGAAAAACCAGTAGCAATGATGGCGGCTTCTCGTGCCGTATAGCGACCGGCGCGGTAGACACCATTCGTGATGATAAGGGCAATAGAATAGCTTCCAACAAAGGAAGCCACGGCATCAATGGCTGAGCGGCCCGGAGTACGAAAGATAGGACGCATAAACCCATCAACAAGGACACCGATGAATTCCATGAGGCCAAAACTGGCAAGGAAGGCTAGAAAAAACGATCCGATTGGGATCACAAGGCCTACAGGGATAGCGAGCTTATTGAAAAGGAAAGGCCCGATATCGCCTCGCCACAGCCAGATATGATCCTTCATAAGACCAAAATAGAGGATAGTTCCAATCAAGGCGCCGCAAATTCTCGCAAGGGACATGAATCGATCCATGAGGGACTTGTTCCATGTCTTTGTGAGAAAAGGCCGAATGGCTCCGACATACATGACGCCTAGGATAAACAGACGCACGGCGGGCATGGCGTATTTCTGGAGACTTGTGACGATGAAGTCTACAGGAACGCTTTTCATTGCCGGACTGATCCACTGGAGGTCAAAGAAGAACATAAAAACACCAAAAAGACTGTACACAATAAACCGAGTAAGCGCATCCTTGCGTCCCTTTGCTGCTTGACCGTTCATGAGAGTCACCTGCTTTCCAAATATAGATTGGTTCCGTACTAAAGTCGGTCCACCTTCAGTATAATATGAGAAGCGGTGAATGAAAAAGAAAAAGAAGGACCCCCGCTCATCAAGGGGCAAAGATGTAAAAAAGGTTGCAAAAGGGGCCGTCTTCCTTTTAACTCGGAACACAAATCACTCGGGCAATATATCGCCCCCCCGTCTCACCTATCAAGGAGAACGTCTTTTCAGGCATTCCATAACAATCTTTAAGGCCGGACCCAAACCGCCCCCCAGCGGGGGAACGGATCCGAAATGATTCGCCCTTGAACATGTTTCTCGGACTTTTGCATTTGCTTCCAAAGTGTCCTTCGAAACTCCGAGCAAATGGTCCTCACTGCCGCTTGCAGGAAAACGGCACTGTGCGGCCTCATCCACCACCAAAACCGGGAAATCCTAATTGAATAAAATGAGATTGTGGTACGTAATTTCTTACGAATCGTCATACCATCCTTGCTCTCAAAAGGATCATTTCTCAAGCAAGGATGGCAAGTAACTGCATTGAATCGGCGCGATTTCTGCGCCGAGTAAAAATAAAAAGAACGCCCAGGCGTAAGCTACCCCCAAACGTGGGACGGTCCATCCTACGATAGGCCATGAGGTCATTGTTTCCTCAAAACCTTTTTAAGAAGTGGCCTCACGCCCTTCATCAAATCAGCCCGATTGTTGGGCTGACTCAAAAAGGACCGACGAAGGCATATTTCGGGCGTCTTTAACATGAGATTGTGTATCGCAACATTTTACGATGCGCCATGCCTTCATTGCCATCTCAATAAATCTTTTCAAAGGCAATGAAGGCACTTCGTGCAGAAAATCGGCGCGATTTGTGCGCCGAGTAAAAAGAAAGGGGAGAAGCGCCCAGGCGTAAGGTATCCCCTAATCAGAAATGCAACATTGTATGAATCGTCATGCCTCCATTGCATCTTCTAAATAGAAAATTAAGCAATGGGGCACGCTGCTCTGGAGAAGCGGGGCGATTTTTGCTTCGGCCAAAATCTTTTCTTGACATCCATCTTCTAATAATGCTATAATTCAAAATTTGACATTATTTAAATATTATGTTAAACTACTAGCATGGGTATTTGACCATGTGGTCAAATTGGTTGATTTTTGTTAGGAGGAGGTGGCTTACATGTTTACCGTAGGGGACAAGGTGCTCTATCCGATGCACGGTGCGGCCGTGATTCGAGACGTTGAACAAAAAGTAATCGATGGCCGTCAGATTGACTATTTCGTGTTTGATATGCTCCTTAGCAACATGAAAGTCATGGTTCCTGCCGGTAATGTTGAAAAGGTGGGCATCCGTCCTATTGTTGATAAGTCCGTCATGCCCAAGGTGGAAGAGGTTCTCAAGTCCCGTCCGGAAAATAAGATGAAGCGGATTACCTGGAACCGCAGGTACAATATGTACATCGATAAGATGAAAACAGGCAGCATCTTTGAAGTGGCCGATGTGGTCCGTACGCTGGCCGTTCAGGAAGAGGACAAGAAGCTTTCCACGGGGGAACGGCGTCTTCTTTCGACGGCTAAGCAGATCCTTTTGAGTGAGGTCATGCTTGTTGAATCCGTTGACGAAGAAAAAAGTGAAGCTTGGCTTGAAAAATTCATCTGACACTGCTTGACCATAAGCACCCTTTCGCCTTGTGCGAAAAGGGTGTTTTTCCTTTATGGTTCTAATTGTTCAGCCGGTCCTGACCTCATTTTTTATCTTTTCATTCAGAGTAGAGTATAGTACAATAAAGGGATGAAATTTACAAAAGGAGGTGATTTTATGCTTGAAAAGATTTCCCGGTTCCTCATTATCCTTGTCTTTGCTATTTCAGGCCTGCTCATTATGGAAGTTGCAGCACCCTTTTTATCCCAATTTGTGAGCAATGAGTACCTCAAGGTCGGCTTCCTCGGTGTTACGCCGCTGCGCCTTGTCCTGGGACTATTGGGTCTTGTTGTCTTTGGCTCCTTGGGAAAATGGGCCGCTCCCTTTCTCATGAACCTCACCATGCGTTTTTCTGAACGGATGGCCATGTACCTTGCGGATCTTCCTACCAGTGATATTTTTGTCCTTGCCATTGGTGTAATCTTGGGTCTCATTGTAGCAGCCTTGCTAGGAACCAGTTTTTCCCGTCTGCCCATCATCGGACCGTATATTTCCCTCATCTTCAGCATCCTTGGCGCTATTGTGGGGGCTAAAGTGGCACTGAACAAGCGGACTGATATCGTATCCTTTTTTAATCGGATCTGGTTTTCTTCGCGTGTAAAGGAAAGCTCGAAAAAGACCGCATTCCATGTTTCCCGCACTCATAAACTTCTTGATACCAGTGTGCTCATTGATGGCCGGATCCTTGAAATCATTCGCTTGGGGTTTCTTGAAGGGACCATCATCATTCCCAAATTCGTCCTGGAGGAACTGCAGAAAATTGCCGATTCAGCTGATACCCTGAAACGCAATCGAGGCCGCAGGGGTCTTGATATTGTGCAGGAAATCAAGGACCTTAAAAATATTTCTATCGAAATCGTCGATAAGGATTTCGATGACTTGACGGAAGTTGATGCAAAGCTGGTCCGCCTTGCGGCCCAGATGAAGGGTGTCCTTGCGACAAATGATTTCAACCTCAGCAAAGTGGCCAAGATCCAAGGCGTGCCGGTCCTGAATGTCAATGACCTTGCCAATGCCCTCAAACAGGCCGTGCTGCCTGGGGAAGAGCTGCGGATCTTCCTTGCTAAGGAAGGCAAGGAACAAGGCCAGGCCATCGGCTATCTTGATGATGGCACCATGGTCGTTGTCGAAAATGGCAAACGATCTGTCAACCAAACCGTGCCCGTCACTGTGACAAGCGTACTGCAGACATCGGCGGGACGGATGATCTTTGCAAAAATGAAATGATGGGAGAGACGGATGGAAGAACAGCTTTATGGAATCATTGCCGCGGCTGGCATGGGAAAACGAGCCCAGTTGGGGTATAATAAGAATTATGCACCCCTTGGCCATGTGCCAATCTTGGTACGCAACCTTCATGCGTTGAGCGGCATTGCCTTTCTTACCCATGTTGTCATTGCCGTTGCCCCAAAGGAACTGATAGAAGCCCGGGCCCTGCTTCAGGAATATGAAGCGGCTTTTTTCCCCACCTTATCCTGGTCCCTTGTACCAGGCGGCAGGGAGCGGCAGGATTCCGTAGCCTGTGCTTTACAGACTTTGCCCGAAACCGCTTCTTGGGTAGCCGTTCATGACGGGGCAAGGCCCTTTGCGGATGCAGCCTTATTTGAACGCGTCTTTTTGGCGGCTAAGCAAAGCGGGGCTGCCGTTGCCGCACTTCCCGTCAAGGACACCATCAAGGTTTCCGCTAATGGGAAGGAAACCCTACAGACCTTGAAACGCAGCGAACTTTACCGCGTTCAGACGCCGCAGATCTTTGACGCGGCACTCTTGCGGCGGGCTTTTTCCTATGTGAAGGCCCATGATCTTGCCGTAACCGATGACGCCAGTATGGTGGAGGCCTTGGGGCATCCCGTTTCCCTTGTTGAGGGTCTGGAGGAAAACTTTAAGATTACAACGCCGGAAGACTTGATTCGCGCCGAAGGCGTTCTTAAAAAGGAGCAGATTGCCATGGATTTTCATGTAGGATCAGGCTATGATGTTCATCGCCTTGTCCCTTGTCGGCCGCTCATCCTCTGCGGGGTCACTATTCCGTATGAACTGGGCCTTGAAGGTCATTCCGATGCCGATGTTGCCCTTCATGCCCTGATGGACGCAATCTTAGGCGCCGCTGGCATGGGGGATATTGGCCGCCTCTTTCCAGATTCCGATGATGCTTATCTGGGGGCCGACAGCAGGAAGCTGCTGCGGGAGGTCATCGGCCGCGTCGGAGAAAAGGGCTGGCATGTTCATAATGCCGATGTAACCATCATCTGTCAGCGGCCTAAACTGATTTCCTACGAAAGGGCCATGCTGAACAATCTTCAAGAAGACCTAGGTCTTTGCGGTGACACAGTGAATGTCAAAGCTACGACAACGGAAAAACTTGGCTTTACAGGAAGAGGCGAGGGGATTGCCGCAGAAGCGGTTGTCCTCCTTAAGAAATGAGATCAATCAAGATTTTTGTTAATCAATTTGGAGGCGTATATCAATGGAAAAAGAAATGAGAGTACGTTTTGCACCGAGCCCGACTGGCCCGTTCCACATCGGCGGCGCCCGTTCCGCACTTTTTAACTGGCTTCTGGCTAAACGCATGGGCGGTAAATTCGTACTGCGCATTGAAGATACGGATCGGAAACGTTCCACGCCGGAATCAGAAGAAAACATCAAGGCCGCTTTGAAATGGCTCGGTATTACGTGGGATGAAGGGGCGGACGTGGGCGGCCCTTACGGCCCCTACCATCAAATGGAACGGCTCGATATCTATAAGAAATACACAGACCAGCTGCTCAAGGAAGGCAAGGCCTACTATTGTTACTGTACGCCGGAAGAGCTGGAAGAAGAACGGCAGACCCTCCTCAAGGACGGCAAGATGCCCCGCTATATGGGCAAATGCCGCCACCTGACGGAAGAACAGAAGGCCCAGTATGAAAAAGAGGGCCGCAAGCCTTCCATCCGTCTCAAAGTTCCGGAAAATGAAACCATTGTCGTCCATGATATGGTCCGCGGCGATGTTGAATTTGATTCAAATGGCATTGGTGACTTCGTCATTGTAAAAAGTGATGGGATTCCTACCTATAACTACGCCGTGGTCATCGACGACTATCTGATGCATATCACCCATGTCATCCGCGCGGAAGAACACCTGTCCAATACGCCGCGTCAGCTCCTTGTCTACGAAGCCCTTGGCTTTGAAAAACCGGTCTTTGCCCATATTTCCCTGATTCTTGGCACAGACCACACGAAGATGAGCAAGCGTCACGGTGCGACGAGTGTTGACGCCTATCGGCAGCAGGGATATCTGCCGGAAGGCATTGATAACTTCCTGGCCCTCCTTGGCTGGGCTCCCCAAGGTGAAGAAGAAATCTTCAGCATGGAAGAAGCCTGCAAGGTCTTTTCCATGGACCGTGTGGCTAAGAACCCTGCAGTCTTTGACATCAAGAAACTTAACTGGATCAACAGCCAGCACATCCGTAAACTGACGGCGGACGCCTTTTTTGAACTTGCCAAACCCTTTATGGTGAAAGCCGGCTACATGACGGGCGACGAAACAGGAGAAAAGCTTGACTGGCTGAAACGCGTTGTCGCAACGGCCCAGACCCAGGTCGACTATGGTGCCCAGGTGCCGGAAAAGGTTGCCCTTTACTTCACGGATGACTTTGACTTCGAAAATGAAGAAGTTGCTGCCGTCCTCAAGGAAGAAACGGTGCCCCTTGTCATGAAAGCCCTTATCGAAGGCTTCCATAGCTTGGACGAACTGAACCATGACAGCGTCAAAGGGGTCTTTAAAGCTGTCCAGAAAGGCAACAAACTGAAAGGCCAGCAGGTCTACATGCCATTCCGCGTGGCTCTCACGGGGAACCAGCATGGACCGGAACTGGCTGAAATGATTCCTCTTCTTGGCGCTGACCGTGTTGAAAAACGCATCATGAAGAGCCTCGAAAAGGCCCATGTGAGCCTCTAAGAAAGGAGCATGACATGAGTACCATCCGTGTATATAATACAATGACCCGCAAAAAAGAGGAATTCGTTCCTCTTCATCCGGGGAAGGTGGGCATCTACGTCTGCGGCGTCACGCCTTACAACCATCCCCATATTGGCAATGCCCGTCCTTTCGTTGTGTGGGACGTTATCCATCGTTTCCTTGAACATGAAGGCTACGATGTGACCCATGTACAGAACTTCACCGATGTGGATGACAAAATCATCCGTGAAGCCAATAAAGAAGGCGTGACGTGGGACGTCATTGCTAACCGCTATATCAAAGCCTATTTCGAAGTCATGGACAAGCTCCATGTGCGCCGCGCCCACGTTTATCCCCGCGTCTCCGACCATATTCCGGACATCATCCATACGGTGCAGCAGCTCATTGATCATGGGTACGGCTACGTCGTTGACGGCGATGTCTACTACCGCGTGGAAAAGTTTGAACATTACGGTGAACTGTCCGGCCGCACGCTGGACGATATGATGGCCGGTGCCCGTGTTGACGTGGACGAACGCAAGGAAAACCCCATGGACTTTGCCCTTTGGAAATCGGCCAAACCGGGCGAACCGTCCTGGGACAGCCCTTGGGGTAAGGGCCGCCCGGGCTGGCACATTGAGTGCTCGACCATGAGCACGAAATATTTGGGGAGCTCCTTTGATTTCCACGGCGGCGGCAGTGACCTGATTTTCCCGCACCATGAAAACGAAATTGCCCAATCTGAAGGCGCTACGTGCTGTCATCCTTTCGTGCGCTACTGGGTCCATAACGGCTTCATCACCATCAATGAAGAAAAGATGTCAAAATCCCTGGGTAACTTCTTCACTGTTCTTGACATCCTGAAGGAATATGAACCGGAAGTACTCCGCTACTTTATCCTTCAGACCCATTACCGCAGCCCCTTGGACTTTTCCGATGTGCGCCTCAAAGAAGCTAGCCGCAGCTTGGAACGGCTCCGCACGGCGGCGCAGAACCTCACCGAACTAAAGGGCGTCATCAGCGTTGGTCCTGATGAGGATAGTCTTGCCCTGCGGGAAAAGGTGACGGGCTTTGTGGAAAGCTTCCTCGAAGCTATGCGGGACGACTTCAATACCTCACTTGCCATCAGCTATCTCTTTGCCCTCGGCAAGGAAATCAACATTCTTCATCAGGCTGTCTTGACCGGCGGCCAAAAGCCGGATGGTAAGCTTGTCGATCTGATGGATAAAGCTTGGAAGGAAATGACCTCTATCATCGGTATCCTCGAAGAGGAGCCTGGCGCCAAGACCGAAGCCGTAAAAGAAGCAGACGGAGATGCAGCGGTCATTGAAGCCCTTATTGCGGAGCGTCAGGAGGCGCGGAAGGCAAAGGATTTCAAGAAAGCCGATGCTATCCGTGACGAACTTGCTCAAAAGGGCATCATCCTGGAAGATACGCCCCAAGGCGTACGGTGGAAAAGACAGTGAGATTTGAAACGTACAAAAAGATGCGGGACCACGCCCTTGCCGTCTGTGACGGACCTCTGCCGGACGTGGACCCCCATCTGATAAACCCCATTGAGCTGGCCTATATTGGCGACGCCGTTTTTTCCCTGTATGTGAGAAAGCGTCTCTTGCCCGTGTCCGGTCACGTCCAGGTCCTTCATGACCTGGCGGCCCGTATGGTTTCTGCTGTCATGCAGGCAAAAGCCATGGACGGCATTGAACCGCAGCTTACGGAAATAGAAGCCCAGGTCGTGCGCCGCGGACGCAATACGAAATCGACAGTTCCCAAAAGCGCGACTGTCCGCGAGTATCGGCAGGGGACGGCCTTTGAAGCCCTCATGGGATGGCTGTACCTTACAGGGGAAACGGCGCGCCTTGAAACGTTGATGAAGGCGTCTTTTACCCTGATTCAGCATGCCATGATGAACGAAAAGAGAGGATAACCTTATGATCAGCTGTAAATTGATCCGCCATACACCGGATCCGGACCGTACCGTTGCCATGAGTGCCCATCTGTGCTATTCCCCCATTGGGGCAGCTCAGATTGAAGAAGACATGACGGATGACCAGGTACGCCGTCTGGTGCGTCAGCTTGCCCGCATGGGGCATACATCCACGTTTGAACACGTAACGTTTACTTTTGCCATTGAAGGCGTATCCCGGGTGCTGACCCATCAGCTTGTCCGTCACCGGATTGCGTCCTATTCGCAGCAGAGTCAGCGCTACGTGAAGGAACATGACTTCGAAACCATCGTTCCGCCGACCATTGCTAAAGATCCGGCCCTGAAAGAAAAATTCGATGCGCTCTGCGGCAAGATCCAAATCCTTTACAATGAGCTGACAGAAGCGGGTATTCCCGCCGAGGATGCCCGCTATATCCTGCCCAACGCGACGGAAACCAAGATTGTCGTCACCATGAATGCCCGCAGCCTGCTGCACTTTTTTGAGCTGCGCTGCTGCAATCGTGCTCAATGGGAAATCCGGAACCTGGCCAACATGATGCTTGAAGAAGTGAAAAAAGTGGCCCCTATTCTCTTTGGAAATGCTGGACCGACCTGCATTACCCAGCGTGTGTGCCATGAAGGCAAGATGAGCTGCGGCCGTCTTGAGAAACTGTTGGAAATGGACCGTCAGAAGGCCCAGGATAAATAAGGAAATGCATCGCTTTTTCTGATCATAAAAAAGAAAGGACCGTGAACGTGTTCGCGGTTCTTTTTTGAAGGAGCAATGAGATGGGATACGATTCAATCGAAGAAATCCAGAAACAGACCCATGAATGGGCTTTTATCAAGGAACTGCCGGAGACCATGGGCGTTTTCAAGAAGAAAATAACGGATTACATAGAAGGTCAGATCCTGTTTATCTGCCGTTATGAAGCCCCTGAGCTTAGGGCGAGTGTCGATTTAACGTATTCGGCAGAAACCTTTGATTATATCTTGGTGCGGACCATGGGGCTCAATTCCTTCCGTGATGTCCGCCTGATCTATAAGGAACGGAACGTCTTTGAAGAAAAGACCAAGAAATACCTGCCCCTCGTCATCAGCAATATGGAACATCCGGAACAGGTGAACCTGGGTGAACTGTATGAAGCAAAAAAGGTCGATGATTGGGAGTACGGCAAAGCGCTGCCTCAAAAAATCGGGTCTTTTGAGCTTTACATCAAACCTAGCCGCGCCATTGAGCATATCAACGGGTCCATTATCCTCATCGACTATTCCGACTTTGTGCGACGGGATCAACTCATCATCATGTATAACCGCCTGCGTGACGAGTTTTTCGGTGAACTCAAGGTGAACAGTGTTTTCCGTACAACAACGAGCTTTGATGGACGGAACGTGAAGGAACTGGAAGAAAAACTCAAGAAGAATCTGGAACCGACCCTCAAGTGGATCAGTGAAACAGATCATACGATTTAGGAAAAGATAGAAAAGAAAGAGCGGAGCGCAAGCTCCGTTTCTTTTCATGCTAGGGCTTTACTAAGTCGAGTCAAAGGCATTTTTGAGGCATATAGAAAAAGAATAGAGAAGGAGAGCCCCCAACGGAACAATTGATATGTATTCGCTTTGGGGGCTCTTAAGAATTTTTGGGATTCAACTTTATGCTAAATGTAGAACGGAGTACTGAGAACAGACCCGATTGCCTTACCGTCGTCTTCGTCTCAACAAGAAAAGGAACTTAGAGAACAATATGAGCGCTTTGCACTGCGGAATTTTCCCCATGTCCTTTTTCATATTTGGCTCATTTGGATGTAGATGGGTCCAGATAGGAGAAACTTCTGGCCTCGTGCAGAAAATCGGCGCGATCTGTGTGCCGTTCAAAACGCCCCTTCCTAAAATTCTGTATCCATGGTACACTATAGACTGAATTCTCTGCGAAAACGATGGAGGCTTTTCCCTTGAACAGACATCTGAAGCGCTATCTTACGATTACAGCCGGTACCTGCGTTTCCGGTATTGCCATGAACGCGTTTTTCCTGCCGAACCATCTTCTGAGCGGCGGCATTACAGGGCTTGGCATGATCTTATACTATCTTTTTGGTTGGACCGTAGACGTGACGAACATCGTCTTTAACATTCCGCTCTTCATCCTTGCCTATAAACTGATGAGCCGGGAATATTTCGTCAGCGGTATCTACGGAACCTTCGCCCTTTCTTTCTGGATTCGCGTCTTTTCTTTCCTAAATGGCGCCGTTCCCGTCACTGACCCGATGCTCTGCAGCATTGCTGCCGGTGTCCTTCACGGCATCGGCCTTGGCACCCTTTACCGCGTTGGCGGCAGTACGGGTGGGACGGATATCATTGGCGGCATCATGCAGAAGTTTTATTCCATCAGCATTGGTACGACAGGATTCATCATTAATCTCATCCTACTATCCATTGGTGCCTACTGCTTTGGGCTGGCTCCGGCCATGTACACCATTGTTGCCTATTTTGGCGTGGCCAAGATGAGCAATGTCGTCAATGACGGGTTCAATCACAAGAAAAATGTTTTTATTATCAGCAATCAGAGCAAGGAAATTGCCGAAGCCATCATCAATCGGCTGGGCCGCGGGGCGACCTATATCGATGGGGAAGGCGCTTATACCCACGAAACGCGGAAGGTCATTTTCTGCGTTGTGAAACTTACTCAGGTGGCGCGCCTCAAAGATCTAGTCTCTCAGCTTGATCCTGACGCCTTTATGATTGTTCAAGATGCGCGGGACGTTATGGGGCGGGGCTTTACCAGGGAAAAGAACCACAACATCAAGCGGCCCATCGATTTGCAGTAAAGGAACGAAAACGCTTTGCTTCTTTACGGGATTTGTGCCAACAAGATTGGTTTCCTGTGAGGATTAAAAAAAACAAAGGGAATGAGGCCCTGCCGCAAAGAGCATAGCCATGAACGACGAATAGAGACTGTGAGCATAACGACTCACAGTCTTTTTCATAGGCTGCCCCCTCTTGAAAAATGTCAAAAAGTCAAATATAATAAGAGAAGATCATCAGCGGAGAGGGCTCTTTGGGTCCTTTTCCTTTTTCCAACCTTTATCAAGGAGGCATCAACATGAGAAATATCGCCGATGTCATAGAACAATTTATTATCAGTGAGCTTTTTGCCAATGAAGAGGATTCCATCAATGTCAAAAGAAGCCAGCTTGCGGAAAAGCTTTCCTGCGCGCCCAGTCAAATCACCTATACCCTGACAACGCGTTTTACCCCGGATAAGGGCTTTGAAGTGGAATCCAAACGGGGCAATGGGGGATTCATCCGTATTGTCCGTCTGCCTCAGGAGCGAAGAGCTAAAAAAATATCCCTGCCGTCTCAGAGCGAGTCGGCCGAAGGCATGGTGGACGCCCTCGTGGAGCATCGCATGATTACGATGCGGGAAGGCCGCCTTCTATCTTATTTCCTTTCATTCCTTGGGGATCACGTGACGGAAAAGGATAAGGAAAAGATGATTGCGTCTGCTTACCAGTCCCTGACCAAAGGAGCCTGACCGTGGCTAAATCCGTAACCAAGTACGTCTGCCAAAAATGCGGCTACGCGTCCGTCAAATGGCTGGGAAAATGTCCGGAATGCGGGGCCTGGGATTCCCTTGTAGAAGAAGTGGATGCACCCGTTGACCGCCATCGCCCGAGCTATCTCAAAACAGCAGAACACGTGGCGCCCAAGACGCTGCGTGAAGTAGATAAGGTCAAGGTCAGCCGCATACCCACGGGCATCAGCGAATTTGACCGGGTTCTTGGAGGCGGCATCGTCCCGGGATCCCTCATCTTGTTAGGGGGCGCACCGGGCATCGGGAAATCAACCATTACCCTTGATGTATCGATGAAAGCAGCCAATCGCGGGATTCCCGTCCTTTATGTATCCGGCGAGGAATCAGAGGCCCAGACGGCGATGCGGGCTGAACGCCTTGGCACGGCGTCCGATGCCTTAAAAGTCATGACCGCAACGGAGCTTGGCACCATTTTGGTCGAAGCAAGAAAGGATGCGCCCAAACTGTTGGTCATCGACTCCATCCAGACCATGTACAACAGCGAGCTTGAAACGGCCGCCGGAAGTGTGGGGCAGGTACGGGAGTGTACGGCTAAGCTCCTTAATTTTGCCAAGGAATCAAATATCGCCATCATCATTATCGGTCACGTGACAAAAGAAGGCAACATTGCCGGTCCCCGCCTTCTGGAACATATGGTGGACGTCGTCCTTCAATTTGAAGGGGATCGTTCCTATACATATCGCGTCCTGCGTGCCCTCAAGAATCGCTTTGGCTCGACAAGTGAATGCGGCATCTTTTCCATGGAAGCAGAAGGCCTCCAGGAAGTGAGCAATCCGTCGGGACTGTTCCTTGAGACAAAGGAAGCACCCGTACCGGGGTCCGTCATTACCGCCACAATCGAAGGCAACCGGCCCATTCTTGCTGAAATCCAGGCCCTGGCCGCCCATACGCCCTTTGGCATGCCGCGGCGGACCGCTGTAGGCGTTGATTATAATCGGGTCAACATGCTCATTGCCATTCTTGAAAAACGCATGGGTATGAACTTTGGGGACCAAGATGCTTATGTAAGTGCCGTTGGGGGCATGAAAATCACGGAACCGGCAGTAGATCTTGCCATTGTGGGTGCCCTTGTTTCAAGCTACCGCAATGTGCCCGTTGGGCCAGGCATCCTCTGCTTGGGGGAAGTGGGGCTTACAGGCGAACTGCGCCGTGTAGGGCTTACGGACCGGCGCATCAAGGAAGCAGCCCAGCTGGGCTTCAAGCGCTTCATCGTGCCGCGGGGTAGCTTTATGAAAGGCAAAAAGGCACCCGCTGGTGTGGTCGAATGCCGGACTGTTGAAGAAGCCATTGGGGCCATGTTCCAATGAGCAACAAAATAAGGACGGAGGCTCATCGCACAAACGCGTGGCTTCCGTCCTTTTTTCACTTACTCACCAAAAAATTCCACAATCTCGTGGATGGCAAGAGCCATCTGCTTGGGGTTCTGGAACGGGTGGTTGGCTCCTTCGACAGGGATAAAGGTAATGACGTTATTTTCGGCAAAGGTCTTTGCTTCTTCAAAAGGAATCATTTCATCCTTTGTGCCATGAAGAATGATGAGATCATCGGCGAAGTCAAAGAATTCGCTTTTCCGTACATCATGGGTCTTAAGATCATCCAGAAAAGCCTGATCGATTTTCATCTTGCGGTCAAAGCCAACCAGGATTTCCTTGCCTTTTTTGAGGGCTGATCGGTCCGCTTCCGTAAGGTAGCGGTTCATGCTTTCATCAATCGTGACAGCTGGCGCACGCAGGGCAATGCGGGAAAAAGGATTGCCTTTACTGAGGAGAAACCGCAGCGTCACATAGGCCCCGAAACTAGTGGAATAGTTATAGACTTTTTCCGCGCCCAAGGTCTTTTTGGCATAGTCCGTGACGATGGCAAGGTATTTCAGGCATTCGTCCATGAGGAGCTTTTTGCGTGCGTCCTCGCCATGACAGGGAAAATCAAAGGCAATGACCGCATCGTCCTTATATTTGCTGGTCAGGTGCTGCGCAAAATTCGTGATGCCTGCCGTGTCCTTGCTGCTGCCAAAACCGTGGGTCACAACGGCAGCCCGCTTAAAGCTGCGCTCGTTCTTGCGGCTGTCATGGCAGAAAAAGCGGCAGCGGATACTGCAGCCTTCCTCGTTGATCTGTAGTTTCTTTTCGATCATGATGATCCTTCTTTCCTTGTTGGTTCAAGGGACATTATACTCGCCGCCAGCTGATTCGGCAAGGAAGGCGCGCTGCAAAAGAGCACGCTTATTTTGTGTCGTTGACAACACTGCGGCCGTATAGTATATTTATTTTATATGAGTGTGAAAGATAATCGCGGCAGCGCAAGCTGATGAGGAAAGTCCGAGCTCCATAGGGCAGGATGCTGGATAACGTCCAGTGAGGGTGACCTTAAGGAAAGTGCCACAGAAAACAAACCGCCGGCTCGCCGGTAAGGATGAAACGGTGCGGTAAGAGCGCACCAGCGGCCAAGTGATTGGCCGGCTTGGTAAACCCCATCCGGAGCAAGACCAAATAGGGAAGGGATGAAGCGGCCCGCTGATCCTTCCGGGTTGTGTCGCTTGAGTCCATAGGCAACTATGGAACTAGATAAATGATTATCGTAACAGAACTCGGCTTACTGATCACTCATATCCATTTTCGAATTGTACAGGAGGAATCTTTATGGAAATCATCAATATCTCTGATAAAGCAGCCTTTGATCAACTTGTTAAGGAAAGCACGAAACCGGTCATGGTTGATTTTTGGGCGACCTGGTGCGGCCCTTGCAAGATGGTGGCGCCCGTGATTGCGCAGATTGCAGCAGAACGGGATGATGTGCAGGTTGCCAAGGTTGATGTGGATCAAGTTCCTGATGTAGCCAGCGAATTTGGTATTGCAGCCATTCCGACGGTTGTTTACTTCAAGGATGGCAAGGAGGCTCATCGCTTTGTCGGCGTCCAGTCGAAAGCCGCCTATTTGGATCCTCTTCAAAGCCTGTGATTTGTATGATGAAAAAACTATCCATTGTAGTTCCTGTCTTTAATGAACAAGAAAATATCCATGAGTTTTACAGGCGCGTTACGGAAGTAATGGCGCCTTTATCTTATGATTATGAGCTTCTTTTCATCGATGATGGTTCCCGTGACCAAAGCGCGGCCATGATCCGTGAACTGGCAGATAAAGATCCTCACGTGGAAGGCTATCTGTTTTCCCGTAACTATGGCCATCAGCTGGCCCTTACCTGCGGCCTGGAACATGCCAAGGGGGATGCCGTCATCTCCATGGATGGAGACTTGCAGCATCCGCCGGAAATGATCCCGGAACTCCTTTCCCTCTGGGAAGCGGGGTATGAGATTGTACAGACCGTCCGCAAAGCGACGGAAGACGCCACCTTCTTCAAGAACATCACGTCAAGCCTTTATTATAAGCTCATCAATACCATGAGCGAAGTGCGGATTACCCCGGGAGGTTCTGATTTTCGGCTCATGGACCGGAAAGCGGTGGACGCACTTAATTCCTACCATGAAAGGGCCCGTTTTATCCGTGGGATGGTGAATAATCTGGGCTTTCGGACGACGACCCTGCCTTTTGTGGCACCGCCGCGTTTTGCTGGTCATTCCAAATTCAGCCTGAGGAAAATGCTGCGTTTTGCCTTGGATGGGATTACGGGCTTTTCTCGGGTTCCCCTGCGTCTTGCCTTTTATGCAGGACTCATTTTTGGCATCGGCAGCCTGCTGCTCCTTCTCCATGTCCTTTATGCCTGGATTATGGATGAAGCCGTGCCTGGATGGACGACCCTTGCAGCCGCCGAGTTCTTTCTCGGCGGAGTGGAACTGATGGGCATTGGTATCGTTGGTGAATACGTGGGACGCATCTTTGAGGAAGTCAAGCATCGACCCCTTTATATCGTGCGGGAACATATCAAACACGGAAACAAAGCGGTGGACGCAATCGCGCATATCATTAAAAAGTAAGAGCCAGAACTGCGAAGAAACAAGAAATTTCTCCGCAGTTTTTTGGTAGGGGAAGGGGAGAGGCGGCAATTGGGGAAGGATAAAAGGCACACACTGCTGACCGAAGAGAGCGGAGCATAGAATGGCGCCTTTTGGTCCCTTGACTGAGTATGGAGAAGAAACGGACCTACGGTTCCCTTATTGGCGCCGTCAGTACAATCTTTTGCCATTTTACTCTTTCAGCTTTACAGCCAGTACCACAGGCACTGACCAAATGCGTTTTTTTTCTCCTATTTCTTGAACAAAATGTGACATATTGGACTTTTTTTCCTTCCATTGCTATAATGTGAAGTGCAGAAATCGTTAAATTAATAAAACCGAATCGTAGGGATACGAACGGAGGACCCAATGTTGGGGTGAATTTCCTTTCTTTTAGGAATAGGGTGTCTCGACCCGAACCCGGCAGCTAACTTCGTAGGTGAATCGAGAGGGTGTGTTCATTATTTTAAAACGGATGATGCTGGGGGCTGTTGCCGCCTTTATGCTGAGTTTTGCTGCCGTCCCTTTCCAGAGCGCGGATGCAGCGGCATTTCATCAAGGCGAATCAGGGCCGGAAGTGGCCGCGATTCAGGAAAAACTGCTCATGGAAGGGTATGATATTGGGATTCCTGATGGGGTCTACGGCGAAAGGACCGTTGAAGCCATCAAAAAATATCAAGCCAGCATGGGCCTTGAAGTAGATGGCATCATTGGTGATTCCACGTACATGAAACTTATGGGAAAAAGGATGCCCCAGTATGCAGGATATGGGGTAAGCCGCGGACGTTCCTATCGTGGCAGCGGGGCAGCCAGAAGACTGATTTCCCGGGCCTTTGAGTACGTAGGTGTACCCTATGTCTTTGGAGGAACAACGCCGTGGGGGTTTGACTGCTCCGGCTATACGCAGTATGTCTTCCGTCAGATCGGCGTCAGCATCCCCAGAACAGCGGATACCCAGTATTACAGTTATCCAAAGGTCTCTTCTCGGAACCTTCAGCCTGGTGACTTGGTCTTTTTTGAAACGTATGAACCAGGTCCTTCCCATGTCGGGATTTACATTGGCGATGGTAAGATGCTTCAGGCTGGTTCCAGTACGGGCGTGACCGTTTCCGATGTGTTCGGCGGCTATTGGGGTGCTCGCTATATTGGGGCGGCCCGGGTCCTTTAAGCTGCAAGCGGTAAACGGTAAACTCAATCCTGGTTTTCAGGGTTGAGTTTTTTTATGTCTTCTCTTGAAATACGATGCAAAAGAAAGGAACGTTATGGAACCTTGTACCCTTTGCCCTTTTGCCTGCGGCGTTGTGCGTCCGCTTCATGAAGGCGGACCTGGCCAGTACGGTGTTTGTCGCTGCGCCATGACGCCTAAGGCGGCACGTGCGGCTCTCCATCACTGGGAAGAGCCTTGCCTCAGTGGGGAAAATCCTCAAAAAGGCGGCAGCGGTGCGGTCTTTTTTTCAGGCTGCACGCTTCATTGCGTCTACTGTCAAAACAGTGAAATCAGCACGGAAAACCACGGCTGGGAAGTGACGGCGGATCGTCTCCGGGCCATTTATCAGGAGCTGATTGACCAAGGCGCCTATAATATTGACCTTGTGACAGCAACGCAGTATCTGCCCACCATCCTGCCATCGCTTACGCCGACCCTTCCGGTCCCCGTTGTCTATAACACAAGCGGCTATGAACGGGTGGAGACCTTGCGGCTGCTTGAAGGAAAGGTCCAGATCTATCTTCCTGATCTTAAATACCATGATGATGCCCTGGCCCAGCGTTACAGCCGCTGCAAAAACTATTTTGCCACAGCGTCCAAGGCCATCCTCGAGATGTTCCGCCAAGTGGGGCCTTATGAGCTTGACGAGCGGGGCATCATGCAAAAAGGCGTCATCATTCGCCATTTGATCCTTCCTGGTCACGGCGAGGACAGTATGCGCCTCATCGACTGGATTGCCGATACCTTTTCCCCCGGCGACGTCATGGTAAGCCTCATGCGCCAATTCATCCCCTGCGGCACGGCTGCCCAGTACCCGGAAATCAATCGCAAGCTCACAGATGAGGAATATGAAGAAGTGGAACTGCATTTTCTGGAAAGCCGCATCGAAGACGGTTTTATTCAGGAAAGTCCCGCCGCTGATGACAAGTTTATTCCGGCCTTTGATGGTACGGGCATCTTGCCTTAAGGATGCGGCTTTCTATCTGCTGCCGCCTATGGTAAGATAAAAAGAGAATGAACTTCCCTTTTGGGGGAAGAGGTGAGGTGTCTTATGCAGAGAGTCCCCTTAGATCGTCTCATTGTTAGTCACAACCAAGAAGACCAGCGAATCCATCCCTACTATGATGGGATGGTCACGGAGGAGCATGGCCTGCCCCTTGACGTTTATTACGAAATCATTTGGAAAAAGCGGCTCGGCTTCAGTAACTGGCATTGGCATGAAAAAATCCAGATTCTGCTTGCCATCCAAGGTGATATGGCAGTGATGCTGACTGACCAAAAATTTGAACTTCATCCTGGGGAAGGGCTCATCATGAATGCTGGGCAGCTTCACCGCGTGATTCCTCGGCAGCAAAAATCAGGCATCCTTGTGTGCCTGAACCTGAGCCCCAGTACCCTAGGTCTTCGCAGTGGATCGTATATAGACCGGAATTTTGTCGAGCCCTATACAAAAAATCCGGAATTTACGGCCGTCCATCTTCATCCCCTGATTCCTTGGTGCAAGAAACTCATGGACGAGGTGCAGGGCGCGTATCTTATCAAGCGGGGAGGGGAGATGGGCTGCGAAGTGGACCTCATGAGCGTCATGTATCGCATTTGGTCCCTGTTCATCAAGAATGTGACCTTTACCAAGGCCAAAAAATCCACATCAGCCCGTCATCAGTCCATCACAAAGACTCTTATGAGCTATATCAAGGCCCATTACCATGAAAACTTCGCCATTACAGATCTTGCAGCCTTTACAAGTTACAGCGGCAGCGAGTGCTGCCGGATTTTCAAGGAAACGGTCCACGAAACGATTTACCAGTTCCTTAATAAATACCGCCTTGAAAAAGCTGCGGTCCTTCTGCGAAATACGGAGCTTCCTGTCAGTGCTGTCGCACAACGAACAGGATTCAGCTCGACCAGTTACTTCATCAAATGTTTCAAACTCCAGACCATGCGCACGCCGCTGCAGTTTAGAAAAGAGCTTCATAAGTAAATGAGTTCCTATCCTGGCCCCCAATTGAGTGATTCATTCACTCAATTGGGGGATTTTTTTGCGTAAAAAGGCGGCACGAAGAGAACAATAAAAGCCTATAATGTTCGGATAATACTAGTGACTACAACATACCTAATCCAATCACCACACGACCCATCATAATTACGGATTGTGTCAATAATCTTTCGCAAATTCATTTTCAGCCGTCGGTGTACAGGGTTAACTGGCAGTGAACTGGTCATCTGCCTGGCGTTGAAATTCAAGTTCAAACAGATGGTCCATATTCAGGTATCTCTTGGATCCCCAGTCTGTTGCTGCTACATGGCGCAACCGGGTACAGACCAGCATCAGAGCGCTCTGGCCATCTGGAAAAGATCCAATCGCCTTTGTACGGCGCTTGATTTCCCGATTGACTCGTTCCGTGGTATTGTTGGTTCGGATTCGATTCCAGTGTTCGCTAGGATAGTCCATATATGTTAAGGTTTCTTCGATGCCTTCTTCCACTTTCTTGGCAGCCGCAGTTAGCTTCAATTTCCGAAGCTTCTCAGCAACCAGTGCAGCCTTTTCACGGGCTGCGGCTTTACTTTCCTGAGAATGGATTGCCTTCACCATCATAGAGACTGTACGCATCTTTGTTCTGGGCGTGACGGTAAATACATTTCTGTAGAGGTGTACAGTACAGCGGTGATATCGCGCATCAGGGAAGACCTCAGGAATGCTTTCCAGCATGCCAATGTACTTATCTCCAATGATGAGGCCAATGCCTTTAAGGCCTCTTTCCTTGAACCAAAGTTCTTCCAGCTTTCACGGTCTTCTTTCATGCCCTCGGCGGCACCCAGGATCTCTCGATAACCTTCATGATTCACGCCAATGGCTACGAGAATGGAATCGTTTTGAATCTCACCGCCCCAGCTTTGCTTTAGCTATACACCGTCAACGTAGACGTAGGGGTACTCCTCTGTAAGCGGGCGAGAACGTCATTCTTCGATGTGTTCATAGGCTTTCTTGTTGAGATTACTGATGGTTCCCGGAGACACCCTGGTTCCCCAAAGAGCTTCTGTGATGTCCGCTACTCGGCGAACGGAAACACCGGCTAAGTGCATCTCGATCAATGCCTCTTCAACGGAGCATTCACGACGCTTGTAACGCTCTATGATGGCAGTTTCGAACTGAATGCCCTTGAGCTTGGGAACCCTGAGAGTCGTATCACCTGAAGTGGTTGAGAAGTTTCTCTCATAATGACCAGAGCGGTAGCCCTTTCGGTCACCGGAACGCTCATACTTTTCTGCGTTGACGAGTTCGTCAGCCTCATGATCGAGCAGAGCATTAAGGGTCTCTTCGACGTTACTGCGTACTAGATCTTTGAGATTGTTCTTTATGAGATCCTCATTGAATTGTATGATACTATCAGATATAGCTATAGCCTCCTCGGTGGGTTTTGTGTGGTAACTTAATTTTACCGACGGCAATGGACTATGTCTATTTTTATATGAAACTGAATTTGCGAAACTTATTATACGTTATCGCCCTAAAAAGACAGTACGTCAATCTCCGACCGATTTTGAGAGCTCTCTGTGCCTTAGCAATAGAGGAGCAAAAAACTTGACCGGGCGCTAAAATGATCCGCCTTACCAAGGCGGGGGTATCCACCAAGCAGGCTTGGTGGGTGGTGGATGAGGAGGGACGTTTTTTGCCTCGACGTCTCCAAACGAACGGTAGTGAGGAACATTTTTCGATGGTTCAAGGCTGCCTAGCACAGCTTGCTGTGCTAGGCAGTCCGAAGAACCGTGTTATCGAAAAATCAATTCGGCGCCTACGACCGATAGGGAGGTTTGGGACGGCGTGTTCTGTTCGGGTCTTTTTCCTTATTTGTCCTTATTATCCTTTATCGTCACACAAAACCTACATCTTGAATCAACACGCACTTTATAAATTAATGAAATAAAATGATGTTTTTCATGATCTATTTCATATTTAATAATTATTCTTGAAATTATGAGTGATTTGTGTCCGTTTTAATGGACTTAAAAAGCTTGATTAAAATAATTGGAGGCGTATAATGGTGATTAGAAATATGTACGGAAAACAACAATCTGATGAAGCAAGATGAATTGATAGAACAAGGAAGGTGATCAGCAGCTATGGCTTTTTCGGACATGCTTCCTCTGGCAGCCAAGGCAAGTCGTCAGTCGCGTACGGAATGGCTGCCATTATGGATGCACCTGCGTGATACGGCAGGTGTCATGGAGTATCTTGTTAATCAGTGGCTTCCTTGTTCTATAAAAAAAGTAATTTTCCCACAAGAGGAGGACCCTATAAGAAAAATTGCGGTCTTGTTAGGAGCAACCCACGACCTTGGTAAGGCAACAGCCCTCTTCCAGAGTATGATTCTTAGGAATTTAGATGGCGTAAAAGAGCGTCTTCAAAAGATGGGCCTTCCTATTTCAGATAACCGCATTTTCAGGGAAAAAGGTAAATCTAGACATCCAATTGCTGGGGAAGCTATTTTATTGGAAGCGGGATTTCCCCTCTGGTTTGCTTCCATCGTGGGGAGTCACCATGGAAAGCCCCATGAGAAAGGACCGTCTAAATGGTTCGAAACCCAGCTGGATCCATTTAGCAGTACCTATGTAAATTATTTTGATGATCCGAGAAAAGATGTAGAGGATAAGTGGAAAACGTTTCATAGGCAAATCATTGAGGAAGCACTAAATTTATCAGGTTATGACAGCCCTGAATCACTTCCCAATCTATCGATGCCTGCGCAGATGCTTTTAAGTGGGTTATTGATTATGGCAGACTGGATTGCCAGTAATACTGAATTCTTTCCTCTTATTTCTATCGATGATCGAGGAAAGGAATCAGATTATCCTACAAGAATCGAAAGGGGACTCGAAAGGTTTCAATTGCCTTCTGTATGGAATCCAACATGCTTTGGCATGGATGACCAAGGGTTCCAGACTCGGTTCGGGTTTACTCCAAATGCGGTACAAAAAGAAATGCTTACTGCCGTGCAGGAGTCAAAAGATCCAGGTATCTTTATATTGGAAGCACAAATGGGCGTTGGAAAAACAGAGGCGGCACTGGCAGGTGCTGAGCTATTAGGAACATTACATCAATCCGGAGGATTGTTCTTTGGGCTGCCTACACAAGCAACGAGTAACGGTCTTTTCCCTAGAATCAAGCAGTGGGCGACAGGAGAAGCAAACGCAGATGAGGAAGTCTTGAGTATTCGTTTGGCTCATGGTGCAAAGGACCTGAACGCAGATTACCAAAAAGTGTTTCACGGCAAAGCTGTGGTCGGCGAAGACTGTGAAGAAGATTCTCTTATGGTTCATCCCTGGTTTGAAGGAAATAAACAAGCCTTATTGGCAGACTTTGTTGTTGGAACCGTTGATCAGTTGCTCCTTAGTGCCCTTAAGCAAAAACATGTGATGCTGCGGCATCTCGGAATCGCAGGAAAAGTTGTTATTGTAGATGAATGTCATGCCTACGATACGTACATGAATCAATTTCTAGAAAGAGCCCTAGTTTGGCTTGGCGTATATGATGTCCCTGTGATTTTGCTTTCTGCTACGCTGCCATACGAACGCAGGACTCGGTTGATTCAAGCTTATCTAGGCCTTCGTGATCAGGCTGCTTCTAAGCAAGAACGAGAAGCGTGGATGACAAACAAGGCCTATCCTTTATTGACCTGGACTGATGGAAAAACAGTAAGGCAAAAACAGATTCAGGGTCATTTTGAAAAGAAAAAAATATCTTTATATCGTATCCATGATCAGGAGATTGTCACACTGCTTGAAAAGCAATTAGGAGAGGGAGGATGCGCTGGAATCATCGTGAATACGGTGCGGCGCGCCCAGAAAATCGCCGCTCTTCTAAAAGAAAGTTTAAAGAACTATGATATACTATTATTTCATGCAGGCTTTACACGAGGCAGAAAAGCACTTATAGAAAAACAACTGATCAAGAGAATTGGGAAAAATTCTTCTTTCGAAAGAAATCATTTCATCGTTGTAGGAACACAAGTGATGGAACAGTCTCTTGATATTGACTTGGATCTTTTGATTACAGACTTGTGCCCCATGGATTTACTGTTCCAAAGAATCGGAAGAGTGCACCGGCATAAAAGAATCCGGCTGGACAATTTGAATTCGCCCAAAGTCTATATTCTAGGGGCAAATGATAAGGAACTTCTGGAAGAAGGAACAAGTGCCGTATATGATGAATTTCTTCTGGAAAGAACAAAAACAATATTGCCCAATGAGTTCGTCATCCCTGACGAAATATCGGAGTACGTACAAAAAGTCTATGATGAAACCTATGAAATCCCCATCAAAAATGAAGCCGAGATTGTAACCGCCTATAAATTGAAATTGAAGAAGAAAAAGGATGCAGCTCAATCCAATTGTCTGAAATTACCAAGTCGTTCCAAGTTATTTGCTGGTCAAGACACGTTAGAAGGGCTGTTGACCAATTCTTCCAACTATAATGATGTACAGGCTGAAATGAGCGTACGGGATGGCATTGACAGTGTTGAAGTGATTTTGCTAAAGCAAGGCACTCAAGCAAATGAATGGCTTGATCCCAATGGGGGAACCATATCTTATTATTCCGACGATGGCCTATCAGATGAAGAGGCCACGCAGATTGCCAATTTCAAATTGCGTTTGCCGACCTTATTTGGAAAACCTTACATGATTGGTCAAGTGATTCAAAGTCTGGAACATAGTTCGGCTAATAGATTTAAGCTATGGCTTCATCATCCCTACCTATCAGGGAATTTATTTTTGACCTTGGACAACGCTGGAAATGGTGAACTCGTTGGATATCAAGTGAGTTATGATGGAACAACCGGATTTCAGTATAGAAAGGTGGAAGAAAATGAAGGAACGTGAGTTTAATCTTATTGAGGAGCCTTGGATTCGGGTCATGAAAGAAGATTTGCAGGTGGATACACTTTCTCTGAGAGATACATTATTTCGATGTCAGGAATATATGGATTTAGGCGGTGAAAACCAACCTCAAAACTTTGCCATGCTGCGTTTTCTCCTTGCCCTGACCTATACCGTATTTTCACGAGTTGATGAAAAGGGTCATGAAAATGATATCAGCGAAATTGCAGATCCCGATGAAGCAAAAGATGAGGTCTTGTGCAGATGGCGTGAGTTATGGAATTTGGGCCATTTTCCACGGGAACCGTTGGAAGAATATCTTGAAAAGTGGCATGATCGGTTTTGGCTTTTTGATCCTAAAAGACCTTTTTGGCAGGTACCTCAGATTGATAAGGGAACTCAGTATACAGCCTCTAAATTAGTTGGTGATGTATCGGAAAGTAACAATAAGGTGCGCATATTTGCGGCGAGAGCAGGCTCTGGGATTCGCTCTGTTCCTTATGATGAGGCAGCCAGATGGCTTCTTTATGTGAATGGATTTGATGATACGTCCGCAAAACCGACGAAAAAGAATCTACCTTCTCCCGGGGCTGGTTGGGTCGGTAAACTTGGAATGATTTATACTGTTGGGGAGAATTTATTTCAAACCATTTTGTTGAATCTTACATTGTTGATTGATGGAGAAGAACTATGGGAAACTTCAGCTAATCCAACATGGGAACAGGAATTGCGAACAGAAGAGAGAGTTCCAATCAGTGTTCCCGGAAATCTTGCTGAACTTCTTACCGTTCAGTCCAGAAGATTGCACTTGCGAAGAAGTAATGGTGAAGTGAATGGTTATTCTTTGCTTGGGGGTGATTTCTTCTCGAATAGTGGAAAAGATGGAGCTTTTAAAGAGCAGATGACGCTGTGGAATTCGCCAAGAGATTTGAGCAGAACGCCCTTTCATCCTCAGAGAATTTCTGTGGGAAAACAAGCATGGCGTGATTTTGGTAACTGCTTTGTTCAGGAGAACCAAGAAAACAACAAAATCAATCGGCATACGCCAGGGATTGTCGGCTGGATTCGCACGTTACAGGAAAAAGGCCTCTTGGTAGAAGATGTTCCTCTTTATTTTCGACTGATTGGAATGGAATATGGAGATAAGGACTTCTTTATCAATGATTTTAGCAGTGATACACTGGCCATTTTTCCTAAAATTATTTCCAGTAAGTATATGACAATTCGGGTGGAAATAGAAGAACAAGTGAATAAATGTCAAGAAGCATCAAATGCTCTGAGTCAATTACTTGAGCAAATCAAAATTGCATCAGGGGGAGATGCTGAAAAGTCATCCCCTAAATCAGATTCTCTATTTTATTATGCCGTTGATATTCCGTTTCGGAATTGGCTTTTGAAAATTCATGGACCTGTAATGGATGATAAGTCTGCGTTTAGAGAACTTATAGATGAATGGGAGAATCAAGCAAGAGAAATTGCACTCACAATTGCAGCAAAGGAAGAAGAGAAAGCGGACTTAAAATCTTATGTGGGAAAAGTCGTCAATGATTCAGCAAAGGGCACGAAACGTTTGTATTCGCTTCCTTTAGCGGATCAATTATATAAAAGAAAAATCTATAAAATTTATCCGAAAGTAGGTGATATGCAGTGACTGTGACGAATGATGTAGTAACTTGTATCGAGAGAAAATTGGCCTATTATCAAAAAAACAGGGAAAGCAGCACGGTCAAATCTGAACTTGCCCTATTGCGACATGGCATTGGAAAATTCCCCGGTGAAGTCCCTCAGGTGTGTGGGATGGTTTTTAAGGATTTGCCTGAAAGCCTGCAGGGAAAGGGAGAAAATCCAAGTTATGCCGAGTGGGCCTTATATGCAGCACTGACCTTATTTTCCTTTCATCAACAGGGAAAAAGTAGTTTTATGCATGCTAAGGGGGTCACGCTTGGTAAAGCTATTCGCCGCTTAGTTCCTTACGGAGATCAGGAGGCGGAAGAACGAACCTTACGAAGGTTTAACCAAATGGCAACATCATCGGATATGGATGAACTCTCTCATCATTTGCGCGGGATGATCTCCCTTTTGCGAAGCCGTGATATCCCGCTAGATTATGCTGCACTGGCACGTGATTTATTTCTGTATCAAACCATCGAATTACAACCCAAAGTACGTCTGAAATGGGGACGTGACTACTATTACTATCAGAAAGAAACCAAGGAGGAAAATCATGAATAATAATGTATATGTCGACATCCACGTACTGCAGACTGTTCCACCGAGCTGCATTAATCGGGATGATACGGGAAGTCCTAAAACTGCTGTTTACGGAGGCACAACAAGAGCCAGAATTTCTTCTCAAGCTTGGAAGCGTGCCGTACGAAAAGAGTTCCATAAGCGCTTTCCAAATGAAGAATTAGGACTCAGAACGAAACGAATCGTTGAGTTAGTGAAACGAGAACTTCAGAATTCAGATAGCTCTCTTTCTGATGAAAAGGCTGTAAAAAAAGCCGTTGATGGGTTGGAAAAAGCAGGACTCAAGATAAAAGATCCTTCAAAGGGGACGGATGCTCTTTTCTTTATTAGCATGGGGCAAGTACGCACCATTGCAGATTTGATTATTTCAGGTGAAGAAGATAAAAAACAGTATAAAAATGCATTGAAAGAAGTCCCCTCCATAGACATGATTATGTTTGGCAGAATGGTTGCAAGTGATCCGTCTTTAAATTATGATGCAACGGTACAAGTAGCTCATGGCATTTCAACTCATACTGTACATAACGAGTATGATTACTTTACGGCTGTCGATGACTGCAGTCAAGATGAAGAAGCAGGCGCTGGTCATTTAGGAACTGTTGAATTTAATTCATCGACCATGTACCGATTTGCAACGATTAACGTTCCTGAACTTTCTGATTATGTAGGCACTGAAACAGGAAAAGCCGTACGCGAGTTTCTCGAAGCATTCATTTATTCAATGCCAACTGGCAAAGAGAATACCTTCGCTAATAGGACGCTTCCATTTGCCATCTATATTACCGTAAGGAATGACCAGCCAATCAACCTGTGCGGGGCTTTCGAAAGACCTGTAAAAGCTGGTCAAGATGGCTATGAAGAAGCTTCTGAAAAAGCCTTTGTAGAATATGCGAAAGAATTATATACCAAATATGGAAACGCCCCTGCTTATTCCTTTGGAATGGGCACCCAGATTTCTTCTTTGACAGAGACTGCCTCCGTTCCTGCTATTTTGGATAAGCTGGAAAAGGTCATTAACGAGCAAGTGGGGCCGGAAAAATGAGTACCTTGTTATTGAGATTCGCTGGCCCGCTTCAATCTTGGGGAGATGATTCTCGTTTTAATCATCGGCGTACCTATTCGATTCCTACAAAAAGTGCAGTCATTGGTATGATAGCGTCTGCCTTGGGAAGAGATAGAAGTGCCAATGTAGAAGACTTGGTTGCACTGCAGTTAGGAATCCGCGTTGATCAGCCAGGTGAAATTATTTCTGATTTTCAAATGGTGCATGGACCGAAGCAGGCTGATGTAACTAATAGGGATTATATCAGCGATGCCATCTTTCTCGTAGGACTGATGTCGGAGGATAGGGGGCTTTTGCAGCAAATTATAAATGCCTTGGCTCATCCTAAATATCCCTTGTTTTTAGGAAGAAGAGCTTGCCCACCTAGTTATCCCTTAATTATTGGGATCAGAGAAAAACCACTGGAAGAGGCTCTTTTAGCTGAGCCTTGGCTAGCATCTACATGGAGACAGCCTCAACTTAACAGTGAATTAAGAATCGTATTGGAGGGTAACGCAGATTCGATTGACAGCCTCCAGCATCGTCTTCGTGATATTCCTATTTCCTATGATCCACGGAACCGAATTTATCAATATCGGTATGTTAGGGAGGCGGGTCATGTGAATAAAAACAAGACTGCCCAAACAGAACATGATGCTTTTGAGGAATTGGAGTGATGCTGATGTATATGACAAGAGTAAAGTTAAATCCAGCAAAGAGAAAAACATTGTTTGCTCTCTCTAACCCCAATCTCATTCATGGCGCTCTGTGTCAAGCCTTTGATGATCCTCGTGAAAAAAAGTTGTGGCGCATTGACCAACTTGCAAGTGGTGTCTACTTGCTGATTATTTCTTCGTATAAACCAGAATTACAATCTTTTGTCGACCAATTTGGCTTTGAAGGGGCAGCCAATAGTTGGCAATGTAAGGAATATGACCCTTTTATTGACAAGTTGAAAGAGGGCAGTAAATGGCACTTTCGTTTAGTTGCATGCCCTACCCATAGCGTTATGGATAGAGAAAATCCAGACTCTAAAAGAGGAAAAGTCTACCCACATGTAACGCCTAAATATCAAAAGCAATGGCTTCTTGATCGATGCGAAAAACATGGAATGGAGTTGAGTGATGATTCTTTTCAGATAATGGCTGACAGAACCTTTTCGTTTAAAAAATTAAGTTCAAATCAAAAAGTGACGTTGCTTTCAGTTACATTTGAGGGCACTTTGAAAATAACAAATGTTGACCTCTTTAAGGAATTATTGATTCAAGGAATCGGGCGCGGAAAAGGGTATGGATTGGGCCTTTTAACAATTGCTGGGCAAATAAAATGAAATCCAATATTCCCGGAATGAAACGACCTGAATTGCAGACTTTACCTCAAATCAAGGACCGTATGACGTTTATTTATATAGAACACGCAAAATTAAATCGAAAAGATAGCGCTATAACGGTATTTGACAAGTCTGGTATAATCTACCTCCCCGCAGCTTCCATTTCTGTGCTGATTTTAGGTCCAGGCACCGATGTTTCTCATCAGGCGATGGAATTAATGGGTGAATCTGGTATTAGCACAGTTTGGGCGGGAGAACACGGTGTGAGATATTATGCTAGTGGTGCTGCTTTGACACATCGATCCGCTTTGTTGATTGAACAGGCAAGATGTGTTTCGAATCAGCGCCTGCATCTTGATATTGTGAGAAAGATGTATCAGCTTAGATTCCCAGATGAAGATGTATCAAAATTGACCATTCAACAACTTAGGGGACGTGAAGGTAGCCGTGTTCGCAACATTTACCGTAAAATGTCTAAACTGTGGAATGTTGAATGGCATGGAAGAGAGTATGACCACGATGATTATGAAGTGGGGGATACTGTGAATAAAGCCCTTTCCATGGCGAATACTTGTCTTTATGGATTAGCACATGCTGTAATATGCGCATTGGGCTGCTCGCCCGGTCTTGGATTCGTTCATGTAGGCCACGATTGTTCGTTCGTATATGATATTGCCGATTTGTATAAAGCTGAAATATCTATTCCTGCCGCTTTCGAGGCTGCCTCTGAAAACCGTGATAATTTAGAAGGTTTTGTTAGGCATCTAGTGCGGGACTTATTAGTGCGCAAACATATTCTTGAAAGAATGGTAAAGGATATTCAGTATTTGTTAAGTGAAACATCTCCCTCTCATTCTGACGAAATTCAAGCGGTTTATTTATGGGATGATAAGGTCGGAGTCGTATCCAATGGAAAACAGTATTCGTCTGAACAGGAATAAAAATGGTTGTTGTAACAGTAACAAATTGTCCTCCCGGCTTACGCGGAGATTTATCTAAGTGGCTTTGTGAAATCAATGTGGGTGTCTATGTTGGAAATATTTCAACAAGAGTTAGACAAAATCTTTGGACTAGGATATGTGAAAATCTTAGTAGTGGCCAAGCCACTATGGTCTATCCTGCCATGAACGAGCAAGGACTTGATTTTAAGTCGTGGAATTCTACCTGGCAGGCAGTTGACTATGATGGCATCAAATTGATGAAACATCCCTTGTCGTGTGAACCAAATGCGAATAAAGGGAAAAACTATCATAGCACCGCTTATAGTCATTTGCTTGCAAAAAGAAAGCTGGCTAACGACAGGAAAGAATATTCCCGTTTGAATTATACTGTTGTCGATATAGAGACAACAGGGCTTGATCCCACAAAGGATCAAATTCTAGAACTGTCAGCTGCTAAAGTAAGAAAAGGAGTGATTGAAAGTAGTTATTCTCAACTTATTGGAGTAACTTGTTCCATTCCAGCAAATATCTCACAGTTGACAGGAATATCAAATGAAATGATTGAAGCAAATGGTGTTGAATTAAAGTCTGCTGTAGAAAAATTCTTGACTTTTATTGATGATGACCAGCTTTTACTATTCAATGCATCGTTTGATTTGAACTTCATTAATCAAGCGTGCAAATTATACGATTATCCTATCATAGAAAACCATATTATTGATCTGTATAAAGAAGCTCGCAAAACTTTTCGATATTTATCAAACTACAAGTTGGAAACAATTGCTGCTTTTCTGGGACTTTCAGAACAAAAACATCGAGGTCTAGATGATTGTATTTTGATGCACAACGTATTTCATCAGTTGAATGAAAAACTGATTGCATCAAAAGAAAAAACGTGATTAGTACTACATTTTTTTAGTGTATTCCCCGCGCATGCGGGGATGAACCCAAGGTCCAGCAAGTCCTGCGTGAAGTCGACGAGTATTCCCCGCGCATGCGGGGATGAACCTTCTTTTTTGAGCAGTTGGCAAAAAGGGCAAAGGTATTCCCCGCGCATGCGGGGATGAACCTGTGGCCACCATAATGGTAAAACCATAGATATAGTATTCCCCGCGCATGCGGGGATGAACCTGCTCATTATTACCTATCTCCTTTCATACTTCTGTATTCCCCGCGCATGCGGGGATGAACCGTTGCTCAGTCTTACCAGTTTGTCAGTCGCCATGTATTCCCCGCGCATGCGGGGATGAACCTATCCGTAGTAAGCACTACTGATGGCTCCTGGCGTATTCCCCGCGCATGCGGGGATGAACCTCGGCGGGGCATCTGCCGAGAATCATAAATTTGGTATTCCCCGCGCATGCGGGGATGAACCTCTTAGATGGACTAAAAGGAGGGTAAACAATGAGTATTCCCCGCGCATGCGGGGATGAACCCACGCTGAAACGTCCCACAGCGCTGATGGCTTTGTATTCCCCGCGCATGCGGGGATGAACCCTATGCTCCTCTCTTATCCATCGGAAAGAACAAGTATTCCCCGCGCATGCGGGGATGAACCCAGAAACATGGGCGTGTGCAGGCAGCTCTGCCGGGTATTCCCCGCGCATGCGGGGATGAACCTATACTCCAAGTCAACGGCTGTCCACAAATCCAGTATTCCCCGCGCATGCGGGGATGAATCAGAGGTGGTCATCATGGAATCCAATTCAAAAATTACGGCTTTACTTGGTTTGTTAATGGCACTTCCCATCACACTTTTTTGGACAGGCGTATCTGGACTTGGCATCACACTCGTTTGTCTTGTGATTTTCCCTTCAGAATATTTTTTACAAGCAGCACTCCTTTTTACCACACTCTTTTTTATCATTCTAAACGTCAATGGCTGGCGTGAACTACGAAGGTAGGCTGTTTACAAGCTAACCACTCCATAAGTATTCTCCGCCCATGCGGGGATGAACCTGTAGGTGTTAATCGACGACGAAATTTGAAGAGTATTTCCCGCGTATGCGGGAATGAACCCCATTTTCAGCATTTGGGAATGGTAGCGGCTCGAATGGGGATGGGCTGTCTAGCCAAAGCACTTTTAGTGATGAGGTTGTTATTATCTTGAACAGGGGGGCGACGTTTTTGATAACGAAGGTTGAAAAATACACAAATTCAGGTAAGATATACATTGACCTTGAAGTTATTGATAGCCAAAAATAAGGGAGGACATCTATGAAGAAAGAAAATCTTAGCCGTTATGATAGCGAAGTATGGAGCGACAACTCCAAAAATTGCGAGCAATGCAAAGACTGTATTTTTACGACGATTGAGGAATACCAAAAATGTACTTGCGAGATATACACTGATATGTATGATGACCCAAAACCCAATGACGTTATATTCAAAGGAACTCCGTGCAAGTATCATCAGCGTTGCGAGTATTCCCCGCGCATACGGCGATGAAACTTTTTCGCCTAGACGTTCGGCTTCCCACAGAAAGTATTCCCCGCGCATGCAGGGGTGTCACCATGCTGTCTGATGTACTTGTCCGGAGTCATCGGGTATTCCCCGCGCATGCAGGGGTGTCCCTTGTACTAAACCTAGACTTAGCAGCGAACTCCTGTATTCCCCGCATCTGCGGGGTTGTTCTTTTTGAGAAATGTATGAAAACTTAATGGTTGATTGCAATAGCAAATAGGACACTAGACAAAAAGTTTATGAGGACGTTTTC
>ERZ839947.481-NODE-481-length-55219-cov-6.204916_pt1 | contig 55219 bp, 38 predicted proteins | sample MGYA00519908_ERZ839947 | MGnify/ENA primary metagenome ERZ839947 (study PRJEB31850, sample SAMEA3708857) | human gut metagenome | biome: human gut; feature: human-associated habitat; material: faeces | place: China | collected 2014 ... | reverse complement strand
CCTGTAGCTAGCGTTCATCCTGAGCCAGGATCAAACTCTTCATTGTAAAAGTATTTTTTATCATCGGTTAAGATGACTTTTTTGCTCTGTTCAGGACGCCGTAAATTTATTGACCTTATTCAAATACCTATTAGTCTTAACTGTATCGCTACTGAATAAGACAAGTATTGACGGTTCTATTTTTTTACTTGTACTACTTGTATTGTTTATCAATATTTCAAAGAACTTGTTGCTTTCGTTTTAAAAGCGGGTGCAAAGGTAAGGGCTTTATTTTTAACTACCAAACTTTTTCGGAAGTTTTTTTAGTTTTTCTTTTTACTCGATTTCTCTGGCTCTCTATGCGAAAGGGAAAGAATGTATGAAAGAATAACTCTTGCCGTTTTTCTTTGCGAATCGGACTGCAAAGATAAGAACTTTATTTATTATAATCCAAACTTTTTCGGAAGTTTTTTGTTCTTTTCTTTAAGTGGGATTCCACTTTTTCACGAAGTCAATTTTTCAAGGCTTTCTTCTCTTGGAAAGCGGGTGCAAAAGTACGCCCTTTTGGTATACACTCCAAATATATCAAACTATTTTTTCTAATTATTTTTGAATACATTTGCTAAAGTGCTGATGCATAACGATGTTGTAGAACATATTTTTTAAGTACGGGGAAATTGTGTGCGGAAACGACGAGAGGGATACACATTATTATATCACACGCGGGCGCGTAGGTGCGTCGGGGATCAGTTTGCATTAGGGAGCAATTAAAGAATCAGTTCATTAAAATAAGAGGAAAGAAAGATAGATATAAGAGATAGTGGTTTTATAGTGGATTCCATTCCTTAGTTTGATTCATTAATATGATACTTGTATGAGAATGATACGTAGAATCTTCACTTTACTGAAAAGGATTTTTCTTTTTCATTTCTCATGTTCTCATAATATACATAATAATCATCTGTAAATCAAACAGATAATACTATGAGAAATAAAATACAAAAGGGCATTTCTCATAGTATTGCCATGATTTAGTCCGCAAAATAGAGCATTTCTCATAGGGTTTAAACCATTTCTCATCTTATTCTCATACTCCGTCTATACATTTTACTCATTTCTCATACAGTATAATTGTAGTTTTTCCGGACTTTTGCCGGATTTACGATTACTCCTTTCCTTCTTCGGTTTTATTAAGCAACTTCTTGCTATTTACTGCTTTCCTGTATGTTATTCACCTTATACCTTTATGTTTTTCCCTAATCATTGTTATTTCTTCCTACCACTATTCGTATCGTTGCACTCTAGTGAACAGATCGTTGCACTGGAGTGAACGGTTCTATCCACTCTAGTGAACAGACCTTTCCACTCTAGTGGAACGATTCAGATACCGGTAGGAAAACATGAGAATATCTACTCCATACACTTTCATAAACGCTTTATAATATATTATTAATCAATGCATAACTGAATATGTAGCATTGAATCTATTACAATTAATTAGCCTCCTTGCCCTACGAAAGATTATGAGAAATGCCTTGAAAAGCTATGAGAAATACTTTGTTTTGTGGACAAAATGCCGGTAATACTATGAGAAATACCCTTTCTTCTTTTATTTCTCATAGTGTTATATAACTGATTTACAAATTGTTATCACATATATTATGAGAACATGAGAAATGAAAATGAAAAATCATTTGCAGTATGCGTCGTAATGAACGGCACTTTTCCTATATTTTCAGAATCCGCAACAAATCGCATCAGAATATTGGACAATACGAATCACAATGTATTGATTGGTAACTATATGCCGTGAAACAAAAACAATAAAAACGAGTATAGTACATATAGAAATAGAAAAACAAAAAAATGAAAAACTTTTGTTTTTCTATTTCCTATCTTTGAGGAGTGAAGGAAAAGGGCGCATTATCAAAGAACAAACAAAAATATCTACCCACACAAGAAACAACAATATCAGTTAAAATGAAACTATGAAATGCAAAGATTACTCAAACAAGCAAACAAGTAGCCGACGTCCACATTGTTCCTTCAGTTTTTAATTGAAAAAATACAAGGGAACTAATTATGAATGATTTAAAAAAGTTTATGGAGACAGTCATATTAAGACTGGAAAATGAAGGGCGGTATGGGACGGCCCACGTCTACCAAAGTACACTAAATGCGATTTTGCGGTATTGGCAAATCAGGCAAAAAGGTACTATAAAATTGGATAAAGTATTCACTCCGGTCCTCTTACAGGATTTTGAGCGATACCTATTGGAAAACATGCTAAGTATGAACACCGTATCAACCTATATGCGTATGCTACGGGCGATCTACCACAGGGCAACGAAAGAAAAACGGATAAAATGGAGGCAGGGATTGTTTGACACCGTATACACCGGCGTACGGGCAGACACCAAACGATCACTGACTGCCAAGCACATGGGAAATATACTTGTGGCCCAACAATCACTCCCCTCACTAAAGGAAGCACAGTCATGGTTCACTCTCCTGTTTCTGCTTAGAGGAATGCCGTTTATCGATCTTGCCCGGCTAAGGAAATGTGACCTGTATGGAGATACACTTATCTATAAAAGACAAAAGACCGGACGAATAATCACCGTAAATGTAACCCCGGAAGCCATGCGACTCATCAAACAACTGGCTAACCGGAATCCTCAATCACCTTATTTATTATCTATCTTACCCAGCAACTCAAAGCTACAGAATGGAAACTGTTTCGGAAGTAAAAAGGAATACCGACTGTATCAAGCCATATTGCGAGGTTTCAATAGAAGGTTGAACGAACTATCCAGAAGGATGAATCTAGGCGAAAAACTCTCGTCATATACAGCACGCCACACATGGGCTACAACAGCCTACCAAAAGAAATGTGCAACAGGAGTCATCTGCAATGCCTTAGGACACTCTTCCATCAAAGTGACCGAAACCTATTTAAAGGCATTTGAGCAAAAGGAAATAGATCGGACAAACAGAATGATTATATCTTATGTAAAACAAGAAGCTGAAAAGGCTAACAAAAATCGCAATACACTATTTAACGCACTGTAATTTAATATATTATACTCCCGTTACTTTGTAGGTAACAGTCTTCATAAGATTCGGCAAATATAGAAATTGATTTTGAAATAAGAAAACAAAACTAACACTTTTTTTGCAGGTTTTTATAAAAAAGCAAACTATTTGCTAAAATGAAAAACATTTCAAGCTAAGTCAAGCAAGTTTATCGTATAAATATACCATTCGTATCCACCATTTGGAAACGATCTTTTAGAGTTGGCAACTGTATTCACAGTCTGCACGACCTCCCTTTCTTATTTTCATCCCTACCAATCCCGTTCAGAGGACGCTTCCTGCTGTTTGAGAAGGCATGTGCCGTTACCTACAAAGTAACGGCATACACCATAGAGAAACAAAAATTAAAAACCAGTATGGAATATTTAAGACGAAAGCTATGCCTATTAGCCGGAAGTATTCTTTTGACTTGTGCCGCATGGGGGCAAACACTCCCCACCGACTCAATAACCAAAGATCCGGAAGCCTGGTACATCCATTTCAAGACAGGAAAAAGCAATCTCGATCTGGATTATAACGGCAACAGAGGTACTCTACAACGATGTATCGACAGAGTACAAGAGATTATAGACAAAAATGAGTACGTCATCGATCACATCCGCATCATTGGATATGCATCTCCCGAAGGTCCGTTAGCACTCAACTTACGACTTAGTGCCGCAAGAGCAGACGTATTGAAAGACTATCTTGTAGCCAAGACAGGACTCTCTTCCAACCTATTCGAAGTAGTGGCAGGAGGAGAAAACTGGAACGAACTTCGTGTCATGGTCGAAAAAAGCAATATTAAAGAAAAAGACCGCGTACTGGATATTCTCGATCATACTCCCGAAGGAGTAGACCCGGAAATTGCCCTGAAAAAACTACCCGGAGGTACATACCGCTATATGCTTACTAACTTCTATCCTAAATTAAGGAGTGCAAGCAGTGTGCAGTTACTAAGAATTGTCCCCGTCGTTGCTCCTCCTGTGGTGAAGGAAGAAATAAAGGTGGTAGAAGTGGACACCGTAAAACGAACTCCACAGAAACCGGTCGTACAAGAGCCGGAGCCCTGCCGGTGTGATCCTCCGTTGATGGCCATCAAAACCAATCTCGCCTCCTGGGCTACTCTTATCACCCCCAACATTGAATTGGAAGCCTATCTGGGCAGCCGATACTCCATTGCTGTGGAAGGAGCTTATCGCTGGCTGAAAGACAGCAAAGCCAAAGGCAACAGTTACAACGTGGCCTCCGTGTCGCCTGAAATACGTATGTACGTGCGTGACGACCGTTCTTTTCAGGGTTCCTACTGGGGATTGTATGGACTTTACGGCGAATACGATGTGAAATTCGGAAGCACCGGACGCCAAGGCAACATTCGCGGACTGGGTATCTCGTACGGATATATCTTTAAGTTCAACCGTTTCGACTGTCTCTATTTTGACTTGGGCATCTCTGCCGGATACAACCGGCTCCGATACGACAAGTATTTCTGGTACGACCCATGCAATGCATTCAAAGAACATAAAGGTAAGAACTATTGGGGACCAAGCAAAATCAAGGCATCACTCGTCTGGAGATTTTAAATCATAGGAGGACCTGATTATGAGAACAGAAAAAGATACTGAAACTATGGATTTATATAATAAATATAACGCATCTGAATGGTTAACCCGGAAAGAGGCGATACGACGTAAAAGGTTGGTGACGATTATTTCCGCATCTGCGGCAGCACTACTCATACTTATCCTGCTATTGATGAGCTCATGTGAGAAAAAAGACCTTTGTTATCTGGATGCGCATCCGCACATCTGCCACACCCAACTGACGCTCAAATTCAATACAGCATGGGATAACGAGCCGATTTACTCGAACTATACACGCAGTGCAGGCAGCCTGACTGTAAGATATGTACTGGAATTCTGGACCATGAGCGATGACGGCAAACTGGAGACACAGCTGGAACGCAAAATTGTGAACGGTGGTTCGCTTGCCGAAGGAAACAACCGCTATCAAGTAAGCGTTGACCTTCCCGCAGACAGAATAGCTGTTCTGGCATGGGCCGAACCTCTCGCCAGCGGTCAGACGAGTAATCCTTATTTCGATGTGAGCTCGCTCACCAGTGTTAAGATGAAAGAGCCATTCGGAGCGGGAGCCACCAAAGATGCTTTCAGTGCAAGCACCACCTGGGATTACAGCGGATACGGCGGACCTCACTCACACTCCAATGACCTCGACTTCACGGAAGAACTGGAACTGTTACGTCCCTTCGGCACATATACCGTGATTTCCAACGATATGGAAGACTACTTCGAGAAGGCCGGAGCCGATGCCCCGGAACCGCATACCGCCAAAGTGAACTACCAGATGTGGATACCGCCGATGTTCGACACCTTCCGCCAAGTGGCAAGCGGTTCGCAATCCGGTGCAACATTCAATCACACGGTAAGCGTACACACAGAAGGCAAAGAATACAAACTGGCAGAAGACCTCATCTTTATAGGTCCGGGCGACGGAACGGACAACTATTATAATATTATCGTAGAAACTCATGCAGCAGACGGCACCAGCATACATAAAAGCGGCAATGCGGAAATACGTATGCAGCGCAACAAACATACATTAGTATACGGTGCATTCCTGACTGTCCGCAAACCCAGCTCACCGGGTATCAACGATGAATTCGAAGAGATAATAGAAATAGTGATACCTGATTAATGAATAATTTATTAAGGATAGAATAAGATGAAAAAACATAGGCTTATGAATCATCAGAAGTATTTCCGGACATTATGTTTCGGGCTGTCGTTCCTCACAGCGGCATGCACCAACGAATCGCCTCTGAACACGGAACCGGCCGAATGGCCGAAAACCAGCATTTCCATACAGGCAACAGTCGACACGAAGGCCGCCAACGAACCGGAAACAGCCGCAGACAACGGAACAATCACCCGTGCCGGCGGTGACAAGCAAGTACCTGCGGGCTATCGTCTGCGCTGCAAACTGGAAGTTTATTCGAAAACAACAGACCTGCGCGTGGCACAAGCCCAGCTATTTATAGACGATAACAGCGGACTGACGGGAGCCATTACTTTCCCGGACGTACATCTGCCTCCCAATGATACCTACAAGGCGATCTGTTGGGCAGACTATATCGCAGCAGGAACAGAAACCGACCTGATCTACAATACCTCAAAAGGGTTAAGCGATATCCGCCTCATCGAAACAATCGGCACCGTTCATGCGGAAACCGCCGCCAACGAAGCGGATATAGAAGATGCTTATGCAGGACAATCCAAAACTTTCACCATCGAAGCAAGCGGTGCTGTCAAAGAAGGGGATGAAGAAAAACTGACTTCGATCAAATTAAGACGTCCGTTTGTAAAGCTGTCTCTCCCCTGGGTGAAACTGACAACCGAAGACGGCAGTGTATGGACGGATGCATTGAGAAATATCCGGATCGTATATGAAACCGGAAATGTATTATACACCCAATTCAACGCGTGGACCGGAGAAGCATCAGGAGCGAGAACTGTTTCTTCTGCTCTATATTCCAAAGAGGTTTCGTCTTTCAACAAAACCTTTGCTTTGCACGACTATTTACTAGTGCCTGTGCCCATGCCGGACGCGATTCCTTTATCATTCCACATCGAAGCAGAGACAACAGGAGGTAGTCCGGTGACATTCAAACGTTATGGAAGCACGGCAACCGACTATTCTTCTATTTCAATCGAGTTGCCTAATCCGAATTATATGTTGCGCATCAAAGGAGCAACAGCAGCGATAGAAGATGACGAGACTATATACCCGTTGACATTCAAAGAGTATATCCCGTAAATATTCTCTCTATTATAACTAAAAGTGATACATTTTTATTATTAACCAATTTTTTTTAAGCATGAAAAAAAGTTTATTCTGGTCGTTAATAGCTGCAACAGCTATGATGACTGCTTGCGGTGACGATGCATTTGTAGACAATCAGCAGGTTGTTACAGGTGAGGAAACTCCGGTAGCGTTCAAAATTAACATGGGGAATGCGATCAGTACTTATGCAGGTACGGATTTCTCAAAAGGCGGATGGTCGAACTGGAAAGATTCCGACACTGAAATGATTGAGGAAGTGAATGCACGTGCCACTTTGCAGGTGTTCGCTAATGGAGGTACTTCTCCATATACTCAGGTAAGAACTGTATTGACTGAAGCACCTAGCGGCAACGACATCGAACTTCCGCAGTTCCGCCTGCCGGCAGGCAATAGCTATACAGCTGTTGTATGGGTAGACTTCGTTCCGAAATCAGTTACTTCTTCAAGCACGGAAAGCCGTAACGACTATTACTGGAAGACTGAAAATCTGGCTAGCGTTTCTGAATTACAGTTCACTGACGGTTTGATGCCTATCGTTGAAACTCCTGAAGCACGCGATGCTTACACGGGACTTATCAAGTTCACCGTAAACGCAGACGGTACTTATAACATTACAGACGGAGCAGAAGACCAAAGTATCAGCACTGCTATTCCTATCACAGCTACTCGTAAGTTTGCCAAGATCAGCTTGATCCTGACCGACTACGACAACAAGACGGAATGGGCAGATGCATTGAATAACCTCGGCAGCGACAATCTTCTCGAATACTTAGGTATGGAAGTGACTAACCTGTCCACCGGTTACAATGCGCTGACACAATCTCCGGTTTCGGCAACTCCGACTACTCAAAGTTATTTCCACCGTCCGTTTGATGTAGCTTCTGCTACCAGCACTTCCGATCACGTAAACGGTGTAAAATGGTATCAGGACGGTGACAAGTTCTATCCGATCTTCGACCTGAACTACGTTATTCCTGAAAAAGCAGGTAAAGACGCTACTTACTCTTTGAGTTTCAAGGGTTACAATGTAGATGGCACTCCCGGCTTCACTGCTGACGCTGCCGCACTGACTGAAATCAATGCTGAAGCCGATGGATTCAAACTGGTAGCAATCCGTAATGCAAGCAACGTTCCTGTAAGAACGAATGCTCATACGATTATCAAGATGAATCTGTACAAAGCATATAGCTGCACAGTTACTATCGTTGACGAATTCACCGGTGGTACCGAAAATGTAGTTATCGACGATGATGACAAGAAACAGAGTACAGACGATCACTTCATTCCTGAAGGTGACGAAAACGGTGCACACATCGTAGTAGTACGCGGAAATGACGGTAAAGCAATCTCTATCGACATCACAGGTATCAACAAGGATAACTTCGATTTAGTAATTGATGATCTTGTTGCCATGAAGAACCTGTCTTCTACTGCTGACAACACTAAACCTGTTATCAATATGAGCGGTACTGACATTCCTAATCCGGCTGATTTCTCTGATCTTGAAGGTAACGTTACCAACGACATCAAGTTGACATTGACTCAAGACGGACAGGATATTGTTTTGGAAGGTCTGACTAACAACATTACTTTAGATTTGCCAAGCATCCAGAAGTTTATAGTAACCAGCACTGCAGACGTTACTATCGAGAAAGTTGTTTCAAACAGCTGGCCAACCTCTATCACTGCTAAAAATGTGACATTTACAGGAACTACATACAATTCTGTATCTATCAACGTGGAAGAAACTGCTACATTCAATGGCGGAACATACAACAATGAGGTTGCTGTGATCGGTTCGGAAAATGATGCAGAAGCGGTGATTAACGGTGGTGTATTCAACCACAACTTCAAATCGAGTGTAGACACTACTATCAAAGGCGGTTCATTGCCTTATGTAGATGCTGACACTAACGGAGTGGCTGATTACATGTTAATCATGAATGCCGGAAAGACTCTGACTGTTGAAAAGGCTGACAGCGCATTTGGTCCTCTGTTTGCTACATCAGGTGCCGACTGTAAGTTAGTATATGACACACAGGATATTAAAGATTTCTATTCTGGTCTGGAAGGTAGTAACTGGAGCAATATTTCAGTAAAATAAACACTCCCTTTTTTATCTCAACAACCTTAGCCGGGCATTGTCTTATCATAGCCTTGCCCGGCTACATTCTCCAATTCTAAATGGAAGCTACAAACAAATTCTTTATTCCTTTATATTAGGTGAATTATCTGTTGCACATATTATTATTTATCCGTTACCGGTTGTTTCTCTTTTGCTGCTGTTATCTGTTGTTTGCTTCATGTGACAACGAGGGTTATCTTCACCCTATTATTCCTCAGCAAGAAAAGGAAACGCAGCGTATTCTCATCGCTTATCTTGCCGGAGACAACAGCCTGTCTCCAGAAATAGAACAGAAAATAGCAGCACTCACAATCGGTTTCCTGGCAACTGACTGTTCGCAAAACCGACTTTTTATCTACTGTGATCGCAAAAATGCATCACCACAATTGATGGAAATCAGTGCCCACACTGCAAATCCACGCCAATTACTGAAAACTTATACGGCACAAAATTCTGCTTCATCAAATGTAATGAAGCAGGTGCTGAATGATATATTGAACAACTATTCCGCCTCAAGCTACGGTCTTATCCTGTTTTCGCACGGGAGTGGATGGTTGCCGGCAGCTGGTTTGGAAAATCCCAGTCGCAGCACACGCAGTGTTTGCATCGACGGGGAGGATGAAATGGAACTGGCAGATTTTGCTTCTGCCCTTCCCTTACCTAATCATAGGAAATGGGATTTCATTCTTTTTGAAGGTTGCTACATGGGAAGTGTAGAAGTTGCTTATGAATTGAAAGACAAGACAGAAGCGATTATTGCTTCTCCTACGGAGATTGTCAGTCCGGGAATGACAGAGGTATATCCGTCTGCTTTGTCCTATCTTTACCAGCCAACTCCCGAACTGGAGAGATTTGCGCAATCTTACTTTGATGCATGGAACAGTAAAACAGGAGATTATCGTTCGGCTACTATCAGCGTAGTGCGGACTGAATATTTAGAAGAACTTGCTCTGCTTGCCCGCGCCGCATTTCTCCGTTGGGAACCGGACACTGCGACAATCAGTTCTTTACAATGTTTCAACCGTAACGAATGGCATCTCTTTTTCGATCTTAAAGAAACATTGCTAACAGCCAATCCGGCATTAAAAACGTACGTTAATGAGTTATGGAAGAACATTGTTACTTACTCGGCTGCCACTCCCAGTTTTCTGCCCGGACTGGCATACGGCTTTACCATACACACACATAGCGGCTTGAGCTGCTATGTGCCACAAAACGAATTCTTGTATATAAATCAAGGATACACACAAACTACATGGTGTGGGACGGTATACCAATAACTAACTCTCCGGAAAGAGTTCCGGGGTTCCCACTTTAGTTGTCAGGACTGTCACCCCTAATGCCACTCCATGTTTTATTTTTGTTTGTTTGTATGCTAATGCCCTGTGCTGTGAAGCACGGGGCATTCATTTCATAGGAAAGGAGTCGCAACTCTTATTATTCTAATTTGTTCTTGATTCTATATCCCAGGCTAGAGAATAAGACAGGTTATTGCCATTTAAAACGGGAATAGGAATATAATTTGTTTCATGCACATTTATTTTATCGGATTATGGCAGATACCCACCTTCGTACTCACCTATAGGAGAAAACAAACGATACCAACAATAGCAACAGATATAATAAATTCTTTCTCACACTATCATACTTTTAATCTTATTCCAAAGGAAGAGTATCCTCTACGTTTTCCCATTTGGGGTCCAGAGTAGTTACAATATCCGGCTCCTTTCCTCCCATGTCGATGGGGTTGGCAACTGTTCCGACTCCATAAAACTGATTGGCTATAATCGGAAAGCGATATGGCCCCTGGGTATCAATGATCCCTGTTCCACTGCCAGTAGAGGGGTCGAGTACATCTCCGTCTCCCAACTTCACTCGTTTGTAGCGAAGCACATTACCGCCTCCCACCAGTTCCACTCTCAATGTATAGTCGTCATCACTTATCGCAGGAGGCGCCGGCACGGGAAGTACATACGAACCTTTGGAAAATACCATATCCGAGGTTATATCCGCCGCTGTTACCGGTATTTCCACCAGTACTTCTCCGCCGTCCAATGCCACTTCGTCATCTATGTAATCCTTAAATACCGGCTTCACAGCAAGCGGAAGAAGAGGGACACTCTTATTCTGCCTTTTATAAAGAGTGATGCGGATAGATGTCAGTGTAATGCCGTTGACCGTAGGAGGCAAATTGATAAACCAACCCATCACCCCTGCCACCCGGCGGTACAGATCTATTTGGCCTTTCATACCGGGTTCATTATAAGTCAGTATGGTCTTTCCTGAAAATAATTCAGATTGGTGCATCTCTTTCCAGTCCGCTGCTTTCAAAGTTGCTTTCACGTTAGCCAGATCATTTCCCACTGTTATGGCATCCGGGAATCCGTAGGTAGGGCTTGATTCCACGTCACGTCCCACTGCCAGAAAAGTATAGGCATCGCCTACGGCAAACCCCTTGTACTTCACTTTATACGTCATATCGGCCGTATTGGCAGGCAATCCGCCAAGACTTTCGAAATATTCTTTCCATTTCACATCTTCGGATGCTACACACACTCCAGCCTTATCGAAGATATAAAGCTGTACATCCTGCACATGCTGCACATCTTCCGAACCGCCAAGTTCGGTGCGCGTGGAAATAGCCAGTCCGCTACTGGCATAGAAAGAGAGTGTCACTCCACCGTAGTCTTCCATGCCGGTTGTATCCGTATCTTCACTCTGGCTACACCCCGCCACCAGCAATGCCAGTGCGCAGGAACAGTATCGGACAGTTCTGTTTATCAACTTATTCATTCTCTTGATATCTATTAGACAGATTCATTATTTTTTCTCCAGATAGAAACGTCCCACATGCGTACCTATAATACCCGCATCTACTTCGACAACGTACTCCGTCAATGGATAGCGACGCCCATTCTGCGTGTCTACCAGTGTCCATCGGCTCCAGGCATCCCCCACCTGATGGGATACAGTAAGAGTTACACGGGCAGCCTTGCCCAAGCTGAATCCTAAAGGTATGTGTGAGGCACTCGCATTCAACTGTTGTATATCAAGCGCCTTACCATCCGCTTCACTGAATACGGTAACTGCGGACGGTACTTCATTGTCCAGCAGCAGCTCGGCATCTTCACCTGCTCTATATGAAACGGATGCCCGGGGATTCATAATCAACAGGGTGCTTGCCGACACCTGCCCAACCGTAGCCGTGACACGCAATTCGGAACGAACGGCAGAAGCAGACCGTGTGCTGCGGCTACTGCCGGAGCGAGTGCTGCGCAACAGCCCACCGCTACCGGGCTGGTTCTGCATCGCTTCGTTGAAAATCACGTTCAACGATGTAGCCGGAGTGGTTACCGTAGCAAAGAACGACTGCATAGGAGCAATATGCGAATAATCAGTACCGTTCGTCAGAAGTTCACCATCGGCTTTGATGAGCGAATTATTCGTATTGCCGTCGAATACCTTAATGGAGGTTATCTGCGGATTGGCGGCAAAAAACTCTTCGATGCCGATATGTGCCATGAAAGGATTTCCCACCAGGAAAGTGGTTCCCTCTTTCTGATTCGTGATAGATACAGTAAGCGGAAATGACGGAACTGTTCCCGAAAGTGTTTCATAAATGAAACGTCCCGAAAATCCCGGTCGACTGATGCTTTCACTGATCCCTGTGGAAGCACCTGCTGCATTGTAATAATAATAGGTAGTATGCTCCTTGGGAAAACGGAATGTACACTTATCTTTTGTGACCGTTCCTTTATCCACCATCAACGAGAAACCGTTGCCTAAAGCATATCGCTGGTTCACCGCATTGAAAGGTGGAGTCCAGTTGGTTTCATCGGGAGTCACAGTGACGTCTCCGGTTAGTTTCTTACCAGTTGCATTGTTACTCCACAGACGCTGGAAAATACGGGGATTGAAACGGTTTGCCGGGGAGGAGGTTGCATCAAGGTCACTGAACACTGCATTGTTCTGCGTTCCATCCATAGAAGCCGGGATAAACATATCTCCGGTCATTGTATTGTTCAACACTGCGGAAAGCATATAGTAACGTCCCGGAGTAAGAGATAACTCCACCCATGCCTTTTCATAATGCAGATAATGAGTATTAATCACCTCAGCTCCCGGCTCAAAATGAATGTAATGACAATAATTCTGTTCTTTGCTTTTCAACACCGGATAGTTTCTGCTATCGGATGGAATGATGACATTGGTACAATCCCACGGAATTCCGTTTGTCCAGTTACTCCACACATTCCAGGAGGTAGACGAAGTGCCGGGTTTCCAAGTAGTGGCCAGAGGATGCACTGTGACATGAATACCATTGTAGTAAGCATTTGTATTGGTCAGGCTCTTGATATTAATATAATAGTCACCTGCCGGCAGGTTATCAACCATCAGCGTTCCATTCGTCAGTGCTATTGTTTTCTCTCCGATGTTATTGGTGGAAGTTACATCGGTAAATGTCAGTTGATAGTTCCCTTGAGGTAGATTTTCTCCATTCACATAAATCTCAACTGCATCGCCTGCACACACATGTTCGGCAAGGGCATAGGCAGAAGCTATCGGATTCTTATTATCATCCGTGTTCTCCTCGGCACAATCCGGAATACCGTCACCATCAGTATCGGGACGTATAAAGACACCAGATAGCAAAACATTCTCCAAAGCCTGCGCTACGCCGAGAAACTTGATGCGCACTTCATCAAATTCACTGACTTCAGGAATAGTGGCTACATACGTATAATCGCCCGAACCTATCACTTCCGCTCCTAAAGTTCCGAAAGATGTCTTCGCATTATCATCTTTTACACCCGCACTATATACGGAAAGTTCTATGGCTTTGAGCAGATCGACATCGGCCAACCCAGTCACTCCTTTCAGCATAAAGCCCACTTGTGCCTTTGTCTTGATGGGATTAAATTTCACAGCTACAGTGACTCCACCCGCAACAGTGGTATTCGTTATCTCGGCCGCAGATTCCCTGTCATCATCCAGCAAATTTCCCAGATTGTTGAAAGAGGAACCTACAGAAATCAGACTTCCGCTGCCTGTGGCATCATAATTAATCTCTGCACCATGATTGGCAGCAGTCAGCAATTCAAGGCAGGCATCGCCTACACTACCACTGTAGCAGGTAGATGAAGCGGGTTCCCAAAAAGCATTGTAAATTCTAAACGTACTCAGAGTCAGATTGAGCAATCCCGATTTCCACAATTCGATTGCATCAAACTCTTTATCAGTCGTTATGCTCAAGCGCATTCTGCTCCCATCGTTGCCGATCAGTCCGGCAGAAACAGCATTGTTTTCATCTGTGACACCGCTGTCGATGTACTCTCCGTTCCGTTTCAAACGGATACGGAAGTAAGTCAGTGCATCGACTCCCAGAAGTGAAGACATCGGTTGTATAGTGAATCCGATACGTATCTTCCGTCCCGACGTATTAAGCAAACTCCCATCTGTAGTCTCTATTCCCAAAATTCCGATATTACCGGCGACTGTGATTCCTTTCGTATAAGTAGCATAATTATCCGGATTTTCGTCTACTATATTTTCGACTCCGTCTATGTCACTTATGCTTATCAGACTTCCTCCTCCCGAAGGATTGGAAACTTTCACTTTATCTCCGGTTGCGGTAATTAAGGTATTACAGCCCTCACCTGTCATTCCCTGAGTCTTACGGGTAATGACCACTGTCTGGGTATAGGTGTTACCATCTTCTGCCGTATAGGTCACCAGTACCGTATAATCTCCATCCACCGTCATTCCGGTGATTCTGTTATTTTCTATTATGGTCGGGGTAGCTCCAGCCGGGAAATCCAGCAAAGTACAACTCATGGTGCCTAGTTTGGAGGACGGGAACTGATAAGTATTGCCTGTGATAGTAGTGTTACTCAAAGACAGAAAGCTGGAAGCATCCACCTCTACCGGCTCACGCACAAAAGCGTAATTGACCACTGTTGCTCCCAGATTGATATTTGCTCCTGTGAATTTAATTCTGACTTGTGTACAGGGAGCCGACGTTATCAGACTCACCTGCTTTTGTCCTCCTCCTATGGCGGATAACCCCAGAAGAGAGGTTATCTCAACTGCATCCACTTTTTTGTTATCAGCATCATAGGTTTCGAGCACCGTGCCGGTGAGTAGACTCAAGTCCAATATGGTTGCATCCGTGAAGCAATAGCCCACTTCGGTACCCGCCGGTATTTCTTTCTTAAAATTAACGGTTACGTGAGGATCAGATAGTAATCCGGCCACTGTGCCGAAACCTGCTCCGTCTGTCAGGTCGGCATTAATAATTTTATCGGGGTTTAACAGGCTAGTCCAGCCCAAGTCAAACAATCCGTTTTTATGTATTTCCACACCATTGGGGAAATAGGTCGTATTATCAGTGGTACAGGGCTGCATGGGATTATCGCCCACAAAAGCATAATACAGGCTCAATGCTTTAAGAACTTCCGCTGAAATTCCCCTCATACCTATTCTGATTTCGTCAAACGGCTTACTAAATGAAGTCGAAATGGACAATGCCTGTTTCCCATTGTCATTTGCTGCGCTCAGCAAATTCAATTCAAGTGTGGTAGCTGAAGTATTACCTCCTTTTGTTTCTTGAAGCACTCCTTTCAAGCGGGTCTCAATCCAGAAACCCTTCAATACATTTAATGTCAGTAGTCCGGTATTATCTACCTTATAAACAAATCCGGCCGGCTGTCCGCCTGCATAAGTGCGGGTCATATCACGAACAGAAGCAATCTGATTGGCAACAGCATCCACATTAGCTACTCCTGCAAACGAAGTGGAGTTAGCAATGTCAATATCCACCATATTGGCAACATTCTCTTTCCAACCGAGTACACTGACCAAAGCATCTGAAATATTATCAACGATACGCCCTTTGCCTACCAAAGGAATGCGACGACTTGCCACCCAATAGCCGTTTGCATCTTGTGTGAGTCCTGAGGTTATGCCAATAGCACGAGTCGTAGAATTTGTGAAAGGCGGCATTTCATTATTCTGCACCGGCAGGATATCTTCATCCTGGCAAGAAAAAACAGACAGAAGAATAATAAAGGTTAGCAAGTAATGTATCGTTCTCATCTCTATATATCTTTTATATCAAAATTAAATAGTAAAAATCTTTAGGGGATTTTCAAAACTCCGGAGAGTTTCCCAAAACGAAACGCTTTGGGAAACTTCGGAGTGGGGAAAAGAGACGCAAGGGGTACGTCTCTTGGAGATGATTATTCCAATTCCATCTGGTGAATAAGTTCCCAGTTATCATTTACTTTCAGAATAAGATCCTGACCTTTTGAAAGATCTTCCGGTACTTCAACATCAGGTTTTTCTTCCGGTTCTGTAGGGTCTGTAGGATTTGCAACTTTCACACCGATATTATACATGTGGTTACGAACAACATTATAAACATTTACAGACTGATCTTTAACTTGGGGAGCAGTCACATCAGGAGCCACAGCCGGAACTTTCACTGTCCAATGCTTGATAATACTACCATCACTTGCCAATAATTGAAGTTCCATTGTATTCTTTCCATCTACATATCCAAACGGAATAATGAATTTTCCAGCAAATACCGAACCTTTCACTACACTAAGACCTGCAGTAGGATTCACCCAGCCATTATCACTATTGTTCAAGATGCCATTATTATCAGTATCACCATTAGGAAACCAGGTACTCAAATCAATAGAATATACAACGTAGCCCTTAGTTGTTGCATCTGAAAATAAAATACCAGCTTCTTCAGTAGCAGGAGTTGTACCATTCACAATATACTGAACGCCATTAGGTGCTTCGGTAAAGGTACCATTGAAATTTTTAAATTCTACTGCTGTATTTTTAGCACTTGCCACCAAGCGTAAAGTTTTTGCTGTATTTCCGTCTACTGCTGCGGGGATATTCTTAAAATAACCGAAACCACCCGCTACCTGACGGTGAAGAGTTACCGGAGCATTGAAAGCTTGGTCATTATCTGTTGGAACTTTCAAAGCAGCTTCACCGGCAAATACTTCTTCCACCTCTTTGCCAGTACCAATTGTTGCTGTAATAGGAGCAGTATACGACGCGTCTTTCGCCAAACTAGCCAGAGATGGACTATAAGTATAATCACTATTCTTTGCATATCCTACAGCCAAAACTGTGTAAGTACCTGTAACCAGTTTGTCAGCACCCTTCAATGTCAAAGTATATTGCAGACCATGCCCATTAGTAGCGTACGCTTTACTAATCGTTTTCCAATTGTCCAGATTCTTTTCATAAGCAATATTACCGCCTGCGGCATAAACAACCACTTTCACATTGTCAATATCCTGTGCAGCTGCCGAGCTGTACAACGGACGTCCGGCACGTGTAGTCAATCCATCGCCAGCACTTGCGACCTGTACAATCAAAGTTTGCGTCGTACTGTCTTCATTCATTTTTGTAGCTTCTTCATCATTGCTACACGCAGTAAATGCAAGCATGCTTGCTGTTACCGCTACCATCAAATAACTCTTTTTCATTTCTGTAATTTTTTAAAGTTGAATAATTATTTATCTAGTCAATGTTCATATTATGAAGCATCTCCCATTCATCGTTTACCAGTATGTAAATAAAGAAATCTTTTTTCCCATCCACATATACATATTTCAATACTGTCAATTCATTCCGTTTCATTGTCACCTCCACATCTCTAGGTGTCAACGCAGGCATTGTCCGGTCTGCCCAATCGTAGAAATTCAGATGTACTACCGAACCTTTTTCCACTTGAGACGGAGCCAATAAAGTCTTTATCACAATATCAGAGCTCGGCTCCCATTCATTCTGAGAATAGACAGATGTTGCCTCCGAGTATTTAAAATCGGAATTCAGATTCTTGTATAAACCTCCTATTGTCTTATCGGAGTAGTTTACGTAATCCGGCAAATCCTCTACTTCAATAATCAACTTACCTTTGGCACGCTCCATATCCACCGTATAATTGTAATTCCAGGCATCATATATCAGCGTGTCATTCGTCATATATACATCGGTGCCCTCCTTGTTTTCGGCATGTAACACAGCCGTTAGAGAATTATCTCCTAATGGAGTATTATCTTTCAACCCTCCCCATACGGTCAGCACATACTTTCCATGAGGAATGCAGTCACAAAAAGTAACAGGAAAGGTTGTTCCGTTTCCTACGACATCAAATACTCCCTGTTCCTCCACTACCTTACCCGTAATAGCATCTCGCAGAGTATAATAAAGCGTTGGTACATACTCCCCAAAAGCGAGGTTCTCATTCTTTCGTTCCTCCCATTGCACTTTATCTACATTGAAATAGTTCTTGTCCTTTACAACGATATTTACCTGCAAGGGAGGACAAGGTTCCACCTTATCCCGTATGCACGAACCTAAGCTGAAAGACGTAGCCAATAATAGGATGTATGTTATCTTTTTCATTTTCTTTATTTCATCTTTGGTTTACTTTATCAATGTCCGGAACGATTCATCCGCATGAAAACGGTGGAAGTCCGGTTCGCTCACAGCACGTTCACGCAATTTCATGTCATTGCAAGCATTGGCAATATGTTCATAGAAAACAGCATCTTCATACAAACGAGCAGCTGTAAGCGAACGAGCATACTCAGCCACCGGACGAGTATCTTTCAAAATTGAAAGAATGGATTTTGCTTCCACATTTTTGTTGATACTCAAAGCTACAATAGCACTATTCAAATCTGCAAATGGGCGGAGCAATTCATAGGCCTCATTCAGATAACGTTTCTTCGCTTTAATCAATCCCAGATTATAACGTGCTTCGGGAAGATCCACATCCTGTAGTAGTTCTATAGCTTTCTCATAATTGTTTGCATATACATAGCTGGCAGCAAGAGAGTTAAACACCTCCGGTGAATACTGGGATAACCCTGATAATATTTCCTGTGCTTTTTCCGTCCTTCCTTCTCGCAAATACAATACCGCTAAATTATTGGCAGCGATTTGAGATTGCGGGAAGTATTTCAAAATCGTCTGATATACTTCTACTTTCTCATTGTGTGATTTCATAAGAGTAGCCACCCGCAAAAATTCCTCTTCATTAAAAGCATCAGGCCGCTTCCGATACATATCCAGAAGTTCATCATCGCCAGTAAAACTTTTCATAACATAAGTATATACATATTCTACTTTACGTTCTTTCTGCAAATAGCTGCTTTTGATTCTATTCCAACATGGAAGACGACGAATATAGCGCTCCTGCACATCATCATTGCCTGTATTATACTTATTGAGTATCTCTTTTACAGCCACAGAATCGGGATTACCATCGGCAATCATCGCAGCAAGTACGGGTTCCCATCCCTCAGGACGCGAACTGACAGTTATCAGACGCTGTATACCAGCACCATTCTCCAGTTCCCCTGCCAGCCATTGTTTGGCAGCTGTGGCACGGTTACGTGCCAATGTTGTGTTGTAAGCAAGTGGACCGTCGGCAGAAGCCATACCTGTAATAGTAAGCGAAGTCACAGTGGCCAGAGTGTCTTTCATGATTGGAGCAAGAGTGCGAACCATCTTTTCCAACTCTACACGATTATTGCCCATGGAAAGATTGATGTCGAATTTGTCGATAACAAATTGCAGATTAGCTATGCCTTTCCCTTGCAATATTTTCGGACGAACAACAAATTCCGGTTCTATCCATGACAATTCCAGCGATTCTTTTACATCTGGCAACAGAGTAATCGGATTGCTGATAACAGCAATATCAATGGTGTCAATACCTGTACATTGTCCACAACCATCAGCAGAAATCACAGCAACAAAGCGTCCCTCTTCCGTTCCTACCGGCAGTTGCACGGTTTCCTTATAAGGGAGTTCAAAGGAGTGAGAAACTTTATCTGCTTTCATCGCCTCCTTTTCATACGGATCCAGATAGTCGTCTAATACTTTTTTACGATTGATTTTCTTATTATATATAGGAGCATCTACTACCAACGGAGTATATTCGTCCTGCACTGTATCATTTCTGACGAGTTGTGGTGTGATGACCAGACGACTCCTTTCCGATAAATAACGGGCAGGTATATGGAACAATAAATCTAAATTCACTTGATTGGCTGTATCAGGAGTCAATACGTTAGGCGCCGGAGTAGTTGTCACTACTTTCCCTACTTGTTTATTCGAAGTAGAACAGCCTACCAGTACACTCATCATGATGGTAACTAGGCTTATATATTGCAAACTTTGTTTCATAACATTCATTCTATTAGAAGATGTAAATCAGAGAAAGGGTTGCTTTGGTAGGACCAACGTAATTTTTATGCTTGTTTTCGTAACATTTAAGACAAGGAATACGATCACTTTCTTTATACCAGAGGTGGGCATAACCGATACCGATAGCTGCTTCAAGATTCCAATGAGGAGACAAAATCCAGTCGTAGCCATACGTAAGTCCACCACCAAGCAGATAACCGTCATAGCGTTTCTCTTTAAAACCACCGAAGTATTGTGCTCCGTGAAGATGCAGTCCTACAAAATGCCCTTCAAACTTTTCGCAGAACCAATACTTTGCTTCCGGTTGCACAAACCAAAAACGCATCTTCTTGTCGGCCTTAAAAGTCCAAGGGTTATAAGCTGCAGACAAATCGAGTGTTACTTTCTTATTTAGAGCAAACTCTATTCCAGCATTCGGTGTCATCGTCAACCAATAAAGGCCGTTCGTTTTCACTGCTACATTCTGAGCAAATAAAACGGGAAACAGCCCCGATACCAATAATATAAATAAAAGACTTTGTTTCATTTGTTATTTATTAAACTTGTATTGTTTGCATAATACTGTTCTATAATCATTTAGAATCTGAAATTCATGAAACATCTTTTTGCATCCATTCAGATTTTTATCATGAAAGTCTGCCTCTTGTAAAGAGGCGGACTTTTTATAACGGGAAATTTTATCACTCAAACAATCAAAACAACTATGGGAATATTTTATGAAGACGAACACAAAACATGCTATCACTATAGTACAGTCGAACTATCCGTGTTCAAGGTTTTTGAAGTAAACGAGACTAATAATACAGTCAGTGAGGAGATTAACAAATCTATTATTCTGTTTATTCTGGAGGGAGAATTATATATGAATTGTAATTCTTTTCAAAACCGACTCATCAAAGCAGGTGAAATGGTACTACTGCCCAAAAACTGTTGTTTCTATGGACGTGCTCTTAAAAAGAGCGTAATAATAAGTTGTGCATTTATTCAGGATATTCAATTTTGTAATAAATACTCCTTAGAAAACTTAACCAATGATATTCCCGAAGGTTTCACATACGACTTCACTATCTTACCAATTAGAGAAAGACTTCATGAATTTCTCATATTATTAAAAAACTACTTGTATGATGGTTTAGGTTGTACCCATTTTCATAACTTGAAGAAACAGGAACTCTTTATTCTTTTCAGAGGTTATTACAGCAAGAAAGAACTTACTTCATTTTTCTTTCCAATAGCAGGCAAAGATCTGGACTTCAAAGATTTTGTATTCACCAATTATCCCCAGGTTAATAGCATTAAAGAATTTGCCGAATTGGCAAACATGACAGTTGCCACTTTCAATCGGCGTTTTAAAGAAGCATTCGAAGTATCCACCCACAAATGGATTGCTACAAGAAAAGCAGAAAGAGTGCTAAGGGACATACGGGTAACTAACAAGACTTTAGAGTGTATAGCCGTAGAACACGACTTTTCGTCTACAGCCTATCTTGCCACATTTTGCAAACAGCAGTATGGCAAATCTCCATCCGAACTACGACAACAAGAGCTTAAAAACTGTACGAGCTTCAAGGAAGGATCATAAAAAAATGGCATTCGCTTATGAATATTGAATTTTGTAATTTAATCGAAGAACTTTGCAATTTTTTTGTAAGATGATTACCATTAATATGCTTTAACTTTGCCCCCGAAAGTTTAATAAGAAAAACAAATATAAAAAGTCCGCCTCTTTACAAGAGGCGGAACAAATATAGTGAAAAAATAAATTCATTTCAAAATAAAAGTTGTTTTTACTCGTCTACAATCAATTTATTTCTTCCGGAAAGGACCGAAACAACTGTTTTATTGGCTTTATCCACCACATCTTCATTAAATGAATCCAAATAAATCTTAGTAGTTTCACATGAGGTGTGCCCCATCGCCTCACTGATAATCGCATCAGGAATTCCACTCCATTTAGCTAAAGTTGCCCAAGTATGCCGTGCTACATACGAGCTAAGGGGAGTTTTGAGCCCCAAACGTTCCGACAAAGTTCTCAATCTCCTGTTGTGTATCCTAAGTGCAGTTTCATAGGTGGTATTTTTTTCGCGCCGGGGATTATAAAGAAGAGGAAACAAGTATTCTGAGCTACGCATAACCATACTATACTTATCTATAATATCCTGTGCACAGGACATAATACGAACCAATAACCGCTGGTCTGTTTTCTGCCTCTGATAAGACATATTATTATTAATCATATTGTCTTTCCGCAGATGAGCAATATCGACAAAAGGCATTCCGCGCATATAAATACTGAACATGAACATATCTCGTGCAAGTTCTAAAATTGGTTCATGAGTCAAGTTCAAGGATAGTAACTCTTGAATCACATTCTCTTTCACAGCCCGCTTTATCGTCTTTTCTTCACCTGTAAATACTTTCCTGAAAGGTTTCCTATTCTCGGAAAGTAATTCCATCTCATCCACACCATAATTATATGCGGCACGGAGTGTCCTCATATAAAAAGAAATCGTATTCAAACAGATATTTTTCTTTTTCAGATAGTTCTCATATTCTTTCATCATAGCACTAGTTATCTCACTCAAACATACATCTTCATTCTGACGAAATTGTTTGAAAGATCTAAAAGCACATTGATAGTTGGAAGCCGTACTTTTTTTACTCTCCTTTTTTAAATAAATAATCCGTTCTTTCAATAGAGAGAAAAAGCTATATTCTAGTTGAGCCACCTTATATCCTCCAATGAGTTCTTCAGTGTCAAGAATGATTTGAATATAGCGAGAACCTTCATGAAATTTAATATCCGATTCTCTCAAATTTATTTTAATTGATTTCATAATCGCATCGCTATCCGTTTAGCTGTTTAATGTTAGAGGTATCCAAACAATACGTCTATCCCAAATGTTCAAAAAATGAATAATACATAATATAATTCATCTTTCTCTCTTTTCTGAAAAAGAGAAAAACTAATTTTCGGAAAGAAGTGCCATTCAAGCATTCCTTTCCGAAAACTAGCTGTAACAAGATCATTATAATAAAGATCTATTATTACAATGATTTCTACCTAAGAAAAATTCTACTACTTTCCGTGCATACACAGTATCTGTTCTATCTCTTTCAACTCGTCTGTCGTGAACTCCAAATGTTCCAGCGCTTTCAAATTGTCGGCCAACTGATTAACAGAACTTGCACCTACAATCACCGATGTCATTCTTTCGTCTTTCAGCACCCATGCCAAAGCCATTTCAGCCAGCGTTTGCTCACGGCGGCGGGCTATTTCATTTAATTGACGGGCAGCTTCTACCTTTTCATGCGTCACTTGAGATTGCTGAAGAAAACCCGAAGAACGGGCAGCACGGGAACCTTCCGGGATGCCGTTCAGGTATTTATCGGTCAATAATCCTTGTGCCAAAGGAGAGAAAGCTATGAAACCGGAACCGTACTCTGCTGCTAAAGGAAGTGATTCAGCCTCAACCACACGATCGAACATACTATACCGATATTGGCTGATAAGACAGGGAACACCGGCTTTTGCCATCATCTCATAGGCAACACGGGCTTGTTCGGGAGGATATTTAGAAATTCCGATATACAATGCTTTCCCTTGCTTCACAATATCAATCAATGTCTGGATGGTTTCTTCAACTGGAGTGACTCCGTCATAACGATGACTATAAAAGATATCAAAATACTCCAAACCTGTCCGGCGGAGACTTTGGTCAATGCTCGCCATCAGATTTTTACGAGAGCTATTTCCGCCATAAGGGCCTGCCCACATGTCATGACCGGCTTTGGAGGAGATTATCATTTCATCCCGGTAGCCTTGAAAGTTCTCTTTCAAGATTCGTCCGAAATTTACTTCCGCACTTCCGGGAGCGGGACCGTAATTATTTGCCAAGTCGAAATGAGTAACACCGTGATCGAAAGCATACTTAATCATGTCGGTTGCTACATTGAAATTGTCCACACTACCGAAATTATGCCACAACCCCAAAGAGATTAGAGGTAACTGCAAGCCACTCTTGCCACAATATTTATATGGCATCTGTTCGTAACGATCGGCTGCCGGCTGATAACTGAAAGAGTTTTCCATAAAGCAGAATGTTTATATTTTCCTTTCACAAAGAAAGGAAAATATATTTTAATAATACTTTTGAACCAGCTTAAATTTTATTGCAGCATAATTTTAATAAAGTTTCCATATCAATCTAGCAAATTCTTTATTTGAGACAATTAAACAAAAATGTAAAACCAATCTACCCCTAACAAAAACCAACAGGCGGTAGAGTATGTTACCTAAAAAACAAAAAAGATGATAACTATAAAAGTAAAACTCAGAGAGTCAACAATAAAAAGAAATAAAGGAACAATTTATTATCTGTTGACAGGTAATAAAGAATACAGAGAAATAGCAACCCCCAATAAGATTTACCCGTATGAATGGGATGAGAAGCGTTCGTTAATAGCCATATCAAATGCCGAATATCAGCGTAGACATGAATTGCAACTTATCGAAAACTCCATTATCCGGGATATTCGACACCTTCAGCATATTTTGGCAAACGAAAATAATATTGATCTCATCGTCAAGCATTTCAAAAAGATCCAAGGTGAAAGTTTGTTATCTGCGTTCAGCAGTAGTGTCGCAAATGATTTATATGCCAAGAATCAATCTCGAACTGCCAAATCATATATGGCTTCAGTAAGAAGTTTCCTCCGGTTTAGAAATGGAGTTGATATATCTTTCGAAGAACTGAATACCCAACTTATTATGGACTATGAAAGATATCTAAAAAAACAGCAAGTATGCAATAATACTATTTCATTCTATATGCGGAATCTAAGAGCTATTTATAATAGAGCCGTCGAAGAGAGTTATACAGAACAAAAATATCCATTTAAAAAAGTATTTGTAGGTAATGATAAAACGATCAAGCGGGCAATAGATGAAGACGTCATATCGAGACTAAAAACACTGGACTTATCTTCAAAACCACAATTAGCGCTATCACGCGATATGTTTATGCTTAGCTTTTATGCACGAGGAATGGCGTTTATTGATTTGGCCTATTTGACTAAAGAAAATATTCAAGGAGAATATATTATTTATCAACGCCATAAGACCGGACAAAAACTTAGTATAAAACTGGAAACATGTATAAAGGTTATTATTGAGAAGTACTCCCATCATAGTAACGGGGCTTTCTTATTACCCATTTTATCAGAAAATGGACAGAATTATGACAGCGCCTTGAGACTTCATAATATACATTTAAAGAAAATTTCCGGTTTCATGGGTCTTCCTAAACCTTTAACTTCATACGTAGCGCGCCATAGTTGGGCCACATTAGCCAAGAAAAAGGGTATATCTATGCAAATCATTAGTGAGGGCATGGGACATAATAGCGAAAAGACAACCCGAATATATCTCTCGTCTCTTGACAGGTCTGTAATCGACGATGCAAACGCTAAGCTAATTTCTGAAATATAATACTATATAATAAGAAAGGTATGTCACATATAAATCAAAGATAATTGATTACCTGAATACATTCAAAATATTTCCATCTTTTCAAAAGAGATGGAACATTGTATTTGTTTGCAAAATAAACATATTAAATATTTATATCCAAATGTTTTTCAAACAATATTCAAAATATAATCAAAATAATTACAAGTATATTTATTTTTAGCCTATACAGCAGGTGAGTTTAATCCTTTAGATTAATATTATAAAAAAAATCCCGGATGAATTTATTTAAAATAAGCCACTAGAAACAAGCAAGTTACATTTTACATACAAGTTCTTTCCATCTCTTTTGAAGCGAAAGAAATGGCACATGTTACAGAATCCTAAAGGGGATTAAAAGCAAACAAAACAATTAACAAACAGCAAACAAGAGAATATATGAATGTTCTAAAGACTTAATAGATAAACAAACAAGGCGATATTAGTTTTTAACTAATAGTCAGACACACATAAACAATCAACAAGTTAACATAATGCAAAGAAAAAGTATTCTTATTCTCCTCATTCTGGTCTCACTCGCTTCATACCTGCGAGCTCAGGATATAGCCATAAAAACCAATCTACTTTACGGAGCCTATACTTATACTCCCAATCTTAGCCTTGAAGTAGGGTTAGGCAAGAGAAGTACGCTTGATTTGGGCGGTGGTTACAATCCGTGGAATCTTGACGGTACTGACGGAAACAACAAAAAGCTTGTCCACTGGTTGGCCGAAATGGAATACCGTTACTGGTTATGCGAGCGGTTCTCGGGACATTTTTTCGGAATTCACGCCCTCGGCACGCAATTCAATATTGCTCAACAAGAGTTGCCGTTGCTCTTTGGAAAAGGCTCCAAAGAGTACCGATTTGAGGGCTACGGCTACGGAGGAGGTATTTCCTATGGCTACAACTTCTATCTGGGTATTCGATGGAGCCTTGAAGCCAATATAGGTATTGGATATGCACGCCTGCACTATGACAAATACAAATGTGAAAAATGTGGCGAAAAGATTGAAACGAAGAGCAGAAATTATTTCGGACCTACAAAAGCCGGAATATCATTGATATATTACATTAAATAGACACACAAATATGAGAAAACAATATGTACTATTCGTAATAGTGCTGCTGTTCGGTATGGGAATTTCAGCCCAGCAGAAAGAATATTCCGGAGAAATGCACGTCACTCCGATCTCTTTGCAGCAAAAGGGAGACTCGGTATATGTAAAACTTTCTTTTGACATTTCCGGAGTAAATGTGGATTCGCGCCGTTCAATCAGTCTGGTTCCTGCTCTGGTAGCAGCTGACAACAGACTTGACCTGCCTGAAGTAGTAGTGAAAGGACGCGAAAATTATAATGTATATCAACGGGAAATGGCTTTAATGAGTAATCGCCAGAAGGCAGCGTATGCTTCCAAAGCCCCGTATGCCGTCATCCCCGGCTTCAAATCCAAAAATGCTAAAACGATAGTCTATCAAGTAACCATTCAGTACAGTTCATGGATGGCGGATGCCAAACTGGATATGTACGAAGATCTCTGTGGTTGCGGGAATCCTGCACGACGAATGGGAGTCACAATGCTTGCCAATCAGATAGCGTTGGAGAAACTAATAGAGCCTTACGTAATCACTCCTTATATGACATACGTCCAGCCTGCTGCAGAACCTATCAAACAACGCGAAATCGTAGGCGAGGCATTTCTGGATTTTGTTGTAAACAAGATCGATATTCGCCCCGAATATATGAACAATCCGCGCGAGCTAAAGAAAGTTACTGACCTGGTATCTGAAGTAAAAGATGATAAAGACGTTACAGTTCGTGCGATAAACGTAATCGGTTATGCTTCGCCGGAGGGTACATACGCCAATAACCAGCGGTTATCGGAAGGTCGTGCCAAAGCATTGGTCAACTACCTGATACCACGATTCGACTACCCGCAGAATTTATACAAGGTTGTCTTCGGAGGTGAAAACTGGGACGGACTGAAAGAATGTGTGGAAGCTTCTCAAATGCCTTATCGCAAAGAAGTACTGGAAATTATCGAATCCACTCCGGGCGAAAGCAGCAACATTACTGCCAACCGTAAAAGAACATTGATGAATTTAAAAGGGGGCGAACCCTATAGATATATCGTTCGGGAATTCTGCCCATCACTTCGTAAAGCGATTTGTAAGATCGACTTTGATGTCAGGAATTTCAGCATCGATCAGGCTAAAGAGGTATTCAAAAGCCGTCCGCAAAACCTTAGTCTGAATGAGATGTTCCTCGTTGCCAACACCTACGAGAAAGGCTCGCAAGAGTTTATCGACCTGTTCGAAACGGCCGTAAGGTTATATCCCAATGATATTACAGCCAATTTGAATGCCGCTGCCGCTGCACTATCACGCAGAGATAAGGTTTATGCTAAACGATATCTGGACAAAATAAATAAATCACTCGATATACCTGAGTATTACAATACAATGGGGGTACTGGAAATACTCAATGGCAACTATGACAAAGCAACATCACACTTAAACAAAGCATTAGAAATGGGGTTGCGCGAGGCCAAACAAAACTTGGCGGAAATGGCTAAGAAGCAGGAGAATGAGATTCTTATCGAGCAACAAAAAGGGAAATTCAGAGATAAATAACAGAATTAAGGACGCTAAAAACAGATTAAGCTTACAAAAATGAAAACAAACCGGGCAAGCATCCACCTATAGATTGACGGGGAACCAATTTATAAAACGGGCACTATCAAGAAACATTTATACACATATTTCAACAATTTAATTAGGGATAAAATGAAAAAAATTCTTTTAACGGCTCTGGTAGCCATGACATTATTCGCTTGCTCCAACGAAGATAAGGAGGGAGCAACGGAGGGAACAAATCTAAAATCACTTGAATTCACTCTGGGCGTTGCTACTCCCAAGACAAGAATGAGTGATGTGACAGTAACAAATGGTGTAGCTGCAGCAGTCAGAGCTAATGTTAAAGACATTACTCTTGAATATTTCAATGCAGGCGGTACTTCGCTGGGTACTTACAACTTTACTGGGGATGATATAGACATAGTAAAGGGGGATGATCAAGATGGCACACGTAAAGCTGTTACAATTCAGAACATTCCGGGCTCAACTGCAAAAGTGAACGTTTATTTGAACGCTGTCAGTAGGTCCAAGAACATCAATGATTTGCAAGAATCATATAAAGTAATGGAGTACAGTGGTGAACCAACGTCTATTATTCTGTTAACTCCCGCAGGTGGAACAAACGGAAATGATTTGTATAAAGTTGAGGTGCAAGTGAAGCCTGTATTGTCTCGCTTCGAGTTCAAAGGTGACGCAAGCACTTTAAAAGTGAACAAAGATGGAGATGATAAATTGCCTGTCGATTTCACGGGAACAAGAGACGAACTTGTAGCTGCGGGCATTGTAAGTGAAGCAGTTATTCTTGCTGCTGAAAAGGCTGCTAAAGATGCATGGAAACTAGCTAACCCAGGCACAACAGAGCCAGCATGGGCTTACACAGACTACACTGTTCGATATACATACAACTCTGCATACACTATCAAAAGCATTGATGGATATTATATGAACTATATTCCTGTTACTAAAGGTGGAATTCTTGTTCAAAATGCGAATAACGCTCACGGCAATTGGGATACTACATCTGCAGAGACTTATACCGCCAATGGTATAATGAAAAATATGTTTGATGCAACAGCTCCTAAAACAGGTGAGAACATTGCATACAATCTGTTCCCTCAAACAGCAACTCCGGCCAGTGGTACTACAGTAGCACAAGTGAAAGCTACGATGCCTCACTTCATCCTGAAGCTGACAACGGAAGATGATGCATCTAAAGCAGAAAGTACTCGCTGGCTTACCATCCGCGCACTGAGAAATACAGACGCATCTAAGGTATTGATAACCTCCTTCGAAGCAGGCAAAGTATATGTATTGGATGCTACCGAGATTAATATCAATCAATATTCTGCTAATCTTAAAGTTACCGCTAATGGAACAGTAGGACCAGAAATACCTGAACCGGTAGACCCGACAGATCCAGACCCGGAACCGGTAGGCAAAGACCTCGAAGTTCTCGTTAAGATCGTAGACTGGACAGTAGTAAACGTAAAACCTGAATGGTAATATTATCATATCCGGGCATTTGACTCGGATAAGGGAGGAAGTGGCTGATTACCACTTCCTTTCACAAAGCCGCTCGCAGAACCGGCAATGGAGTGATGACCACACTCCTATTGAAAAAAACGGTCGAATATGAGATTTAACACATGATGCATAAGTATGAAGAAAGTCTTTTTCGCAGGGTTCATTGCAATGCTGATGAGTTGCACCCAAGAGAATATCTCGCGTGAGAGTTCTGACATAGAGCTACAGGTCAATTTGTCGCTGAGTAGTATTTCTACCAGAGCTGTAGATGGTTCCATCATCGGTGATGATGGGAAAGGATATGTATTGCCCTTTACAGAAATAAAGACATTGGAGGTTGAATTATATAAATCGCTCGAAGAGAGTACTATATATACTTATACGGCTAGCAGTGAAGAAATAGAGAAAATCAAAGCGACCACCGGAGAATTCGCTCAACTTTCCATACTTAAAATCCCATCAACAACCCGGTATGTGAAAGTTATTATCAACCAGTTCAGTACTACAAATCCCACGATTAATCACCTGCAGGTAAGCAGTCAGGATGCCCCCCCGGCTCCAACCATGACACGCGAAAATATTCCTTACGAGGGAGTTTCTACAGAAGTGGTGATGGTACCCGAAGAATCAACCCCTATGTACACCAAGGTAAAAGCCATCGTGGAGGTAGCACCGGTATTGAGTCGATTTGAAATTACACCGGGTAGTATCGAGCTTGCCGACCCTGCCAACAAAGGTTATACATTCGACTGGACAGACGGAACAACAGGCAGAACGAAAATCACTCAATTTACCGAAGCCGAAATACTGAATGCCGAAGCAAGTGCACGTGAAAATTTCAAGAAGAAACATGGAACAGACGCCTCCGCTGCTGCTACCTATTCTTACCGCGTCAGATTGATTCGTTCTCCTTTTCCCGATAATTTCGACATCAACAACGCGACTACCGGTTTTTATATGAACTATTTCAAGCTGAATATTAATTCTACAGCCCTTGTGAAGAATTCCAATGATGGCATCTCCGACTGGAATATGTCTACCGGGTACGCTGGATATAAAAAAGGTGGAGAGCACTCGAATATGTACGACACCAAAACATCGGATCCAAAGAAAGTAAACGCTTTCCATCTTTTTCCCCAATCTGTGGCAACGGAAGCCACTTTAGCGCAAGTCAAGGATGGAATGCCACATATCATATTTGGTTTTTCTGCTGACAGCTTCAAACGCTGGTTGACCATCAGGGCATTCAGAGACAAGAGCAACGAACAGATTATCGCCTCATTCCTACCGGGATATTGCTATTCTCTCGACCTCGACGACGTAGTACTCACTCCGTGGTCATTGGGGTTGGAAGTCCGCATCACCGACAACGGAAAAACTGTGGAATCAGACCCTATCATTAAAGATTTCGACCAGACCTCTTACGTTCCTGAACCGGATGGGCTAGGCCTCATCATAGGACTCAAAGTTTCCAAATGGAGAGAAAAAGATTTAGAAGTAGAACTTTAACCGAAGAAAATACAGATAGAATGAATAGAAAATATTTCATACGGATATTCTTGATGTTTACGCTGCTTTTTGCAGGGTGCATAAAAGAGAATACGGAAGAGTGCTTCTCTGGACTCAAACTTGATTTCTACTTTACACTCCATACCGGCAATGGTAATCTCTTTGGTGAAAAGGTGCAACGGGTTCGTGTTTATTTGTTTGACGAAAACGATGTTCTACAACTCTACGCCATAGATAATGGCAGCAAGTTGGAGTACAGTTACCTGCAAAAGGGGCAAGTCAAAACTGTTTCCACTCCCAATGCCCGGGGAGCTTTGACCAATGATTACGTGATGAATCTCGATCAGGTACCGGCCGGAAAATATAAGATTATGGCATGGGCAGAAAGTGGATCAGGAGACAACACGACATTCTTCTATGGGCAAATGAACAACCCGGCAACACAAGACTTTGAGAAGAATATTACGTTGGGAGTCACTACCATGGAGAATTTCCAGACACTTTTAAAATGTAAGGCAACACCCGACCTGCCTGAAGCCCTCACCCCGGAAGCCAATGAAATTGACGATTTATGGTACGGAACTGTCGGCACCCGCCAACCGAAAACCGATGTGTATAGTTTTGAAAAGGTGGAGGTGAAAAACGGAGTGGTCACTGAACGTCATATAGAGTTGATTCGCGATACCAATATATTGAAAGTAACCGTAAGCGGAATCGAATATCTGGTTGCGGAAAACACCAATTTCCAAGTGTGGGCGGTGACTTCCGACGGAAGTTATCAATCAAACAACAACGTTGAAGAACATGCCCAGTCTATTCGTTACACTCCTTTTCATCTTTCTATCAGTGAGAACAAGATTCTTGCCGACATCAAGGTAGTACGCTTGGGTATGGAACGTCCCGTACTTTTATATATTGAAGCTCCCGACGGGCACAGGATTCCAAGCCAACCAATTGACATAGTCAGCAAACTGCTTCAGGCCCGCAATCCCGAGACAGGCAATTATGTCTACAACTCCCAGAGTGATCTCGATAGAATCTATGAACATCCTATAGAAGTGCGAATCGGCGCTGACCTGGAAATAAGAATCTTTATCGGAGAATGGGAGATTGTCAATGTGAAACCTGCTGAATAGGAAATGAATATGAGAGTAAGAAATATAACACTGGTACTGGCTACCTTTACGCTCCTGTTAACCGGATGTACAAAGGAGTCTGTCATGAGTCAATCGGAATCGGACAGCGATAAAGTGATGGTGCAAATAAAGACCAAAGCTTTTGTCGGTAGTGAAACGGAGGGAGTAACCATAGAGAAAGTACGTTTTATACTCTTTCAGGATGGGGCATTACTGAATAACTATACCACTTCCAACGGAACTCTGAATATAAACGACAACGGACAATTCAATCTTACCGTCACCCCGGGAGTCTATTTCTTTGCAGCTGTTATCAATGAGACTCCGGAACTAACGGAGAAGCTGAATGCTGTTTCAAAGAGTACGGATATGGATGCAATCAAATTTGACTGCCAGAACAGTGCGCTGACTTCCTCTAAAATACCGATGGTCAATCTGGGACAGATAAAGATACAATCTGGTTCGACTTCCGGACAAGGGGTGGCGCAATTACTTCCGATATACAGTTCGGACGGTAGCCGATACAAAGGTGATTTCACAGCAACATCCGGAACGGTAAGTATTGACATGCCTCGTGCAGTATCGCAAGTGTCTCTATTCCTGCGACAGGATGTAACCGTAGCGGAAGAAATCAAAATCACCAATGTGCAAATTGTTAATATACCCCGTTACAGCTATTTAGTAGATCAACTGAATACCGATAATACCAAACTAAATCTATTCAGCGGCTCCGAAAAGACAATCTCGGCATCCGGAGGAGATAAAGTGTACAACAGTAAACAGTATCATACTTTCCCATCGGCTATTATTTCAGAAAAATCGTTCTATGAAAATGGACTGGATGACGCAACCAAAGCCACAGATGCAGATTATGCCGCATATTTATTTATAAATGCGACTTATGGCGGTGTACCCACTACCTATAAGATACTACTCCGCGAGGGAGAAGCCAATTTCAGACTACTCCGCAATACCAATTATAATGTATACGCCACCATTACACAAATTGGTAGCAAAGGTATCTATGTCATTATTGAACCTGTGAAACTATACAATATTACTGTGAACTGGAGTCCGGTGGAGGGATTGGTTATTGTGAGCGACCGCGAAGCGGACTTTAATAAGAATATCAATGTATGGAGTGACTATACAGTTTATTCCGGTGTACTTAAAGTATACAAAGGGGATGCCTATCATGATGTACTGTTCAAATATGGCAGTCTGATTGCCACCAATAATGATACCTCTGCCAACACAGAACAGAATTTTACAGCACCAACAGATGCAGAAACAACCAACGATGTGATCTGGTATCCCGGAAATTTCAATGTGACGGACATTACCAACTGGGGAAATATCCCTTACATCACAGATGCAACCAGCATTACGTCAGGAAACTCCCTCGACTTAGTAAAGCTGGGTAAAGGAGATCCATGCAGTCTGGCATCATTATCTCCTCATCAGATAGGTATAGAAGAAAAGATAGACAACCTGCAATGGCATATGGCTACTCCGACAGAGTATCAGCTTTTGATGAAAGCAGCCAACGGTTCAGGTAGTGAAAATGCAAATGGTTATCGCTCATTCCATGAATTGCTGATACCCAATGTGAAGTATCGCAATGAAAATGGAGTGCTGCAAAATGCACATAATAATCAGGGGAACTATTGGAGTACTGAAAGTAATCTGGCATTCTCTTTCGATAGTCAAAATCCAACGGGAGCAGTACTTAGTGCTACCGTTCCTGAACGGGGATATACAATTCGTTGCGTAAGAAATAATATTCCCGCAGCCAATATTACAATTATCCCTGCCACTACCGTCAGCTATACTGGATCGGCCGTCAACGGATCATCTTTCTACGTGACTAGCAATGTTCCATACTGGAAAATGGAACTTATCAAGAGTGGAGATCATGCAGGTACTTCTACTGATTTCAACGACTTCTCATTTGAGCCACTAGCTACAGGGGTGAAACATGAGGTAGAGGGTTCTTATTCCCAGACTCCCAAAGCATACATCGCGCGTAGAGAGTCGAGAACCGAAGAACGTACTTTCGGAATAAAGTTCACTTCGATGCATTTCAACGGAAAAGAGAATATCTTTTATTTTACAATCAAACAGCAAAAATACGTCATCGAAGGAACACCAACCATCCAGAATCTGGAGGAAAATAATAGAATTAAAAAAGACGGAGACAAGTATACTATACATATTGATCTCACTCCTAATGACGTACCAATGCCAATAGGAGCCAAACTTAAAATCCAATACACCTATCTCGGCAATCCACGTGGCACAGAAAGTACAGTTGCTACCATTGCAGATGCACGTCAATATGGATATGATGTAGAAATAAACATAATACCTAATGATACCCCGGATGTTATCGGACTACAATTTCGGGTATATATTGATGAAGGAACCGGGTCGGGATATCGGGATATAACAAAAGGAGGAACTGGTTATTATTATCAAAATAACGAATGACAATGAAAAACAAAATAGTAAGCGTAATTACAACAATGGCGATAATGGCTCTTACCTCGTGTGTGAGAGAGGAACTGTTATCATCTTATCCGAATGGGGAAGAGGGGGAAAGCGTAAAAGTTGAGCTAAGTTTTAAATTACCACCGGCTAAGAGCCCACAGCAGACACAATCAAGGAGTGAATCTACTAATAATGGCTTTTCTGTAGAATTCTTCAAAGAAACGTCTTTGGCAAAAACACGATCGGGAGAGGCGACTACGCTATATAATCTATGGTTATTTCAGTTTAATAGTGACGGCTCTATACATGGTTCGCCTCAGCAGGTATCCGATCAGGTGAATATGGTAAATGACATGGCATTATTGAATGTCACTCTACATGTAGGCACTAATCAAACGCTCTACATTGTAGCACTTGGGAAAAAAGTATCTGCTACAAGTAGCCTGACAGAAGTACGTACTATAAAAGACCTCGAAAATATACAGTTGGACTATGTTGACAATAAAAGCGGGCTTTACTATTCGCGCATAACGAATGAAAGCGAAATTCCCTATGCCGGTGCTGCAACAGGTGTTAGCGTAAAGAAAATAGGAGATAGCGACAGCGGAGAAATTGTTTATGGCACTCCCGACGGATTCTCCGGAGGAATTGAAATCAAGCGTCTAGTATCTCGTGTTACTTTAAAGCATAAATTCGATCTCACAGAAAATACACTTGAGGGTATGCGATTACTGAAGGTTCCTACGAAATTATTTATCAATCCGTCATCCGCTGATAAAGATGTCATAGATAATATTTCAATGGTGGACTTGGAAAGTGATAATGCTTTCGATGATGCAAACAAAGATACGGATGGTTTTTTCACATCGCAATGGTATGTTGCACAAAATAAACAAGGAACAGTACCAACGATTGCAACAGAAAGAGACCGATATCGCAAAGTTACCGACGGCTCTGGAAATGCACCTGCATCTGGCACAAATATTGAAGCATGGTCATATACAAAAAGCAATCGAAGCCTTTACACAGTCCATCAGATATATGTTGGAAATAACAACACTGATAATTTCGATGTAGAAATAAACAGCTATTACGATATTCGTACGATCATTAATTCCGGCGATCTCAATGACGGACGTATTCGTTCATACACAGCCATTCAGAAAGTTTATCTTTCATCATCGGGTTATCCCAAAACTTCAGGAACCGGAACCGGAACTTTAACCGGAGCAACGGATGTTTATTTTGACGCTCACTATGGATGGAGACCTGTCATTGTATATGCACAAGGTCGTAAAGTTACTGTCGGTATATATAAAGATGCCTCATGTATACAGTTGGTTAATATGAGCAATCCTACAGAAAACTGGCTTCAACTATCCTCCTACCCCAACTACACAGAAGTGGTGCGCAATGGAGGTGCAAGTATGCTCACCAATCAGATGGAAACAAACATTTTCGTACCCACCCGATTCCAATTATACTTGTATGCAGACGAGTATATCACTGACGAAAACGGTGCAATTGTAGACTTCCCATTCGATAGAAACAAAATATATAAAAGTGCTACAGATTACGATCCCAGCACTTTTGTGTATGAACGAACTCTTTATGTAAAAGTAACCACCGAAGAGATTGCCGCAGAAGGAACCCCTAAACTAAAGCAGGGGATATATACCATTAAACAAAAGCGAGGACATTACACCGGGCTGTTCGGTGGTGATATAGAAGATGGACAGTATACAAAGGGACTCATCGTTGATGCATTTAAAGAAAACAGTCACCGCATTGATGATTTATTAACAACAACAAACGACTTATTCTCTGGGTATTATAAAATCAATACCCAATATACATGGAATAAAGATCAGAATGCAGAACTAAACTATCGCAGTTTTGTGAATGGAAAGCAAGCAACATTTAAACTAGCAACAAATCCAGATAACTACACAGTAAATGCAGGGAAAGAGAGTCAGTTTCCCGACATGCGAAAAATCAATGGTAACATAGATTTATATCAATACAATTATTATCAGACTTTCCAAGCAAGATTTTGCCATGATTTAAATAGAGATAAAAATGGAAATGGTGTGATAGACTATTTTCCAAATGACCCTGATAAAAACGAACTCGAATGGTATTTACCATCTGCATACCAAGCGCTCGGGATGATAACTTCTGCAGGAACCATCATCTATAATACCAGTATGGCATTGGCACTCGAAAGTGATGCAACGACTGCTCCAGGATGGTCACCTTTCTATGGTACCGGCTGGACTTCGTCTAACACTGGGAAAAACGATTGGAAAGAGATTCGCTGCGTCAGAGATATACCGGTTCCTACTGAAAGAAAGACAGGAACTAAAGTAACCACATATACAGACGGAGGAGATAGCTATGCTATGATAGATCTAACAAATTTGCCTTATGGAATCGCAGATAGAACTACTACTGAAGGAAAAAAGGAGTTATATGAGGAATTAGATCTATACAGTTACTCTACGACAGGAAAAGAATATAGCGAAAGCAACCCTACGGAAACAGATGTATCTAAGTCACTAAATAAGAAAGTATTCCGTGTGAGAAAAAATTATCCAATGAGTTCTGCTGTCACTCCTGAAACTTTAGTTTCTTCTTTTTCCTCACGCAAGTTCATTGTATCACCTACAGATGTATATAATGACGGGGATACACGAAGTAATACTTCAAGCGATATACTGCAAGACATTAATGGTAACCCACGGAAAAACAGTATTACTATGACTTGGGCTGAAGCGAACGGACGACTCAATACAGCCAATACACAAGGATGGAATATTGCATCGAAAGCAATGAATACAGGATGCTATGCCTATAAAGGAAAAAGTGGAAAAGACGAGTTCGGAAGTTGGCGTGTGCCAAGTGATCGAGAACTATCTATGATTTTAATATTCGCTCACGAATTAGAATCAGAGAAATACGCATCTAAAACTGATTTCCAACAGCTATACAAAACTACGGCAGCAACATATTATCAAGGATATTGGAGTTCCACAGAACAAAGTTCTACTACAAGCCAGATAAATAATGCAACGATTGGAACTATTGATAAAAATTATGGTCCCACTATAAACCCACGTACAACTAAGTCTTCAACAACAACTAACCGACTACGTTGTATCAAAGACATTCCATAAAATCGTAACATCAAAATTAGTATCAAGAAGTTTGAACGTCTTCTTCTTTTTTTAGCAGTCTTATATAGCAAAGAAAAACATCATTCCTAATATTAAATCACCCATGCCATCAGATTGTGGCATGGGTGATTTAGTTGAAAGACTGATATATCATCCTCTAGAACTGAAAATAAATAAACGGCTGAATCTCCGAACTCTTCATCTGGATAACAAGGTAAATCAACGCTACCATCAATACTGCTTTTCCTACGAACGGTAGACGGATCACTCCCCGGCAAGCTGCATTTTCCCAGCTATCGGGAGCAAAATGAAGCAAGAAGCCAAGCAACATTAATGCGAATACTTTCCAATATCCTTCAAGTAACTGTGGGAACAGTTGCGGACGGAAAGTAGTGAATATCTGTCCCAGCATATCCATTGAGTTCTGAAAATCGGCATTACGGAAGAAAATCCAGCAGAAGCAGACAAAATGAAAAGTAATAATCACTCCGAACACACGCCGCCAGCCATGACTTTGTTCTCCTTTCTTACGCCCGGTGATGGTCATCCACATTTTATGCAACGCTAAAGCAACACCGTGGAAGGTTCCCCAAAGAACGAAGTTCCAAGATGCGCCATGCCACAATCCACCCAGAAACATGGTAATGATAAGATTCAGATATTGCCGGAACTTACCTTTTCGGTTTCCTCCTAAAGAAATATACAGATAATCCCGCAGCCAACTGGATAAAGAGATGTGCCAACGACGCCAGAATTCGGTAATGGAGGCAGACTTATAAGGAGAATTAAAGTTGAGATTAAAATGAAAGCCCAACAATAAAGCGATACCGATAGCCATGTCACTATATCCGGAAAAGTCGCAGTAAATCTGTAAAGCATAACCATACACTCCCATCAGATTCTCAACACCCGAATAGAGAGTAGGATTATCAAAAATACGTTCTACAAAGTTGATGCTGATATAGTCGGAGATAATGGCCTTCTTGAAAAGACCGGATACGATCAGAAAGATTCCGCGGCCGAACATCTCCTGCGAAACAAAGAGAGGTTTCCGGATTTGCGGGATAAAGTCGCGGGCACGCACGATAGGTCCCGCCACCAACTGGGGGAAGAAAGATACGTAGAAAGCATAGTCCAAAAGATTCGTCAATGGCTTTATGTCCCTCCGGTAAACGTCGATGGTGTAGCTTAGCGACTGGAAAGTAAAGAAAGAGATACCGACCGGCAGGAATATATCAAGGGCGGTAAACTCTCCTCCCATCAATGACGCTATCACTCCACCCAGGAAATTGGTATATTTGAAATAGACAAGAAGTCCCAGATTGATACTCAGACTCAAAACTACTAATCCTTTACGTTTCCAATACTCCTCTGCACGGTCCATTAGCTGTGCAAGAAAGAAGTCGGCAACGGTGACTATAGCAAGCAGAAAGAAATATGTGCCGCTACTCTTGTAGTAGAAATAATAGGAAAAGAGGGTGACAAACAAGATACGGGCAGTGTATTTACGTTGTAACAACACATACACTACCATGAAAGCAGCGAACAGCCAAAGGAAGATACCGCTGCTGAATATCATCGGGGCTTGCGGATCGTAGGTAAGTACCTCTTTTAGTCTACTGAAATCTATATCAATGGGAAACATAGTCATTATATGCTTGTATAAGTACTTGGTATAATAAATTTCCTTGCAGGATGTATCCTTCAGGTAAATAATGTACATGATCGGGACGCATCAGATTTGCCTCCGTCCAGTTGGTGCAGGCACGACGCTTCCCTCCGACTACATCATACATATCCCACACGAGCAGGCGATGGTCTTTTGCATAACGGCGGATGGTTTCCGCTGCTGTTGCCGTACGGGGATTGATGGCATACGTGCGTCTACGCCTCCGTTGCCGGAAACTTTCATAGGAACCGGGAGGGGTAGTCAGAAGAATGGGGATGTTAGGAAGACTGTCGCGCAACAGTTTCACAAGTTCATCCATCTGATTATAGTGCACATTTATATTATAACGCCGGTTATGGCTTTCATTGGTTCCGAAAGAGAGAATCAGCAATTCGGGTTTCAAGGCAGCAATTTCGGCAATACGATCCGGATGGGTAAATGTAAGGCAAGTAGCTCCGTTGACGCCTTTATCAATATAAGAAATGGCACCAAAGGTTTCTGTCAAACGGGCACCGGTGGTTTGGGGATAGATATGTCCACGCACGTGGCTATCGCCAATATGAACGATGCGGACTGTATCTTCGGAGAGTCCGGCACGTACCTGGCGGAGATGTTCAAGGACAGGAGCCAGCAGAGCAATGCTGTCAATAATCTCATTCCGTCCGGTTTCGCGAAAAGCAGCAGGGAAGGCTACTTGTACGTTGATCGTATCATTCGCCCAGTTCATTTCCCGTAAAGGCTTTATCCGCTTTGCAGTCTTTCCCAATGGAGAGCATACAGGCATACGGTCTTGCGCGATTGTTTCTGTAAGAAAACAAGGGACACTCAACATACCGGCGAGAATGAGAATAAAGATGGACAGCAGGTTACTCTTTCTCATAAGCACGCCTCCTGTCGTATTGTTCCTTACCATAGATCATGGTTTCATAAAGCAATCCTGCCAAATGCTTACCGCCACGGAAGTTTATATGCGTATAATCGTAGTTTGCCATAGAGGGTTTGGCATGGACGAGTTTTGCCATACTGCCCTCTCCGCCCATTGCTTCAAACATATTCCAGAATGCAATGCCGCTTTCAGCAGCAATGTTCTGCTGATAACGAATCAGATTCTTGACACCGGGCATGGTACGGAGTTCGCCGTTTTCGTTTTTATAATCACGGTCGCCAACACTCAACAACAGGATTCCCGCTTGTGGGAAACATTCTTTCAGATGCTCGATAGCTGTAATCAATCCCTTCTGGTAATTATCATAATTGCGTCCCCGTTCGGTAGCTACATTCAATCCATATTCGAGGATAATCAGGTCGTAAGGACGTTGGCGGTTAAACTGCTTCAACATTTGTACCGGAATACCACGCAGGGAAAGACCGGAACTACCACGCAACGAGAAGTTATCGAGAATGATTCCTTTCTTTCCATCCATTGCCAAGCCATAGAACAGGGTAGAGTCTGCACGATCTACTGTCCAACGAATAGAACCGATGCGTCCGTCCACCTGAACTTGTTGTAATTCATCAGAAGGACCTAAAGAGTAACTATTGTTTTCTCCTTTGTTCACACGGGCAGAAAGAAGAACGGAATCTTTATTATAGAAGAAGATAGAAGCACGTTGGCAAGTATCGAGCAGGGAGGCGTATTTATTTTGTCCGCGTAGTTCTACATAAGCTCCGTTCCGGGGGACAAAATAGTGTCCGGAAATGCCTTGTTTCTTCTTATCGAAATAGATACTGTCTGTTACTGCATGGCTGGACCATCCGCCAAATGTATGCCGTACCGTAGGACGGTAACCGCTTGTCATGGAAGTGATGGTAACAAAACCTACACCGCAACCGCCGAATTGTTTCTGAAGCATTTCGCGCAAGTCGGCTGTAAATATATCCGCTTCGATAAAGGAATCTCCGAATACGGCAATGCGTACCTGTTTGTCATCAGAGTCAGTGGAAGAGACACGGTCGAGTGCTTCGTAGAAAGGAGTCATTCCCCGGAGGGTGGAATCGCTATAATCTTCAATGCAAGTCATGCCTGCGCGGCAGGTATCTACAAAAGCCGGTTTTACAACAGGAGGCAAAGGGATGCTGTCCGAATCAGCTGCAGCAGTCTCCGATTCGGGGTAACGAAGATCGCTCAAAAGGTCTACACGCCTCATCGTGTGTCCGTCAATAGTCAATACCGGAAGCCAATGAAGCCCGAGTAAGGCTGCAAATACAATCAGTACGAACCACAACGAATATTTCAAATAATTCTTTATTATCTCCATAATGTTCCTAAAATCCAAAACGACCGCAAAGATAGACAAAAGCCACAAAAAGAAAGGAGAATCTACATTATTTATTAGATTCTCCTTTCCTTTTTATCTATCTACCGGATCGTTTTTAAATGGTCCGTTCAATGTTCCACACAAATGCGCGCAAGCCTAATTGTTGTGTTTCCAGGTCCATTTTATGCAAGGTGTCCAACAACGGATCGACTTTGCTGTCGTCTACTACTGTCAGGATAGCCGAGCACATACTTGGCCAGGCATGGCTTCCGAAATGCGGATCGCCTGTCTTCGAGCCACGTCCCTGTACTTTTTCGAGGTAGGTAAAACCACGACAACCCAAACGGTCGAGCAATGCCATGATTCGTTCGTAATAAGCCTGGTCGAATGTTATCAATACTGATTTCATATTTCTTTTCTGTTATTTCTTTATAATGCTGTCTTTATTCTCCTGGAAGTAAACATCCAATTCGCGTTGATGGCGAAGTTTACGACGACGATTCTTGATTCCTGTTCCTGCAAATACACAGTACAAAGTAGGAATCAAAATCAATGTCAAGATAGTAGATACCGTCAGACCACCGATTACGGCAATCGCCATCGGGCTCCACATTTCAGAACCCTGACCGCCACCGATAGCCATCGGAATCATACCGAGAACAGTGGTAGCCGTAGTCATCAATACCGGACGGAGACGGCTCTTACCAGATGTCACTACTGAATTGATAACCGCCAGTCCACGCTCTCGACAGAGGGTGATGTAGTCGATAAGCACAATACCATTCTTTACCACAATACCAATCAACATGATACCTCCCAACAAACTCATGACACTCAATGTACTGCCTGTGAAGAACAATGCCATCAAGACACCGCTAAATGCAAACGGCAGGGAGAACATGATAATGAACGGATAAGTCAGTGACTCGAACTGTGCCGCCATCACGATAAATACGAGAATGACAATCAGGATGGCAAGTGTTCCCAAATCGCGGAATGAATCCTGCTGGTCTTCGTACGAACCGGAAATCTGGATAGTGACTTCTCCCGGAAGATCCATTTTATCTATCACCTTATTTCCGGCAGCCACTACGTCGCCCAGCGGAGCTCCGGAGATTACAGCGGAAACGGTCACGATACGTTCACGGTCTTTACGTTCGATGGTAGGAGGTGCAAAACGTTCGACTACCTTTCCGACATCTTTCACACGAACGGATTGTCCTTGTGCATTATAAATGAGGATATTTTCCAGACTTTCCAGACTTGTACGGAATTCGGGTGCGTAACGCACTTTGATATCATATTCATCTCCGTCTTCCCGATATTTAGATGCTACCGCACCATTGACACGGTTGCGCAGGTAGTTACCGGCAGTTGAAAGATTTAAACCATGCATGGCCAGTTTCTCACGGTCGAAGTCTACCTGATATTCAGGTTGGTAGTCACTACGACTGATATTTACCTCGGTCACGCCTTTCACTTTCAACAACTCACGTTTCAGGCGGGCTGCCACGCTATCGGTTACTGTCATATCGTATCCATAAACCTCAAAGTCGGCACTTGCCTGTGCGGACATACCTGTATTACTACCTCCGAGAATTACTTGCGCCTTACTGAATTCAGGATAGGCTTTCAAATCTTCACGCATCTCATCACAGACTGTTTCCAAAGAAACGTTACGATCGCCCGGGTCTACCAAACTGATGTTGAACGAGATAATATGTGAGCCGTTGTCCTGCATGGATGCCCAGGTGTTATCGGAGTCAGCCTGACCGACTGTATAGTTACAGACTTTCATGATGTCTTTATACTTCGTCAGCCATTGGTTGGTTAACTTCTGAGATAATTCCTGCGCTATCTCTTTTCGTGTACCGATTGGAAGTTCCAACTGTACGGCAATACGGGCATTATCCTGTGCCGGGAAGAACTCTGTACCGATACCCTTTGCACACAGCAAACTGATAACGAAGAAAACGATACATCCCACAATCACAATCGGACGATGACGTACAGCCCAGTTCAACATCTTCGCGTACCAAGTATCGAGTCCGTCGAGCGCTTTCTCAATCGGAGTAAAGAAGAGCTTGAACATCTTCGACGGCCGCTTCTGCAGGCGAAGTAATTGCGAACAGAGCATCGGGGTCAGTGACAGAGCCGCGACGGTAGACACAAACATGATGGCACACATCATCCAGCCCAGCTGTTTGAAGAGCACACCGGACATACCGCTTACCATGGTCAACGGGAAGAACACAGCGATCATGGTCAGCGTAGAAGCGATTACGGAAATAGCCACCTCATTCGTTCCATGTACTGCTGCCTGTTTCGGGTCCGAACCACGCTCAATATGTGTCGTCACGTTTTCAAGTACCACAATCGCATCATCCACCACCATACCGATGGCAATAGACAGAGACGACAGTGAGATAATGTTGATCGTATTTCCGGTAATCGCCAGATAGATAAAGGAAGCGATCAACGAAAGCGGAATCGTGATACAGATAATCAAGGTTGCACGCCAGCGTCCCAGGAAAAGGAACACGACAATGACAACGAACAGCAAAGCATACATTACGGTTTCCGCCAAACTATCAATCGTGTTCAAGATATTGTCAGACGTATCGACAATCACTCCCAGCTTCACGTCACTCGGCAAGTTTTTCTGCAAACGGGGAAGTGCCTCTTCTACCTTGCGGGAGATTTCTACCGAATTGGCACCCGATTGTTTCTGAACAACAATCATAGCTCCCTGCACACCGTTGTTATAGGTTTCCTGCGCACGCTCCTCTACTGTATCGACGATATGGGCAACGTCACGTAGAAAGATATTGGCTCCATTATGCGTGCCAACCACTACATCTGCCAACTGGCGGGAATCATCAAACTCTCCTTCTACACGCAACGAATATGTCTCGCTACCGATATCGAAGTTACCCCCGGGAATGTTCTTATTTTCAGCCCCGATAATGGAACTGATTGTTTCGATACTCAAGTTGTATGCTTCCAGTTTATTGGGGTCACAGTATACTTGGATCTCACGCTGAGGTGCACCACTGATAGATACTGTACCCACACCGGGAATACGTGCCAAGGGATTCACCACGCGGTCGTCCAGAATTTTATAAAGTGCCGACTGGCTCTCTTTCGCCTGGACGGAAAGCAGTACGATAGGAATCATATCCGTACTGAACTTGAAGATAATCGGATTCTCGACATCGTCGGGAAGCTGTGAACTTACCATGTCAAGCTTGTCGCGTACATCATTCGTCAGGACGTCTATATCATTACCAAACTCGAACTCCAGTGTTATCAATGACATATTCTCTGAAGAACGGGAGGTAATATGTTTCAGGTTGCTCACCGCGTTCAACGTATTTTCCAACGGGCGAGTCACATTATTTTCTATATCCGAGGCACTTGCCCCCGGATAAGCAGTCATTACCATGATTGTATTCGTATCAATATCCGGATACAAGTCGATAGGTAACTTGGACAAAGAGAAAAGGCCAAAGATCACCACTGCCAGAAAGCAGAGGGAGGTCATAATCGGTTTTTTAACCGCACCTTCGTATAAACTCATATATTATAATGTGTTAAGGTGATAAGGTATTATTTTTCTACTTCTACTTCCACGCCATTCGCCAAACGTGCCTGACCGGCAACGACTACCTGCGAATTATTGGGCACACCGGATTTCAACTCATACTCCGTTCCCATACGTCTACCCAGCTCTACCTTATTATAAGATACTTTGCCGTCTTTGTAAACATACACATAACGGTCACCTGAACCGGCTTGCTTCACGATAGCAAGATCGGGAACAACGACATTGTCGGCCGTACCGAAGTTTAGCGTTGCACGGGCAAACATTCCCGGACGAACACGCTGATCTCTGTTGTCCAGCTTGATCTCTATCGGGAAAGTACGGGTTGCAGCGTCGATAGTCGGATAAATCAGGTTAATGGTACCTTTAAATATCTCGTCACCGTATACATCCAGTTTTACATCTACCGGCGCACCTTTCTTCACTTGCGTGAAGTAGCTCTCAGATACATTAATCATGAGTTTCACCGGAGTGATCTGTTCTACTACCAGCACAGGATTTCCACCGCTATACATATCTCCGTTATCATAGTTGCGGGCTGTGACAACCCCATTAATAGGACTTACTAAAGAAGTGTTTTCCAACAGATTCTTATAGGCTGTGCGCTGTACGTCGAGCTGCATTTTCGAAGCATCCCATTCTGATTTGGATGCACCGCCGACCTTGTACAGTTCGTCCATACGGTTGAATTCTATTTCCTGATTGTCCAGTTGCAATTTTGTCTGTTTCAGATTGGCTGCGTCCATTTGTACCAATTTCTGACCTTTGGATACACGGTCGCCCACTTCTACAAAAATCTGGTCGATACGCACAGGAGATGAAGGTGCAATGTTGTTCTTCGCTTCCGCCTCTACTGTTGCCGTATATTCCTGAATCTGGTCTACGGGACGGGCTTTCACATCGGCCACCTTTACTTTGGGCTTCTCAACCACGTGTTCCGTAGCAGCTTTATCTTTTCCACCCGTACATGAGCCCATAACCACGGTTAACAGCAGGGCTACTAATTGGATACTTTTTTTCATATTCCTTAGTTGTAATTTTTTTAGTTGTCTATCTTTATTCTTTTCCTAGCACCTTATCGAGATCTGCCTTAGCAATCAGATAATCATAAATGGATTGGTTATAAGTGAGTTGAGCCTGAGTCAGAGATACTTGCGAACTGTTCAGTTCGAGCACTGTACCCTTACCGACATCGTAGCGTTTGCCGGCAATCAGTACCGCCTTCTCAGCCTGCATCACGTTTTCCTTGTTACTGACCACCTGCTCAGAGCTGGCAGCCATGTTGTTGCGGTAACTTACGATTTCCATATTCAGTTTTCTTTCCGTGTCAATGCGGTTCCAATCGAGTTGGCGCATCTGGATACGGGCAGATTTTACTTTCGTAAAGTTGCTTGCTTTGTACAAAGGAATGCTCAAGTTGAACATCAGGCTGGAACTATTACTCCAATTATACTCGAAGAAGTTAATATTCGGGTTGTACAAGGACTGATAGTTATATGAGAAACTCATCGACAACGTAGGGATAAAACTTGATTTTGCGACCTTCAAGCTCTTCTCCAACATTTTCATGTTCAAGTCCAACTGCTTCATGGTAGTGTTATTCTCCAATCCGACTTCTTCATCCTTCAGTTGATTGGCAAATACAGCCGTTTCATAATTCGTCAGACTGTCTTCTGTTTTAAGTTCTACGTCGGCGGTAATTCCCATTAACACTTTCAACTGCAACTTCGCCAGAGTCACCCCATTGGCTGCTGAAATCACATTCGGCTTAATGCTGCGCATCTGTACCTCAGCACTGATCTTATCATATTCACTCACTGCGCCTTGCTCATATTTGGCATTGACGATGTTAAAGTTGTCTTCCGCCAGTTTGTAGCTTCCCAGAAGCACGTCGTAGCTGTCTTGTGCGAGCATCAGTTGATAATAGGCTTTACTCACCTGATTCACCAAATCCAGTTTGGAAGCACGAGACTTCTCTACTGCCAGTTCGATATCCGTCTTTGTCATCGACATTGTCCGATAGACAGCCGGTGCAAACAAAGGCAGGTTAATGCTTAGTCCGGCATTGGCGGTGTTCGTTCCGTCCTGCCCCATTTTGAACGACATATCGTTCAGCTTCATTTCAGCCGCTTTAATCGTATGGTCCAGCGAACCAGCGATGCTTGCTTCAGGCAGCAGACTTTGCCATGCTTCTTTGCCGGCTACTTTTTTCAAAGCAATTTCTTCTGCCGCCACCTTCATCGTAGGATTCTCATCCAACGCAATTGTTAAGGCTTTGTCCAAGGTTAAGGTCAGTGTGTCCTTCGCCGCTTGTGCGTTTTGCGCTTTTGCAATGCCAAATGCGCAAAGTGCAACAGTTGCCAGAAGTATCTTCCTACCTGTCAGTCTCTTCATTCTGTTCATAAAACTAGTTTCTAATTGATCTTTTAGTTGTTTGTCTCCGGAACCTCATCGGTCGCTTATTCTATGCGGTTCCTACGATATTCTGATATAAAATCTTCCAGTACTTTCGCGCCTTTCTCCGTAGAGATACCGCGTATATAGGTAAACATAATAGACTCATACACCTCTATAAAGGAATATTCGTTGCATACATCCGTATTCAACAGCACATCGAACTGCTCGCGTACCAGCAAATTGACGATTGCAAAGTTGACATCCGAACGGAAAATGCCTTGCTCCACTCCCAACATAAAAAAGGACATGGTTTTCTCCGAATCACTCTCGCTGCGCTCTTTCATCATATTATATACCTTCGGATACTTCTTGATGTCTTCAAAAAAACGCTTGTTCGTCTTATGAAACATCTCAATACTCTTTTGGAATACGGCAAGTATCACTTCCAACACATTGTGGGACTGCTCATAAACTTCCTGTAAATACCGGTCTCTTTCTGCCTGCACCGTCAGTATACAATCCTTCAGCAACGATTCCTTATCTACAAAAACTTCATAAAGCGTACGTTTGGAGATACCTAATGCTGCTGCAATATCATCCATCGTAATACTCTTAATGCCTTTTGTAGTAAAAGCCTCTGTTGCCGTTGCTATAATCCGTTCTTTCAACTCCGCCCGTTGGGAAGCGTCTTTTCCATGTTCTGTCATCGTTCGTTTTCTATTTCATTATAATCCAGTTTTCTGTTTTCCCTTGCATCGGGAGGAAAAACGGAACAAAGATATATAGAAAACTCAATTAAGAAATCAAGTTTCCATTTATTTGTAGCCCATTTGATAAATATTATCATTCGTTGGACAGAAATGAAAACAAGTGTTAAGAGGAAATACGGACCAAACACAGCACAAAGATAAAGAGGAAGGAGATGCGAGGTAAAGTTTTATCGGTATCGGAAGGGGTACACCCGACAAAAGCCGGATAAGGAGGTAGTGTATTGCCAAGAGTTATCTTCATAATAAGCAGAATTAAAGACTACAAACTGTAAGCAATACAGTTTGATAACTCTCCGCAATGTAGGAAAAAAGAAAGTAAAAGACAAGGGAAATGATGGATTTATTATCAGAAAGGTATTATACCTCATATATGGCGTACCGGAACCGCCTTATCATAAATCGTACCACAACCGATAGCTATGGCAAAGAATCCTCTGCCCTATTTCTCTTGACTATCACGTAGTTTTAGCAAATAGTCGAATGTGTCTTTTGCCTCCTGGCTGTCTTCCTTCAGGTAAGCTTGTTTCCATTCCGGGTACTTATCCAATATTTGAAGCATCTTATCTTTTCCGAGAAATTCAATCTTGCCCGTTTCCCCATTCAGTTCATAACAAACGCGTTTGGTCACCAAGCTCGAAGCGGCAAGGGCGTCACCGATATTTCCTCCGAGTTTTACATCGTCGTCTTCTACAAAATTGCCACCGATAACTGATCCCAAAGGCATGGCACAGAAGTAGATATTCTTGCCTAACTGAACTGCCGGAGCATACCATGCCCCAAAACGCAGTTTCTTATAGCGCAGCTTGCGACAGTTCAAATATAAATCTCCTTCTTCACTTCGCACTGCAAAACAACGTTTCTTCAAGCGGCGGCACATAGACTCATCATCGCCTGCCGTTATACGGTAGTCAGCCCCGCCTGTCAATACGATCTGATTTCTGGAACGTTTCTCCACACGTAGCACTGCTATGGTGTCTCCATTTTGAGCAAGCAACTCTTTCAAGTTGGAATAGATAATATTCTGCGCAATCAACGGGAGGCCAATCACGCTCATCAACAGCCATAAGATACATCTTTTTTTCATAAGCCTTCCTCCTTTCCTTTCTAACGCCTTTTCGAGTGGAAAGTTATACATTTTAGCGGATAAATGCAAGGACAGAAAAAGAAATATTGAAAAAAAGGGTTTTTCTTCAAATTTGATGGTAATTTAGCCAGTCGGTGGTATCTTTATTCTCCTCCTTCCGGAAGGAGGAGTACCCGTAGGGGGAGGTGGTAGGTAAACACATAATTCGTTTATTATCAACCCTATGCATCTACCTGCCGCCCCGACTTTCAGCCCCCTTCCTTCCCCCAAAAGAGGAATGAAGACATCACCGACTTGCTAAATTACCATCAAATTTGGAAAAGAGTCTCCAAAAAAGTAACTGAATACTTGACTTTGCCTTCCTGATGTGTTATCTTTGTATCTGTTATTACAAAATATATTTCTATTTAATATGCAGGTAAAGGGGGAAGCAGTGTATTCTCCCTTTTTTATGTCTGATCGTGCCGAAAGAAGAAATCACCTTTTGTTTTTGAGGAAATGCAGGCTCTATTTTTATAAAACGGAGGCTCTGTTCGGGTGAAACAGAGGCTTCGTTTTACTAAAACACAGGCTCAACATTCATTAAGCGTGGGGTTAGCACTCCCAAAGCGTAGGTTTAGTCCCCGTAAAGCGTAGGGTTAGCTCTCATAAGTCGCGAGATTGGCTTTGCTATTCCTGCATCGAGGATTTACGAGAGCTGAATGCATCATCCGGCAGCTCTCATTTTCGCTTCCTATTCGCTTTGCGTTAATAAACAGTAAATCTGCTCTTGACAAAAACAAGCTCATAGCCTGTCCGTTGTTAAATATATTACCTTTGCGCAAAAAGTATCAAAGCAATTATGGAGAAACTGGAAAATATAATCTCAACCTATCAGCAAATTATTCAAGAGTCGGAACAAGCTCTTCAGAGGGCCCGGAAACGCATCTATTATATCAGCCTTCTACGCCTTGTGCTATTTGTAGAAGCCATAGCGGCAGCCTTTATCTTCTGGAGCGACGGCTGGTTATCTCTTTTCGTCTTTGCCATTCTGCCTTTTATATCATTTATCTGGCTGGTAAAACGACATAATCTCTGGTTTTACCGGAAAGATTATCTGAAAAAGAAAATAGAAATCAACGAACAGGAGTTACGGGCCATTCAATATGATTTTTCCGATTTCGACAGCGGAAATGAATATATCGACCCTGCGCATCTCTATACTTATGACTTGGATGTATTCGGCGATTATTCGCTTTTCCAATATATCAACCGTACTTCAACGCCTGTCGGCAAGCAGCATCTGGCTGATTGGTTCAACGCACATCTGGAACTAAAAGAATCGATCGAACAACGCCAGGAGGCTATCCGGGAATTATCAACCGATCTGGAATACCGGCAACAAATCCGTCTGTTCGGATTACTTTATAAAGGAAAACCTGCCGATACCAACGAAATCAGGGAATGGGCGGGAAGCCCCAGCTATTACCGGAAGCATACGCTACTGCGTATCATCCCGACAGTAGTTAGCATCATCAACCTTATATGCATAGGTTCGGCCATTGTAGGAATTCTTCCTGCCACCGTACCCGGAGGTGTGTTTTTTTGTTTCGTCATTTTCAGTTCTATCTTTTCTAAAGGTATCACAAAACTGCAAGCAACTTACGGCAAAAAATTGCAAATCCTCTCTACTTACGCCGACCAAATTCTTCTCACAGAGAAAAAGGAAATGAACAGCCCTGTTCTGCAACAGCTCAAAACGGAACTTACAAGCCAGAATCAAACAGCTTCCCAGGCAGTCCGCCAACTATCGAAACTGATGAACGCGCTCGATCAACGCAGTAACCTGTTAATGAGTACAATCCTCAACGGACTTATTTTTTGGGAACTGCGCCAAGTAATGCGAATCGAGAAATGGAAAGAAACTCATGCTTCCGACCTCCCCCGCTGGATAGAAACAATCGGAGAAATCGACGCCTACTGCTCTTTAGCAACGTTTACATACAATCATCCGGATTATATCTTCCCCAAAATCAGCTCTCAATCCTTTCATCTGCGAGCCGAAGCTTTGGGTCATCCACTTATGAACCGCAACAAATGTGTGCGAAACGGAATAGATATCGACAAGCGTCCTTTCTTTATCATCATAACCGGCGCCAACATGGCCGGTAAAAGTACTTACCTGCGTACCGTAGGCATCAATTATCTTTTAGCCTGCATAGGTGCACCGGTTTGGGCAAAGCAAATGGAAATATATCCGGCACGCCTCGTCACCAGCCTTCGTACAAGCGACTCACTCACCGATAACGAGTCTTACTTCTTCGCAGAACTCAAACGTCTGAAACTAATCATTGACAAACTCGAAGCAGGAGAGGAACTTTTCATCATCCTTGATGAAATATTGAAAGGCACCAACTCTATGGATAAACAAAAAGGCTCTTTCGCTCTCATCAAGCAGTTTATGAATATGAACACCAACGGTATCATAGCTACTCACGACCTTCTGCTCGGCACCTTGATAGAATCCTTCCCACAGAATATCCGTAACTACTGTTTCGAAGCGGACATCACGAACAACGAACTCACCTTCTCTTATCAAATGAGAAACGGAGTCGCCCAAAATATGAACGCTTGTTTCTTAATGAAAAAAATGGGGATCGCCGTCATTGACGACTAATCCCCACTCTTTATCAAAAACTAAAGTTGTTCCTTCTTCTGTGTAACAATCTTAGCTCAACAGCTTCTAATTCAAATTACTTTTTGAAAGAAAAGCGACCACAGCCGATGCATCTTCATTAGTGAAATAATGCACTGATGTTATCGGCTGATAAGTATAAGGTACAAACTGGAACAGCTGTACGGCAGCAAATTTCTTATCTTCAGAAAGAATTACGTCCATACGAATGTTCCCACTTGTTTCGCTCTTAATATCCGAATTAGCAGAGAACGAACCGGAATTTACGATATCAACCAACTTATCCATGTGCTTCAAATCAAAGAAGACACTGCGTTCCTTTGCAATACTTCCGGTCGGTAGATAAACAACTTCCTTTGACTTCCAGAAAAGACGGAAAATACCTACAAGGAATAGTCCCGTCCCGAACACCATTAAAGCCATACTTACAGTAGAGGACCTATCTTCCAGTTCAAAAGTAGAAGCAAAAGCTAAAATACCCACCAATAACATGAATGAAGAGAATAAAACTCCGGAAATACTTGTACGCTTAGCGATATCTGGATGTGAAGATGCGAATATAGTAGCATCAATAGTTTGAGTAGTTGCCATAATATTTAAAATTTAATTTATTAGTAATAATATAAAGATAAAAAGGACCATCGGTATAAAATATATCGATAACCATAAAACAAATAATACCAATAAATGAATTCTAAATAATAATATGCCTTAAAGTAAATACATAGTACTCACTCGATGGCTGACAGTAATAAGAAGTTGTAGTATTATAAATTCGCCCCCTATGCTGTGACAGAGAGTTTTCACGGTCGGCGCAGCATTGCAGTAGATTCCTTAAAGTAGTGAAATACTCTCCAAGCTGTACACGCTGAATACGTGTCACTGATATCTGGTGACTTTGAAGATTGTTCAATTCAGCCACTGGAGCATAAGGAAAGTCAGGAGCACTAATCTGCTCGTGTTGTTTCATTGAATATGTAATGGCAAGTTCAGACTGTTCCACCGGTTTCTCAGTGAAAACGTTACTTGCTACCCCATGGAGAGTCACCGTAAGCAACAGAAACAATATTACCTTTACAAATTTTGCCATATTCTCCTGCAAATATAACAGATTCTATTCACGAAAAGTTTATTCAGGTTATCTTTTAATTTATCTTAGGATTAGTAAACAAGTGAATATCATTAGGGAATAGACGTATACTCTATACGGCTCAATTCCAAAATCTGCTCCTCCTTACTCAAATAAAAAGGTATTTACTTCAAATAAAAAGGCCACTCTTTGCAGAGCAGCCTTTTCTATATCGAATAAGAATAACTGTAAAATTATTCAGCTGATTCAGCTTTCGGTTCTTCAGTTGCAGGAGCTTCAACAGCAGCAGGAGCAGCAGTTTCGGCAGCGGCACTCTTCTTAGAACGACGAGTACGAGTAGCTTTCTTAGCAACTTTTTCCTTAGCCATGTTTGCATTATAGTCTACCAACTCAATGAAGCACATTTCTGCATTATCACCCAAACGGTTACCAGTCTTGATAATACGAGTATAACCACCCGGACGATCAGCAATCTTAACAGAGATTTCTTTAAACAATTCTGTTACTGCAATCTTATCTTGCAAGTTGCTAAATACAACACGACGAGAGTTCGTAGTATCTTCTTTAGACTTAGTAATCAAAGGCTCAACAAACTTTTTCAAAGCTTTTGCCTTTGCAACAGTCGTAGTGATTCTTTTGTGCTTGATCAAAGAGCAAGCCATGTTAGATAACATAGCGCTTCTATGAGAAGCAGTACGACCTAAATGATTGAATTTTTTATTATGTCTCATTTTTTATTCTTTATCTAATTTATATTTAGAAATGTCGGTTCCAAACGACAGATTCAGACTTTCCAGCAAATCATCAAGCTCGGTAAGCGATTTCTTTCCGAAGTTTCTGAATTTCAACAGGTCAGTCTTGTTGAACTGTACTAAGTCGCCGAGTGTTTCTACGTCAGCAGCCTTCAAACAATTGAGGGCACGAACTGACAAGTCCATATCAACGAGTTTAGTTTTCAACAGCTGACGCATATGCAATACTTCTTCATCAAACTCTTCATTGCCATCAGTATCATTACTTTCAAGCGTGATCTTCTCGTCAGAGAACAACATGAAGTGATAAATCAGAATTTTTGCAGCTTCTTTCAGCGCTTCTTTCGGATGTATAGAACCGTCGGTACTAATTTCAAGTACTAGCTTTTCGTAGTCAGTCTTCTGTTCTACACGGAAGTTTTCTACAGCATACTTGACATTACGTATCGGTGTATAAATAGAGTCGATTGGAATTACATTAACATCCGTGCAATACTCGCGATTCTCATCAGCAGGTACATAACCACGGCCTTTGTTAATTGTAATATCAATCTGCATAGTTGACTTAGAATCTAAATGACAAATAACTAATTCCGGATTTAACACTTCAAATCCAGTCAAATACTTACCTATGTCACCTGCTTTAAATT
>ERZ839947.480-NODE-480-length-55286-cov-4.875559_pt1 | contig 55286 bp, 26 predicted proteins | sample MGYA00519908_ERZ839947 | MGnify/ENA primary metagenome ERZ839947 (study PRJEB31850, sample SAMEA3708857) | human gut metagenome | biome: human gut; feature: human-associated habitat; material: faeces | place: China | collected 2014 ... | reverse complement strand
ACATCCCGTTCGCTCCCTTGAAAACGCTCGACAGTATCAACCATAATCCGATTCAGAGCCGGAATGCCCAATGCGGCTATTTCTTTTTTAATCAGTGCTATCTGACTTCTGTAAGGGGTAATGATTCCCAACGTACGCGCCTCATCGAAATCTATCCGGCAATCCTCATAGATACGGGCAACCAAATCCGCTACAATACGGGCTTCCGAATGGTTTATTTTCGTAGATGTTCCTGTCTTCTCCGGTATGGAAGGATAAAAAGCCAAACGACAAACAGTATCGGAGTCTTCCAGTTGGTGAGGCAATCCGACGGGAATCAGACGCCCTCCATAAAAAGCACGGTTGGCAAACAGAGCCACTTCGGGATGCATACGACCTTGACGGCAAAGCATATCGTAGGAAGGATGAGAGGTCAGGGGTGACTGACGAGCGGTGCAGTTGCGGTAGAGACGTTCGAACAGGGAATCTTTCAAGTTGGTCAGTCCGATAGACATCAAGGACTCCTCGTAGATAGCGGACTGTTCAGAACTTTGCAGCACAACGGCAGGAAGTTGCTTATAGTCGCCAATCAGGATAAATTTATCAATGGCATTCCCACCCTCTTCGCCACGTGCACAAAGAATGCCTAATAGCTGAGGTTCCAATATCTGTGTAGCTTCATCTATAATGGCAACATTAAAATGTTTCAGACGGAACAATTCCGGTTTGCCGGAAATGGCCGCTACGGTTCCTACAATGATGCGGCAACTCCGAATACGCTCGTAAACTTCCGAACGGCGGTTGCAGGAGGCTAATTCGTTTTCTATCAGATGAGTGCGGTAAGTCTCGTCGCACGACAATTCACTTCCCACACGGATAAAATCAACGGCAGGACGAATGGAAGCAAGCGATTTGCATATCTCGTCGACAGCCCGGTTCGTATACGAAAGCAGAAGGATTTGAGCGCCTTTATCCGCATGGAATGTTTCAACCATCTTCTTTAAGGCACAAGAGGTCTTTCCGGTTCCCGGAGGACCGATAAGAAGAAAATAATCTTGTGCGGCTTGCGCTTTCAATGCGACACGGGTGAAGTCGTCTTTCGCCTGTGAAACAAGAGAATCCAATGATTCGTCGAACTTCGGCGGACGCTGGGCCAGCAATAAGTCGCGACGTTCCTGTGTTGCAGAGAGATAAGCGTACAATCCTTGATACATGGAGCGGAATGTCGTATCCATCATGTCATGTTCTATCGCATAAAGGCTATCGGCAGGGAGCACCGAAGGATTCTGCTGTGTAGCCCGAAGGCGGATACTTATTTCATGATCGGTCAGATGTTCGATATTGCCCTTGAATACCATTTTATTGGTTACATTATCCGTCCCGCAGTTTCGTTCATAGAGGATAATGGCATCACCTTGACGGAAATTAGGAAGTACGTTTTGTATATCATTGTCCGCTACTGTCTCCGGCAGTTCCTTTTCTTCGAAATCGGAACGTACCAATAATAAATAAGCTTTATGCTCGTCGGCGGCATGATTTTCACGAATCCGCAAATTATAGATAATCTCACCGGCTTCGCATTTCTCGGCCAATGTGGAAAGCCACAAGGAAGCCGCACCCGTACGCCCTTCATAATCCACATCACCGGACTTAGAAGTATAAAGTTCTTTCGTCAGAAAATTATAGACCGCATAAAAATAGCTCTTTTCTATGGCGGAAAGCCTCTGCAACTTCTCCTGAAAGCGATCAATGGGCGGCCGCAAATAGGTTTCCCAGAAACGTCCTCGCAAGCCACGTTCATTCAATGTGGAAGCATTGATCTCCTCTAACTTCCGTGCAGTATATTCCGGATTGTTATGCAACTGGATACCATATTCATCGGCTACGATCCGGTTGCGCAAATCAATCACACGGCGCACCATTGCCCAAGAAGGCCGTGAAGGGTAAAGAAGCGGATAACGGGTATAAAGCAAATAGGCTTTTACTTTCCGGTGATCCATCCCCATAGAGTATTGCAATACTGCCTGATAAAGCAACATCTGCACCTTGTTGTTCTCTTTCGGTTCCACCTTGCCGCGGATAGCGTACTCGTCAGCTTTACCCGATTTCATTTCGATGAAGGAGGACATATCCCGTTGCATATAATCAAGGCGACCTTGCAGTCCGAGCGCTTCGCAGATATAAGAAGGTTCAAGCACCGCATCCGTCTTGTCCAATTCGTATCCGGCAGTATGAAAAGTATCATTCACCGTTTCGCGGATATGCTCGAAATGCAATTTGCAATCATCAAAGAATTGACGTTCCTTCTCTCTGTCCCGCAAATCGGGGCAAGCCGCCAATTCTATGGGATAGCGGCGGAAAGCCTTTTGCATACAAGTCCGATAATCAATATCCTCGTTCGGCGCATGAATCCATTCATCCAGAAAGAGATTGGCAATATTTCCCAGTAACAGGGGACGGGCATTCTCAATCGGTTGCATTCGGGAAAGGAAGTAGTTTCCCGGATGGTGTCCGTAATCGCGGAAACACTCTGCAAGCGAACTGATATCAATCAGATAATCCGGTTCGAGAACGATAAAAGAAGGGGTAAGGATTCCCGCCTCATCTATCGCAACGTCAAGCAGATTCATCTGGGCATGTTGCCAAAGCAGCTTACAGGTTTCTGCAAACTCTTCGTTTATTTGAGGTATATTATAGCGGACAAGATAGGGTCTCTCCGAGACTTCGTCCAAAGGAGTCACATACAGATATTGTTCGTCCGCATATTGAAAACAGACACGCATTCGCCGAACTCGTTCACGGGCAGGAGGGGCAACCAGATAGGTAGCGTCCGCACGGGGAAGCAAACGGTATAACTCATCCGGAATATTCTCTCCCGAAAGTTTGCGGACCAGAAAGGCCAGTGTTTTAACATCCCGCAAGAGTTTTTCCCTGTTCGGTTCGAGACAGCGGTTCAGGATTTGATTGGAAGTCAGGCGGAAAGTATGAAGCCGGTTCTGCTCTCCTACCGAAAGTCCGGTCTTGGCAGCAATAAAACTGATTCGCGCCGAGAGGTCGGTCATTTGCAAACTGCTGCTCTGCATTTGCGCCCGGCAAATACGTTCGAGCAAGTCGCGCATCTGCTTGTAACCAACGGTCAGTTCATCCTCTCCCGCCTTGCAGACTGCTAGAAGTAATTCATAAGATTCTATCGCTTCACTCTTCTGACAGGGCAATTTCATCTTCTATTTCCTCTTCGGTTTTCTTCTTATCCTTTATCATCAGGATACTCATTTCGTATAGCAGATAAAGCGGAATAGCGACAACACTCAATGTAAACGGATCGCCTGTCGGAGTAATAATGGCAGCAGCTATCACAATGATGACAATCGCATGGCGACGGTACTTCCGCAAGAAAGACTTATTGACTATTCCCAGCAGGGATAGCAGCCAGGTCACTAACGGCAATTCAAAAGCCAGCCCCATACAGAGTACCAACATCATAAAATTGTCGATATAGGAATTGAGCGACAGAATGTTCTCCACTTCCGCACTCAACTGATAGGTGGAAAGAAAACGGAGCGTCAACGGATAAACCATAAAGTAACCCAGCAAAACACCGACAAAGAACATCACCGTTCCAACTGTCAGAGCTTTACGCACTCCTTTCTTTTCATTGGGATAAAGGGCAGGACCGATAAAGCGCCATACTTCAAAGAAAAGATAAGGCATGGCAGTGACTACCGACATCCAAAAGGCTGTCGACATATGTATAAAGAAAGGAGCCGCCAAGTTGATATTGACCAGCTTCACTTGAAATTCTTGTGTGAAGAAATCATCGGTCAAATCAAGCGCCTGACCGATATGCCGTAATAAATCGTAGAATATGAAATCATTGTGGCAAGGTGCCAATATCACATGATCAAAAAGGTAAGGCATAGCAATAAAATAACCTATTGCCAATACAAACCAAACTCCGATCACCCGGAAAAGTACCTTGCGCAGTTCATCCAAATGATCCCAAAAGGTCATTTCTGCCATCCGTACTTGCTTTACTTACCTGTGTCGGCAGGTTTATCCAGATCTTCTTTTGCCTTGTTTATTTCATCTTTTGCTTCGTTCACACCGTCTTTGAAGCTCTTCACACCTTTGCCTAATCCGCGCATCAGTTCAGGTATTTTCTTTCCACCAAAAAGAAGAAGGATAACCAAAGCGATAATAATCCATTCGGACCCACTAGGCAAAAAGCCTAACAATAATAAGTTTGTCATAAGTTTATTTGATAAAGAGGTTTTTAATAGTTGCTGCAAATATAATACTTTCACCACAGAGTAACGCAGAGTTCCACAGAGTTTTTTATTTTTATTTCGTTTGCTCTGTGAGACTCCATGCCACTCCGGAGTGAATTAATCCTGATAATATACCCGCTTCACCCGTGTCGATATACTTGTCAACACTTCGTAAGGGATTGTATCCAGCGTATCGGACAAAACCGTAATCGGAAGATCATCACCGAAAATGATGGCCTGATCGCCTTCCCGGCAGTCGATGTCCGTTACATCTATCATGCACACATCCATGCAGATATTACCCACATAAGGAGCTTTCTTTCCGTTCACCAGGCAATAGGCATTGCCGCGTCCCAAATGACGGTTTAATCCATCCGCATAGCCGATAGGAATAGCTGCAATACGCGAAGGGCGTACCAGATGTCCCATCCGGCTATATCCCACCGTATCTTCCTGGGGAACATCCCGAATTTGAAGAATGGTAGTTTTGAGCGTACTCACATTATGTATAATCGAATTGTCTATCGGGCTAACGCCATAAAGTCCGATTCCCAAACGTACCATATCAAACTGTGCATCGGGGAAACGTTCGATTCCTGCCGTATTGCAGATATGACGGAGAATCTTGTGAGAGAAAGCGGCCTGCAATTCCTGCGAACCTTTCTCGAACAATTCAATCTGTTCACGAGTGAAAGCGTCGAACTGCGGCGAATCACTTCCTACAAAATGAGAGAATACCGAACGGGGGATCACCGCACTCTGATTCTTCAGACGACGAATGAGCAATGGTATATCTTCTACCGCAAAGCCCAGACGGTGCATACCTGTATCCAGTTTCACATGAATCGGGAAGTTGGTGATTCCTTCTTTTTCTGCCGCTTTGATGAGCGCATCGAGCAGATGGAAATTATAGACTTCCGGTTCCAGCTTATAATCGAACATGGTTTTGAATGCCGTAAGCTCCGGATCCATAATTATAATAGAGGCGGTAATACCTGCTTTGCGAAGTTCGGAACCTTCGTCAGCCACGGCCACAGCCAGATAATCGACATGGTGTTCCTGCAAGCTCTTGGCTATTTCGTACGAACCGGCTCCGTAAGCGGATGCTTTCACCATACAGATCACCTTTGTTTCCGGATGGCGAAGCATGGAACGGTAATGGTTCAGATTGGCGACCATCGCTCCGAGGTTTACTTCAAGGATGGTTTCATGCACCTTCAATTCAAGTTCTTCGGATACCAAATCAAAGTTGAACACGCGCGAACCTTTTACCAGAATTACTTCCGAATGAAGTGATTTGAGTATGCCGGATGTTAGAAGTGCTTCTGTGTTAGGAAAGAAGTAGCGTTCGAGATCGTCATCAAAACGAGCGGAACAGGAGGATATTTCCTGCCCTACACCAATCAGTTTATTTATTCCTTTACTCTGCACCAACTGTGCTACACGCCGGTAGAGCGTAGCGGTACTTTGTCCGGTTTCCAGTATATCCGACAGAATCAGTGTCCGCTTCAAGCCTTTCTTTTCCGAACGACGTACCAGAAAGTCGAGTGCAATATCCAATGATGCCAGGTCTGAATTATAACTATCATTAATCAATACGCAGTTATTCTTTCCTTCTTTCACTTCCAGACGCATGGCAATCGGTTCGAGACGGGCCATCCGTTCGGTGATCTGGTCGGCAGGTGTCATCAGGTAAAGACAAGCTGCCAGGCAATTCAGCACATTTTCAATGGAAGCGTCATCGATGAAAGGAATACAGAATGTATTATCCATTTCCAGATAACGATAGGATATAACGGTATGATCTTCTTTCTTGATTACACGGCTGATATACAACGGACGTTCAATATCCCTACGGCTCCAGGCTATTTCACGTGCAGTCAGCATTGATTTTGCGACACAATTACTGATTAATTCGTTATCGCCGTTGTAAATCACTACATCGCAGTCTTTGAAAAGCGTCAGCTTCTCCATGCATTTCTCTTGCAATGAGAAGAAGTTTTCCTGATGGGCACCGCCGATATTGGTCAGAATACCAATGGTAGGCTTTATCATTCGTTTCAAGGCTCCCATCTCTCCCATTTCGGAGATGCCGGCTTCGAAAATGCCCAGTTCTGCTTCTTCTGAAAGTTGCCATACAGAAAGAGGAACTCCGATCTGCGAATTATAGCTACGCGGAGAACGGACGATACAACGATCCGGACTAAGTAACTGGTGCAACCACTCTTTCACAATGGTTTTTCCATTGCTTCCGGTGATACCGATCACAGGGATTTTAAATTTATCACGATGCGCTTCGGCAAGCTTCTGCAAAGCCTTCAGAGGATTGGGAACGATAAGGAAATTGAGAGTTGAGAGTTGAGAATTGAGAATTGGCTGCGCATCATCATCCTGCCCAGATTTCTCCATTTTCAATTCTCCATTCTCAATTAATTTAAAGTCTTCTTCTGTTATTACAAAATTGCGTACGCCCCGATCATATAATTCGGGGATATAACGGACTCCGCTATTTCGTTTGGTAGTTAAAGCAAAAAAGAGAGTTTCTTCCGGAAAACTCAAAGAGCGGCTGTCTGTTAACAGCCAATCAATAGTCGCTTTATGTTTGCCCATACGGCGGGCACCGATACTTTTGGCTATGGATTCAATCGCATATGACATAGTTCTGTTTCTTTTTGAAAATCTAAGTACGGGTATTTTCCGATAAGTCGTTCTATTTTTAACACTATTTGTCCTAAAAAGCGTTGATACGCCTCTGACTCGGGGTGAAAGGGTTTATGTGCCAAGTCCCGGCGGATGTCCTGCACTGCCATGATAACCTGCTTTGTTTCAGCGGAAAAGAAGGTTTCGGAGAAGCGTTCCCACAGGTAACGAATCGCCAGAGGAGACGGATGCAGCATATCGTCAGCATAGAAGCGATAATCACGCAATTCGTCTAATATGATTTCATAAGAGGGGAAGTAGAACACTCGTTCCGGGAACAATTGCTGCAACCGGTCGATGGCCAGTAACAACGTAGATTTACTTAATTGATTGGCGTGCATTCCGTCGCGTATATGACGGATCGGGCTGACTGTAAACAGCCATTTTAATTCCGGATTGCAGGCTGCCATTCCGGTGATGAGCGCTGTATAATCTTCTACAATTTCTTCAACAGTAAGCCGGTAACGTAAGAAATGGTTTTCCGGCAGTTGATGGCAGTTGGCTACCACTTGCCCACTCTCTTTTTGTTTATAAACATAAGCGGTGCCCAAAGTTACCATTAGCCAGTTCAACTCCGGCAGTCTTTGATGGGCGTGATGAAGACGGGCATTTACGGCATGCAACGTTTCTTCGGGCGTAAAAGCTGAAAAAGAGCCGTGATGCATCGGACTATGCCATAAGTCTTTGTAGGCAAACAAATCCTGGCTGGTATATTCTTTATTTCCCATAATCTCTCTCAAAGCGGATGAGACGGACAAAGGATTATAAAGGATACCAAAAGGATTCAGATCCAGCTGAAACCCGGCGTCCATTAATTGTCTCCCGATATTTTCTGCAAAACAGGAGCCCATCAGAAGAATACGATCTGCATGACTGACAGGTGGCATCCCGGCAGGCAATTCTACAGATGTTTGAAAGTTCATACGATTTTCCATCATTTCATTACGTTTCATGTGCAAAAGTAATCAAAAAACAATTTCCTACCTCTTTTTCCTCACGATTCAATAATCTTAGGGAGTATGGAAAAACAGATACGTCCCTATGCCGAATAAGATTTTATAAAAAAAAGGGGGGCGAATATACTTTCTTTTCGTATTTTTGCACTAAATTTCCTCGAATCATGAAGAATGAACCGATATATAACTTGCTAAACACTATCAATTATCCTGACGACCTGCGAAGACTAGACGTAGAGCAACTGCCGGAGGTATGTAGTGAATTAAGGCAAGACATTATTAAAGAACTCTGCTGCAACCCGGGGCATTTTGCTGCCAGTCTGGGAACAGTGGAGCTGACCGTAGCTTTACACTACGTCTACAATACACCTTATGACCGTATTGTATGGGACGTGGGACATCAGGCATACGGTCACAAAATACTGACAGGACGCCGTGAAGCCTTTTCTACGAACAGGAAACTCGGAGGAATCCGTCCTTTCCCGTCTCCGGAAGAAAGCGAATATGATACTTTCACGTGTGGACACGCTTCCAATTCTATTTCTGCAGCTCTCGGTATGGCTGTCGCAGCCGCCAGAAAAGGAGATGCCAAACGCCATGTAGTAGCCATCATCGGCGACGGTTCCATGAGTGGCGGACTGGCTTTTGAAGGACTGAACAATGCATCTGCCACGTCGAACAACCTGCTCATTATCCTGAATGACAATGACATGGCCATTGACCGGAGTGTAGGAGGCATGAAGCAATATCTCGTCAACCTGACAACTTCCAACCGCTATAATCAGCTACGTTTCAAGCTCTCGCGCATGTTGTTCAAGCTTGGCATCCTAAACGAAGAACGTCGCAAAGCGCTCATACGTTTCGGGAACAGCCTGAAATCAATGGCTGCACAGCAACAGAATATTTTCGAAGGGATGAATATCCGTTACTTCGGTCCGATAGACGGACACGACGTAAAGAATCTGGCAAGAGTATTGCGCGACATCAAAGATATGCAAGGACCTAAAATCCTGCATCTGCATACTATCAAAGGAAAAGGATTCGGACCGGCAGAGAAGCACGCTACCGAATGGCATGCTCCCGGCAAATTCGATCCGGTCACCGGCGAACGTTTCATTGCTAACACTGAAGGAATGCCTCCGCTTTTCCAGGATGTATTCGGAAATACATTGGTAGAGCTTGCCGAAGCCAATCCGAAGATTGTCGGTGTCACTCCTGCCATGCCTAGCGGTTGTTCGATGAATATACTGATGGAGAAAATGCCCAAACGCGCGTTTGATGTAGGCATTGCCGAAGGACATGCGGTTACTTTCTCCGGTGGAATGGCAAAAGACGGACTGCAACCATTCTGCAATATCTATTCTTCTTTTATGCAACGCGCGCATGATAATATCATTCATGACGTAGCGATTCAGAATCTCCCTGTTGTTTTGTGCCTCGACCGTGCCGGCTTGGTTGGCGAAGACGGTCCCACTCATCACGGAGCTTTTGATATGGCATGTTTGCGTCCAATCCCCAATCTGACGATCAGTTCGCCCATGGACGAACATGAATTACGTCGCCTGATGTATACGGCACAATTACCGGACAAGGGCCCGTTCGTGATTCGTTACCCTCGTGGACGAGGTGTATTAGTAGACTGGAAGTGTCCATTGGAAGAGATTCCGGTGGGAAAAGGACGAAAACTGAAAGAGGGCAACGACCTTGCGGTTATCACTATCGGACCGATAGGAAACATAGCTGCCCGTGCCATCACCCGGGCAGAAGCAGATTTCGGTCTGTCGATCGCCCATTACGATTTGCGTTTCCTGAAACCGCTGGACGAAGATCTGTTACATGAGGTAGGACGCAAATTCCAACGTGTCCTGACTATTGAAGACGGGATTATCAAAGGCGGGATGGGTAGTGCTATCCTTGAATTTATGGCAGACAACGAATACAAACCAACCGTGAAGCGTATCGGTATCCCCAACCTATTTGTAGAGCATGGATCAGTTGCCGAACTGTATCAACTGTGCGGTATGGATGAAGAAGGGATTCTGACTAAAATAAAAGAATTTATCAATTGACATGAAGATTATTATTGCCGGTGCCGGCAACGTAGGCACCCATTTGGCCAAGCTGTTATCGCGCGAGAAGCAAGATATCATCTTGATGGATGATGACGAAGAGAAACTAAGTGCTCTTAGTGCCAATTTTGACTTGCTGACTGTTGCCGCTTCTCCTTCTTCCATCTCCGGATTGAAAGAAGTGGGCGTCAAAGAAGCCGACCTGTTTATCGCAGTCACACCGGACGAAAGCCGTAACATGACTGCCTGTATGCTGGCTACCAATCTGGGAGCTAAAAAGACAGTGGCACGTATCGACAATTACGAATATCTTCTGCCCAAAAATAAAGAGTTTTTCCAGAAGCTGGGAGTCGATTCTCTGATTTACCCGGAAATGCTGGCTGCGAAAGAAATCGTATCTTCCATGCGTATGAGCTGGGTACGCCAATGGTGGGAGTTTTGTGGAGGTTCTCTGGTTCTGATTGGTACGAAGATGCGCGAAAAGGCTGAAATCCTGAATATACCGCTGCATCAGCTAGGCGGTCCTAACATACCTTATCACGTAGTAGCCATCAAACGCGGAACGGAGACGATTATTCCCCGCGGAGACGATGTCGTTAAATTGCATGATATTGTTTATTTCACCACTACCCGCAAATATATTCCTTATATTCGTAAGATAGCCGGCAAGGAAGATTATGCTGACGTACGCAATGTGATGATTATGGGGGGAAGCCGTATCGCAGTCCGTACCGCACAATATGTGCCGGACTATATGCAGGTGAAAATAGTTGATAATGACCTGAACCGTTGTAACCGCCTGACAGAGTTACTGGATGATAAGACAATGATTATCAACGGAGATGGCCGAGACATGGATTTGCTCATCGAAGAGGGGCTAAAGAATACCGAAGCATTTGTTGCTCTGACCGGTAACTCGGAAACAAATATTCTAGCCTGTCTCGCCGCTAAACGTATGGGAGTGGAAAAGACAGTGGCAGAAGTTGAGAATATCGACTATATCGGTATGGCGGAAAGTCTTGACATCGGTACTGTTATCAATAAAAAAATGATCGCTGCCAGCCATATCTACCAAATGATGTTGGATGCCGACGTGTCTAATGTGAAATGTCTTACTTTTGCCAATGCGGACGTTGCTGAATTCACTGTACCGGAAGGTGCTAAAATCACCAAACACCTGATTAAAGACCTGGGACTCCCGAAGGGTACTACCATCGGAGGAATGATCCGCAACGGAGAAGGTATCTTGGTGACGGGTGATACACAAATCCGTCCCGGCGACCATGTAGTCGTATTCTGTCTGAGTATGATGATTAAAAAGATTGAGAAGTTCTTTAATTAAGTATTAAGTATCAGGTATTAAGTATTAACCGTAGCAACCCATTTTCACCGACTAATACTTAATACCTGATACTCAATACCTAATACTTAATACTAGTTTATGATTAATTCAAAGATGATATTCCGGATTCTGGGCTTTCTGCTTCTGATAGAAACAGCGATGCTGTTATGTTGTGGAGCGGTCTCTCTTTTTTATAAAGAGAATGACTTGCAGAGTTTCCTGATTTCATCTGCTGTCACAGCCTGTATTGGCTTTCTGCTGCTTGCCATCGGGAAAGACGCAGTGAAATCCCTGAATCGCCGCGATGGATATGTCATCGTCAGCGCAGCATGGGTTACCTTTTCCCTTTTCGGAATGTTACCTTATTATATAGGAGGATATATTCCCAATGTTGCGGATGCATTTTTTGAAACGATGTCCGGATTTAGCAGTACAGGTGCTACTATTCTGAATAATATAGAGTCGATGCCCCACGGAATACTTTTCTGGCGGGCTATGACGCAATGGATAGGTGGTTTGGGTATTGTATTCTTCACCATTGCTGTTCTGCCGATTTTTGGTGTGGGCGGAATTCAGGTGTTCGCAGCAGAAGCCAGCGGACCTACTCATGATAAAGTGCATCCCCGCATTGGCATCACTGCTAAATGGATTTGGGGTATTTATGCCGGAATGACGGGAACACTGATTATTTTATTAATAGGTGGTGGCATGAGTATATTCGATAGTATATGTCATGCTTTTGCAACGACCAGTACCGGTGGGTTCTCTACTAAACAGGCCAGCATTGAATATTACCATTCACCTTATATAGACTATGTAATTTCCATTTTCATGTTCCTTTCAGGAATTAACTTCACATTGCTACTGTTGATGTTTAATGGGAAAATTAAGAAGTTCCTACATGATGCGGAACTGAAGTTCTACTTTATTTGTGTTTCATTCTTCACTCTATTCATTGCTATCTGGCTCCATCAGACTTCTTCTATGGGAGTAGAGGAGGCATTCCGGAAATCGCTTTTCCAAGTGATTTCATTGCAAACTTCTACGGGATTCGTCACAGCTGACTATATGCTCTGGCCTTCTATCCTTTGGGGCTGCCTCATCATTGTGATGATTATCGGAGCTTGTGCCGGCAGTACAACAGGAGGTATCAAGTGTATTCGTATGGTTATTCTGTTTCAAGTAGTGAAAAATGAATTCAAACATATTCTTCACCCTAACGCCATACTCCCGGTGCGGGTAAATAAGCAAGTTATTTCCCCTTCCATTCAGTCTACTGTATTGGCTTTCACCTTTTTGTATGTAGTTATTGTTATCATCAGCATGCTTGTCATGATGGGCTTAGGAGTCGGTTTTCTGGAATCAATAGGAACCGTAATCTCAAGCATAGGTAATATGGGACCAGGCCTCGGCACATGTGGTCCGGCTTTCTCATGGAGCGCATTGCCCGATACTGCCAAATGGCTGCTTTCTTTTTTAATGCTCTTGGGACGCTTGGAATTGTTTACAGTATTATTGCTTTTCACTTCCGATTTCTGGAAGAAGAGTTAAAGAAGAGGAAGAGAGGCAGCTTTCGTTAGAAAATAGGAAGATAACTAGCTGCATCCGGAGATAAGAAAGAGAAGATATGAGCATTATCAAACTATTAAAAGGCATTACCTTATTATAAGCCATTACCTAACAACAACTTATCAACTTATATTTCTCAACTATTCTCATGCCTTTGAGAATTTTTTCTCATCGCTATGAGAACTTTTTCTCAAAGGTATGAGAAAAAATACTCATCATAATGAGAATAATTTCTCATTATGATGAGCATATACTTCCCTGTGTACTTCCCTGCTAATGGTTATCCGAATAACCTGATGATAATCGCTGTTCCCTGATAATGATTACAGTCATTAGCATCATTGCTTTTGTTTTAAATCTTTCTTAGCAGAATCTTTCTCACTACAGGTTTATTAACCTCATAAATCTTATTGATAAGAACATCCATTTCCTGTTCACGAGCCTCACGTACAGCATCAGACATCATTCTGGTATAACCATCCCGATGTCCTTTCAGCCATCCATTCTTCTCAAGATTTTCATCCATAACCTTGATAGCTTGTCTGTCATTGGCAAAAAGCAATCCTTTTTGTTGAAAGAAACCAAATTGAGTCCATGCATAATCTCTGAAACTTCTCTCAATCTCCCATCTATATTCATTCAGATGCATCACAGCTAATGCCTGTTGATATTGAGGAGTCTTGGATTCGGCAGCCAGATTAATACCCTTTGCCAAGTCATCTCCACTCCATGTTCCGATTTCTTCTTCATCGATCAACAATTTATAATCACCTTTCAGACCTGTTACTTTCAGAACTTCACGATTCATTTCATCCATAAAAGGAATGACTTTCGTAGCTTCTGCCTGCCCCTTTTTTTGTCCCCATCCACGAGCGATAGTATCCAAAGGATAAGGAAGAGCTTCTGCCAGATAATCAAAGCTCAAATCTTTTCCGTTCTTCTTGATATTTGAGATTGTACAATTCTCTGCTTTAACTGCCTGTTTCTCATTAGCATTTATCCCCACCTCTGCTACTTCTTTACCCACAAATCCTTGTGCTTTCAGGAAAAGGTAAGCCATCACCATGTGTCCGTCATTATCCGGATGAATACGGTCGCTGCCACAAAGCGTAAATGCCGGATCTTTCTGTTGGTTTTGTTGATTCAAAGCAACCATAGGAGCATTCAAATCCGTAAATTCCCAATTGTTCTTAGCTGCAGATTCTTTCTGATATTCAACGATACGTTTGATAGTTTCGTTCTTTGTTTTGAACGGTACATTCTCTTTCAATTGCACGGTTTCATCATAAGGGGAAGTTCCGACCATCACAATACGGGTATCAGGAAGATCTTTGAAACGCTTCTCCATTTGCTGGTAATTCTTGATACTTTCCTGATATTTCTGTTCACCGAATTCTTTGGGATTATCCCCGTTATATTCAAAATATCCGGAGTCATTCATACCAAAAGTAACCATCAATACAGAGGGTTTCATAGGGAAAATATCTCCATCCAAGCGTTTGTTCATATCGTATGCCGTATCTCCGCCAATACCACCATTCAATATGCGGAGAGGCATATTCGGAAAACGAGTCATATAATACAACCAGATATACGAATGGTAATGACCGCCATCCGTGATACTATTTCCTAAAAATACTGCTCTTTCACCCTCTTTAAAAGGCTTCACTGTTTGAGCAAAAGCAGTAGTATATGTCATACAAACTGCCGCAATCAATACAAAAATCTTTTTCATGTCTTAATATCTTTTTTACAAATACAAATGCCAAACAGAAAGATTATGATCTTCTTCATGAACATTTTCTTTATTTTTTGAGAGGATCGTATACGGCAACTGCCACGCGAGAATCAGCACAGCCATAATAGAGGAACCACTTCTGGTTGTGGAATACAAGTCCCTCGATAAATACCGTTCCGGCAGGATATTGTCCGCTTTTCTCAAAGTCTGATTCGGGAGTATAGAACGGTTTATCCAGACGATCGATTAGTTTGGTAGGGTCTTTACTATCAAACAGGGCTTGTCCGGCACAATAAGAATTCGCTGTATAAAGCGTATCTCCCTCTGCACCCGATTTATTTTTACCGTTATAAAACAACAGGATTCCTTTATCTGTCAGGATAGCAGGAGGGCCACACTCGGTCAGGTCACTGTCGAATTTACCCGGACGGGGTATCATGACTTTCAGGAATTCGCCGTTTTCATCCAACATTGGTTCCCAGTTGACGAGGTCTGTGGAGGTAGCTACATTGACAAACTTTTCTCCCCAATACATCCAGTATTTCCCATCTATTTGAGCGATCACTTGTTTGCCGTCGACTAATTTAGTCAGGATAGAAGCAGACTTTGAAAATTCATCCAGAAATCTTCCATTATAGGCTTTGGCAAAAGCAGGTCCGTGTTTTTCCCAAGTTTGGAGGTCACGTGAGGTGGCCACTGCCAAACGTGCCTGTTTACGGTTCCATTGTGTGTAATGCATTACATAGAGTCCGTCTTCTGTTACGGCAACGCGCGGGTCTTCGCAACCACCCGGATTCTCGAGTTCTTTCTGGCTATCGTCTGCCGGATAAAATACGGGAACAGTCATTCGTTGGAAATGGATTCCGTCGTCGGAAGAAGCGTATCCTAAACGGGAAGTACGTGAACCGATACCGGTTGCCGAATTATCTTCAGCCCGATAGAGCACTACAACTTTTCCATCATAAACGGTGGCAGCCGGATTGAATGTATCGCTCGCCTCCCATGCCACTGAATCCTGCCTCATCGGACAATAGAAAATAGTAGTAGTATCAGGTGAGATAATTGGATTAACGCCTTCCGGACGCTGGAAGTCCGCCCACGCCCAATCCGGAAATTCGGATGTTTGTTTCTTCTCGCCGCATGAAGTAACGAATGCGGCAGCCATCAGTAGATAAGCTATGTTCTGTAGTTTTCTTTTCATTCTTACGTTTGATATTAGTTATTAACCGACTTACTTTCTTTTTAAGGGAAAGAGGGAGGCACCACTTTAGTTCCCCATTTTACATCGGGTTTGGCCGAGGTAGCAAAATCAATAGTCCCACCATTATTAAGTTGATCCCAGTCTATCCATGTACTATCATACGGTTTGCCATTCAACTTCATGGATTTGATATAGATATTCTTTTCCGAACCGCCTTTTATCACTATATCTCCTTTCTTCAGATGAACTTTCACCGATGAAAAGATTGGTGTATTTACAGTAAAGCCTCCTATTCCCGGTATTTCGGGATAAAGACCGATACAGGCAAACACATACCAGGCACCCATCGTACCTAAATCATCATTACCCGGCAGACCGTCAATTTTACTTGAATACTGTTCATTCAATACACGGTTGATAATTTCCTGTGCTTTGTAGGGAGTTCCCACCCAGTTGTATATCCAGGGGATATGGAAACTCGGTTCATTGCCGGAAGCAAACCAGGCATCATTGTAGCCGGCATCCAGACGGGTGAAGAATTCATCCAAACGTTTCTCTGCCGCGGCTTTTCCACCGATTATTTCAATCAGACCGGCAATATCGTAAGGCACCATCCAGAAATAATTTTTATAGGTCGATTCACGGAAGTCTTCAGTCAGAGGTTTCCACGAACCATCCGGATTACGTGATTGCAGCCAACCGGTTTCCGGATTGTACAGATTCTTCCATGAACGTGCAAAATGAAAATAACGCCAACTTGCAAATTCATCTCCTACGGCGTGCAATGCAAACTGTCCGATGGCAAAATCCGCAGAAGTATATTCCAACTGAATGGAAGCATTATAATATCCTTTATCCAAATACTGTTTCAATCCCGGACGCGCCTCCACATTCTGCGACATTGCTCCCGGTTCTTCGGCTCCCTTTCTCATTATTTTGAAAATTGGCTTCGGATCATAATTACGGGCACCAAAAGCATAGGCATTAGAGATCAGGATAGGAGTCGGATCTCCTTGCATCACTCCGGTTTCAATATTCGCCATGACCCAACGTGGATAAGCGCCGCCAGCTTCTTCAGCAAATAGTTGGTGAGAAATCACAATATCAGAAGCTACTTCGGAATCGAGCATCGACAATAATTGAATCTGTGTGCGATAGGTATCCCAGTTGCTGAAAGAGGTGTAGTGTTTAGAACGGGACTTATGCACCTTGAAATCAGCTCCCATATACTCTCCGTTCACATCACTGCATACATTCGGGTGAATGAACGAACGATACAGATGGGTATAAAATTGAGTGGTCCGGTCCGGATTAGTGCCCTCTACTTCGATTTTACCCAAGTAGTCATTCCATTTGTATTCTGCCTGGTTTTGAATCTGTAAGAAGTCCCATCCGGTATTCTCTGCTTTCAGATTCTCACGTGCATTTTCTACGGAAACATAAGAAACACCAATCTTATACTGGATATTTTTCTTCTTGCTTACATCAAAAGTAAAGTAGACTCCGGAATATTCTCCCTCGGCAAAAGTGGTGTTCGGTTTCAGTTCATCTCTTTTCCAGGTTCCCGATTCCAAGGCATCGGCATCAAATTCTGCAACGAAATAGACTTTATACGGTGTACGCAGACCGCAGAAATTACCACCCTCTGCATATCCTTCACACTTATTCGGTGCAGTGATTACAACGGCTGCCTGCTTGATCGGAGTGGCGGAGATACCTCCACCGATAATGACCGTACCATATTGTTGATCTGCCGGATATTCATAATTCGCCATACCGGTTCTTTCGGTCACAGTCAGTTTGGCTTTGATGTCTTCCTGCACCATTGCCTCATAATAGCCGGCATGTCCTTTTTCTTCAGAGATATTGATACGATAGTTGAGAATGTTGTCCGGAGACATCTTCAGTTTGCCTTTTACCGGAAAAGTAGGGAAGTTGCCCATGTGTTCGCAACCGCCGCCACTCAATTGGTTGATGACAAATCCGGAACGTTTGGAAAAGTAAGAAGGGGTGAACTGCACCATTCCATAAGGATAGGTGGCTCCGGGATAAAGATATCCCGAAGTCAGACCAACGCCTTTTGTACCTATCAGTGTATTCACCTGACGGGCATAATTGCTCCCGGCATTCTGTGCCAGGAGGCTCCCCCACCCTCCAATCAATACCAATAATAAACCTGTTAAAACTTTATTTTTCATACTGTATTTCGTTGTTTCTTTTCTTATTCTTTCGACAGAGAGAAAGGAGCGGCATATTTTGACGTACATCTCTCTTTATTCGGTTGCCCTCCCATTTCAAAACGGAGCGTACCACCGTCTGCTATATCGTCATATTTAATAAAATTCTTATCCAATACACGTCCATTCAAAGTAGCAGACTGGATATAGACATTCTCTTTATTGTTGTTATTTGCTTCGATCACAAACTTATTTCCGTTTTCCAGCGTTATGGTAGCCTTTTTAAATAGTGGACTGCCAATCACATATTCATCCGTACCCGGACAAACGGCATAAATGCCTAATGAGCTTAATATATACCAGGATGACATACCGCCTTGGTCTTCGTCACCCGGATATCCTCTTTCTGTTGAATTATAGAGTCTTTCAACAATCTGACGTACCCAATACTGTGTTTTCCATGGCTGTCCGGCATAGCTATACAGGTAAGGCATGTGCTGAATCGGCTGATTGCCATGCGCATACTGTCCCATCCCTGCGATTTCCATTTCTTTCATTTCATGGATCACTCCTCCGTATGTTCCCGGCTTGATAGTGCTGGGCAGGGTAAACACTGAATCTATTTTGGTAGTAAACTTCTCATCGCTTCCGAACAAGTTGATTAATCCTTCGGTATCATGGAATACCGACCAGGTATAATGCCAAGCATTGCCCTCACAGAAAGGTCCGCCCCATTCCAGCGGGTCAAACGGTTCCTGCCATTTGCCATCGACTCCTTTTCCACGCATAAAGCCGATGGACGGATCGAATACATTCTTATAGTTGTACATCTGACGGGCAAAAACTTCCTGATAGTGTTTGTTTCCGACCATTTTTGCCAGCTGGTAGCCACAGAAGTCATCATAAGCATATTCCATAGTCTGGGCACTCGATCCCATTGATTCCGGATAAGGGACATATCCCAGTTCAAAATATTCTTTCCAGAAGCCGCGTCCGTTGGCTCCTCCCCAAGGACCTTTGTTCATCGCTTCGTGTGCGTATGCTTTCAATGCTTTTTCCGGGTCGAAGGTACGGATGCCTTTTGCCCATGCGTCTGCCAATAATGAGATGGAGTGATTACCCAACATTCCTCCCGTTTCTCCGGGAGCCGACCAGGATGGTAGCCACCCGCATTGTTCCTGTGCAGCAAGCAAAGCATTCATGTAGCGTCCTTGCATAGTGGGATGAAGAATATTGGTCAGTGGGAACTGTGAACGGAAAGTATCCCAGAATCCATTATCGGTATACATATATCCGTCATATACTTTACCATCGTAAGGGCTGTAATAATAAGGTTCTCCGTTCGCTTTACGTTCGTAGAATTTACGTGAGAAAAGATTAGCACGGAACAGACATGAATAAAAAGTCTTCATTTGTTCTTCTGTTCCACCCTCTACCTGAATTCTGTTCAGCAGTTCATTCCATGTTTTTTGTCCACGGGCTTTAGTAGTTTCCAGATTGGAGTCTTTACCCAGTTCATTGTTCAAAGTAATCACAGCCTGTTCTGCACTGATATAGGAAGAGGCTGCCTTAGCCTGTACTTTCGAGCCTTTTTTAAACTTGATATAAGCACCATAACCTTTGCCTGCTCCCTCCTGTTTTTTAGAGAAGATTTCATCTTTCTGATTTTCCCATACGCCGTAATCTTCAAATGCTTTATCGAATTGCACAACGAAATAACTGCGGAATGTCTTGGAATTATTTACAAAACGCTGGTTATTCACCCAACCGGATATTTGTCTCTTGGCGGGATCTATTTTGATTTCACTCATATCTGTATATCCGTCGATCACCAGATAGGCATCTCCGGTAGAGGGATAGGAAAAACGCAAATGCACGCCGCGGGTAGTCGGTGCCATTTCGGTGGTAATGCCATTATTCAGTGTTACTTTATAATAATGCGGCTTGGCAATTTCATTGTTATGACTAAATTTCGTCGCCCGTTTATCCTGATTAACGACTAGTTCTCCCACCATCGGCATAAAGGAATATACGGCATAATCACTCATCCACGGGCTGCATTGATGTGACTGGCAGAATCCTCTGATGGCATCTACCGCATACTGATACTTCCAGCCCTCTCCATTCTTTCCGGTTTGTGCAGACCACGTATGCATGGCATAGGGCATACCGGTAGTAGGATATGTATTTCCATAACTTAATCCAAAATGGGAATCAGTGCCCTGTAACGTATTGACGTATTGCACCAAGTCTTTCGTTTGAGCGTATATTCCTGTGGAAATAAAAAGAAAGATTACTAGATAAATTAGTTTTCTCATGGTTATTCTTTAATGTGTAACGTACTATTTTTACTGATAGATTGAATGAATCATTTATTGCCAGCAGTGATTCCCGGCCAATCATCCGTACGGAATGGAGATGCCGGAAGACTGGCTCCATTATACAAATTACAGATAGGATTATCAGCCCATGCATATCTAACTGCTACCGGGAAAGCGACTGCCGGCGAAGATACTACGATTGTGTTACCCTCAATCACAGCATCAGCCCAATGGAATTTATGATCGACACCGGCAATGGTAAATCCTTTTATTATTTCGTTATTTGCAGTCTTCAACCCACCGTCCGTATGTTTGAAATAAATACGGATCTTATTACCTTCCATCTGATACGTATCATACATTGGACCGGAATATGGTATTTTCTCACCATAAGTCTGTGCCCGCGCAGCCAATGCCAAACGCCTGCCGACTTCCTGTTTATTTTTCGGATGAATATCAAAAGCATCACCTATATCGATGGTCACAGCCATTCCTGTATTCTCAAGATGCAATGTTCGTGTTTGAGCCTCTCTCAATTCAGCCCAGGTTGCATCCACCGGAGCGGTTTGTTGAGCTGTGAAACTGGCAAGTTGTACCATATAAAATGGAAAATCAGTTCCCCAACGATTCCGCCAGTCGGTAATCATCAATGGCATCAACTCACGATACAGATATGCTTGTCCGGTATTAGCCTCACCCTGATACCAAATGGCTCCCTTTATGCTATAGGGAATCAACGGATTCAGCATTGCATTAAATAAAAATCCGGGAATATTCGGTTCATTAGCTGTATTTACAGGCATTTGTGGAATATCTTTTATATTCAAGGAAACCTGATATTTCCAATCACCGGCCAATGGTATAGCGTCTGATTGAGAACGATGGAGTGAGATACTTTCAGGACTTCCATTTATACCACCCGTACCTCCTGTGTCCATCACACGCACAGCAATCACCGCCTTACCACCTTTTACCAATTCTTTGGGTACTTTATAGCTTCTGGGAGCCATCCACCCCTCGGTGTGTCCCACTTGTACGCCATTGAAATAGGTGAAATCATTATCATCAATTACTCCGACATTCAACGTCAGTTCTTTACCCTCCCATTTTGCCGGAATATCTATTGTTTTTCTAAACCAAACGATACCATTAAAGCCTTTCAAGCCTTGTTCCTGCATCAGCCCCGGCACTTTCATCGTTTTCCATGCACTGTCTTCAAAGTCTGTGACTGTCCATACAGCTCTGCCATCCACAAATCCTTTGTCTATCTTTTCAATCTCTTTCTTCCAGTCTTCCACATCTGAATGGAATTTCTTTTCACGATCTTCGGATGAAATCGGAAGTCCTTTCAGTACCTCCAGTTTCTTCTGCATATCCGGCATGGTTGCCAAAGCCTCTTTACTCGTCCATGTTTCAATATAAGTACCTCCCCAGGAAGTATCTATCAGTCCGATTGGCACATTTTGATACTTATGCAAATCGCGCCCGAAAAAATAACCGGCTGCCGAAAAGTCTGCCACACTTTTTGAAGAGCAAACCTGCCAACCATTACCTGCTGCTTTCATATCATTTATGGGCAATGGACTTGTTGCTTTCTCTACCAACAAGAAACGAATATTCGGATAGTCGTTCGCCTCCTCTTTCTCTTGTTGATAGTTCATCACTTTACCCCAACCTTCTACCTGCATTTCCATATTGGATTGGCCGGAACATACCCATACTTCACCAATCATCACATTATTCAACTTTACTGGTTTCCCGTCAGAAATAGTTATCGTATATGGCCCTCCGGCGACCGGAGTATCTACTTTAGTCTTCCAATTCCCTTGTGCATCAGCCTGAATAGTATATTTCTTCTGATCCCATGAGGTAGTAATTTCTACTTTCTTATTGGGTTTAGACTTACCCCATACAGGAGCTTGTGTTTGTTGCTGCAACACCATATTATCAGAGAATATGGGAGATAGTTTTATTTGTGCAAAGACATTACCTCCACACATTAAACACCACAAAATACAGATCAAAGTCTTATTCATATCTGTTTTTCATTTTATTAATTAGTATAAAATTATAATTTATGAACGAACAAAATAGCATTTACCACTAATATGTAACCTTTAAAATAATAAAAAAAGAACCATTCCTCTTTTCACTAGAAATGGTTCTTTCGATTATTTACTACAGTTTAGCCTTACTCTTCATAAAGTTTCTCCCAATTATATACACGATAAAAGTAAGGACGATAAAGATCTGCACTACCCACTGCATTAAAGTTACCACCAAAACCATCAGCCGGATCTGTATTTGTAGAAAACACTAATTCACCTGCCCGTGATAAATGAGGATGCAAATTTACCATATACAAATTGCCATAAGTCTGTACCCCTAGTTTATCTAAAGTATTGGGGAATCCAAACAATGTTTTGCGATCTGTAAAAGGTCCATAAGGTTTATCACTTCGGAAAATATACATTTCATGCCCAAACCATTTAGCTTGTGCCACCATGTAGTAACTATCTCCTTTTTTAAAAACCCAAGGCATACTGCAATCCGTTTCTTGAATTTTGGAAAGAGCAACCTGTTCTTGAGTTGGATAAGTGTTTTGCCAAGAATATTCTCCATCCTCATTGCATACATAATATTCCCATGGACTATCTAAACTATGTGTAGCCGTACGCGCAACTATTATATCATAATTATTATATGAACCATACAAATAAATATGCCCGTCTTCATCTTCATACAAAGTAGAACCGTATCCATAGACATCAGCATCATTAAAATGATGATTTGCACTAATGAGTTTCAAATAGCTTTCATCACCCGGTTTTCCTTCCAAGCTATAAGTAGCCAAACAAATACCTTCATGTCTCATCAGATGTTCATTATCTGTATTATCCACTCCATTCCAAAGAACTTGTAATTGATTATTATACACAGTAGCATCACCAGCCCAATATAACCAATCTTGATCGATCTCCCCTTCCTGTATCTGTGCTTCAGATCTGCTAGCTTTAGGATGACGAATATGAGTACGTGCCTGATAATAGCGCGGAGCATTAGGATCGGTTGTTTGAACAAAATCGGCTAACCAAATAAGATTTTCTTCTTTATCACCAGGTGTCTGCACCATAATAGTGTTACGAGGGAAATTTACTTTATTTCCATCACGTGACCGAGTTTCTCCATCTACAACTCCATAGAAGCTATCATTAAATGACCAAAATGTGTTTCCATCAGGCAACTGCGTCGTTAACACTCCATCACCTCCATTCCATCCTAAAGTACGAGTAAACAACTTATCGTATTTTTTATCTTTAAAAGATACCACATAGTCGTTCCGCTCTAATAATTCCAATTCCCAGGTTGGATCTATATTATTCAATACATTCTCCACCGCATCATCCTGCGGGCTGTTCTTATATTCCAAAGGAAAGGCTTCAAATTTGTCGCAAGCCTCAAATGCTCCACATAACAAAGAGAGCAATAAGATTTTTCCAACTTTATGTTTATTCATAACTATATCTTTTATCAGTTAATTAGAACGTCAATTGCACACCTAAATTCACAACACGTTGGTTCATGTATGCATCACCTGCTGTATTTGTCTTAATTTCTGGGTCTTGCTGATATTTATCATAACCTGTAAATGTCAATAAATTGTAAGCATTCACATAGAAACGAATATTATCTATAGCTTTCGGCAATATCTTCTTTGGAAGTTGATATCCCAAATCGATTGTTTTCAAACGAATATACCAAGCATTAATCAACCAAAAATCAGACATATAGGTACTGGCACTATTAATTGTAGAAGGATTGGTTGTCAAACGCGGGAAACCTATTTCTTCACCATTCTGATAACGTTCCAATGTCCAACGACTAGTATGGATAGGCTGGAACTGACTCTTGAATGACTCAATACCTGTACCGTTAATAGCAAAACTATAATCAAATGACCCCTGAAACAATACATTGAAGCTAAATCCACGCCAATATCCACCAAATGACCATCCTAAAGTAGTAGAAGGCAAATTGGGTTTACCAATAGCACCTTTATCATAATCATCAATCGTTCCATCATTATTTAAATCGGCATATTTCAAATCACCAGCTTGTACAGGAATATCCGTGTAAGGAGTTGCCGGAGCATCTGAAGCACCGGATTGTATCTTTGCAACATCTTCCGGAGTATAATACCCGATCCATTTATAACCAAAGGGTTGATTTAATGGCTTTCCGGTCTCTGCCAACCATGGATATTTTTGTTGAGCTTCAGCTTTATAATCTACCTTATTCTTTGCATAAGAAAATACCAGGTTAGTATTGAAATCAAAATCACCAAAACGATCTTGATAGCTAATCTGACCGTCGAAACCTTGATTAGTAGTCCTTGCTATATTGTTTGGAGAGAAGCCGATACCAAGAACCAAAGGGACGTCATTTCTCGTCACCAATTGGTCATAACGCTTATCTAAGAAGTAGTCGATAGTAAACGAAAACTTATTTAAAAAATTCATATCCAAACCAACATCAAACTTCTTTGCCTTTTCCCAAGTAGCATTAGGAGTTCCCAAATCACCCTCTTTATAAGAGTCAGTAAATTTTGGATAATCACCAAAGGAGTAGCCATCACCTTTCTGATATACTTGATCGTACAAATAACGATTACCCGCTGCTACATCCGAACCAACCAAGCCATAAGAAGCTCTCACTTTCAAAAGTTGCACTTTATTTGCCAGCCAATCTACATTCTTAAAGAAATCTTCTTCCGAAATAGCATAACCGATACCTACGGCAGGAAAGAACCCAAAACGGTTTTTTCTTCCAAAACGGTCAGTTCCGTTATAGGCCATATTGAGATCAATCAAATATTTACTTTTATACTTATACCCCATTGTCAAGGTATATCCTTCAAAATTGCTAGGAACAGCCGCTGATACAAGACCATCTCTATCTACTGTAGTAGTCTGAAGATTATATAAAAACATAGCACTGATATCATGATCTCCTCCATTAAATACGCGAGCATAGTTCACCGAAGCTTGAATATTCAAGTCTTTTGTAGCCTTTTCCGTACCACTGGTCACCGAGAACGTTCCATAATCATACACCTTATTCGGATTAATTACATATCCATTAGTCGACGAATCGTAATGGTAGGTAGGATATTGAGATCGGTTTGCCTGACGATGATTTTCATCTACACTCGAATATGCCAAGCGATAATTGGCAGAAAGTCCCTGTGTCAAGAAATCCATTTTCCAAGTAGCTCCGTACAGAATATTATTATCATTACGACGGGTACGCTTATATCCTTCATTTGCTAAACGGGCATTCAAGGTGGGTTTATATCCTTCCGTATCATTTAGATAAGCATAAGAGCCATCCGGATTCAATACTGGAGCTGAATAAGGATGCATTTTTGAGAAATCGTAAATTTCACCTGTTGCATTCATATTACAAGGTTCGTTGACATTCATAAAGCGTGATGATATATCCAAACGCATACTTAGGTTATCTGTCACTGCAAAGTCAATGTTAGTACGATAATTGAAACGACGGTAGAAATAATTGGAATTCACTCCACTATCCTTCGTACCAAAGTCTTTCACCATACCATCCTGTGTAAAGTAACCAGCGGAAACAAAATATTTCAACCTCTTAGAACCACCGGAAATATCTACATTCACATTCTCCTGAAAAGCATTTTTCTTAAAAATCTCATCATACCAATTTACATCCGGATGTCCGTAAGGATCAGTATGATCTCTAAAAGCCATAACATCTGCTTTTGAGAATGGTCTAGGCATACCATCATTCTCATAAGCTTCATTCACCAGAATAGCTGTATTGTATGAGTCCAAAAATTTTGGAGTACGCACTGGAATCTGCATACCACCTTCCAAACGTACATTGATTTGAGGTTTCCCTTGCTCTCCTCTTCGGGTCTTCACCACCAATACACCATTAGCACCCTTAATACCATAGATAGCTGTTGTAGAAGCATCCTTCAAGATAGATATGCTTTCAATTTCGTTCACATTGATTTGTGACAACTGATCGTACGTATACTGGACATCGTCCACTATAATCAACGGCTTATTGCCATCCGCATTCAATGAGCTCACACCACGAATAAAGAAATCAGAAGCATCCTTACCTGGCTGTCCAGATTGTTGTTGGCTAAAAAATCCAGGTAGCTTTCCTGTTAATGCATTTTGTAAGCTACTGGTCGGTACATTACGTATTTCACGTGCTTGTATACCACTTACAGCACCAGTCATCGTAAGACGCTTTGCTTTACCATAAGCCACTACTACTACCTCATCAAGATTTGTCAAGTCTGGCGTTAGCTCCACATTCCAATCACGTTGATTTCCTATTTTCACCGTAAGTTTCTTAAAGCCAATATAAGTAAACTCTAGCACTTCTCCCTTGTTCACCTTCAACTGATAATTACCATCAAAATCCGTAATTGTACCAATTGTCGCATCCTTCACTTTTACATTTACTCCCGGAAGCAGTTCACCATCAGTGGAAGAAACCTTTCCTCTTACTGTTATCGATTGTCCAAAGGCAAACGCAAACAGATTTATACTTAATAATATTAAAAGTATTCTTTTCATAACATATTACCAATTCGGGTTTTGAACCATATTTTTATTCTTTATCACTTCCGAGTACGGAATAGGATAGAAGTAACGTTTCACATTAAACGTAGTAGACAGTACATTTATCTTATTATAAGTCGTTATAGCACCGGAAATTTGAATATTTAAACCTTCCAGAGGTTTCGCGAAAACTTCTTCAGCTATTCTCCAACGGCGGATATCCCAATAGCGTTGTTCTTCAAAAGCCATCTCAACACGTCGCTCGTTCTGAATAATTTTACGCATATCAGTCTTATTTATCGACCCTAATGCTCCTAAGCCATAATTATCATCTCCATCGATACCCGCACGTTTCCTCAATGCAATAATAGCATCATATACATCTTGTGAAGGTGCCGACTGATATTCATTCAACGCTTCAGCATAATTTAGTAATACCTCTCCATAACGATACATCACCCACAAGTGTAGTGCTTCACTATCATACTCGCTTTTCGTTTTATAATCTTTCATGAACTTAGATATATAATAACTAGTTCGGCTATATTCGGCTCCTGAAGGATTGTTCGCTCCACCAAAATTTGTTTGAAGCTGCGTATTCAACCAAGAAGAACCATGATGCAATACTGTTAACTCTAAACGGGGATCACGATCTTTATACGGATCGTTCGAATTATATGTATATTTACTTTTATCTGTGGACTTGCCATCTTTCATTAAAAATGATTCCACTAAATTTTGTGTTGGATTAGTGTTTCCATATCCCTGCGCATTTCCGGAAAATCCCAATGGACCATTAGCTGTTTCAATACCTTTTCCTTTACCTATAGGACGAAAGAAAATCAATTCCGGATTACTTGTTGAGCTATAAAATTCGGTAGATATATTACGGTAATCAGCTGTCAAAGCTAACGTCTTTTTACCATTAGAACCAAACTCATCAATCAGTTCCTTGGCCGCTTGAGCCGCCAGATTCCATCGTTCCGGATCATAAGAAGCATATCCTATCAATTCATTTCCAGGTTCTATAGGTTTCTCATTAAACAACGGGCTTGCTGCATATAGCAATACTCTGGCTTTCATTGCCATACAAGCTTCTTTTGTAGGTGCATGTGCATAGTCGCCACCATCCGATATCGGTAATGAACGAAGATCATTTTTAATTTCATCCAGCTCACGAACAATATAGTCAACGCATTGAGCAAATGTATTCCGAGGAAGCTCTATATCATCATTCAAATCGTATACTTGATCACCCACCAAAGTAACACCGCCATAACGTTTCACTAATTCAAAGTAAAAGTGAGCTCTCAAAAAACGAGCTTCCGCTTTCATTGTATAATTCAATGGTTTTACCTCTCCCAACGCATTCGTATATTTCAGATTGAAAGGCACTACGTCAATATTATTAATCAAGATATTCGCTTTACGGATTCCTTGATAATATTCACCCCATTCCATATCTGTTACACGAGTCAATGCCGAATAGCGTCCTATTAGCAATTTATAGACAGCTGGGTCATTATTGTTGACGGAGACAGCATCATCCGAAGCAGCATCCAAAAAATCACCATCCACCCGATTATATCCACTATATAAATGTTCATAATAGATATTGTTCAGAAATCGTCTGGATTGTACACCAGCCGAATCGACTCTGGAAAACAAATAATCAAGTGTGAATTGTTCCACCGGTTCTTTCTCATACCCATCGTTACAAGCCGAAGCCATGAACAACAAACCTGCACCTAAAAATGTTAAATATTTATTTCGTACCATACAATAATTCATTAAAATCTGATATTAATACCTGTACTAATGCAACGTTGTAACGGATAGCTTGTGAAGCTAACTTCCGGGTCAACTAAATCGCACGCAGACTTCGTAAACAAGTTCTGTCCATTGACAAACAGTTTTACACGCAAACCGCCTAAATTGTTACGACAAAATGAATCGGGCAGGTTATATCCCAAACTGATATTTTTTAGACGGATATAGTTTCCAGAACGTAACCAGAAAGAGGAGTTCCAGCCATTACCACGGTTATAATTATTTCCACCAGCCGTCAGTCTTGGGAACGTAGCAGTTTCAGCCGTTTCCGGAGTCCATCGTCCCAACATGTTTTCATAAGCCTGACCATAAAATTGACCATTTTGTTGGAAACCCTCGGTCAAAGTCACATCGCCTAAATAGTAATCACGATTATAAGCTCCTTGCCAAAGCATAGAGAATTCCAGGCCTTTCCACTCAAAACCTAAATCAATTCCAAAGTAAGAATACGGTTTATCACCGCCAATCACAGTACGGTCAAACTCATTAATTACGTTATCACCGTTCAAGTCTTTGTATTTGATATCACCTGGCTGAATATTTTTAAATCCTTCGATTACCGGACTATTTTCTATTTCTTCTTTGGAAGTAAAGAATCCATCGGCTACCAATCCGTACGTGACTCCCAAAGGACGACCTGTCTGACGCAGATATTCTTCCGGAACATACTGTTCGTCCATATAGAGTAATTTACTTTGATCACAACTCCAGTTAGCAGAAATATAATAATTGAAATTGCTCACACGGTCTTGATAAGTCACTGAGAGTTCTCCACCAAAACGACGTACCTTACCTATATTCTCTGCCGGATAATACTGTCCAATTAACTGGATACTTTTACCTCTGCTTTGGAGCAAATCAAAATATTTATCGTTATAATAATCTGCAGTCAGTTTCAAGCGATTATCAAATAATGATAAATCAACTCCCACATTCAACTTATACGCTTTTTCCCATGTCAAGTAAGGATTTGCTAACGGAGTATTTTCTGTTGTAAGATTTCCCATACCCAAGTTTGTTCCCATTGGGTAACCAGCTGCCACGTTGCTAGAAAAAGTTTGTCGATATCCATAATAACCTGAGTTATCCATACCATTACCCGTCTTACCAAATGTTCCACGTATCTTTAACTGATCCAACCAATTAGCATCTTCCATAAAATTTTCTTTGCTTATATCCCAGCCAAGACCAAACGCGTAGAAAGTTCCCCAACGATTACCCGGGGCATAACGATTGAAATAACTTTCACTCAAAGCAGCCTGTACAAAATATTTCTCCGCATAATCATAAGCTACGTCACCTATAATATTGGAAGGCAACTGTGGTAAATCATAATTGACCAATGTTTGACGAGTGTCGCTCATTAAAGTAGCTTTTACTCCATGTTTTCCAAAACGCCGGTTGTAGTCGACAGCAATCTGACCATACATCTGCTGATAACTAGTCACAGAATTAAAGAAATTAGATTGCGTATTTGTGGCCCCATGCAAAGTGTAGAATTCTTTCCCTTCTTTATCAAATCCATAAGCATATACCGGAGCACGTTTGCTTCTTTGAACATACGAACGGTTCTGAATAGAAACATTACCCACCATACGAACAGACAAACCTTGCACTAATTTACCAAAATCATATTTCAAGTTAACGCCTCCTACCATATCTCTCGCGCTATCCTTGATATAACCCGAATTAATCGATTGTGACATCAAGTTATTATCAAATGTTTTATTACCACCCCATGTTCCATTTGGGTTTTTTATAGGATAAGCATTATTAGGAGTATTATAAATAGAATTTAATAAGCTCCCATAAGATACACCTGGTTGATTGCCATCTTCCACGCGACCAAGCAAAGTTACTTTTGCTGTAAAGTCATCAGTAATATTGATGTTCACCTTCGAAGAAATCATATAACGTGAATATGATAAATTCGTATCATGTGCATCATTATCTGTGGGATTTGCAAACAACCCTTTTTCACCCTGATAACCTACACTTACAAAATATTGTGTAACCTTATTACCTCCTGTTACATTTAGATTATATGCCTGTGTAGTAGCATTTTTGTTCAATATTTCATCGAACCAATTTATATCAGGATGTGTGTATGGACTAGAATGTGTACGGAACTTATTAAAATCATCGTATGAATAAAGCGGATCCTTTCCGTCATTTTGTAATGCTTCATTCAACAAGTATGCATATTGATATGCTGATAGAGGTTTAGGAGTTTTCAATGCACTCTGCACACCAAAACGTCCCGTAAAAGATAAATGGATTCCTTCGTTAATAGGTTCTTTAGTTGTAATCAGTAAAGCACCACGCGAACTACGCATGCCCAAAAACATTGATGACAACGCATCTTTTTGTATAGATACCGACTCGATAGCTTCCGGGTCGAGTGAATATAATTCTCTCTGGATACCATCAACAACTACTACTGGACCATTACCACGTGAACCGACACCAAATTCTGTGTTGTCACTATAAAATCCCTCACCAAATAAAGGAACGCTACCAACCAAATCATTTCTTGAATTAGCAGCAATCTGATGTGCACGAGCTCCTGCATATTGACTTACATTCAAACCTGCCATACGACCTTGCAAGGCTGGTAAGATGGTTGTCCCCATCATAGACGACAAGTCGTCCGTGTACACAGTAGCAGCAGAGCCTAAATAGTTTTTCTTATTTTTAGGCTCATAAGGGCCACTAACGGTTTCTCTATTTTTAATAAATTGTTCATTTAATGTCACCTTGAATACACGCTCTGTATTCTTCAACTTATTAACCTTAACTTCTTTGTGAATGAACTCCGGATGTGACAAACGCAGTACATCTCCTTTCTTCATTTGAAATGTAAAAACTCCATCAATCCCTGTTATAACTTTAAAATCACTATTTTTCATGGTGATCGTTACATCCGGAACCGGATTACCGTATTGGTCAACCACCTTACCGATAATATTAGTACCACCTACTTCCTGCGCAAATACTTTCGGAGACATCATTCCCCAAAGCATACCCATAGCAAGCAATACAAAATAAAACCGTCTACTTATTTTAGTTACTATATTATACATATAATTTATCTATCTTTTAATATTAATAAAAAGAACATGATGGCTTTATTCACAAGCAAGTTCGCAAATAAAAGGTTCCTTGTCACCTTCTATCTCTCCCCCTTCCGCAGCTATTTTATCATCAGTACTCGTAATACTAAGCGTACCATCCTCATTTGTAAAGATGTACTCAATACGGGTGATTGTTTCCCCCACTTGAATTCCAAAATATTCTGCCGGCCAAATTGTTAAATTAAAGATATTACTAAGAAAACTGTCTTCCTTAGGCATCAACGTCTTTGCACTCTTTTCTTTTACTTCATACGTATTGCCATTATCCGTATATGCAATAGCTTCCAGATAGACAGCATCAGCCTTCTTAAGTTCATTTTCATATGTATCACCTAGGAAAGTGAATGTCACAAAGTCATCTTGTAATGCTGCTAGCGGTTCAACTTTATTATAGTGAAAAGCACAGAAATCAGTTACTTCGCCTACTCCTTCTACCACTTCAAAGCAGTCGTGGCTAGGTACATACTTCTTGTATTTCATACCGGTTTCGTCATTTCCGGGAAAATCGTCTTCCGCAAAATTAATGAAGAAAGCAGGCTTAAAACGGAGATTTTTAGGTCCTGTTTTACATTTCAAAGTTATTTTGAAAGTAGCGTCCTCATGCTCAAGCATCGGATAGATCTTATTCGTACTAAAGGCTACCCATTCCATATCGTTCAATACATTGGTACCCACACCATATTCAGCCCTTAATACTTCTGACCAAGGTACATCCACATTTTTTGGCACTAATTGGGGGTCAACAGGTGACATGGGAAACGGAGTTACTCCATCTTCCTTACCAGTAGCCGTATAAGTCACAGTTGTATTCTCACGTGCATTCCAACTTTTCGGGACCAAGATTGCCATAAGAAATTTTCTTGTTTGATTCTGTGCACATTCGATATGTCCATCAATAGTAAAAGTGGCAATTTCTCCTGCTTTTGCCCAATAAATGGGATTCTCTTCTGTACCTTGGTTGATATTAACCTTATCAAGATAAACACATCCGACTACAACAAGCGCCATCAGAATACTACTGCCTACCCAAGCAACCCTATTTTTTTTGATATTCGTTTTCATAAAATTACCTTAAAACATTATTCTGTTACTTGCTTAAAAGTATAGATATACTTATTTGTATGACATCCCGGACTCAAAGTGATGGTCATCTGACGTTTTCCATCTACTGTTCGAAATCCAATAAGCGTCTTTATTTCCGTCTCTGTTCCATTTTCTTTAAAAAAAAGATGGAACGGATATATAGGATCATCTACACTCCAGCTACCATTACCTTTCACGATAAAAGGTAAATAGTTTTCTATTTTGTATGTATTATCTTCATTCAGCACAATATGGAAACGCGTAAAATCCATCATGTCCGTAATGTCTACTCCATTTCGAGAAACAGCCGACAATTGCCAGTTGGCATTTATGTTTTTAGCTACTTCTGAATAATTTTCAGGGGTTATTTCATCTTTAAATGTATCGCAAGAGCTGACAGCTACCGCCAATGTAAAGAAAACCCCCATTGTAAATCGTATATTTAATTTCATATTATACTCTATTTCTTAGAATTATTCGTAATAAGGATTTTGTATCAAATCTTCAGACTTCACCGTTTCTTTATAAGGAATAGGAAAGAAGTACATCGCTTTACGGAAAGTATGTTTACGCACCGGAATTACCTTACCCTTCTCCGTCACACTTTTTGTAATTTCGAATCCATGCATCTGTTTATTCTCAGTTTCCTCAGCAATCATCCAACGGCGCACATCAAAGAAACGATGTCCCTCGAATGCCAGCTCGATGCGACGTTCCAATCGAATAGCATCTCGCATTTTCTCATAATCCTTATCTATCCCCTCTGCCAATCCATATCTGCCATCCTGTCCAGGGTCGATACCTGCACGTTCACGAAGTTTTTCCAACACTTTACGAGGACTTATAGTATACTCACCTAAAACATCCTCATGATCCGGACCATAATATTCATTGGCTGCTTCTGCATAATTCAGCAGAATCTCAGCATAACGAATCAAGTCAAATGCTTGAGAAGTACCTACAAACCAATTTCCCGCTAATTGACGATGACTAAATTTACGAATATAATATCCAGTTGGCGTACCGCTTCCAAAAGCATCGGTAGTTGATCCTTCCCCTTTATGAGTATAAACGACGTGGTCTTTGTCACCTCCACTCATCATTACACTACCATTCCAGACAACCGTGTTGGCAAAACGCGGGTCACGTCCTTCTGCCGGTTTCAAAGGATCATAAGGATATTTATCACTTTGTCCTATTGATTTCCCATCTTTCATAGGGAACTGTTCTACCAAGTCATGATAAATATAACCACCATTACCATTTCCACCACAAGTGGGAGGGCCAAATAACGCTTCACGCTGATTTCCTTCTCCCGGTCTACATTCGAACAATGCTTCACAGTACGTTCCATTCGGATAAGTCACTCCATTGGCACCATCCGGCACTTTACCAAAGTCATTATTATGGAAAATAGCATAAAATCCCCAACCAGGTTCAGCACTTCCTTGGTTATATCCACCACTTTCTATATGGCGTATATAAATGGAATAACGGTTCAATTTTATCACATCAAGTGCTGCATCGACAGCCGCTTTCCAGCGTTCTTCTTTATACTCAGGATAACCAATCAACTCTTTGGGGCAATTAGTAGCTATACCAAAATCACTACCATTGAATAATTTACTGGCTTCGTACAAACGAATACGTGAAATCAGTCCTTTACATGCTCCAGCTGTAGCACGTCCATTATCCATACCACTGAACACAATAGGCAAATCTTTCGCAGCCAATTCACATTCATCTACAATGTATTTCACACAATCAGCATATGTGTCACGCTTTGTTTTCATATCATCTGCGACCTCATATATGGTATCACCAAGCAAAGGCACTCCACCATAATGACGTAACATCATCGCATAATACCATGCGCGCAAAAATCGGGCTTCTGCCTTATACTGGACCTTAGTAGATTCAAGTAACGGAGCACCATCTACGTACTTCATAAATAAATTCACTCTTCGGATATTAGTATACGCCTTCTTCCAAACATCATCTTCTAATACATTCAGCGAATTAAGAGTTCCGGTAGCAAACATCACATCATTGGTTACATCAGAGACAACTTTATAAGCAGCCTCATCACAAGCAGTTTGTAAGCCTCCATGCTCTTTCGTCACCCCGAAAACATTAGTTGTGTATCGATTAGGCTTAACATCATAACCAACATCTACATAAATTTGAGAAAGGAAACCTGCCGTATATGCACTATCCGCAAAGACAGACTCCCGATCAAGATCTGTCGTTTCAATTTGCTCTAAATTAGCGCAAGATGAAACCAACCATACACCTGCAATAGGTAAGAATAAATAAAATAAGCTTTTCATATACAATAGAAATAGCGGTTAATAAATCGTTTATAAACTCTGTTAACAGTAAAATTCATTATTATTAGTTTTTTTTATCATGTTGCATTTATATTTTATAAAGTAAGAACGATTATAACAGACTATACCACTAAATAAAAATGTATTTTTTCAGTGGACTCAATACCTTCACAGCAAAATCTATAAAAGTGTTAGAAGCAGATTAAATCTTGGTCTGATACTTATTTTTGTATCTGGATCTGCGAAAAAATAGGAATCATTACAGACTATCTGTATGAACAGTATGACATATTCTAATTTACAAACAACGAGATAGCCATTTTTAATTACGGCATTCTACCTCTCATTTAAATATTTATTTAGTAAATTCATAATCAAAGGCTTGAATTTCAACCGGTCCAAGTAACCCCGAAGACTGCAATGGTGAATCAGCTTTCCACGGATTGATAGTTGTCCACGTCGGACGCTGGTCTTCCGGAAGAGATTGGTCACCAATAAGGCGATTTTGCCAATTATTGACGACTGTTATTTCCAACTTATTCTCGCCTTTCTTCAAATAGTCTGTCACATTCATACGATATGGGTACGTCCATACACCTCCTACATAATGTCCATTCAAAGTAACTTTAGCCATTACCATCACACTGCCTAAATCAAGATACAAATTCTTCAGTGGGAGTTCTTCTAATACGAATTCTGTTTCATAAACAGCCTGTCCAGAGAAATATTTGATTTTATCATCATCGGAATTTATCCAATCTTTTAAGTGAGACCAAACAACAGGTGTTTCCATGCCACGTTTACCAGCTTCAAATGTAATCTTCCAAGGTGTATCTATCGTATAAACCATTTCTTTCATCGGAAAATTTTCTTTCTTCTCTGTTGTTTTATCATTCTTGCAGAAAACTATAAAAGTACTTTCATTTCCTTCTAACTCAATTGGTAAAGATATATCTCCTTCTTTACTTTCAAAATCAGGTAAATGGCGAATCTCTCCTGTTACAGGGTTCCAAAGTTGCGGAGACAATTCCTGCGAAACGCGGAACTCTCCGTTGAAAACGACTTTTTCATTATCCTGATTGGACACAAAATAAATTTCCGCATCCGGCAAAGTTCGATGTATAAACAGAACTGGAATATCTTCTTCACATGTGAAATCAGAATGTATATTTAGTGTATCCAGTACTTCTTGTATAGTAATACCTCGGTGGAATACTTTACCCTTTCCATAATGACCGTTAGCGAACAATTCTGTGCCGATACGTAACACTTCCTTATCTACTTCAGGATAACCAGACAAACTTGGAGAATATTCAGGAGCATCACCATAAACAGCCAAACCTGCACGTACCAGTTCGCTGATCTTTTTCAGCACTTCGGGACGCATGCTTTTTTGATTAGGTAATACCAGTAAACGGTATTTCATTCCATCAGGCAGAGTTAAACAATCATCCTTTACTGTAGCCCTCGTTAAAAGCACCTCACTATTAATAAAATCAAAAGAGTAGCCTTTGGGTAATTGAGGGTCTATCGAACCCGTCATCTTCGGAGTATCTTCCCCGATAAAATAAGCAACATCTGCCACATAGGTACCCTGCTGCAAAAGAAAATTCGCTCTCCTCAAATAGTTTGTAAACAGATCCATCTGGCTAAACCAAGTATTCTTACGATGAAAATCATTTCCGAACCAAGCACTCACACCAGGATCACGATCTTCATAAGGTTGATGAATATACAAATGAAGCAAGGAAGCATTGATACCTTCAGTGAAAAAGCGGTCAATACGTGCTTTCATATCGCCTGGATAATGAGTAAAATTGGGACCTCCACTTGTACATGATTCTGCCCAGATACGCTTCTTACCATAAATATGTCCACAGGAAGAGGCACAACGGTTCTCAATCAGTCCCAAATCACCAAAACTCCAGAACTCACCACTGATTTCATCCGACTGTCCGCCATATTGTAAAAACTCACCCGGAAATCCCCAATGCCCATAGTTTTCCAACCAGGTAGTAAGTCCATGCTGATGGCAGATAGTTCTCAATCCGCCTACATAGTCATACGAAATACCATCAGCAATTAAACGACGCAAATCCCAAAGAAAACGTGAGGACATATCTTCATTACCTACGACTTTTCCATACAGAGCAGGTAAATAAGGTAAAGGATCATATCCATAAACTTTTTTAAAACGTTCCAACATATCATCTGTCCAGTTCTGACTACCCGTCTCATAACTATCCTGTACAACAATCTTCAGACTCTTACGATCGGCTTCAGGGATACGGCGAAGAATTTCACCCATATAGGCGTCAAAGTGTGCACTGACATGTTTCTTACTCATCTTATCTACTTCAAGTCCGGTAGCCTCAGGAGTAGCAGGTGTATTCGTCACACCTGTGGTTTTCATTTCCAGACAAGAAACAACCCAGTCACCAGCGGGCACATTCCAAGTTAAAGTCCCACCTGACGAAAGAGAAGCAGTTAAATCTATCACCTTATCTTGTGGAATAGTAAATCCTTCCGCCTCATTATACCAATCCTGATTAGCCCACATATATGAGTCCCACTTAGGATCAGGTCGTTGATACATCTTTGCTAAAGTTTGTTCCGGATATCGTTCTATCATTCTTGCAGAAGAAAGAGCAACTGTAGCCTCTATATCTCCATAAGAATTGATTGGTTTATCCAATAACAGACGGAAATCTCCAGATTTTGTTGCAGGAAGAGATAGAACAACCGGAGCATTTGCAAAGAATCCAACAGACCGCATACCATTAGTACGATCTATCTCAAATTTCCGAATCGTTTGATAAGTATTACCTATTTTAGCTTGCAGTTCTGCTTTTGTCCATACATAGTTATTTGTAGTAAAAGTAAAGCTACGAATTGGTTGAGATTCATCGATATGCATATCAAAAACTACGGGTTCGTATCCTTTCTGTTGTACCTTCCATTCTTTTTTAAACACATCGCTCTGTGTTGGATAAGCAATGACGCGAACCAATTGCATGGAATCCGAGTATCCGGGTACTGTATATGAGAGAGTTTGTGGACCTTTTACCTGCATATCTGTAGCTGCCAAATAGCGCATACTCTGCTCCGGCTTCACCCACGGTCCTCCCGACTGACTCCATCCCGGACTATTAAACATTCCTATTTCAATATCGAGTTCCGTCGCAGTTTTTAATGCTGCATGTACGGCTTCCCACCATTCAGGCGTGAAGATTTTCACCTCTCCATAGGAATTTCCTCCTATATCAATATTTCCAATATACGCACGGGTGATTCCTGCCTTTTTCATAGCATGCAAATCTTTAATCACTCCTTCCTTTGAAATATTATCCGAAATCCAATACCAATAACATCCCACCCTAATACTATCTGGTATCTCACGAAATCCCTTTTCAATAGTTCCTATCGAAAGTATATCTTTTGTATTCGAACACCCAGACAGAAAACAAATCACAACGCTTGTAAGTATTACTAATATATTTTTCATAATATCATATTTTTCACTTTAGTCAAAACAGAGGACTTCCAGCAATTCATCCGGCCATTAATAAAAAAATAGAATAAACAAACCGAAGAAATATTGTGGAACATCAAACACCAATCCGAATCTTTTACTCAATATCTATTGAACCATATATTATGAACGTCCGGAAGCTGAAATACCACTAAAAAGAAATGAAAAATAATCGAATAGCTCCGGCCTGTTTCAAAGAGTATAAAAATATTCTTTTACCACCGCACTATCATCACATACCACCATTACAGCATTTATTATCATCATGCCCCATAATGTGACGAATATCAATAATAAGAATCAGTAGCTGAATTAGATTAAAACTCGCATGGATATGAATCAAATGTTTTAGGCAAGGAATTCAAGTACTAAATTTACATTCCAATTCTGTAGAAAATAATCACTCCAGAATAATTATAGCACATAAAGGGAATAATTACAATCAGTGCAGAAATGAATTAATTCATTTCTGCACCGTTATGAATGAAGAATAATCAATGGACTAGGATTTACGTGTGATTTCTTAATGAGGCACACGTTATCCTTTCAGGAATGGTAGGAAACTATTAATGATTCAAATGAAACACTAAATCATAGTTACCTTCTTCCACGGCAATTGTTTTCTTTTCAATACTAACTTTCTTCTTATTCATCTTGCACGAAACAGCAGCATCGGGTATGCAAACAGTAGCAGTAGTTCCGGAAGGAACTGAAACTTGAAGATTCAGCTGGGTATTTTTCAATTCCCAATTGACGATAATAGTACCATAAGGTGACTCTTTTGTAGTTTTAGCCCAAGTGACCCCGTTCGGTATTTGAGGATCAATATAGACATGACGATATCCCGGAGCAGCCTCATCAGGGCGTATTCCTCCTACAGCTTGATAGAACCAGGTGCCGATACCATTGTAACAATTATGCACCCGGCTACGTTCACCACTCCAATATTCCCAAGTTGCTGTAGCTCCATTATCAATCATATATAGATATCCGGGATAATCACGTTTCTTCAATATCTGATAGAAGAAATCCACTTTTTTATTCCGAACGGCCCATTCTGTCAGAATGGGTACTCCAACAAGGCCGACTGCTATATGTCCTTTATGTTTTTCTTCAGTGATAGTCATCATATTCTCTCTTACCGTATTATATAAAGCATCGGGGACAACGCCTACCAACATAGGATAACACATATCCAACTGTGAACCTGTGGAATAGATACCCTCATTCGGACGATAGAAAGTTTGATGTATCAGTTTATTAAGCTTTTCTTTACGGGTTGCAAATTCTTCGGCTTCTTCTTTCTTACCCAACACTAAAGCTACTTTATTCATAGCACCCAGACATTCACTGATAAAACAGTTACTTACCAAATCCACAGAAGATTGAGCACCGGCATCCACTCCCATCGGTGCCAGCCAGTCGCCAAGATACCAGTCGCGATATTTCGTATCAGGCCAACGTTTCAATAAACCGTCGACTGTATATTTATCAACATATTTGAACCACTCTTTCATTTGAGAATAATATTTCTCAATCAGTCGCGGATCATTGTAATTGACATAAGTTCTCCAAGGAGCCAACACAAAGAATCCACACCAATAAGGGCCGCCACCACCCGCACCAGGATTAGGACCTACGTGTGGCAAACTACCTCCCTCACGCATGGAATCTCCCCATGTTTGTACCCAGTTTTCAAAAGTCGGAGCTACATCATACATGGTTTGCAAAGACATCGTAGAAGAGTTTCCATCACCACCATAACCGGCACGTTCCAGATGAGGACAGTCTACCATATATCCACTAAAGGTGAGACATTTCATTGTATACTGAATCATATTATGAATGGCATTCAAATCGGCATCCGAACATTCGAAAGTGGACGCTTGCTGATAACCTCCGTGAATCTGGAGCGATTTCATCCATTCTCTTTCCGGCTTTACAGGAAGATTGGAAATACGCACATACCGATAAGCGTGATGATTGAATTTATTTCTAAAGCATTCCCCATTCCGTCCACCGGATATATAAATATCACTTTCACCCTGTTTGTCAAATTCTCCGTCTTTAGTCAGATTATCACTATATTCCATTGTTACTTCATGACCTACAGGCAATGTAGGCATATACATTTCAAACCATCCGGTCTGCACCCGTCCCATATCTACCAGCCAAGTGTCTTCATTCAATTGCTTTATAGAAACAGGTTGTAGTTTCTGATAGATTTTATTGACCTCACACATTTGGGGTGAAGCAATATGATCGGGAACTTTCACCGTTACTACCGGAGCCCATTTCATCTTGTTCAATGCTTGTGAAGAAAGATCTGTCGGTAAAATTCTTCCATCCACTCTTTCACCAGCGAATTGTAGCGCGCGCCAAGTCCCTGTATCTGAATAACCACTTTCGCGTCCACACCATGAACTATCTGTTTTTGTCAGTACTTCCCATTTTCCATTTCGTAAAACATTCAGTTCCGCTTTCACCAATGGTCCGTCGTAAGCTGCTCCGAAAGTAGTACTTTTATACCATCCCTGTCCAAGCCAGATCAATAAGTCGTTTTCTCCCTCTTGCAAGTAGGGAGTTACATCATAAGTGACGATCAATGAACGCTTAGTCAGATGAGATACAGCAGGTGTCAGTACATCCTCGCCAACTTTTTCTCCATTGATATAAATCTCATGATAACCTAATGTATTCACATGCAAAAAAGTGGTTTCTCCTTTAATTGCATTTACTTTCTTACGAAGAATAGGAGCACAGACTTTTCCTGCCTCAACAGATGATCCTATATATTCGCCATGCATTTGTGATCTATCCAAAATACCGATGGCAAAACGAGCTACCGGACTCCAGGCTGAAGCCTGTTTTTGGGAATCCCATGCACGAACTCTCCAATAACATAATGAGCGGGAAGACAAAGAAGCACCTTGATAAGGCACCATTACTGAAGCATCGGATTTCAATTTCCCGGTATTCCATAAATCGGCTTTATCTTGTATCAGAAGAATACTGTCCGAAGCCACTTGTATCTCATAGTAAGCTTGTCTACCTTTCAACCCATCACCTTTCAGCTTCCAACTGAAATGAGGAGTAGTATTATCAATCCCCAAAGGATTCACCAGATTCTCACACTTCATTTCTGTCAGCATGAAAGGAGCTTCTTTCGCTTTGCCATACACAAACACCGATATACTGCAGAAACAGCCTATCAATCCTACACTCAATAATCGTTTCATTCTACTCATACTACCATTTTTATTAACTTATTTAAGAACGACAAAGTTATACGATCCCGATAACACCTCCATTCGATTCGGATGTACTTCATCTTTTATAATAGTCCCCACCCTGCTCACGGGGATTCCCGATTCCAGAATCGTATTGCTTCCCCAATCCGGAATGATAACCATAGCCGATGTATTGGCAGGTATTTCTATTTTAAGACTTAAATCTCCATTCTCATTTATTTTCCATTCAGAACAGATCTTACCATATACACTTTCATACGACGCTTTACAATATTTCAAATCCGACACAAGTTTCGGTGCAATATAAAAAGATTTCATTCCGGGATTCAACGGATCAGGCTTTATACCTGCCAGTGAACTGTAGAACCACGCCACAACACTTCCAAACATTGGATGACAATGACCACATCCCTCATCGTTTCCGTCACCATTCCACGTTTCCCAAAGAGTATTATTTTTCTTATCAGCCAAATAGCCATATCCTGGAAAATCTCTTTGATTCATTAATTTATATGCAAGGTCTGCTCTTCCATTTTCTGTCAGGACTTTCAACACAAGCGGCGTGGCAAGTATACCTGTATCAAAATGAAAATTAATATCTTCTAGATGTTCAAGCAAAGACGAAAAAACTCTTTCATACTTATCTTGAGGAACAAGTCCGAATGCCAGTGCAAAAACATCAGAACCTTGTTTTCCCTCCCAATAATGATGGGTATCTTCATTATAGAACTTGGCATTGAAATTCTCTTTTATTTTCCGGGCTTGTTCCCGAAAAAGATTCTCATCCCCGGTTTTATTCAACGCTCTTGCTATTTCTGTCATGATGCAAGCGACATGATAAAAATAGGCCGTATTCACTAATGATGTAGGAATTTCAAGAATATTATGAGGGGTAGACCATTCTCCCAAACACCATCCATTGGGTTCTTCTCTGACTACTATTCCTTTATCGTCCGTACGTGTTTCCAGATATTCAACCCAGTGTTTCATTCCATTATAATGTTCATGTAATAACGCCGTATCACCATAATGACAGAAATAGACCCAAGGAATAATAACATAAGCCGAACCCCACGCAGGTCCTCCCCCTCCCCCACCAAAAGGAGCAGTATGAGGAACATAGCCCGTTTTCTTATTACTTGCATCACTGATATCGCTGACAAATTTCTTGAGAAAGCCTGTCATATCATACGAATAAAGTAAACTTTCCGTAATCACCTGTCCATCACCCGTATAAGCCAATCTCTCACGATGCGGATCACTACTTATTATACCTTTGAAATTAGCATGCATCGTACGATTATAAGCCTGACAGATATTATTAAATAACGTATTGGAGCATTCAAAACTTCCTGTATTCTCTATATCCGTATAAATAGATTTCACAATGACACTCTGTTTTGAGATTTCTATTCCTTTCGCTATAATCTCAATCTTTTTAAATGCATGCCAGGTAAATTGGGGTTCCCATTCTTCTCTATTTCCACCTTTTAGAACATAAACATCTTTCTGACCATAGTCCAATCCTTCATCACTGATAAAACGTAACTTCACAGAATCTCCCCGTTCTCCTTTTACTGACAGTTCGCACCAGCCGGAAACAGTTTCAGGTAGAGTAAAAGTAGAGGTTGAATCGTTCATCTTCTCAAAATGAGCATCCATCGTTTGCATCACTTTATTGAACGGAATCGTCTGTGCTTTTAAAGCACCTGTGGGCGGACGTACAAGCAAGGCCGGTCTCCATGCTGATTCATTATAGTACGTCTGATTCCATGAACCTAATTCAAGACGGGCATCATAAACTTCACCGGTAAATATAGCATCATGCAAAATCGGTCCCGTAGTAGTTTTCCATGATTGATCCGAGACTATCGTTTCTTTCGTTCCATCTTTATATTCAATTTCCAGTTGCAGTATCATTTTAGGGACATCATACCACATATATCCTTCCACAATACGGTCACGCTGATTATACCAACCATTACCTAGGATAACTCCTATCACATTGTTTGATTTCTGCAGACTAGAAGTTACATCAAATGCATTGTAAAGTACTCGTTGTGTTGACTGGTCGTCATAGTAATACAGAAGCTTTTTCAATGACCGCTTATCATAATTCGTAACGGCAGGAGCTAATACTTGATCTCCGACTTTACTTCCATTTATATACATTTCATAGAATCCTAATCCTGACACGTATACTCTAGCTTTCCTGACTACTTTTTTAATAACAAACTCTCTACGAAAATAAGGTGCCGGAGAAGTACATGCAGAATCGGGATATAAATCTTCGGTTTGCCCTATCCATTTTGCCTGCCAATCAGAAGCCTGTAACAGCCCCATCGTCCAATTCGAAATATCGCTCCAATTGGATGGAATGTCATTTTCATCCCAAATCATCACTTTCCAGAAAAGTTGATTTCCGGATAATAATGCTTTTCCCCGATAGTTGATTATAGACTCTGACGACTTCATCTTACCAGAATCCCAATAATTTCCCTTTCCCTTATTTAATTGTTTAATATTATCAGACACAAGAATGCGATAGGCAGATTGTTTCTTTCCTCTTTGATCTGATGATAATTGCCATCGAAGTTGTGGATTCCGGCTCTCGACAAGAATTGGAGTTTTCATATTGTCGCAATGCAGATTCACAACACGGATGTCACTCCTTCCATAAGCAAAGGAAGACAATATTATCAACAGAAAAAGACTTCCGATAAACTTGTTCATCTTATAGTAACTAAAGGATTGTTTCATATGTATGGTCTCTTTCACTATACAGCTATCATTATTTCATTCTAGTCAGTTTCACCTGATGAGTAACCGGTTTATTTATTCTATAAATTGTTTCAACAATAGAATTCATATAATCACTCCATACCTTACGTATTTCAGGATGCATTGCTTTGACATACCAGTCATAGCTTGCTCTAAGAAAAAAGTCTTTTGGCAAGTATTCCTGAAGTTTATCAATAGCTTTCTGATTATCGGCAAACAATAATCCCTCCTTTTTCAAGAAAGAATATTCTGTCCACAAATATTCTCTAAACCGTTTCTCTATTTCAAACCGCTCTTCATTCAGGTACATAATTGTCATAGCCTGCTGATATTGGGGAGTAGTCGGATAGTCCGCCAGATTAATCCCATCTGCCAATCGTTCGGATGAAATATCATCTATAAACTGACCATCTATAGTCAACCGATACCTCCCTTTCTCCAGGTTGATTACCTGAAAGTATTCCTGATTAAATTCCTCCATAAACGGGATTAACGGCATGGCATCACGTTGAGATCTCTTGTTTCCCCAGCCATGCCGCGGAATAGAATCCAAAGGATAAGGAAGCGCATTGGCCAGATAGTCAAAAGCCAGTTCGCCTTCTTTCTTCTTTAATCGGGAGATTTTACAGTTTTGGTGGGTTACAACATTCGAGTGCTGTGCATCAATGGAAAAATCCGACACTTTATGTCCTGCCAGCCCTTGCGCTTTCAAGAACAAATAAGCCATCACCATCTGACCATCATTATCCGGATGAATCCGATCTATCCGGCAAAAAGTAAATGTCGAATCTTTCTTCTGTTCTCTTAGACTGATTTCGCACATCGGTTGGTTGAAATCTACAAAACCCCATCCATTCTTTTTGGCTGACGTGCGTTGGGCATCTATTATTTTCAGAATGGCGTTATTCTTCTGATGCAGAATGAAATTGTTGAACTTTGAGGTTTCATCATAAGGAGAACCACCTATCAATACTTTGGTTATTTTATTCTTAGCCAGCAGCCGTTTTTCTATTTCCCGAAAGCTATCCAACGACTTTGCAATCTGTTGTCCTGACAGTTCGTTTGCATTGTCTTTCATGTAAATATCATAACCGGTATCATTCATACCGAAAGTAAGGGTCACGTAAGTTGGACGTTTGCCGAATACATCATCGTCCAGCCGGTCTTTAATATCCCATGCACTCTCGCCGCCAATACCAGCATTCATGATAGTGATCGGTTTATCCGGAAAACGAATCATGTAGTACAACCAGATAAACGAATGATAATGTCCGCCATGAGTGATGCTATTTCCTGTAAACACTACGCGCTCCCCTTTCTTGAATGGAGGAATTGCCGACTGTGCCTGCAAACTACTAATACTCACATAAACCAAACACAGTAATAGAAATATCTTTCTATTTATTTCATGAATCACCATCTGATACCTTTTTTGAATCATACCGAACTATAATTATCAGAATATTATATCCAGTTTATTCTTTTCCGTCTTCCCATACTGTTTTAGTAACACACTAACGTCCCCTTTCAGCAATTCGGGTTCTGCCTCCACACTAATAATCTTCTCTTCACCGGGCATCAAAGTAACATAATTATCAGACATAATAACAGGAAGTATACGTTTCTGCGTAGACTTGTTAACAAGCCTCATACGATTGGCAAATGCTACTGTTTCAGCATTATTCTTCAAGGCTATTTTTACCTTTCCATTAGACAGTTCCGACTTATCCACCAACCGGCAGGATAATTCTGCCTCCGGCAGCGTATTCAACAAGGTATAATCGAGATCTCTCACGCCATTTCTCCAATAGAAATTTTCGGAAAGCTGATTACCTCCAGCGTCAGTCAGTTCCAACTTGATAAAATGCAAAGGTGTCAGTTCTTCTATCCCTGCAGGCTTTTCACCATAGACTTCAAACTCAAATAATGAATACCCGAATTGTGTAGCACGACTAATACCCACCAGTTTCACATAACGAGCGGCCACCGGTTCCAAACGAATTTGTTCCGTACCTCCTTTTCCAGCCTTATTGGTATAGACCGTTTTCCAATTCTTTGCATCTTTCGACACCTGTAACTCATATTCTTTAGCACAAGCCACTTCCCATTTCAATGTCACATTTTCTACTTTCTCCTCCTTACCAAGATCAACATATATCCATTGAGGATCACTATATTCACTTTCCCAACGGCTTCCTGTACCTCCATCCGTAGCCAATGAAGCCTTTTTGGAATCACCCGTTGAGGAAGAAGCAACTGCATTCTTTCCGAAAGCCAGATTGAACGGATTAAAGTTCAGTGTGAAAGCTTCTGTCCTATTACTGGCCGCCACGTCAATCTGCTTCGCCTGCCCATATGCAGAAACCTCTTTTCCATTCAGATCGTAAATTGTTGCTTTAGCCATTGCCCCTTTCAGGTCTTTCGCTGTCGTATTTATGGCTTTTATACTGTTATTGGAAGCATTCCATTGAATATGTAAAGGCTCACAAGCCTTTTTCGCTCCCCAGTAAGCCCCCGTAGGATCATAATAATAATCATAAGTCTGCCATACAAATGAAGGATAGGCAGGATGGCTCATCCAAATCAAGAGTCCGGCAGCATCATTCCACATCTTATCATTCCAAGCCTCATACATCCCCTTCATTACTTCGATATTCAGCATTTGTGCTTTCTCGCAGAATTCTTCCAGTCCGGACGATTCTCCGTACTGTGTGTTCACCGAGCTCTTGTAATTAACAGGGTTGGCATTGGATGCTTCTTTACCGAAGAAATGCTTGTTCCAGACATTATCATCATCATTCTTCAATTGCTCGTCGGTAGGCAAAGGCCACCATGCTTCTTGAGGTATAAACTCTTTTATACTTTCAAATGTAGGGAAAGTAGCTGTACCTATTTCTGTACGCATACCATATCCATGGTCGATGCCATACGGATAGGCCGGTGTATTAAAGGCCAGATTACTGCCGGAAGTTTCGAAATGATGTCTTGGAGGCTGATTTCCCCACCAGCCACTTCCAGACAGACCATCCTGATTGGAACAAGACTTATACATACGGTCATTATTGTCTTCTTTCGCTACCATTTCACGCAGATAATTATCCAAATCGGGTACCGGATGTGTTTCATTGGCTCCACACCAAATGGCAATAGAAGGATGATTTCGCAAACGTTTGACCTTATCAAGAGCGTTTGCTTTGAAAGCTTCCGGTTGTGCCACCTCATTATAAGCTACATACAACCAGAAGTCATTCCATACCATAATTCCATACTTATCACAATAATCGTAAAATTCATCGTCAGTCACACAGCCTGTCCACAAACGAATCATATTATAATTCATTTCTTTATGTAATCTGATCTTTGTTTCATACTCTTTACCCTGACACCGAAGCAGATACTCGCTCATTCCCCAATTACCTCCTTTCAGATAGATCTTCTGTCCGTTGATAAAAAAGGTAAGAACAGGATAACCTACCACATTATCAATCATTTTATACTCATACTTCTTGATACCAAACGTGAGTTCTTTCACGTCCGATGGTTTACCATCTACAGAACAAGTTAGTTTGCAAGTATAAAGATTGGGAGCACCATAACCGTTTGGCCACCAAAGTTTCGGATGATTGATAATCAATTGCGCGAATTCATCTTTGTTGATAGACAATCTGGCAGTCGCCCCTCCATCCACTTGAATATCTTTGGAAAAGGATATATTTCCCGGCTGGATAACTCCGGAAACAACCACTTTCTTTCGTTCAAGAGAAGCATTCTTTACATCAGTCGAAATAGAAATCTCCGCTTTCTGCAAAACAGGCAAATCTGAACGCACCCAAGGGTCTTCCATCACTACATCTCCGGTAACAGCCAGATAAGCATTACCTGTGATACCCGCCAGACGTCCCGGTACATAAGGCATCCAGTCCCATCCGGCACCTGCCAGATAACTGGGGCTACATGCAACTCCATACGGATCTTTAGCCTTACGTGTTTTCTTCTGATCGGGATCGGTAATTAAAACAGCAATTGCATTCTTACCGGATTTCTTTATCAGATGAGTTACATCAAATTTTGACCGTATCATGTGGCCGCTTACATCTTTAGTAGACGTTTTCGTTCCAGATATTTTCTCTCCGTTAAAATAGAAATCAGCAAAACGATTCGTATTATCAAAATGAAGCCACACACGTTTGCCTTTCGAATAGGAAGCCGGAAGTTTAAATTCGGTACGATACCAGAAAGGACGATTATAAAACGTTTCGTCCACTTTATAAATATGATCGGCATAATTAGGATCGGGAACAATCCCGGCATCTACATAAGCTGTAAAAACAGTTCCGGGAACTACACCTTTCACATAATCGGGCATTTTAAACCCGGGAGTAGATATTTGTTCTCCGGTCGCATTTTCCAAATCTGCCTGCGGTTTCACCTCCCAGACAATTCCGGAATCAGAGCTGTTTAACGACATATTTATATCCTTTTCAGCACATACCCCCTGAATAGAAGTAGCCATCAACGATAATAAAAAAAGACCAAGCTTATTCATCAATCAAGCATTTAAAGTTACCATTTGTTTTTCCAATCCTTACTCCTATTAGATACCCCATCCGGTATTGGGCTGATCGCCCATAAACAGTTCCAATGTACCTCCGGCTACAATATCCGCAAAATCGAGATAACATTTATTGTACTCCTTGCCATTCAGCAAAACCTTTTGTATATAGATGTTGTTCGTGTTGTTATCATGAGCTATTACAGTAAATGTCTTTCCCGAATAATAGGTAGGATCCAAGCGAAATTCCACTTTGTCAAATACCGGACTTGTAATTTCCATACGTGTATTACCCGGACAAGAAGGATGAACACCGGAAGCTGCCAACACATACCATGCCGACATCTGGCCTACATCTTCATTGCCGACAATACCTTCTACTTTATTCGCATAAGCTTTTTCGCAAGTATAGCGAGTCCACTTTTGTGTATGCCAAGGCACGGCAAGCTGATTGAACAGGAAAGGAACGAAGTGCACCGGCTCATTTGCATGGTTATAATATTCATTCCACAACATATTGGAAGGAGTCTTATTGAAGAAATCAGTCAGGTCGGCAATTACTTTTTCCTTACCTCCCATCAATTCCACCATACCCGCAACATCGTGAGGTACAAACCATCCCTGTTGATAGGAGTTGGCTTCTATACAGCCATACCACTCTTTAAGACGTGCATTCTCCGGCCATGCCACCCATGTTCCATCTGCTTTACGAGGGCGGAACCAACCTTTCTCATGGTCAAAAACATGATGATAAGCCTGTCCCTTTTCATAGAAACATTTAGCATCGTCTTCTTTCCCCATAGCTTTCGCTAATTGAGATATACACCAATCAGTATAAGCATACTCCAAAGTGGTTGAAATACTCAATGGTTCCGGAGCATACCCCAATGAATCATTACCAAAACGACGGGATGTGTTAATGGCATAACGATACGCTTTCTCTGCATCATACGTACGAATCCCTTTGATATAAGCATCCGCCAAAACAGACAAAGCAGGATTTCCCAACATACAGCCGGAATAGGAATTCAGCAATTCCCAACGTTCATAGTATTCGCGCCCACTCTGATCTGCCATAGTAATCAATGAGTTCAGTTCATCACTTACTAAACGCGGATTAATTATAGTCTGCAAAGGAAACTGACTACGAAATACATCCCATCCACTGAATATAGTACGTTTTGTAAAAGTGCTGTCAGCCGTATGTATTTTATAATCACCACCTACATAACGTCCGTCCACATCCGTATAGATACGAGGATCGATCATTGTATGATACATGGCAGTATAGAATATCGTTTTTTCATCATCCGTACCACCGGATATCCGGACACGATTAAGTTCTTTGTTCCACAATTCAGTAGCTTCCTGCTTTACTTGTCCAAAATTTTTAGAGGCTATTTCTTGTTCAAAGTTATTTGCAGCACCCTCCATATCAACAAAAGAGATACCAACTTTCATCTCTACAGTCTCTCCCTCCTTCGTTGGAAATTCAGTAAAAAAGCCCAGATGTTTACCCGTCAGTTCTTTCTTGTCTTTTATAACCGGAGCTTGTGATACACGAGTCAAATAAGGAATACTCACTACTTCATCACGTTTCCGAACCCAATGTTCGGGAATATCTGCACTCCAAAAGCCATAATTAGTCAAAGGTTTACTAAATTGTGCATAATAATAAACGGTATAATCGGCTTTTCCTTCACCATTACCCCATCCACCACCATCAGGTGTACACTTCATCCAGCCTTGAATGGTATAATCATCCAATACTTTCACATATTGCGAAGTAGAAGTCCCTCCCACTCTACGTGCCAGGTCTATCTGAATACGAGATTGTTCATTCGAAGGAAAAGTAAATTGCAATATTCCACAATGAGGTGTCGCACTGCTCTCTACTTTAATCTTATAATCAGTCAGTTCTACCGAATAATATCCCGCTTTAGCTGTTTCGGTAGCTTTATCATAAGAAGAACGATACCCTTTTATACTACCATCTTCTTTACCCGCTATTTTTTGCAGTTCGCCCGTTGTAGGCATCACCAGGAAATTTCCTAAATCCCCAAACCAGCCCACTCCGCTCATCTGAGTAAAGGCAAAGCCTTCAATGGTTTTGTGTTCATCACTATAACCGGAACTATTATCACCTCCGGTTATAGTATTGGGACTTACTTGTACCATACCGTACGGAGTAGTAGCGCCAGGAAATGTCTTACCTAATCCATGATAAACACCGGCAGCTCCTACACTGGTACTAGCTCCTATAAAAGGATTTACATAATCAGTCGGAATTAATTCTTCTGTTACTACTCCTGCTGAAGAACAAGCAGTCAGCCACAAAAAAGAGCAAGCTATTAAAATATTAGCGCTAGCTTTATACATAAAAATATTACAGTTTACTATTATTAGAATATGTTCAATTCAAATTCAAAGCAAATGTCTTTAGACCGAAACGAGGCATAGAAATACTAATTTCAGATTTTCCGGTACGTGTTTTTATTGTCTTTCTATCTATAATTCTACCATTCAGATCTACTTCTTCTATACTAGACAGCGGCATATCAAAAGTAATATTATGCTGCTTCCTGTCACCTTCCGCATTAAACAATCGCAAGATTATTTTCCCATCTTTTATATTGGCTGCACTCACCTGATAACCGGTATTTTTTAAGTCTACCAGTGACCTTGACTCCAATTTTGCAAATGAATGATAGGAACATAACAATGGTTCATTCCAACAATCGCTCTTCGTGGCTATAGCAGCCTTGTCCCATTTGCCACGATGAGGAACAATAGCATATTTCATTTTCAACGGTCCCGTGATCTTATAGTCAGGTCCCCAAAGCCCATTACCAGAATATTGGGCAGTCAGTCCTAACGGATAATCTTTTCCGTGTGAATAGGAAGTAGTATGGTCTGCGAATAAAGCCAATGCATAATCTCCTTCCTGTTCTGCCAAATCAACCCAATGAAGAATAATGTTATGCTTAATCTGATCCCAACTATTGAAAAAAGTATCATCTAACTTACTTTCACAAACATCAAACGGCGCATTTTTATAAATACGAGGAGAATGAAGATTTACAGGGAAAAGTACACTTAACTTAAATCTGTCATCACAATAAGCTCTGCGATTATCCCGCCAACTATTTTCTTTATATTCTCCAATACCTACATTTTTCTTCCAATTAATAGTAAGGTCAAAATCAATACGCTTCTCCCCTTGAGCAATGCTTATAATCTGTACAAAAGGATGTGAAGCAATTTTCCCTTCCAGTTTTACCTTTGTCTCTTGTATATTACTTCGCAAAACCGTCAGCTTAGCCGGAGCTTCTGTAGAAGAGCGAAACTTGCCTTCGTCATAAAAATAGCCTCTCAATTCACCTATAGAATATTCACCCGATTGTTTGGCAAATTCTTTGTTTCCTTCTTTTTTTGCTACAAGGCTTTTAATAATTCCTCCCTTCGACAAGTCAAAAACAATTTTATACATATCATTTTCAACCACATATTCTCCTTCATTTATAATCTTTTCGCTTCCTGAAACCGTTCTTTTACCTGTCTTTACTTGTTTAATACGATATGTGGAGTAGCCAAAGGGAGGAACATCTGCTTCAAACAACAATCTTATTTTTCCACCTTCTTTTCCTATTGAATAATCAACTTTTTTATTTCTATAATCATTGACTTCCAAATCAAAGTCTGCATATTCCTGAGGGAGTTCAACAGTTACCAGTTCTTTTCTTTTTGTTCCCAATGTATTATAAACACGTACAAATCCCTGGGCTTTTTCAGTATTAATAGTATCGTTATCAAAACTGAATATAGAAGCAGCTGTAATTTTATCAGCCACAGTATTTGTCTCATCTGTCCATCGCTTTATTTGATCCGCCCAGGTTCCAAATTTATTTAGGCCATTGTAAGGTACGATCCAAGAATCATGATGTTGCGCAAGCATCAAAGTACGCCATGCTTCATCCAAATCTTCCTGAACACAAGTGTACCCATTGGCAAGATGAGCAATAACAGACATCTTCTCTGCTATTATTATTTTATTCTCAGAAGTACGTACTTCTTGAGCAATTCTCTGCAACACTTGGCTTCCCCACATTAAGTTTACACGCATATCTTCCTGCGAGAAATGCCAGTCATCATTCGTTTTACCAATGGAAATATTTTCAAAATAATCTTTCCACGTCACATAAACTGAATTACTTTTTGTATTCTTTCCACTTCCTAACCATGGACCATTTTTCCATCCGGCATCTTGGAAACACATTCCCACAGGATGTTCAATCCCTGCATCACGACAAGCATTCAGATAAGATTCTTCATTACACCAAGCAGTTGTCTGCCAAGTAGAATTCTCTTCCAATTTCTCGCAAGCATAGCGAGGAACAGTAAGAATGGGAGTTCCATCCGGGCCTACCCAATTGACCAATTCGCCGCCATAAGCGTTAGTGTATCCTCCCCAACAAGTATTCGGGCATTTGAGTACGGCATACTTAAAACCAAATAACTTCAATATCTGAGGCAAACAACTTGTGAAACAGGGTTCTTCCACAGAATAAGTGGTAAAAGTCACTCCCGGAAAATGTTTATTTATCTTAGCAATACCATATTGAAACTGACGTATAATGCTTTCGCCCGATATATTATAACAATAAGGCTGAGCATAAGTAGGATTTGTAAACTCTACCTGCTTAGTTACTACTACGTTTTTTAATTGTCGATAGGCTCCGGGAGTCTGTATTTGCACCGTATCCCATGTTTCAGGCTCTATTTCCAGACAAATTCGCCAATCCGGATGCTTGGATAACTGGTCGACAATAAACTGAGTTTTCCACTTCACCGGATAATGCCCGTATATCCCTCCATGATATCCATCAACAAAATAAGCTTGTTGCGAATGAGCATGCGTACATATAAAGACGACTAGTAATATGATGCTATAAAGTCTATTCATGGTATTTTTAAGCCTTTTTATTTTCGCTATTCTCTATCCGACTCATAAATTCAGATAGTTTTTGCTTAGCAAGTTCTTTATCATCTTTAGGGAACGACCAATCCAGGAGAGCAACAACACTCTGATACTCAATAAATTCTTCGCGCATTTCCCCATTATTCTTCACATTCAGAAGGAAGACTTCCTTTTCTTCTGAAGTCAATTCACCTGCAAAATATTTATTTAAATTAGTTCCCATTATTCGTTCCTTTTTACAAAAGAACGATTATCCCAGTAAATACCCCTAAAAAAATATCAATAAAATTATTAAAACTCATGCTGCAAGGCAAATATTTAGTTTTACCCTTAACTTTTTGAGTGCTATCCCCATCTGACATTCTACAGTATTTACTGAAATACCCAAACGTTCTGAGATTTCTCTATATTTTAACCCTTCGACACGACTTAATAAAAATATGTCACGACATTTTCGAGGCAGACTATTAATTGCGTTACGAACGAGCATTTCCGTTTCATTTCCTTCCGAGATATCAGACACATCAAACCTGTTTAAAGATTGTAATTTCAAGGACATTTCTATTTCGAAAGAGGTTTGAACTGATTCAATATACTTCTGTTCAAACATTTTATGTTTCAAATGATCCAAGCATCTATTCTTTATTAATCTGAAAAGATACGCGTTCATATTTTCAATGCGATCCATAGAATCACGTTTCGCCCATAAGTCGGTAAACACATCTTGTGTTATGTTTTCTGCATCCTCTTCCAGTATTACAAATTCTTTTGCAAACCGAACCAGTTTTGAATAATAAGTAAGATACAATTCTGAAAAATCCATAGCTGTGTTTCTTTAGATTAGTATTCAGTTATCAAAAATCTTGTGATGCAAATATAGA